>Ga0101943_1002232_pt1 | contig 12730 bp, 10 predicted proteins | sample DewCreD2012metaG_5_FD_75244 | JGI IMG/M metagenome (GOLD analysis project Ga0101943, IMG submission 75244) | Hot spring sediment bacterial and archeal communities from British Columbia, Canada, to study Microbial Dark Matter (Phase II) - Dewar... ... | reverse complement strand
TGGGCTTCTCGTACAGCAAGGGACACGCCATCTCCTGCACGAGGCGGAGCGTCTCACCCGCGCCCCGGAGCGTGAGCCGCATCGCACGCGCGCCGGACGCCTGCTTCACCGGTGCCGCGGGCCGGGCCGCCGGCCCCGGCGAGCGCCCGCGCCCCCCATGGACCAATCGCCCACCGGCCCCGCCATGAACCCCACGGCGGCCAATGCCAGGAACGCAAGCGGGTGCCCCATTCTGCGACACCGGCTCCCGGCCGCCTCTCGAATGTTTCGGTTTGGTGGGCCCGAACCGGTAGGATCCCGGCTCCTCGGCAAAGCCCGTCTGGCCCGGCCGTTGCAGACTCGTCGCCGGTTTACCGATAAGTCTTCGAGCCCCATGAGTACCGCTCCTTCGCGCACGCCTCGGACGGCCCGAGCGCGCTCCACCGCGAGCCTCGCCCTGCTCGCCGCCGTCGCGCTCGTCGCAGCCGGGATCCCGCACGCGCACGGCGGCCAGCGCGCCGTGCCGGCCGCCTCGTCCACGCGGATGCCGCAGTCCATCCGCACGGGGCGGACCTCCATCCAATGCCCGCCGATCCGGACGTGGGTCGGATGGTTGGTGGTGACGTAGAAACCATCGGGAAAGACCCCGTCGGCGGGGGCGGGCTCGAGGCGGGCATCGCGTATCGCTACCGGCTCGGCGCCGTGCGGCTGGATCCGCTGAAGGATTTCCATCAACACCGCCTCGTCGGGCGCGTCCACGCGCAGGCGGACGTAGCTCGGATCCTGGGGGCGACGCCCGACGTCGAACTCGAGGATTTCGAACTGGCCGTCGAGCGCGGTGATCTCGTCGAGGACCTTCGGCAGCGTCAGCGAGTCGATGATATGGCCGCGGAGCTGGATCGTTTCGGACGGCATCACGGGCCTCCCCCAAGACTCTAGCACAGGCTCCCGCTCAGTCCGCTGCCCACGAGTGGGGGGCCGATAAACCGAATGCCGGCACGCCGCATGGACGTGCCGGCAGCGAGACGCGGCGACGACGCGCCGCCGCCCTACGCCACCGAGGCGATCGCGCTGAGACAGGAGCCCGCCACCGCCTCCTCCGCCGGCGCCGCGGCGTCGAGCATCTCCGCCACCGTCGTGCCATCGTCAGGATAGACGGCGACTCCCCGCAGCACGGGCGCCGCTGCCGCCTGGGTCGCCTGGACGGCGAGCCGATCCGCCACCCGCCGCGCGGCGGCGCCGGTCTCGGTCAGGATCACTCCCATCTCCCGCTCGCCCAGCCGCCCTGCAACGTCGGAGCGACGGAGATTCCCGCGAACGCGCGCCGCCGCCGCGGCGAATCGTGCCTCCTCCAAGCGAGGGGGGAAACAGAACCGGCACACCGCCAACGGCCGCCGGTAGCGCTGAGCACGGCTGATCTCCTCGCCGAGCCGCTCCTGGAAGTAGGCGGCGGCGTAGAGGCCGGTGGTCCGGTCGACCACGCCCGCGTCGGCGATCCCCGCCCCCTCCCCGGTGGGGATCATCTCCCGCAGCCGACCGAGCCCCTTGCGCAGGAGATGCCCCACGTAGTTGCACGAGATCCCCATCAACCGCGCGATCTCCGACTGGTTCAACTCCTGGTAGAAGAAGTAGAAGAGAACCCGCCGCTCGAGATCGCGCAAGCGGACGAGCGTCTCCTCCAGCACGATCCGATCCTCCATCGGCAGCGAGAGCGTCACGTAGCGCTGGCTCCGGATCCGCTCGGGATCGACGAGATACCAATCCTCGTCGTCCGCCTCGCCCAGCTGCATCCGCAGCACCTGGGACGTCTGCCGATAGCGGAGCATCTCCTCGACGGCTTCCTCGGTGAGATTGAGGTGCGCCGCGATCTCCGCCGTCGTCGGCTCGCGCTGGAGCTGCTGCTCGAGCGTCGCGGTGGCGCGCTGGATCCGCTGCTGCAGCTCCTGGAACCACGCCGGCTGGCGGATGATGTGGCCGCGATCGCGCAGGTAGTGGCGGATTTGCCCGCCGATGCGATGGGTGGCGTAGGTGCTGAACCGCACGCCACGCGCGGGGTCGAAATCCTCGATCGCCTGCAGCAGCCCGAGGAAACCCTCGCTGACGAGATCCTCGAACGGCTCGGTCGCCACGAACTTGCGCGCCACGCACTCCACCAGGGGAGTCATCTCCCGCACGATCTGCTCGCGGAGCTCGGGGGAGCGCTCGCGCGCATATCGCTCCAGCAGTTCCTGGACTACCTGGTCGTCGTATCCCATCGGGTCGCCTTTCGGACCCACCCCGGGAGAGCGCGCTCCTACTGATTGAGGGCGTTGATCATCGTGAACATCGGCACCATGATCGAGGAGACGATGAAGCCCACGATCCCGCCGAGGAAGATGATCAGCGCGGGCTCGATGAGCGACGTGAGCGCCTTCACCGCCACGTCGACCTCCGTGTCGTAGAAGTTGGCCACTTTGATCAGCATGTCGCTCATGCGACCGGTTTCCTCGCCGATGTCGATCATCTGGGTCACCATCTGGGGGAAGAGGCCACTGGCGGCGAGCGGGGCACTGATCTTCTGCCCCTCCCGCACGCTGGCGCGCGCCTCGTTCACCGCGTTCGCAATCACGACGTTGCCCGCCGTCTCCGCCACGATCTCCAGCGCCCGCAGCACCGGCACGCCGCTGCTCACCAGCGTCCCGAACGTCCGCGAGAAGCGGGAGATCGCCATCTTCTGCACCAGCTCGCCGATCACCGGGATGCGCAACTTGATCTGATCGAGCGTCCACCGCCCCGTCTCGGTGCCGTAGTACCAGCGGAGGAACCAGGCGGTCGCCAGCGGCAGGGTGGGGATCATGAACCACCACGCCCGCACCACGTCGCTCACCGCGAAGAGCAGCCGGGTGATCATCGGCAGCTCCTGCCCGAAATCGCGGAAGATCTCCTTGAACGTCGGCAAGACGAACAGGAACATCGCGATCACCACGCCGATGGCGAAGATCAGCACGACGGTGGGGTAGACCATCGCCCCCTTGATCCGGCCGGTGATCTCCATCTCCTTTTCCAAGAAGGTGGCGAGGCGCTCGAGGATCTGATCGAGAATCCCGCCCGCTTCGGCGGCGCGCACCATGCTGACGAACAGCTTGGAGAAGACCCGCGGATGCTTCGCCAGCGCATCGGTGAGGCTGCTGCCGCCGACCACGTCTTTGCGGACCTCGCGGATCACCGGCTTGAGGGCGGGATCGCGCGTCTGCGCCTCGAGGATGTCGAGGCACTTGAGGATGTTCACGCCCGCGTTGACCATCGTGGCGAACTGGCGCGAAAAGACGACCAGGCTGTTCATCTTGACCCGCTGCATCCGCCGCAGGCCGAAGAACCCGCTCTTGGGCCGCGCCTCGCCCAGCTCCAGCACGGTGTAGTTCATCGCCTGGAGCTTGGCCAACGCCAGCTGCTCCGATTCCGCTTCGATCGTGTTGCGAACCGTCCTCCCTCCCGGATCTACCGCCTGATAGGTAAACGTTGCCATTGCGCGAACTCCCCGCAGATCGGTCCGTCAGAACGCTCTTCGCTTCAGCCGGTGCGGAGCACGCGGCGAAGATTGTCGGGGTCGAGCGAGGCGGCGATCGCCATCTCGCGCGCGACCTGGCCGGTGCGCACGAGTCGTGCCAGCGCCCGGTCCATCGATTGCATCCCGTATTGCGCCCCGGTCTCGAGGCACGACGCCAATTGCTCCGTCCGCCCCTCGCGGATGAGGTTGCGGACCGCGGCCGTCGCCCGCATGATCTCCACGGCAGGCACCCGCCCCCCGCCCAGGCGTGGCAGCAATTGCTGGGCCACCACCGCCTCGAGCGCATTGGCGAGCTGCACCTTGATCTGCCCCTGCTGGTAGGGCGGAAAGACGTCGACGATCCGGTCGATCGTTTGCGGCGCGTTGCGCGTGTGGAGCGTGGCGAAGACGAGGTGACCCGTCTCGGCGAGGGTCAGCGCCGCCGAGATCGTCTCCAGGTCGCGCATCTCGCCGATGAGGATCACGTCGGGATCTTCGCGCAGCACCGCCCGCAGCGCGTTCTCGAAGCTGTTCGTGTCGTAGCCGAGCTCGCGCTGGTTGACCATCGCCCGCTTATGGCTGTGAATGTATTCGATCGGGTCTTCGATCGTGACGATATGGCAGCTCCGCTCCTGATTGATGCAGTCGATCATCGAAGCGAGCGTGGTCGACTTCCCCGCGCCGGCGGGACCGGTGACGAGGATGAGGCCGCTGGGTCGACGAGTCAGCTCGCGCAGGATCGGCGGCAGGCGCAGATCTTCGAGGGTGGGGATCTCCGCCGGGATCACGCGCATCGCCGCCCCCCCCGCCCCCCGCTGGCGGTAGACGTTGAACCGGAACCGTCGTTGACCCGCCAGGCCGTAAGAGAAGTCGAGCTCGCGCACCTTCTCGAACCACTGGACCTGCTGGTTGGTCAGCACGTCGTACACCAATCGCTGGGTGTGGCGCTCGGTGAGCGGCTCGTAGTTGAGGCGAACCAGCCGGCCGTCGAGGCGGACCACCGGCGGCAATCCGACCGACAGGTGAAGGTCCGAGGCGCCGATCCGATGGACTTCCGCCAGCAGATCGTCGAGGTGGATCTCCTCGATCGAGCGTGGCGGGGACTGCTCGCCCTCCCGGCGGAGGGGAGCGTCGTCGATCCCGGCCGGCAGCGGATGCTCCCGATTATCCCGCGTAGATAACACGGAGCGATTCCTCCAGGGTGGTCACCCCCAGCAGCACCTTCTCGGTGGCGTCTTCCTTGAGGGTCATCATCCCGTTGTTGATCGCCGCCTCTTTGACCAGGTGCGAGCTGGCGCGCTGCAGGGTGAGGTCGCGGATCGCGTCGTTGACGCGCATCAGTTCGAAGACGCCGACGCGGCCCTTGTAGCCCGTCTGCTTGCACCATTCGCAGCCGGCGCCGCGGTAGAAGGTCACCTGCTGATCGATCGCGTGGGTGATCCCGAGCCGACGGACCGCATCCATCGGCGGGCTGTAGGGTGTCTTGCAGCGGGTGCAGATCGTGCGGAGCAGTCGCTGGGCCAGCACACCCGCCAGACTCGAGGCGATCAGGAACGGCTCGATCCCCATATCGATCAGGCGTGCGATCGCCCCGGGGGCATCGTTCGTGTGCATCGTCGAGAGCACGAGGTGCCCGGTGAGCGCCGCCTCGATCGCGATCAGCGCCGTCTCCGAGTCGCGGATTTCGCCGACCATGATGATGTCGGGATCTTGGCGGAGCATCGTCCGCAGCCCCGTGGCGAAGGTCAGCCCCGCCCGTGGATTCACCCCCACCTGCGTGATGCCGGGGAGCTCGTACTCCACCGGATCCTCGATCGTGACGACGTTCTTCTCCGGCGAATTCAGCTTGGAGAGGACGGAGTAGAGCGTGGTCGACTTGCCGCTACCGGTGGGGCCGGTGACGATGATGATCCCGTAAGTGCGCTGGATCAGCATCTCGAACTGCTCGAGCGTGCGCGGCAGCAGGCCGAGCCGCTGCAAGCCGATGCTGATCGCGCTCTTGTCGAGCACGCGGATGACGATCTTCTCGCCGAAGACCGCCGGCAGGGTGGAAACACGGAAATCCCAGTGCCGCCCGTCGGCGACGATGCTGATCCGGCCATCCTGGGGCGCCCGCTTCTCGGCGATGTCGAGATTCGCCATGATCTTCAGGCGCGAAATGAGGGAGGCCTGAACCTTGCGCGGCAGCGTCATCGCGTCGTGGAGGATGCCGTCGATCCGGTAGCGCACCTTGACGCACTCGCGCTGCGGCTCGATGTGGATGTCACTGGCGCCGTCCTGCACCGCGCGGGTGAGGATCAGGTTGGAGAGGCGGACGATCGGCGCCTCCTCCACCATCTCGCGCAGGACCTCGACGCTGATCTCGCCGTCCTCCACCTCCGAGGCGAGCTGCACGTCGGCGAGATCGATATCCTTGAGCGCCTCATCGACCGCCGCCGCCACCGAGGCGTCGTTGGCGAACGTCCGCGAGATCGCCTGAAGGATGTCCTCCTCTTCGGCGAGGACCGGCTCGACATCGGCGCCCAGCAGCAGACGCAGGTGGTCGATGGCGTAGATGTCGTTCGGATCCTTCATCGCCACGACGACCTTGCCGTTGGGCTGGCCGATCGGGATCGCCTTGTAGCGGCGCGCCAGCTCCTGGCCGATCCGTCGGGCGAATTCCGGCTGAAGCTCGACCGAGTCGAGCTCGACGAACTCGACGCCCCACTGCAGCGCCAGACAGCGGAGCTTGTCGCGCTCGGAGATGAACCCCATGCTCACCAGCGTATCCCCGAGCGCCTCCGCGGTGGGCAGCCCACTCTGCGCCTCCAAGGCTTGATGGAGCTGCTCCTGGGTGATGTAACCGTGCTCAACGAGGAGTTGACCGAGAAATTTTCGCGCCATCTTACTCGAATCGAAGGCGGAGCCGGACACTCCGGTGCGATCGAGCGATCGCACGGTCGCTCGTTCTGCAGAGAACCGTCTCCCACATGATTGCCAGCAAGCAGCGGCTCTTAAGGGTGACTTCGCGTGCCTTTGTGCAGAGAATACGGGGCCGACCGCCACCGTGGCAGCGGCCGGCCCCGCTCTCTCGCACCCCTATCCGCGCGCGATCACCCCGGTCGGTCGCGGCGGACCCACCGGAACGAACCACTGCTCCAGCGGGGACTCCAGTAGGATCCCGTCCATCTGGATTCGCACCACGCGATATTGGTTGGGCAGGACGTCGCCCGCGCGGACGATCCGGCGATCGTTCTCGCCCAATCGAACGAGTGCCAGATCGGGATCGCCGTCGATGATGCCGGTCACCACCAAGCCCTGGGGCCGGAGCGTGGCGGGATCGGGTGGGGGTGGCGGCGGCGTCACGCTAGCGACCCGACGCGGCGGCGCCGGCTTCTCCACCGGCCACGCCGGCACCACGTGGGTGCGGGCGGGCGGCAACGCGGTGCTCGGCCGCACGTTCACCGGTGCGCTCACCGGACCCTGGGGCGTGAGCAGCGGCTGGAACGGATCGTCCCGCACCGGACCGGCGAGCAGTTCGGCGTCGCCACCGGTCGGCGGCGCCGTCGCCGTGCTCGTCGCGGTCGATCGGGCCGTCGAGGGGCTCGCCGCGCTCGCCGGCCGCGGCGGCTGCGAGCCGGGACCCAGCATCTGCCAGCCGACGTAGCCGAACAGCCCCACGCTCGCTACACCCAGGCCGATCAGCTTCGGCATCTGCTTGGGATCGAGCTTCTCGAACTTCATCACACCGCTCCTGTGGTCGCACCGGCGGCCGTTCCGGCCCGTTCCTTCAGGACGTAGGCTTTCAGCCGCACCTCCACCTGAAGCAAGTGGCGGGGCCCGCCGGAATCGGTCTGGACGATCGGTCGGATATGGACCTCCTCCACGCCCACGATCTTGGGAAACCGGGTCAGCCGATGCAGGAAGGCAAGAATTTGCCCGTAGCCGCCGGTCATGCTCGCGCGGATATGGAACGCGTCGTACGGCAGGGGAGCGGTCGGCTTGCGCGCGGAGGCGCTCTCTTCCGCGCCGGTCGCGCGCTCGATCTCGCGGTCGCGCGCCGTGCCGCCGGAGGATGCGGGTCGCGCCTCCTCGCGCGGCTCGGGGCGAACGCCGACGAGCCGGTTCTGCGTCTCCAGCGCCAGCGTCTCCAGATCGCGCAGCAGGGTCGGGATGTAGTCGGCGTCGGGGATGTGGCCTTCGAGGAACTCGATCTGGGCCTGATCCGCCTCGAGGGCGAGCCTCGTCTCCTCGAAGCGGCGGGCGAGGCGGGCGCCTTCGGCCGCGTCCGACTGTTTGACCTGGAGCTCCGCCTGCAGCTCCCTTAGGTAGGATTGCTGCCAAGTGAACATCCCCACCCCGAATCCGATCTCCAGCAGGAGCACCGCGCTGAACAGGATCAGGGTCCGCTTACTTGGTTGAAACCGCATGGCTCACCTCTTTGGTCGGGGTGGTCAGGCTCGCCGCCACTTCGAATTCGACCGCTTCGGTGCGGCCGATCGCCGCTGGCTGGCTATAGCGCAGCTCGAAATATTGGTTCTCGGCGAGGTTGGGCCGTAGGTGCACGTTGAGGCGGCGCATCGCTTCGCCCACCGCGGTGTTGCTGAGGGCGATGCCGTTGAGGCGCAGCCGCACCCCATCGTCGTTGCCCCGCTCGACGGCCAGACCGGTCAACCAGAGCTGGTCGGTGACGCTGCGGCGCAGCCCGTCCAGAATCGCGAACCAGCGCGTGGTGCTATCGCGCGCCTGCTGGAGGGTGGTCAGCCGCGGTCGCAGGGCGTCGCGCTGCGCCTCCATCTCGCGGATCGCGTTCAGCTTCGGGCGGAGCACGACGAGCTCCCGCTCGACCTGCCCGAGCCGTGCCTGGGTGGCCAGCGTCTGCGCACCGCACCAGCCCAGCACCGCCACGACGCAGCCCAACGTCGCCATCATCAGCAGCATCAACGCCCGCGTCGCACGCCGGAGACGCACCGTCTCGGCACGCTGGGCGGAGATGAGATTGATATTGGCCATCAGTCACACTCCTTCAAGGCCAATCCGATCGCCACGGCGAGCTCCGACGCCCGCTCCCGGACCGCGCTGGTCACGACACCGTCCGCCGCGAAGTTGCGAATGGCGAACGGATCGAGGATCCGCACGTCCATCCCCAGCCGGTCGCCCATATACTCGGCGATGCCGGGGAGATGCGCCGTTCCGCCCGCGAGGAGCAACTGCTCGACGGCGACGGTGTGGCCCGCTTCCGCCGTCTGCGACTGGAAGAAGTTGACCGAGCGGCGGAGCTCGCGCACGATCTCGTCGAGGAGGGGTTGCGCCGCCTGGCGGAGAGATTGCAGCATCTCGTCGGGAAGCCACTCCTCTTCGACGGCGGGTTCGCTCTCCTCCTCCTCCGTGCCCTCGGGCACCGATTCGGACGGGGTGACCACGCCCGCCCACGCCGCCGGCGGGGTCGGCCGACCCAGTACGATCCGGCTCTTCAATTGCTCCGCTTCCAGCTCGGTGACGTTGAGCTGCGACATAATCGCGTGGGTGAGCGACTTGCCGCCGATCGGGATGCTGCGCGTGACCGCCACCTCGCTCTCGACGACGATGTTGAGATCGGTGAACGTCGCCCCGATATTGGCGATCGCCAGCCCCTGGTTCGGCCCCGGCAGGAGGTGGAGCGCCTCCAGCACCCGCAACAGGGCGAACGCCTCGATGTCGATCGCCGCCGGCTCGAGGCCCACATCGCGGATCACCTGCACCCGCGAGTCGACCAGCGCCTGGGGCGCCGCCACGAGCAGCACCTCCATCTGCGGCGGCGTGCCTCCCCGGCCGAGGACCGCGAACTCGATCGCGCTATCCTCCACCGACGGGAGGAACTTCGCCGCCTCGAACCGGATCGACCGTCGCAATGCCGGCAGCGGAATCTCCGGGATCCGCACCGCCCGCACCGAGACCGACGATCCGCCGACTGCGGCCACCGCCTCCGCCGGCGGGAGCCGATACTGGCGGATCAGCGACTCGACCGCCTCCGCCACCGCAGCGTGATCCTGGATCATCCCCGCCGTCACCGCGTCGCGCGGGGTGGGCACGGCACCCACCCCCAACAGCCGCCAGCCGTTCCGGCGATGCTCCACGCACGCAGCCTTGATCGCATGACTGCCGATATCTAAACCGAGGATCTTCGCGGCCCGGCCCATGCCTTTTCCCCCTGTTCGCCGGGACGGACGCCCCACGCGTCCGTTCGACCGAGCATTCCCGCCGCCGCACCCCGCGTGCCTCGGCTGGAACGACGGGAGGGCGGGTCGCACGTATTATTGGCGGGAGTGCCTGCCTCTGAAGGCCGATCCCGGACACCGCTCTCTCCACAACCGGCAGGAAAACCGCCCAGGCCAACCGAAGGTTCTCGTAAAAAGAGGGAGTGAGGGGCGACATGGCGTCACAGCGCATACTGGTGGTCGAGGACGATCCCGACACCCAGCAGATGCTCTCGGTGATCCTTTCCGCCGAGGGGTACGAGGTGCTGCCCGCCGCCAACGGTCCCCTGGGCTTGGAACTGCTCCGCAAGATGGGGCCGGACCTCGTGATCCTCGACTGGATGTTGCCGGGGATGGATGGGATCGAGGTTTGCCGGCGCGCCCGCGAGTTCACCCAGGTGCCGATCATCATGCTCACCGCCAAGGGCGGCGCCGCCGACCGGGTGACCGGGCTCGATACGGGAGCGGACGATTACGTCCCCAAGCCGTTCGAGCCGGAGGAGCTGCTCGCGCGGATTCGCGCCCACCTGCGGCGCGCCCGGCTGGCGGGGGACGGGCTGCAGCGAGACAAACCGATCCAGATCGGCGATCTTCGCCTCGAACCGGCGAGCCACGAGGTCTACCTCCGCGATCGACTGGTGCCGCTCACCCGACTCGAGTTCAACCTGCTCTACTGTCTCGCCCAGCGCGCGGGAAAGGTGCTCACCCGCGAGGACATTCTTCGCCTCGTCTGGGGCGAGAACGAGGCGATCGACCTGCGCGGGATCGACGCCCACATCCGTCGCCTGCGCGCCAAGATCGAGGACGAGCCGAACCGCCCCCGGCGCATCCTCACGGTGCACGGGATCGGCTACAAGATGGCGCCCGAGTAGCGCTGCCGCCAACTTCCAAGCTTTCGGCAAACGAAATCCAGCTCCCGCACCGGCAGCCACCCGGTATGATGCTTCCACGGGCCGGCCAGCCGGCCCCCACCTGCTTGCGGGAGCGCGGCACGCCCCCCTGCCTCGATCGCCATCGCGCACCGAGCGCGCAGCTTGCCCGGCGACGGCCCCTCCGATCGCCCGCACCCGCCGCCGCGCCGGGCCGATCGGCGCCGGGCGGCCGCCGCGCCACCCAGTCCGTCGGGAGCGACCGAAGCGCTTCGCCAGCCGAGCGCTCCCGACGCGGGAGATCTGCCATGCGTTGGCGCTGGTGGAAACACCCCTCCATGCTCGCGCGGCTGAGCGCGGTCTTCTGCGCGCTCGTCGCCATCCCGCTGGCGGTGACCGGCGGCGTCCTTAGCCTGGTCGGGCACCACACCGTCACCCGCTCCACCAGCGAGCTCACCCGCGCCGGCGAGGAGGCCGTCGACTCGACCCGCCGCCGATTCCAATCGCTCGTCAGCCGCGGAATGAGCGACGCCGCCCGCGAGATCGAACAGATCGGCAGCAGCGCCCTCCTCGCCGCCGGCCAGCAGCACACCACCTTCAGCACCCGCATCCTCACCCGCGCGACCGACGACCTGATCGCCGGCGCCAACCAGGCGTTCACCCGCGCCAGCAACCGAATCACCGAACGCGGCAACCAACTCGTGCGCACCGCCCGCGTCACCCTCGAGCAGCTCCACAAGCAATCGCTGGAGGATCTCGCCGCCGTCTACCTCAACCAGGTGCGGAGCAACCTCGCCCCGGTCAAGGAGAGCTTCCGCCGCGAAGTGGCCGACACGCTGCGCAAGGTCACCGCCGAACTCGTTTCCCAGCGGGTGACCCGCATCGTGCTCGCTGCCCAGCGGGGAGTGGACGACGTCTCCGTTCGGCTCCACTGGACCTCGTTCTATCCGACGATCAGCGACTTCGATCCCAACTCTTCGCCCGAGAAGTTGCGCGAGCTCCTCAGCGATCGGCAGCGCGGCCGCACCGAGCTGCCGATCGTTCGCGCCATCCTGGTGAATGACGAGGGCTACGAGCTCCGCCGCGAGCCCGCCAACGAGCCGCGCGAGAACTGGCGCGAGCGGCCGGAATGGCGCTCCCTGCAGGATCCCCAGCCCGAGGCGCAGCGAAGCGCGGTGCGGATGCCCTTCGCCCTGGTACCGGGCGGTCGCCCCACCCTCCGACTCTGTCAGCCGGTCTACTACCAGGGCGTGCCCGACGACTCCCGCGGGGTGGGGGCACTGATCGTCGATATCGACCTGCGCGACATCGTGCGCCGTGCCTTCCTCCGCCAGCAGCCGCCCCCCGACGATGTCGCCCTGCTCGTCAACGGCGAAGGGTGGGTGATCTCGGCGACCGACACCCGCCTGATCGGCGAGCAGATCGCTGCGCTGCGGCCTGCCCTCCGCCATGCCGAACTGCTTGACCGCCGGAACGTCCCCAACCCCTATTCGTTCGACTATCGCCATACCAACGATCGCGCGATGCGCGCCGCCGCCCAGCTTTGGCTCGACGATGATCCCGAGCAGAGCAGCGACAATCTCTACGCCGTCTACGCCACCCCCGAGGAGGTCGCGCTCGAGCCCGCGGACGCGGTCTATCGTCACGCGGAAGCGAGTCTCACCGTCGCCCTCGGCGATTTGGAGCGCCGGGTCGAGGAGCGCCGCGCCCGCAGCATCGAGGCGGTCGAGTCGAAGCAGGCGGAGATCATCCAGCAGCTGCGCACGGCGCTGCGCGAGGAGGTCGATCGGGCGCAGTCGTCGTACCGCCAGCGCCTCGAGGCGAAGCGGAACGAAGTGCTCGCCAGCGCGCGCCAACGGTTCCCGCAGGGATCGCGCTCGGTGCTCGTCGGGCCGCTCGACGAGATTCGCCAGCGCACGCGGCAATTGATCCAGCGCACCCGCACCCAGCTCGATCAGTCCGCCGGGCAGGATGTCGAGCAGATCTCCGCACTCCTGCGGCACAGCGCGCGGGAGATCGCCGTCCGCTCCGCACGCAACATCAGCGTCTCCACCGCCGCGCTGGCGGGGATGTTCCTCATCGTCGCGCTGATGATCGCGGTGCTCACGGCTCGGTCGCTGGTCCGCCCGATCAAGTCGGTG
>Ga0101943_1002231_pt1 | contig 12736 bp, 10 predicted proteins | sample DewCreD2012metaG_5_FD_75244 | JGI IMG/M metagenome (GOLD analysis project Ga0101943, IMG submission 75244) | Hot spring sediment bacterial and archeal communities from British Columbia, Canada, to study Microbial Dark Matter (Phase II) - Dewar... ... | reverse complement strand
GGCAAAGCCCCCCATTAAAACCCCCCATAAAACTAATAAATTTAAAAAATTTTTATAACTTATTGAATATCAACAACTTAATACTATTTATTGGACAAAGTATTAAAATTTTGCCTTGTTTAATAATTCTAAAAATTATTTATTTTAGAATTTTTAGAACATAGGTTCTTGGTTCATCAGTTTGATAAACAATTTGAAATTTATCTTTATATTTTAAAATTACAGGTAATAAGTACCTTTGAGTTGTTCCTGTCCAAAAGAAATTATCAAGAATAATATAATCACAATCTTTAATACTTAAAAATACACTATCAGCATTATATGAGAATTTATAAACTTTACCTTTATTTCCTGCTATTAAATAAACAAATTCGGGTTTTCTTGAAACAATAATTTTATCTTTTGGGATATTGTTTTTAATATAATTAATCGCTTCAAAGAATTTTTGCCAATCAGGAGAATATAAACTATATGGATTTTCCTTATATAACAACCAATCATTAAAATTTTGAGGAATTTTTTGAATAATTGAAGAGAAGTTAAAAGCAAATATAAAAATACAAATTAACTTAAAAATAGTTTTATTAAGATAATTTAATGAATTTAATGAGAAATAAAGAATGAATGGTAAAATTGGCAAAATAAATCTATCAGATGTCCAAACTTCTGGCCAAGATAAGGCAACTATTAAATAAAAAATTGAATAAATTTTTATAATTCTAAAATTTTTTTCTTTTAAAAATCCAAATAAAAATCCAATTAAAATTAAAATTCCAATTATGTTTAGTAAAAATTCGCTTTCTAAAATTATCGTTGATTTTGGTATAATAAAAAAGAAATAACTTAAAAAATTGTTTAGAATTCTAAATATAAAGTCAGAAATTGAAATATATCCAAGTTGAGGATTATAAATATTTTTATAGAAAAATGCTTGAACGTAGGTTGTTTCATTTGGATTTTTATGGAAAATTGTCCAAAGTTGCCAAGGTATTACAAAAACAGATGAAATAATTAAGCTTAAAATGAATAACTTAAATTTTCTTTTTAAAATCAAGTCTAAAACTATTGAAAAAATTATTGAAATTCCAGCATTTCTTATAAGAAAGGTAAAACCAGCAAATATAGATGAAAGAAGGAATTTTTGATTTGTGTAGAAAATTATAGATAATAGGGAAAAAAATAAATAAGATGGTTCTGAAAGTAACTTTGAACTATAATCAATTAGTAAGGGAGATGTTGATAAAGCTAAGAGAAAATAAAAATTTCTAAAAGTTATTGTTAATAGAAAAAATGAAAAAATTGAAGAAATTAATGGAACAATTTTTAAGTATATTTCATTAGGTCCAAAGAATTTATAAAATATAGCTAAAGTTAATGGAAAACCAGGTGGAAAGTGAGTATGATATGGACTATTGAATAAATACAAACTTAGATAATTGTGATATTCAACTATTGATTTTGAAAGTATAATGTAAATTACATTATCTCCTCCTGTTCCCATCCTAATATCAAAAAGTAAAATACAAAAAATTGTGAAAATTATTAAAGGTAAATATATCACAAATTTAAATTTTAAAGTTTTGCCTTAAAATTTTGGTATGTTAGCTGAAAACTATAAAGCTAAAATTGTTCAATACATAAAGAAAATTGATTATAATGAAAGATTAAATTTAGCAAGAAAGTATCATTATAACATTCATAAAATTCCTTCTGGATTTTTTATTTTAGACTTATATAATTGTCCTAATGCTTTAAGCGAAGAGCAATATAGTGCTTTGTTTAAAGGTGATGAAGCTTATGCGGGAAGTGAAAATTTTATAAATATACTAAATAGTGTAAAAGAAATTTTTAAAAAAAATTTTGTAATTCCTGTTCATAATTTAAGAGGAGCAGAACATTTAATTTTAAAAGTTTTTGAAAGTGATTTTATATCAAATAATCCAACAGATACATTCAAAATTTTATGTTCTTATTTTAATAGAAAAATTTTAAATAGGGGGAGTGGAGTTTATTACCTTACAATAGAGAGAGAATTTGAAAAGTTTTTAGAACTTTTAAAAATAAAAGAATTTAAAATTTTAAATGCAAGTAATATATTTTCTCAAATTGTTTTTTGGAAAATTGAAGGAAAATTAAATGGTAATTTAAAAGATTTGGCTTATGAAATGACAAAAGATTTTGATATAATTATCTTATCAGCAGATGCGGATTTAATGGCTTATGTTGGGGCTTTAATTATATTAAACGATGAAAATTATTATAGACAAATTAGTGAATGGCTTGTTTCATTTGAAGGTCTTCATACTTATGGAGGTCTTTCAGGTAGAGATATGGAGTTGATAGCAGTTAGTTTAAATCAAGTTTTAGATGAGAATTATTGGTATTACAGATATTATGAAATAAAAAATCTATATGATAATGTTCAAAGGTTGGGTTATAATGTTGAAGGTTTTAATAGTGAGGGATTTTATATTAATATTGAAAATGGTATTGGCTTTAATTTAGCTTTATTTTTATCAGGACAAATTAGAGTTAAAGCTTATGAGGATAAAGTATTTTTAAGAATTCCTAAAAGGGTATATTTTAGAGAACATTATGATTATTTCCTAAAAGTTTTAAATTATTTAAAGAATAAAAGCTATCCTAAGCTAAAAAAATCGTTTGATACAAGCTTTTATGAAATTGAAATTATGGATTATGAACTATTAGAACCATTGAGGAAATACGAAATTATTGATTATGATGGATTTAATTATAGATTAAAAGGAATAGAAATTATTTTTAACAAATCAAAAGAAAAGCGATTACAAGCAATAGAAGAAGCAGGTTATAATACATTCTTACTTAAAAGTGAAGATGTTTATATTGATTTGCTAACCGATTCAGGAACATCTTCACAAAGTGATGAGCAGTTTTTTGAGGGATTGAAATATGATGGTAAAAATGCTTTTGAGGTATTAAGGGAAAGTGTTTATGACATTTTTGGATTTGACAAATTTATCGTTACTCATCAAGGGAGACAAGCTGAGCATTTTATTTCACAACATTTAATAAGGAAAGGTCAATATGTCTTAAATAATATGTATTTTACGACAACGAGGTTTCACCAAGAGTACGCAGGTGGAATTTTTGTTGATTTGATAGTCAAAGAAGCACATATTCCACAAAGTTTATATCCATTTAAGGGTGATTTTGATATTGAAGCAGTTGAAAATTTTATTAAGGAAAAAGGTTCTCAAAATATTGCTTATATTTGTATCGAAACAAATGTTAATATGGCGGGAGGACAGCCAATATCAATGGGAAATATAAAAAAATTGAGAGAAATTGCAGATTATTATAAAATCCCTATTGTTTTTGATGCTACAAGAGTAGCTGAAAATGCTTATTTCATAAAACAAAGAGAAGATGGTTATGAAGACAGGACAATAAAAGAAATTGTGAGAGAAATTTTAAGTTATGGTGATTTTGCTACTATTTCTGCTAAAAAGGATCCATTAACTAATATAAGTGGATTATTATTAATTAGAGATGATAAAATTTATCGTAAGATTTATGAATTTGCTACTGCTTTTGATGGTGCTCCTTATAATGGAGGATTAGCAGATAGAGATTTGGTAATGCTTGCTATTGGTCTTAGGGAAATGGTTGATTATGATTATTTAAGAAGTAGAATAAAACAAGTTGAATATCTTGGAAATAAATTAATAGAAAATAAGATACCCTTAGTTCTTCCAATTGGTGGTCATGCTATATATCTTGATGCAAAAAAATTTTTAGAACATTTAGACCAAGATTACTACCCTGCGCAAGCACTTGCTGCTGAAATTTTCATTGAAGGTGGAGTTAGGACTATGGAAAGAGGAACTGTTTCAGCAGGTAGAGATCCAATTACAGGTAAAAATAGAAAACCAAGTTTAGAACTTGTAAGAATTACAATCCCAAGGAGAGTATATTCAAACAGTCAAATGGACCATGTTGTTGAGACGATAGTTAATGTTTATAATAGAAGATTTGAAATAAAAGGACTTGAATTTGTCTATGAGCCACCATTTTTAAGGTTCTTTACAGCAAGGTTTAAAAAGAGAAATTAGTTTCATTAAAATTTTAAAAGGAAAGAAAGTTTTGTTCAATAATTCTGAAAATATAATTATTTCTATATTTTGCCCATCTGCTCTATATTTAAAGTTTTTATAAATTATTAACTATCAACGACTTTAAAACCCATTTTTCTCATTTCATTAGCAATAATTGAACTTAGTTGTCCTCTTTTACACTTTAATAAATAGATTTTATTTTTGTCAAGCTTATCTAAATTACTTAAAAATTCCTCTAAATTAATTTTGTCTAAATCTATTAAAATATCATAACTTTCAAGTTTATTTTCAATAATTTCCAAATTTTCAATAGTTTTAAATGAATTAATAGCGTTTTCAATTACTTCAGGTGGAATTTTATTTAGGAAATATAATAATTTTTCCTTATTGGCACTTACAACAGCACTATGTCTTGAAATTGCACAGTACTCTTTTCCTTTATAACAGAGATCAAAAATTTCCAGTTCTTTTGCTTTTGATATGATTTCTTCTTTTGTAAAAGCAATCAATGGTCTTATTATGAAAATTTCCGAAATTTCATTTAAAATTGATAAGTTATCAAGTGTTTGTGTGGAGACTTGGCCAATGCTTTCACCTGTTATTATTGCCTTCATATTTAACTTTTTAGCAATTTCATTAGCTATTTTATAAAAGATAGCCTTTAAAACAACATTTCTATAATTATCTTTTACATTCTTTATGATTTCAAATATAATAGGTTTAAAATCAACATAGTAAAATTTTCCGTACGTTAAAAACTTTTTTGTAATGAACTTGTAAACATTGAAAGCATAGTTTATTGTATTACCGCCGAGGTCATAAAATAAAAAATCACATCTTGTACCAATCTTATAAGCATAGAAAACACTAACAGCAGAATCAACACCTCCTGACAATAGGACTAATGCTTGGCCTTGACTTGAGATTGGAAATCCGCCATAGCATTTGTTTTTTTTATCCAATAAATATGCTTTGTTATTTACTATTTCAACATATGCTATATATTTTGGTTCTTTTATATTGACTTTTGCTAAATTTGACAGTTTTTCTCCCAAAGTTTTCTCAACATCATAAGAATGAAAATTATGATTTCCTTTTCTTTTACATTTAACTTTAAAATTATCTTTTATTCTATCTTTGAAGAAATCATAAGCTTTTTCAATAAGTTCATTAAAATTGCTAAATTGAATTATATGGACTTTTGAAAATGAACTAATTCCAAAAACATTTTTTAGTTTATCACTTATATCTTCATCTATTTCAATAATTCCCTTATCTCTTTCAAGAATAATTTTAGCATTTTTAAATGAATGTTTTAAGTTATTTTTTAAAATACTAATAAGCCATTTCCTTGTAATTTCAGATTTTGTGAAAATTTCCGTTGAATACTTAATTAAGAATTTCAATTTTAAATTGGGGGGTCAAACCCCCCTAAGCTAAACAGATTCTTCTTGGCTTTCAGATGGATATTCTGAACCTTCTGAGTACCTAAATGGCATTAGTACCCCTTCCATTTCATCCATATTATTATATTCATCACATGCTCTAATGAGTTCTATACCGACTGCTCCTTTTCTTGTTCCAATGACTCTAACTTTTTTTCCTTTTCTTGAAAGATAATCTACAATTGGAACAAAATCACTATCTCCTGTAACGAGAATTACTTCATCAACATATTCTGCAACTGAAAGAATTTCTAATGCCATATCCATATCCATGCTAACCTTCACTGAACCATCTGCCAATTTTTTTACGGGCTTAGCAACAACTCTATAACCCATAAATGATAGAGCATTAATTAATCTTTCTCTTCTTTCATCGCCTTGGAATAGTGGAACAAAGGCAATAGCCTTTATAAGTTCCTTTCCTCTCCTTTTGTACTGTTCTTCTACAACTTTCAGAAGTACATCGTACCTGACTTCCTGCCCTATCCTCTCAAAGGTTATATGGACATTCTGAACATCTATGAACATTGCAACCTTGTTCATGCTCAGACCTCCTTTTAAGTTTTAAATATCATTCTAATTGCTAAAAAAATCAAGAAAACTCCGAAAAGACGAGAAAGCCATATTGAAGGTAATTTATTTGCTATATATGCACCAAAGAAAGAACCAATTGTAAGACCAATCATCATGATAAAGGAAATTTTCAAATCTAAATTTCCGTTTCTAAGATATTCCAAAAAACCAGGAAAAATTCCAATAGGAATAATTAATGCGCCAAGGGATATACCTTGTGCCTTTTGTTGAGGGAAACCCATAAGTGTTAAACCTAAAACCATAATAACACCGCCTCCAATGCCAAACAAACCACTAAATACCCCAGCTAAAATTCCTATTATTAAGAAAACTAAAATTTCATTCATTTTCAAACTCCTTTAATTTTTTATTAAATAATTTAAGTTTTTCAATAACTTTATCATGAAAATCACTTGCCTTCATTCCTGTTGCAATTTCAATAACATCATCAAAACTATCGACAACCCATATATTAAATTCATTATTTTCAATAGATTTTAAAACTTCTTCATTTAAAATAACATTATCTAAATTTCTTCTTGGAATAATAACTCCACACTTTCCATCCAAAAGCCCCATAATTTTAAGGCTATAATAAAATCCTTCAATTTTTTCGGGAATTCCTCCAACTGGTTGAACTTCTCCTTTTTGATTTAGAGAACCTGTTATTGCTATGTTTTGTTTTATTGGAATTTCAGCTATTGCGGATAATATTGCGAGTAGCTCAGCGCAAGATGCACTATCTCCCTCTACACCTGAATAATTTTGTTCAAATGTTAATCTAACTTGAAGGCTAATCGGAACATCTTTACCGTACTTTTCTAATATATATCCTCCAATTATTAAAACAGCTTTTGTATGAATTCTACCACCAAGTCCTGTCTCCTTTTCAATATCAATAATTCCCGATTTGCCAAGTCCTACACTTGCAGTTATTCTACTTGGAATGCCAAAACTATATTCAGGCATTAAAATAACTGAAAGTCCATTTACAACACCAATTTTTTCACCTTGAAAATCAAATATAAGAATTCCTCTTTTTATCATCTCTCTTAATTTTTCTTCAATTTTTGAATAACGATAATATCTATTTTTAATTGTTTGCTTAATAGTTTTTTCATCAATTATATTTAAATTTTCTTTTTTTGCTAAGTAGTTTGCTTCAATTAGGATTTCTTTTAAAATTTTTACATTTAATGGCACTTTTTGCTTATCTTCTGAAATTCTAAATAAAAACTTAATAATTTCTAAAATTCCTAATTCTGAAACTTTTAATAGATTATTTTCATTTATAATTTCTTCAATTTTATTAGTAATAAATCTAATTCCATCTTCATATTTAGCTTCTGTTTCAAAATCAACAAAAACTCTAAAAATTTCACTAAAATCTATATCGTAAATTTGAAGAAGATAATATAGAAAACTATCACCTATAATTATAACTTTCGCATTAAATGGAATTGGTTGAGGTCTTAATGTTTTTGTAGAAAATAAGCTAAACCTTTCACCAATATCTTCAATTATAATTTCTCTATTTTTAATAACTCTCTTTAAAGCCTCATAAGAAAATGCTTCTTTTAGTAAATCGTATGCATTTATTATAATGTATCCACCATTAGCAAGATGTAAAGATCCTGCTGTGATATTTAGAACATCAGTTATGAATGCTCCCATAAATGCTTCTTTTTCAATTCTTCCAATAAGATTATAATAAGTAGGATTTTTTTCATATATCACAGGAGCACCTTTTAACTTTTTATTATCAACAATTCTATTAACTTTATATTTTCTAAGAGGATTTAATGGACCTGGTGGTAATTGATTTTCTGGTGTTAAAAACACTTGAAAATTATTTATAATGTCTTCTTCCATATTTTTAAAATAATCAATAATTTTTTCATAATTTTGATATTTCAATTCAAGTTCATTAAAATAATTTCTTATCGTATTTCTTACAGCATTTTTATCAATTTCTTCAAGTTTTTCTCTTAATTCTTTATCAAGTTTGTTTATTTCTCTTAATGTTTGAGCAATAAATTCTTCAAGTTGTCTTCTTTTGGAATCAATGTAAGCTTTCATATCTTCACTTAAAGAATTGTACTTTTGGGGTGTTAAGGGTTCTCCTCCAAAAATAGGTATAATGTTAAAAACATGCGGTGGTTGAATAGGTTGAATAATGAAGCCAAGTTCATTAGCTTTTTTATTTAAATTATTAATAAGTTCTTCTCTTTTTCTATTATATTCACTTGCAATTTCCTCTTTTTGTTTATTTAAGTTTTCACTTTCAAATAAATCTTTTAAGGAACTTTTTATATTTTTTATTAGTTTTTCATTATCTTCTAAGAATTCATCACCCTTGTCACTTTCAAGACTTATTGCAATTGGATTTGAAGGATTTTTAAAATTATAAACATAAAACCAATCGTAAGGTGCTTCTTCTTTTTTAGCAAATTCGCTAACTAACTTAATAATTTCATTCTCTAATTCAAGATGTGTAGGAAGTGATATATATATATTGTAATTTGGATGCTTTATGCTTAAACCAAGATTTAACGCTTCATAAGCTCTGTTTTGCAATTGAGGATAATCAACATTGTTGTTTATATCTTTTGAAGTTATTTTTGGTTCTATATCTGAAATTGTTAGTTTTTTAATCATATTTTTTGCGCTATATAAACTGCGTTTTCCCCGTCAACTTCTTTTACTTTTACTTTCACAATTTCATCATATGTAGTAGTAATTTTTTTACCAACAATATCTGCATAAATAGGTAATTCTCTCCAACCTCTATCAATTAAAACAACTAATTTTATTGCTTTTGGTCTTCCGAAATCAAATATCGCATCAATTGCAGCTCTTACTGTCCTTCCTGTATATAGGACATCATCGACCAAAAATATAACTTTATTATCAATTTCAGTATTTAGTTTTGTACCTTTAATAATTGGTGCTTCACTAAGAAGTGTTAAATCATCTCTATAAAAAGCAATATCTACTTCACCAACAATAACATTTGTTTTTAATTCTTTTTCAATTTCAATTTTTAAGTAATTAGCCAAATATACACCTCTTGTTCTTATACCTGCTAAAATAAAATAATCTAAATTATTTGCATTTTCAATAATTTCCAGAGCCATTCTTCTAATTGTTCTGAAAAATGAAATTTCATCCATTAATTTATATTTATCAACTAATTTATGTTCTGACATAAAGTTTGTAAATTTTAAAGGATAAAGTGTTAAACAAAGTTTTATTATTTGATTAAAACCTTTTTTGTAAATTTTTTTCCATTTTCATCAAAAATTTCAAAAATATAAAAGCCAGTTTTTAAAGATAATTTTTGATAATTTTTATTGAAAGTTGTAGTTTTGTATATTGAACCATCAGGTTTTATAATTTTTAAAACTCCTTTATTTGGAAATTCATATTTTCCTGAAGGTGTTTGGCAATAATTAGCGATATTTCTAAATGTCCAATAAGATTGTTTTGGATTATTATTAATATCATAAATCCCCCAAGTTTCACCCCAATCTTTAAGTGTGTACCAAGTAGAAATGGCTATTCTGTTATCATTTAGTAAGGTGTTAAAACCAGTTGTCATATTGTTTGCTTGCCCATTTTGTCCAACTGCTGATGATTGCCATCCAAACTCAGAAACCCATATTTTCTTTTGTGTTCCCCAACCTTCGTAAGATATTATTGTGTTCCATATAGCATTTATATTGTTTTGCATAGCTGAACTTATCAAATTTGGATCAGTACTACCTTGTTGGACGTAAATATGCATACCTACACCATCTAGAGGATAACTGCCAGTTTGCTGATGTGTCCAATCCCAAGCCCATACATTTTTTCCATACCAGTAGGTATTATCCAAGTACGTTGAACCGTTATCTAAATCATGTGTTGTTAGTGGTCCTGATATAAGTGTTACTTGCCACGTAGGGTCGCCCCAATGATTGTTGAAATATTTTACATTAAGATAGACTTGCTGTATTAAATAAGCAAACCATTTTGGATGAACGATAGCTGTTGGACCACAAACATTACTCCACCAGTTGTTGGGCTCGTTGAATGATTCAAAAACTCTTATTCTATCTTTAAATTTATCAACTATTGAAACAAAATTATATACATATTCGTTTATCCATTGATAAACAATATTTTGGTTTTGAGGATTTTCTTGTGATAAAGCACAAATGAATAGAGCGTCGTTATTTTTTACTGCTTCATGACCTATAAGAGCATATATTTTAATATAAGCGCTTAGCAAAGTATTAACTATTTGATTGTAAATTTGCTGCCATTGTGGATCATCTGGGCTATTATAGGGACCAAGGATGAAATTAAGTCTAACGCATGGTGTGCACGAATTGTAAATCAAATTAAAATCAATTTGAATTTGCCCTGTGTTTGGATTTATCGGCTGTCCTATATCAATACAAACCATATAAAAAAGAATTAAAATCATAATTTAAATTATAAAGCATAAAAAATTTTTTGTCAAGGGAACAATCAAACCTTTAAAATTTTCATTATGTTAATTATATTTAATTTTATTTCCCCTTTACTACCATCCCCCTTTTCTCTGTCATCAAATTCTTTTCAAACATTTTAAGTAGATATTTTTTTGGTTTTCAATTTTATTATTTTGGTTTTGGATGGTATTCAATTAAAGCAGATGAATTTTTTGAAAACTTAATTGCTATTGGTTTAAGTTATAAAAATTTAGGAATAGGAATAAATTTAGAACCTCAGAATGTTATGAATGATTTGGGAAATATGGAAACAAAGTTTTATTTAAGAAGTGTTTTAGGTTTTTATAAATATATTCAACCATTTTGGTTTTCAGGGAGTATATTATATGAAGGTAATGAAGGAAGAAATGCGGGTATATTTGCTTTTAGGTATAGTACAAAAAATTATGATATTTTCCTTGATGCATTATTGGAGGAAAATTATCCATTGTCATATTCAATTAGCACTTTAATAAAAGCTCATAAGAACATAAATATAATTCTTGGTTATAATACATCTAATATGGTTTTTAGTGCTGGCATTATTGTTTTGAGTCAAAAATTAAGAGTCGGTTATCAATTTAAAACACATCCATTTTTAGGTAATTCAAATAGTTTAGGAATAGGTTATTGAATTAGAAATTTTCTACCATTTATAATATATATAGCTTTTTTGGGTTTGTTTATTTTTCTTCCAAGAATGTCATAATATCCAATTTGGAATTTATATTTGTTTTTTTCATTTAAATTAGAAGAGCTTAAAATTTTGCCACTTAATATAGGAATTTTATTTGTCCAAGAAAAATTATTTTTATAATAAGTTTGATATATTGAATCTTCAAAAATTTTAATTAGTCCAAAGTACGGTTTATAGGAATAGGTTAGAATTTCAATTTGATTTATTGAATCTAAATAATTTGATGTTGTTATTATTTTTGATTTTAATTGAATTTTAACAATAATTGGATTTAGATTTTCAACTTTTGCTAATGAAGGTTTAAAAATTATAGTATCTAGTATGCTATCTCCATCTATATCTATAAATGGGATTTTTGTATTTAGACGAATAAAACAAGTATCCCATGCTTGCCAATTATCATTTAAGTTAGGATTAAATTTTGCAAAAATTACTCGTTGGTTATGATAATAGTTATTGCCTGTCCATATAAAGCTTGAGTCATTATTTGAACGAATTTTAACAAGTTTCCCACTTAGGTTAAGACAAAATCCATAAATTGGCATATTAATAATTGAAATTACACTATCGTTTTGTGTTGATGTTTTAATGTTAAAGTTATAAATATCATAAATCCAATAATTTCCAACCGCTAAGCCAAGATAATTTAACATTACTATTTTAAAGTTTCAAAATTATAAAGGATAATTTTTTAAAACCAAGCATATGGAGGCTTTTCAAACAACCTTTAAAATTTTAAACTTTTTGTTATGGCATATGCTTATACCCCTGGTTTAAAAGTTTCAAGATGGACATTAATCAAAAAAGAAAGAAAATTACCAATTAAGGGTTCTGTTCTTGTAAAAGAAGGACAATTTGTAAAAGCAGAAGATATAGTAGCAAAAACAGAAATTCCTGGAAATGTTGTAATTTTGAATGTTGCTGGAATTCTTGGAATAAGTCCTAATGAAATAAGAAAATATCTAACAAAATCAGAAGGTGAAACTATAAAGAAGGGAGAAAATATAGCTATTAGCAAAATTTTATTTGGACTTCTCAAAAATCCAATTACTTCACCAATAGATGGTTATATTGAGAATATATCAGAAATAACAGGACAGGTAATTTTAAGAGAACCACCTATCCCAGTTCAGATAAATGCTTACTTTGATGGTAGAGTTGTTAAGGTATTTGAGAATGAAGGTGTTGAAATTGAAACTTATGGGGCATATATTCAAGGTATATTTGGAATTGGTGGAGAAAAAATAGGAAAAATAAGAGTGGCGGTAAGTAGTCCTGATGAAGAATTAAAAGTTGAACATTTATTGGAAAATGAAGAAGGAAATATTATTATTGGCGGTTCATATGTGGATGTTAAAACAATAAAAACAGCTATGGAAAGAGGTGCTTATGGCATTGTAGTAGGAG
>Ga0101943_1002229_pt1 | contig 12757 bp, 9 predicted proteins | sample DewCreD2012metaG_5_FD_75244 | JGI IMG/M metagenome (GOLD analysis project Ga0101943, IMG submission 75244) | Hot spring sediment bacterial and archeal communities from British Columbia, Canada, to study Microbial Dark Matter (Phase II) - Dewar... ... | reverse complement strand
GCCCGGCCGGCCCGGGTCCGGGCAGGTCCACCCCGCGCAAGAGCTCGTTGAGCGCCACCTTCTGGCGGGTCCGCTCGTCCACGCGCTTCACGATGACCGCGCAGGCCAGGCTGTGGCTGCCGTCCGGCGCGGGCAGGCTGCCGGGCACGACGACGGCGCCGGCGGGCACGCGGCCGTAGGTGATCTCGCCCGTCTCGCGGTCGTAGATCCGGGTGCTCTGGCCGAGGAAGACGCCCATCCCGATCACCGCGCCGCGCTCGACGATCACGCCCTCCACGATCTCGGAGCGCGCGCCGATGAAGCAGTCGTCCTCGATGATCGTCGGCATCGCCTGGACCGGCTCGAGTACGCCGCCGAGCCCGGCGCCGCCGGAGATGTGCACGTTCTTCCCCACCTGCGCGCAGGACCCGACGGTGGCCCAGGTGTCGATCATCGTCCCGCTGTCGATGTAGGCGCCCACGTTCACGAAGCAGGGCATGAGCACGACGTCGCGCGCCACGTAGGCGCCGTAGCGGACGGTGGCGGGCGGCACGACGCGCGCGCCCTGGGCGAGGAAGTCGTCCGCGTCGTAGTCCATGTACTTGGGCGGGACCTTGTCGAAGAAGCGGGTGAACCCGCCGGCGAACAGCCGGTTGGGCGCGATCCGGAACCAGAGGACGACGGCCTTCTTCAGCCACTCGTTCACCACCCACTGGCCGTCGCGCTTCTCGGCGACGCGGGCGGCGCCGCGGTCGAGGAGTTCGAGCGCTTCGGTCACGGCGTCGCGGGTGGCGGCGTCCACGTCGGCGGGGGAGAGCTCGGCGCGCCGGTCCCAGGCGCGTTCGATGGCGCGGATGAGGTCCTCCATGATCGGGCTCCGGTGGCGGGCGGGCGGCCCGGGGGTTCAGAAGGCGGGGAGCGGGGTGGCGCGGTCCATCGAGGCGACGGCGCCGCCGCCCGCTGCCGGGCGCCCCGCGCCCGCGCGTGTGAGGTGAGTGCGAACGCCGCGAGCTCGTCCGCGAACCCGGCGACCCCGCGCCCGCGCGTGTGAGGTCAGTACACCGGGAGGGTGCCGGTGGAGCCGCGCGGCGAATGCGGGGCGCCCGCGATGAGTTCCCGCGGTCGGTTCCCGCGTTCCGTTCCCGCGGGGGCGCCGGGTCAGTCGTGCGCGGGGACGTGGAGGATGAGCCAGTCGCCGAACGGCGTGGCGCCGACCGGGTCCTCGTCCTCCTCGCCCTGGAAGAAGGGGGCGTACCCCTCGGCGCGGACGCGGTCCTCGGCGAGCGCGTGCAGGTCCACGAGCTCGGCCAGGATGTCGTTGCCGGCCTCGGGCCCCCGGGCCTGGATGGCGGCGAGCCCTTCGAGCGCGGCGTCGGGCAGCTCGGTGTAGCGCAGGAGCTCGTCCGGGCGGAGCGTGTGGAGCGAGCCGGCGAGCTCGCGCTCGACGATCTCCAGAAGATCGCGCGCCCATTCTTGTTCGACATGGACGTGCTCGTCGTGCGACATCTTCGCCTCCTATACGGAGAAGGCTTCGCGGGCCTCCGAAGATGAAGCGCGCGCCTTCCGCTCGGCTTCGAGGAATGCCTCAAGCTCCGCCAAGAAACGATTCAGCTCTACGCCTTCCCGCCGACACGCTTGCTCGAGCGTCACGACGCGCGCCATCGTCCGCCGCAAGACGGGATTCTGAAGTGGCGCGAACCCATGCCGCAGGAAGATTTCGAGCGCCTGCGGATACCGCTCCAGAACGTCCGCGACTTTCGTCTGCGGTCCGAGGACGAACGGCTCGCTCGCCGCGCGAATCCCAGCTTCGCGCTCCAGCCGCTTCCCCACGCGCATGTTCCGCACCAGCTCATATCCCCACAGGGCCAATCCGGCGACCTCGATGAATCCCGAGAGGCCCATCACGGTGAAGGCCGCCCTCGTATAATCGGTCGCGATCTCCGTCGTGATGCGAAGCGCGTTGCCGACGTTGAGGAGCCAGAAGGTCGGCCAGAGCGCCGGCGCACTCCGCACGTCCACGCCCGAGAGCGTCGGCACGACCTTGCTCGAAACGCCCACGATCATCATCGTGATGAAGCCGACCGTCAGCGCATGCCGATACGCCCCGAAGAAGGCGTGCGAGAACGGCACGGCGGCTCCCGTGAGCGGTTGATAGATGAGCAGGTTGTAGACGGGCACGAACACGAGCATCGCCATCGCCACGATGAACCACACGTAGGCCGCGCGGATGAACTTCACCCCGCGATCGCGCTCGCTCTCGGGGATCGGACCGAAAAGACGATACTGGCGCGGCGTCCCCAGCGCGACGAGCAGCAGCACGAGCGCCGCGATCTCCTGCCCGATCAGCCATCGGGAATCGCCCGAGAGCATGCCTGCGAGAAACGTGAGGACGGCTGTCGCGATCGCACCGTTCGCCCCCCAGAAGGTGAATCGTCGCCAGGCCGGCGTCGGCTCCCGCAACGCGTAGGCGTGTGGCAGAAAGCGCATCGAGACGCCCAGGATCATGATCACGGCGATCCCCAAAAGCTGCACGTCGCGATAGGGGATGTTGAACGTCGCCACGCGAAAGAGAAATTCCGAGCGCGTGCGCGCCGTCTCGAAGAGCCAGAAGATGACGGGATTGGCGATCGCCGCGAGCAGGAACCATACGAGCGTGGCCTGGATGAAGCGATCATACGGTTCGGGCCGAGCGGCTTGTCGAAACGTTTGTCGAAGCACCCAGGCGAAGAGCGCGACGGCCAGAAATTGCAGGACTCCGGCCAGCAGACCCAGCGCCAGAAACGGTCCGCGCGGCGCCAGAAGGTGCGCGATCGCCTGCAGCGCGATCCCGATGGCCATAAGCGGCAGCGTCCCAAAGGCCACCGTCGGACGCCACAAGTTCGTGTGCTTGAACCGAGGGAACGCTTGATACGCGAAGCCCATGATGAAGAAGCCGACCACGCCGAAGACCATCGCGTGCCCGTGCGCGAGAATCCACGAATACTCCACGCCGGCGAAATTGTGCCGCGTCCCCATGAGCCAGAGGTTCACCGCGCCCCACGCGCAGCCGAGAGTGAACAACATCGCGAGTCCCGCCAGAAAGAACGGGCGATAGATCGTATCCGCGCGCGTGGGCCGAAAGGCGAGTTCACCGATCGGCGATGCGCCTTCGGCCACCGCGTTCAGCTCCTCCAGCAACCGCTCCAGCGGCACGCCATGCAGTCGTGCGAACCAGGCGATCGTCTCGCGCGGTCCCTGCGGCCCACCACAGCCGCGAAGTCCATACCGATCGAACACGGCGCGCGTGGCCGGAAAGCGCCGGATCACGTCCGGCAACAGCATCTCCTCCGTGATTCGTCGCTCACTCATACGGCTCCTCCTTTCGCTCGCGTCGTTGACTCGGGCGGCGTTTCTTGACGTCTCCGCTCGCCCAGCCATTGATCGTCCATCATCGGCAATGCCACGCGCCGACTGAGATCGCCCACGTCCCCTCCGAAGGTCGCGGTGCCGAACTTCTCCGCGATCTTCTGGCGAATGTAGAGCACACCGCCCGTGATGATCCCCACGATGATGAGCACGACGATGAGCGCGATTTTCATCTCCTTCCTCCTTGCGGTTTCGTCCTTCGGGACGCCCGATGGGCTTTCCCGTAGACCTTCAACATATTCCCCTCGACCCGAGAGCGCCGTGACTTAAGTCACCGGCGGCTCATCGCTCCTTATTCAGAGCGAAGTCCCGACGCGAGGTCGCACCGGAGTGACGTCCAGGACGCCCACTCGCACCTCCACTCTCGCCAGCCGATAGGTCCGCAGTGCCGCCAGCACCAGCGGCACCACGCCCAGCCCGATGAAGACGAGATCGGCCGGCAAGCGCAACCATTCGATCCATCGCATGATCGGCTGATTCAGAAACTCCGCGCTCCGCGCGTGCGCGTATCCGTTGCGGAGCACATCCAGAAGTTGGAGCACACCGCCGGGAAAGAGATTCACCACAACCATGAGCGCGAGCCCGAGGTTCAAGCCCCAGAAAGAAAGGCGAACGAGCGGCTCGACCGCCGCCCAGCGTTCTTCGGAGAGCACTTGACGGAACGCGAAGACCATCAGCGCCACGGCCAGCATCCCGAACACACCCATCATCGCGGCATGCCCGTGATTGGGCGTCAGCAGCGTCCCGACCTCGAAGTAGCTCACGATCGGCAGATTGATCAAGAACCCGAAGACGCCCGCGCCGACGAAGTTCCAAAATCCCACGGCCATCAGGAAGTAGAACGTCCAGCGATGCGGAACGGAGATGGGCCGGTCGCAGAGGTCACAGCGTTGGCGCGTCAGCTTGATGAAGTCCCACGCATCGAGCGTCAGCAGCGTCAGGGGGATCACTTCCATCGCCGAGAACGTCGCGCCGAGCGCCATGGTGATGTGCGATTGGCCGGTCCAATACCAGTGATGCCCCGTCCCAACAATCCCGCTCCCCAAATATAGCAGCGCATCCAGGTAGACGACGCGCGCCGCCGTCGTGTGCGAGATCAGTCCGAGCCGGTAGAAGATCGCCGCCACCATGACCGTGACGAACAGCTCGAAGAAGCCCTCGACCCAGAGGTGAATGATCCAGAAGCGCCACGTGTCCACGATCGAAAAATGGCTGCGACCGGTGAAGAACATCGCCGGAAGGTAAAAGAGCGGGATGGCCACGGCCGCATAGAGGAAGAGCGAGAGGATCTCCCGACGCTCGGGATCATGTCGAGCCGGCGCAATGGTGCGCCACAGCAGCACGAGCCACATCACCAGCCCTGCCGCCAACAGTATCTGCCATGCGCGCCCGAGATCCAGATACTCCCACCCTTGATGGCCGAACCAGAACCAGAGTCGGTCCATGAGCCGGTGCACGCCGAGGAATTCGCCGAGCAAGCTCCCCGCGACGACGAGCACGAGCACCGCGAGAAGCCGATTGATCCCCCGCACCTGATGGCGCGGCTCATGTCCGCTCAAGGCCGGCGCCAGAAAGAGCCCTCCGGCGATATAGGCCGTCGCCACCCAGAAGATGGCCAATTGCAGATGCCACGTCCGTAAGATATGGCTCGGGAACCACCGCGAGAGGTCCAAGCCATAGAAGCTCACGGGATCGGCGCGATAGTGCGCGACGGCCCCGCCGACGAGCACTTGCGCGAGAAAGAGCAGCGCCACGATGACGAAGTACGTGAGCACGGCCCGTTGTCCCGGCGTCGCTTGTCCCGGAATGAGCTGTGGATGCACGTGCCCCTCACGCCCCTTCCAACCCAGGTAATCGAATTTGCCGAAGGCGAAGAGCACGACGGCCAGCCCACCCAAAAGCGCGATCAGACTGAGTGCGCTCCACAGCACCGCCTCGCCCGTCGGCGTGTTCCCGACGGCCGGATCATACGGGAAGTTGTTCGTGTAAGAATATGTCCGACCGGGACGCGGTGCGACCGAAGCCCAAGCCGTCCAGGCGAAGAAGGCCGTCAAGCGCCGCACCTCGTCCGCATCGCGAATGTACGCGGCCGGCAAGCCCCGGCTCTGCGCCGGATGAGAGAAATATTCCGCCCAACGGCGAATCTGCCGCGTGTAAGAGTAGGCCTCCGGTTCGGTGAAGACTAAGAGGCGGCGTTCCGGATCATACCGGTTTTGCTTGAGAAGCTGCCGGACTTCAGCCCAAACGGCGTTCCGCTCGGATTCGGCCAGAACGTCCAGATCGTGACCGAAACGCTCGCGCGCGATCCAGGCTGCCGTGTCTTGTCCGAGCGCGCGCAGGTATTCGGCCGAGAAGTCCGGCCCCAAATACGCCCCATGCCCCCAGATCGTCCCGTTCTCCATCAGGCCGTATTTCAGGAAGACCTCTTGCCCTCCCAAAATGTCTTCGCGCGTGAAGAGGACACGACCGTCGGGATCCACGACGTGTTCGGGGATCGGCGGCGCGTCCTTGTGCGCTTTCGCCGCCAGAGCGATCAGGATCGTGAATCCCCCGATCACAACGAGAATCACGGCATGTCGCCACCAGGGCGATAATCGAACGTCGGTCATCGTCTCTCACCTCCTCTTTCGCCTCATGATCAGGGACACAAGATAGAGCCTGCCGATCGCCTCCGACCATGACTTAAGTCACACTGGCGCCTCTCGCCGAAAGGCCGGGGAAAAAGCGCTGAACAAGCGCATGCTTCCGAATTTCACGTCCGGTGTGATATACTCGCGCCAGCCCGGTCGAGAAGCCGGGTCTCGATGGGCAACCCCGCGCGACGGGAAGAGCCCAGGAGGTGAGGGGCATGTCCCACTCATTGGGAGATTCAACCGGAGGCGAGGTCGCCAATGCGCGACGGTCGAACCGTTCGCCGGCTCCGATGCCGAGCGGCTTGCCGAGAAGCGAGAGCTGTCGGAGGGCGCGCACATGCGAACGGATGAGGAGGCGCTGGAATTGAGCCTCGATCTTCCGTGCGGGTCATCGAGCCATCCGGTCTCGATGACGCTCACGTGGTGGGGGACGGTCACGATGTCCTCTCCCTGCCTTCTCTTACCCGAGAGCGCTCGGCGTCTAGCCGAAAGCACATGTCCCCAAGCATGGGACGAAGTCAAAAGGTGCGTGCAGCAGGCGCTTTACGGTACGGAGGTTGATCTGCCCACGTTCTTCACCGGTGCGATAGCCGATCAGGTGGGATCTTTCTTCGACCGCTGGTATGGACGAGCGGAAGAGCGGGCCAGCGCTGTATTAAGCGAGTGGAGATGCACAGCCGATGAGGCCGGGTTGCGCGCAGCTCTTGGTTCTGAAGTGCCTGTCGTGCGATGGGCTGCGGCCATCGCGGCCGGAGAAGCGAAGCTGGCGGCGCTTGTGCCCGAACTTGTGCGCGCATCCGAAGATGAGGACTTCGGCGTGCAGGTGGCTGCCGTGCGGGCTCTGGCCGAGATCGCCGACGCCCGAGCCGTCCCCATCCTCTGTCGCTGGCTTGGGGAAGAAGAACGCCTCATCCCGGAGATTCGGATTGCGATCGCCCACGCGTTGGGAAATATCGGCGATGCGCGAGCCGTTGAGCCGTTGATCGAGGCGTTGGGGGATCAAGATGAATGGGTTCGCGGGGCGGCGGCGGAGGCTTTGGTGCAGATTGGGGCTGTAGCTGTTGAGCCATTGATCGAGGCGTTGAGGGATCAAGACGCGGGAGTTCGCCGGGCGGCGGCGGAGGTTTTAGGGAGGATAGGGGACGCACGAACCGTTGAGCCGTTGATCCAAGCGTTGAGGGATCAAGATGCAGGGGTTCGCCGGGCGGCGGCGGAGGTTTTGGGGTGGATTGGGGATGCGCGAGCCGTTGAGCCGTTGATCCAAGCGTTAAGGGCTCGGGATGAATGGGTTCGCCGAGCGGCAGTGGAGGCTTTGGTGAGGATTGGGGCTGCGGCCGTTGAGCCGTTGATCCGGGCATTAAACTCGGATCGGCCGGTGAGAGAGCTGGAGCGCTCACTTCCAAGTCGCCCAGGCCCGCAAGCATTAAACTCGGATCAGTCGGTGAGAGAGGCCGTCGTCAAAGCCATCGAACGGATCGGTTCCCCTGCGCTGAGGGCGCTGATCGGGAGACGGATCGTTCATCCCCGCTATGGGAGGGGAGTGGTCAAAGCGATCCACCGTGAACATCCGCCGTATCTTGTCGTGGAATTCGAGAATGTGACTGGCGAGCGCATCCTGGATCTCAGGGACGACTTTCTCCTTGAGTAGGGGGTGAGGCATGGTTCTACCGAAAGGCGCCGAGGAGCTACTTATCGCGCTTCAGACGCCCGCGCCGAAAGGCCATTTGGGCATTCCGGCGCTTCTTTGGGGAGCCCCGGGCGAGGGGAAATCGAGTTTCGTTGAGAGCTTGGCCCGCGATGGCTTTCCTGTGGTCACACTGATCGCTTCGATTCACGATCCGACCGATTTCTCGGGCATGCCGATGCATGAGAACGGGCGGATGCGGTTTTTGCCGCCGGAGTGGAGCTTCGCTTTTGACGAAGCGCAGCAGGGCATCCTCTTTCTCGACGAATTGACGACGGCGCCTCCGTCGGTTCAAGCGGCGCTCTTACGGGTGATCCTGGAGCGGAAGGTGGGATTTCGCGCCCTTCCGCCCGGCGTGCGGGTAGTCGCGGCAGCGAATCCACCCGATATGATCAGCGGCGGATGGGAGTTGTCCCCGCCCTTGCGCAATCGGTTCCTGCATATCCGATGGGAATGGGAGGAGAGGGCTTACATGGAGGCATTGCGCGAGGGCTTCTCTCGGCCTGATCTCCCGACCATTGATCCCACCGTGCATCGAGAGTGCGTCGGCTATTGGAAGCTGCTTGTGGAAGCGTTCTTGCGGCGCAGCCCTAATCTTCTGCGCGCATCGGCTTCGGATGAAGACCGAGCATTCGCTTCGCCTCGCACATGGGAGTTCGCCGTTCACTTGATGGCCTCGTGCGATCTGCTGGGCAAGGCGCCGAAGCCGGGCAAAGAGGGGACCGTCGTGTTCGCCAATCTCGTGGAAGGTTGCGTGGGGCGAGGGGCGGCCGTGGCCTTTCTGGGCTTCGTGAAGAATCTTCACTTGCCTGATCCGGACGACCTGCTGGAAGGGCGGACCAGAGTGGACGTCACGCGATTGCGCGATGATGAGCTTTACGTGCTCTTCTCGGCTTTAGGCGCGTCGCTCCTTCGACGGACGAGCGAGCAGCGTGCGGATTTCCTTGGGGCCGTGGAAATCTTCCTCGAGCTGGCGCGCAGGGTGTGCGAGAGCGGTCGCGTGGATACGATCTTCATCGCGATGAAGCAGATCGCTCGTGGGCAGGTCTTGCACCGGGCGGTCACGAAAGCGCAGGAGGTGGGGAGATTGAAGGAGCTTCAGCGGCTCATGAGTCAGGTCTTCGAGGAGACGCCGCTTCGGTCATTTGTGAAGCAGCTCGCCAAGGGCTGAGGGCCATGGAGAGGGAAGAGATCGAAGGGATCGTGCGCATGGCGCGGGCCTACGCGGCCGAGCAGGTCCCCTGGTTAGCGCCGGCTCTTTATGCCGCGCGATTAGTATTGACGGAGTCCTGTCCGAGCCTGGCGGCTGTGGATGAAGGCATGCGCGTGTACTTCAATCCGCGCATGGTGGCCGAACTGGTGGGCGGAGAGAACAAGAAGGCCGTGTCGGAGTTAGGGTTTGTGTGGTTTCATGAAGTCGCGCATCGGTTGCGCGAGCATGCCGAGCGCGCGAGAGAGAAGACGGCGCATCCCGAGCTGTGGAACATCGCGAGCGATCTGGAGATCAACGATGCTCGATTGCCGGGGTTAATGCTCCCGCAACGCTCCCTCCTCCCCCGTCAGTTCAACCTGCCGGAAGGCAAGTTGGCCGAGTTCTACTACGATCGGTTGCAGGAAGAGCGGGAATCGTCGCGTCGTCAACCAATCCCTTCCGCTGGTGATCAGGAAGAGTGGGAGTCGTCGCAGCCTCAATTGATCCCTTCCGCTAGCGATCAGGTCTCAAAGCCGGAACAGCCCGAAGGGGGGCTCCCCTCAACTTTCGATGAAGGCAGCGGCGTGCACGGGCAGAAGCGATCGTGGGAGTTGCCCGAAGACGATGTGCAGGCGCCTGCGCTTTCGGTTGTAGAGCAAGAAGTGATTCGGCGGTCGGTCGCCGAAGAGATCGTGCGGCAAAAAGATCGCGGGAGCGTTCCGGCCGGATGGATCCGGTGGGCGGAAGAGATCCTCGCGCCCAAGGTGGATTGGCGCGAGATGCTCAAGCGCCGCATGCGTGGCGCCATCGTCAGAGGCACCGGACAGCGTGTGGACTACAGCTTCGACCGTCCGCATCGGTGCGCGTTCGCCTACGCGCCGTTTTTGCCCCCATCGTTGCGAGGAGATTTCCTGCCGCGGATCGCCTGCGTGGTGGATACTTCGGGATCCATTTCCGAGCGAGAACTGGCGCAAGCGTTGGCCGAAGTGCGAGCCGTCCTGGAGAGCTTGCGCACGCCGATCACCGTCATTCCCTGCGATGCAGTTCCTTATGAGCCCATCGCGATCTTCACCCGATCGGATCTCCTCGCGCGCTGTCGGAAGTTGCCGGGCGGTGGGGGGACGAATATGGTCGCGGGGATCGAAGCGGCCTTGAGCTTGCAACCGATGGCGGATGTGGTGCTCGTGCTGACGGACGGATATACGCCATATCCCTCGCATCCGTATCGCGTGCCCGTCCTTTTCGGGATCTTCACCAAACGCGGAGCGGGCGATGCGCCTCTTCCGCCCATTCCCCCTTGGCGCCGCGAAGACATCGTGCTCATCGAGATCGAGGAGCGGGATTGAGGGTCGTTGGGGGGAGAGAGCAACGTTTTCACACACAGGAGGCCGAATTATGGAACCGTGGTTGACACCGGATGACGCGTCCATTCCCCCGCGTCAGGGGGATCTCATCAAGGGGATCGAGCAGGCGCGGTATCTTCTGGAAACAGCTTTGCGCGAGCTGCCCGAGGAAGCGATCTGGTGGGAGCCGGCTTCGACCGTGCCTTCGATCGGAGCGCGGATTCAACACCTCATCGGGGCGTCCCGGCGATTGGGGACGTATGCTTTTGAGGCAGACTATGACCTTCAGGCTTTAGCGGAGATGGCGGAACGAGATTGGCTCCCGACTCATCGGTCGAAGACGGATCTTCTTGCGGAAGTACGAGCCGTCTTTGAAGAGATCGCCGAGAGGGTTCGTGCTTTGGACGAGCGCGCACTGGATGAGCTTCGACCTGTGGGGCGTCGTCGCCTTCCGGTTCGGCGATCGGTGATTCTGCATCACCTGGTCGAGCATGCGGCGCACCATGTGGGCCAGATCACTCTTCTTGTTCGCCTCTGGGGAGCGCAAAGCCGTTCCGCTCCCGAAGCGGGATAAGGGTGCGTTGATCTGATGCCGTTCCGTGCGTTAGTGTGGGGTGGGAGGCCATGTGCAGGTCTACAAACCCGGGGCCCAACCGCTGCGTCAGCCGTTTCAACACTCGCTGGCCGGCGGCCAGCTCCTTCCTCCGTTGGGGAATCGGCTCGGCATCCAGAGACAGATCGGCCGCTCGTCTCAGGATCAAACACCCGCTGACCTGAAAATGTTCCAGGGGGGTGCCCTCGATGGCCCTCCGGCGCAGCCGGTGGGCTCCGACCTTCCTCTGCCAAACATTTTTCCCCCCAAGCTCGCGCGAGCGGGCGGCCCTTGTGGATGGGACAAACGGGGATGGCGATTCCGGACAGGTGGGAGGCAATCGGATGGGTCACCCCCTTCGGGGGCTTGGGGGGGAATTTCGGCTCGTCTGTCCTAGGGCTCGCCTTCGCTCGCCCTAGGCTAGATTCGGCCGCCCGCATGCGCGGGCTCTATTGCGGTAGAGCGTCAATCTCAAAAGGGCTCGCCTTCGGCTCACCCTAGGCTAGATTCGGTCGCCTGCTTCGCAGGCTCGATGCAGAATGGGTCAATCTCAACAGGGCTCGCCATAGGCTAAGTTCGGTCGCCCGCGTGCGCGGGCTTCGTTGCGGTAGAAGGTCAACCTCAACGGGGCTCGTCCTCGATTTCGCTCGAAACGAGATTCAGGCCGCTTGGCCTGATGGCGGCAGGGGAGTGGTTCCAACAAGGCGCATCCTCGGCTACAGTTGCATCTCCCTCTGGCTTATGAGATAATCCCCGCTCCAAAGGCGAGGAAGGTCAGGAGGAGCGCTATGGCGATCCGATATACGGTGACGACCATCAGCCCGAAGTACCATCAAGCGATCTTGGATTGGCAGCGAAAGAACTTCCCCGAACTCGACATTCTGTTGACATACTGGGAGAAGTACTTTCCCGGCCTGCCGCGATTTCAACTGGTCGCCAAGATCGGGGAGTTGCGATCCGAGGTCATCGAGGTCGGAAAATATGCCGGACAGCCGAAGATCGAGCGAGCAGCCGAGATGGCCGGGAACATGTTCTACACGGCCCGTCGCATCATTCGCGCGCAATGCTCAACCGAGTTCGGCTCCATCGAGCAGCATCGCATGAGCCTGGACACGGCTCCCGATGACAAAGCGCGCTTTGAGATCCTTCGGATCATGGCCGAAGAGCTGCGCCATGCCTATCAGATGTTCTGGGTCCTCGATCATGATCCGACCTGGAAGCGGCCGGGGCATGGGGATGTGGCCGCCGAGACGATCGAAGAGTTGCTCTCCATGCGCATGGGGACGCACGTGCTCGATGCCTTCAATATCGAGTTCCGGGATTTCCTGGATAATGCCGTCTACACGGCCATCATTGATCTGGTCGGGAAGTATCAACTCGACATGATGCAAATCTTCAGCTACGCCCCCATGGCGCGCAGCATGGGGCCGATGCTCGGCGAAGAAGGATTCCACATGGGCTTTGGCCGTCAGGCCTTGAAAGACTTGGCCGTCGCCGCCGCGCGCGGTCAAGGGGCGTATAGCTTGGAGGACATTCAGCGAGCGATCAACAAGTGGTATCCGCGCGGCCTGGAGATGTTCGGCAACGAGCGGACGGGCGAGACGGCCGTCGCCTTCGGTTTCAAACCGAAGACCAATGGTCAGGCGCAAGCCGAGTATATCGCGGAGGTCGAAGGAATCATCGAGGGGGTGAATATCGCCCTGGTGCGCGTGCGCCATCCGAATATGCCTCCGGACGAAGCCCGATGCCTGATCCGCGAGGTGCATAGTTCGGGAGAATCCCGCAAGGGCGTCCGTCCCGAAGACCTCCTCCTCCTTCCAGATCGCCGATTCTTCCGAAGGCGCGGGCCGGAGGAATACGTCTTCCAGCCGTATGACCTGCATGGGAATCTGCTCACCGAGGGTGGGCGCCCGATTTCTCCGGAGCAGT
>Ga0101943_1002226_pt1 | contig 12779 bp, 11 predicted proteins | sample DewCreD2012metaG_5_FD_75244 | JGI IMG/M metagenome (GOLD analysis project Ga0101943, IMG submission 75244) | Hot spring sediment bacterial and archeal communities from British Columbia, Canada, to study Microbial Dark Matter (Phase II) - Dewar... ... | reverse complement strand
ACAACTTCACGCTCGCCGGCGTCGGAGCCGGGACCATCGTGGATCACATCCACGTCAATCGCGGAGCCGATGATGGGATCGAGTTCTTCGGCGGCACGGTGAACGTGAAGTATATCCTCGTCACCGGGCCGGGCGATGACGGCTTCGATTGGCAAACGGGATGGACGGGGAAGGCGCAGTTCGTCGTCATCCAGCAGGATGGGGAGGTGGATCCGGCGGCCGATCGAGGCATCGAGGCCGATAACAATGAGAACGATAACAACCTGCTGCCGCGTTCGAACCCCACGCTCTACAATTTCACCTTGGTGGGAGACCCTCGACCGGAGACGGGCGGCGGGGCCGGCATCGTGCTGCGACGCGGGACAGCCGGGACGCTTCGAAACTTCATCGTCCTCGGGTTCAAGCGCGCCGGGCTCGACATCCAGGGCGCCATCAGTCAAACGCTCGCTCAGCGCGGGGAACTCGTGATCTCTCACTCGATCTTCTTCGGGAACGGACCGAACTTCGCTTCCGGTACGACCGGCAGTCTCGTCGGCGGTTTCGCGCAGGTCGCGACCAGCGATCCTCAGCTCCGTGACCCGTTCAATCTCGATGACCCCGATTTCCGACCGGCGGACGATTCTCCCGCTCTCGATCGAACTCGCGTGGCTTCGCCTCCGGATGATGGGTTCTTCGAGCCGGTGTTTTTCCTGGGCGGCGTCAATCCACAGAACGATTGGACGAAAGCGAAGTGGGTGCAGATCGCCCGAGAGTGATCCGGGAGGGAGCGCGCACGCCATGAGAGCACGCCAAGGGAACCGCGAACGACGCGAGCGCTCGCTACGAAAGACGGCGCGCTCCCCACGGACAACCTTCCTCGCCGTGGCGCGAATCTGGCAGGATCGCGCGCGCGGATGGTGGGGCATCGGGCTTCTTCTCGGCGTGTTGCTCGCCCTCGTGGGATCGCGCCTTTGGCTCTCCTCGAATGTGCGGACTGACGCTTCCGAGCCCGCTCCTGTGGTCCTTCCCTCCGTGCCCGGTGAAGCGCGTGCGCCAGTTCGGGCGCTCGCCGAGTCTGTCCTTCGCGCCGTTCGCTTCGGCGATCGCGCCGCGCTTGAGCGGCTTCTTCTCACACAGGACGAATTCTGCCACGTGCTCTGGCCAGCTTTGCCTCCTACGCCCAATCTGCCGTGCGAGTGGGCGTGGTCGGCTTATGCCCCCCAAAATATGGATGGCCTTCACCGCGTCCTCAGAGAACACGGGGGACGCGATTATACGCTCCTTCGCGTCGAGCCTCGGCGGGTCGTCTCCTATGGTGATGTGCGGGTGTATGAGCGCGTGCGCCTCATCGTGATGGATGAGACGGGGCGAGAACGCACCGTGCGACTCTTCGGCTCGATCTGCGAACTCCGCGGCATCTTTCGATTATGCAGCTTCATCCTCGACTGAAGTCATCCTTGGCCATGCGCTCATGGCCCTGGCGTCTTCAAGCCACCCCTCAACTCTGAGCCGGTCCGCTCGGAAGCCCCACCTTGAGCAAGGGGGAGCGGCTCCCATGCCCTCCCCCTCGCTTCATACACCGGGACGTGCGCTTGAACGAAGATCACAGCGTCGGCTTCACGTCTTGGCTCACGAGGTTCTTCAGTTCGCTTCGTAGGCGCTCGATCTCGCGAATCTTCTCTTCGATCCGCTCGAAGAGACCGGCTTGCGCCTTGATCCCCTCGCTGATCAAAAACGCCGCGCTCTCGGAACGACTCTTGAAGATCCCGGCCTCGACCAATTCGTCAATGCGCCGCAGCGATTCCCGGTTGACGCGCACCATGATCGGAAAATCTCGCCCCTGAAGCGCCTTCTCGATCGCTTTGGCGATCGAATCGGGAATCCGCTGCGCGAACTCTCTCACCGACGAGGCGATCTCCTCAAGGGGATCAGGCCGCTCCCCTTCTGCCACGACTTTCTTCTCAATGGGCTTTCCTTCTTCTTTGCTCTCGATCGTGATTTCCGGTTCTTCGTTCATAGGCTTCCTCCGAATCTTGTAGCGCAAGACGACAGCTTGCGCTGCGGTCGCGTAAGCGCGTTACGCTGTTTCAGCATAACATGAGACGTTGCGGAAGGCAAGTTCTACCAAGCCTGGAGGTTGAAGCTGCCTTCGGCGGTCCGGTGTTCGTACGACGGGATACGGCCGATGTGTCCGTGCCTCAATACTTGGCTAGGAGAAGGGGTACATGAGCCAGCCGATGGCCAGGGCGATGCCCAAGAAAGCGAAGAAGGCTTTCACGGCGTAGCGGAATTGTTCGCGGGGATCCTCCTTGGTCACGATGGCGAAGACTGTTGATACGCACAGCGCGAACAGGGTCATGGCCAGAAGGTGCATCTACTTCTTCCTCCCGATGGCGATATCGAAGGCGTCTAAGGCAGCGAGGTAGTTCAAGAGGCCGGCAACGAGCAGAAAGGCGTTTCCGTATTCGTAAGTTGGGACTTCGGGACGCGCATCGAATCCCGCTCTGAGGAAGGCGCAGAGCGCGTAGATACCGCCGAGGCCAGCGTTAGCGATGACCGGGAAGATTGAGAGGGGCTCTTCGGGGTTGAACGTATAGAGCTTGCCCTCGAAGAGGAAAAGGCCGGCGGCGAACATTCCGAGGATCGCCGCGCAGAGCAGCATGGCACGAATCCATCGGCCGAGGATGGCGTGTCCGGCTCCCGGGATCGTGAAAGCGGCAGCGCAAGCGAGCATCGCTTTGAGAGCGAGCTGCGGCGACCAGGCCTTGACCTCTGGCAAGGAAGCGGGCGAGGCCGGAGGATCAGAGAATGCGGGCGAATCGGTTGGAGGATCGGGCTCTCGGGCGCCAGTCACCAAGTATCCTCCGCGCTCTTCAGGAGGAGCTGTGGGCGATGGGTCCAACGGCGAACGCGTTACGTCCTCCATGTTCGCATCAGTCCTGTCTTGGCGTGATGCACACAAGATGGATTCTAGGCATCGGTTCCGAGCGTGTCAAGCAAGGCGCTCGTCCATCTGGAGCGAGCCGATGAGCGAGCGAATCGCCGGAATTCCCTGCTGCTGGCAGAACTGTTGAAGGCCTTCGATGATCTTGATCGAGACGAGCGGGTCGTAATAGTTCGCCGTCCCGATTTGCACGGCCGTCGCGCCAGCGATGAGGAACTCCAGGGCGTCTTCGACGGTCGCGATCCCGCCGATGCCGATGACGGGGATGCGGACGGCGCTGGCGATCTGATAGACCATGCGCAGGGCGATCGGTTTGATGGCGGGGCCGGAGAGGCCGCCCATTCCCGTCGCCAGTCGAGGACGGCGCGTGTAGACGTCCACGGAGAGGCCGAGGATCGTGTTGATGGCGGAGAGGGCGTCGGCGCCCGCTTTTTCGACGGCGCGCGCCACGCGCACGATGTCGCCGGCGTTAGGCGAGAGCTTCACGATGATCGGACGGCGCGCGATGCGTTTGCACGCTTCGGTCAGGCGGGCGGCCTCGTCTGGATCGTTCCCGAACTCCATGCCGCCGGCTTTTACGTTCGGGCAGGAGACGTTTAACTCGTAAGCGGCGATCCCCTCGGCATCCTCCAGGATTCGGATGACATCGAGGTACTCTTCGAAGCAGGAGCCGAAGACATTGGCGATGATGTGCGTTTGGAATTGGCGCAGGAGGGGGAGCTTCTCGGTGACGAAGGCGCGAACACCGATGTTCTGCAAGCCGATGGCATTGAGCATGCCGCCGTGCGTCTCGACGATTCGGGGTGGGGGATTCCCTTCCAACGGTTCGAGCGAGAGGCCCTTGGTGCAGATTCCGCCCAACCGCCCGAGATCGAACCACGGGGCGAATTCCAAGCCATAGCCGAAGGTGCCGCTGGCGGCGAGGATCGGATTCTTGAAATGCAGGCCGGCGATTTCGACTGAGAGATCACAGCTCATCCCAGACGACCTCCTCCGCCCGAAAGATCGGGCCTTCGACGCAGACGCGGCGGTAGTGAGGGGTGCGATCGGACGCGAACCGCGTCTTGACGGCGCAGCCCAGACAGACGCCGAATCCGCAGGCCATGCGGGCTTCGAGCGAAACGTAGGCCGGCAGCGCTCGCTGCACGGCGATCTCGGCCACGCGGCGCAGCATCGGCATGGGGCCACACGCATAGAAGATGGCGCGGCGCGGACGCGCGCGCTCCAGGTACGCCTGGACGGCTTCGGTCACCAATCCTTGGAATCCCCGCGAACCATCCTCCGTGGCCAGCGTGATGGTCTCCGGTCCCAGCACGCGCGCGAAGTCGTCGAGGAAAGGAAGGGGGGCATTCGGCTCGACCGTCGGTTCGCCGTGAAAGAGTCGGACCGCTCGCCCATCGCGAGCGAGGGCTTCGGCCAAGAGATAGAGGGCCGGAAGCCCAATCCCTCCGGAGATGAGGAGCGCTTCAGCCTCCGAATCGGCCTCGTGGGGGAAGCCGTTACCCAAAGGGCCCAGCATCTCCAACTCATCGCCCGGGCGTTGGCGACTGAGCAGCATGGTCCCGCGTCCGAGGACCTTGTAGAGGAATTCCAGGTCCATGCCCTCGGCATGCTCCTCCGCGCGATAGATGACGAGCGCGCGCCGCCAGAGGGGCTCCCACTGCTCGCGCGTGCGCACCATGACGAACTGGCCGGGGCGAATCGCGATGGCTTCCTGAAGGCGAACGCGCAAACGCCAGTAGGCCGGTGGCTCCGGCGCATTGCTGAGGATGCGGACACGGTGATCTCTCATCATAGCTCGAGCGGTCGCCTGGAGGGCTGATGCGGAGGGCGCCTCATTGTGGCTTCTTCGGGTTCGCCGTCGTCGTCTCGGCGGCCGCGTATTGCTCGCGATATGCGGGGGCGATCCAAATATAGGCATCGCGACGGAGCGTCTCGATGTACTCGCGGACGGCCGCCTCGGCACGCTGCTGCGCCAGGCGCATTTGAAGTTGGCGTTTCAGTTCGGCATCGAGCGGGCGCACGCGCGCCTCTTGCCGTTCGAGCACCTTGAGGAGTTGGAAACCATCGGGCAGCTCGATGGGAGCGGAGACGTCTCCCGGCTTCAGCCCTTCGATGGCTTTAGCTTGCGCGTCGCCCAATGTGCGTCGGGGGCCGAGCGTGAACGTCCCGATGTCGCCTTTATGGCGAGCCGAGGGGCGCTCGGAGTGTTGCGCGGCGAGATCGCCGAAATCCGCCCCAGCTCGCAGCTTCTCCTGAATCTCGCGCACGAGCGCGAGCGCTTGCTCGCGCGAACGGCCCTGCGTGCTGATGAAGATCTCGCTCAGGCGGACGCTCTCCGGCTCGGTGAACTCTTCGCGATGTTGCTGGTAGTACTGTTCGATGTCGCGATCGAAGATGTTCTGGAAGATCCGGCTGTAGACCTCGCGGGCGAGGACGGCCTCGCGCAAAAAACGCAAGCGAAGCGTCTGTCGAACCTGATCGGGATCGAGACCGGCTTCCGCCAAGCGCTTCTCCACCTCGGCCGGTGGGATGCCCTGCTGTCGGCCCCAGTTGAGGAGGAACTCGTTGATCTGCGCCTCGACGGTGATGCCGAGTTCGTTGGCGCGTTGGACGAGGAGTTGCGTGTCGATCAACTGTTGCAGGAGCGTCTTCGAGGCCTCCTGATATGCGCGCTCCAACGCTTCTCCCTTGAGGCCTTGCTGCTCCAACTCCTGTCGCAGTTCGGCCTGTGCGCGCCGCAGCGCCGAGAGGGTGATGATGTCGCTGTTGATCCGCGCGACGATCTCATCCACCAGGACCGGTTCGTCTTGGCCTCGAGAGAGAGGGGGAGCTGAGAGCCAGAGGAGGCATCCGAGGAGACCGACCATCCCATATCGCCTCATGCTCTCGCTTCCGTTCAGTGTCTTCGCCCCCTTTTCATCCTCTCGGCGCTCGTAGCGCTCTCCTCTCGCTGCGCGTGACCGAGGGAATTGTACGCCGCGCCCTGCAGCCGGAGCAAGTCGTCGCGGAGCTGAAGGAGGAGCGTTCGTTCATCCGGCGCCGAGAGCTCATATCGCAATGTGCCATCGGGCGCGAATTCCGCCGAGGGATGTGCGGAGAGAAAAGCGCGGCGGTGTTCCGGGTTCAAGCGGTCGGGATCGGCGAACTGGATGAGAATCCGCGTGCCCTCGCGTTCGATCAGGCGCACGCGCAGTGGGAGGGCGGCGTTTCGGATCGAGCCGAGAAGCAGGAGGCGCTCGACTTCCGGAGGCAACGGCCCGTAGCGGTCCCTGAGCTCTTCGCGCAGCTCGGCGAGCTTCGCTTCGGTTCGAGCCGCCGCCAGGCGCTTGTAGACGTGCAGGCGCTGACTCATGTCGGCGATGTAGGTCTCCGGGATGCGGAGGGGGAGGCGGAGGTTGATCTGCGGGATGATCTCTTCTTCGATCTTCTCGCCGCGCAGCTCGCGGATCGTGCGGTCCAGGAGCTGACAATACAACTCGAAGCCGAGCGCGTTGATATGGCCCGACTGCTCGGGCCCGAGCAGATTTCCGGCACCGCGCAATTCGAGGTCGAGGGCGGCCAGGCGAAAGCCGGACCCCAAGTCGGAGAACTCCTTGAGCGCCGCCAATCGCCGATGCGCGACCGCGCTCAGCGTGGATTCCGGAGGGATGAGCAAGTATGCATAGGCGAGGCGATTGGACCGACCGACGCGCCCGCGCAGTTGGTAGAGATCGGCCAGACCGAAGCGGTCGGCCCGATTGATCAGGATCGTGTTCGCTTGCGGGATGTCAATGCCGTTCTCGATGATCGTCGTCGTGACCAGGACATCCAGTTCCTGATGGACGAAGCGCAAGACCGTGCGCTCCAGCTCGCGCTCCGAGAGCCGACCGTGCGCGACGCCGATGCGCGCCTGCGGGACGAGTTGGCGGATGAGGTGCGCGATCTCGTGGATCGTCTCGATCTCGTTATGGACGAAGAAGACCTGCCCACCTCGTTGGAGTTCGCGTTCGATGGCGCTGCGGATGATCGCCGGAGAGAACGGGACGATCAGGGTCTGCACAGCCAGCCGATCTGGCGGCGGCGTTTGAATGACGGAGAGATCGCGCAATCCGGTGAGGGCCATGTAGAGCGTGCGGGGGATCGGCGTCGCCGTGAGCGTCAAAACGTCCACGCGGCGTCGCAATTGTTTCAGCCGCTCCTTATGTCGAACGCCGAAGCGTTGTTCCTCGTCAATGATGACCAGACCGAGATCGCGAAAGCGCACGTCGCGGCTGAGCAGGCGATGCGTCCCGATGACGATGTCCACCGTTCCGTCTTCCAGCCCCTGAAGCGTGCGCGCAATCTCGGCGCGAGAGCAAAATCGAGAGAGTTGGGCGATGGTGATGGGGAACGAGGCGAAGCGGCGGGTGAACGTGCGATAGTGCTGCTCGACGAGAACCGTCGTGGGGGCGAGCACGGCCACCTGCTTGCCGTCCATAACGGCCTTGAAGGCCGCGCGCATGGCGACTTCCGTCTTCCCGAATCCGACATCGCCGCACAGGAGCCGATCCATCGGGACCGGGCGCTCCATGTCGCGTTTGATCTCCTCGAGCGCGCGGGCTTGATCGGGCGTCAGCTCGTATTCGAAGCCGGCCTCGAATTCGGCCTGCCAGGGGGTATCGGGGCTGAAGGCGTGGCCGGGGATGAGCTTTCGTTCGGCGTAGAGTTTGAGCAACTCCTCGGCCAAATCCCGCAGGGCGCGCGCCGCGCGCGCCTTCGTGCGGAGCCAGGTCGTTCCGCCCAACCGGTCCAGGCGCGGCGGCCCCCCATCCACGCCCGCGTATTTCTGCACCAGATCCAGCCGCTCCACCGGCACGTAGAGCCGCGCGTCATCGGCATAGCGAAGGAGCAGGAAATCGTGCGGAGCGCCATCGGGCGTCGTCAATTGGACGAGCCCCTCGAATTGTCCGATCCCATGATCCACGTGCACGAGATAATCGCCCGGCTTGAGGTCCTTGAAATCCGAGAGGAAGGCTGCCGATGGTCGCTCCCGACTCGGCGATGGCCGCATGGGCTCCGGCTCTTCGCGGAGCAGATCGTGTTGGCTGAAGATGGAGAGCCCGAGCGCGGGCAGATGGAATCCCGAACGCAGATATCCGACGAGGAGGAAGAGGGGCCATCGCGCCGCAGGGTGGTGAGGAGCGATCGTCGGACCGCTCGTCGAAGGGAATACATCTACCGGCACGTCGCGTTCGGTGAGGAGCTTGAGGAAGTGCTCGGCGAGCGCTTTCGAGCGCGCGACGAGGAACGTGAGGGCGCCCGGCTGTGGCGTGAGCGCCTTCAGCCATTCAGTCGTGGGCGCGCGCACGCCTCTCTCACTCACGGCGCGGAATTCGATCTCGGGGGGGAGCCCATCGGGGGCTTCCTTGAAGAGCACTGGGCGTCCGAGCGGATGCAGCTCGATGCGCTGTCGCTCGGTCAAGCGCGCGGTCAGCTCCGTCGGCGTGAGGAAATAGTGTTCGGGCGGAAGGACAATGCGCCCGTTCTCCCTGGCCGCCGTGTAGCGCTCCGTCATCGCGTGCCAGAACTGTTCGACGTAGGCGGGCAGTCTCACCGCATCATCCACCAGGAAGAGGCCCGAAGGAAGCAGATCAAAGAGCGTGCTCGTCAACGGACGGGTCAGAGGGATAAGGAATTCCCAGCCTGGGGGCAGGGTTCCCGTTTGCGCTGCGCTCTGCACGCGCTTGCGATCATGCGCAAACGATGGCTCGGCCCACTCGCGCGCGAGGCGCTCATTCCAACGCTGCAGCTCCTCGCGCGAGACGGCGAACTCTCGAAGAGGGACGATGCGCGTGTGCTCAAGCGGCGCTATCGAGCGTTGGGCTTCCGGATCGAACGCGCGAAGCGAGGCGATCTCATCGCCGCAGAACTCGATGCGCACGGGCGCGGATTCCGAGGGCGAGTAGACGTCGAGGATGCCGCCGCGCCAACTGAACTGGCCGGGCTCTCGCACCGGGTCCTCGCACACATAGCCCGCGGTCAGCAACGTGGAGACGAGCGTTTCGGGAGCGAGCGCCTCGCCGGGAGCGAGTCGCAGATCGAGGGACCGAAGGTCCGCGGGCGCGAGCGTTCGCGTCAGGAGTGCCTTCGCATCCACAAGGACGATCGCGGCCTCCCCTTGCGCGAGCGCCGTGAGGGCGCGGGCGCGCTGTTGCAGCACGGCCGGATGTGGCGAGAGCCCCTCGAAGGGCGAGACGTCGAAAGCCGGAAGAAGTGCTGTTGCCGAAGGCGTGTCCGCATCAAGGAGCGAGAGGAAGAGGCGTACCTCTTCGCCGAGAGCATGGAGGTCTTCCTCCATGCCGACGAAGACGAGCGGGCGCGCGTCCTCCCCCAAAGAGCGAAGGACCCACCGAAGTGCGGCGAGCAAGAACGCCTTCGCTCCCGAAGCGTGTACGCCAGAGACCACCAGTACGGGCTCTCGCCGAGCGATCCCATCCCGCAGGGCGCGCAGAGCGGGATCGGCCCGAAGCCGTCGTCGAAGTTCATCCCGAACGTTCTCTTCGTAGCAGCCCATGAGCACTCAGCCGATCGTGGCGCGAATGCGTTCGATCAGGCGCGTCGTGGAATAGCCCTCGTAATATGGGAGCGAGAGGACGCGCCCGCCGGCCGCTTCGACCTCCTCACGGCCGACGATCTCCTCCGGCCGCCAGTCCCCACCTTTGACGAGGACATCGGGGAGGAGATCGGCGATGAGCGCGCGCGGCGTGAGATCGTCGAAGATGGTGACGTAATCCACGACCTCCAGGGCGGCGAGCATCTCCGCGCGCTCTCGTTCGGGAAAGATCGGGCGACCCGGGCCTTTCAGGGCGCGAACGGAGGCATCGCTGTTGATCGCGACGATGAGAACATCGCCGAGCGCTTTCGCCTGTTGCAGGAACCGAATGTGGCCGGGATGCAAGAGATCGAAACAGCCGTTGGTGAAGACGACGCGTCGGCCTTCGCGCCGCAAGCGCTCGCGCTCGCGTCGCAGGACCTGTGGATCGAGGATCTCTCCCATGATGGATCGTCGCGCTCAACGAGCCCGGTGCGGTTCGAGGACCTCCACGCCGTCCAGATAGGGTTGCAAAGCGCGGGGGATGAGCACCGAGCCGTCCTTCTGTTGGTGATTCTCCAGCAGAGCGAGCCAAGTCCGCCCGACGGCCAAGCCCGAGCCGTTGAGTGTGTGGACGAACTCGGGGCGTGCTCCCGGATGGCGTCGGAAGCGGATGTTCGCTCGCCGAGCCTGGAACGCTTCGCAATTGGAGCAGGAGGAAATCTCACGGTAGCGTTGTTGGCTGGGGAGCCATACCTCAAGGTCGTAGGTCTTGGCCGAGGCGAAGCCGAGATCGCCGGTCGAGAGAGCGACGACGCGATAGGGCAGCTCCAGCTTCTGCAAGATGCGTTCGGCGTCGCGCGTGAGCGCTTCCAGCTCCTCGTACGAGGATTCGGGCGTGGTGATCTTGACCAGCTCGACCTTATCGAATTGATGCTGGCGGATGAGGCCACGGACGTCGCGCCCGTAGCTGCCGGCCTCGCTCCGAAAGCACGGCGTGTAGGCCGTCAGGGCGATGGGCAGCGCATCGCCATCGAGGATCTCGTCGCGATAGAGATTCACCAAAGGGACTTCGGCCGTCGGCACCAACCAGAGTCCGTTGTTGAACAACTCCCGAATGTGGGTGCGGAAGTCCTCGGAGTCGGGCGCCGCCTCGGATGAGCGTTCGACGAGCGAGCGATCCACCGCCCAGAAGAGATCGCCCGCGAATTTCGGAAGCTGCCCGGTGCCCACGAGTGCTTCGGTCTTGACCAAGAGCGGGAGCCAGACCTCTCGATATCCGTGCTCGCGCGTGTGCACATCGAGCATGAAGTTGATCAGGGCGCGCTCCAGCCGAGCGCCCAGGTCCGTGAGGACCGCAAAGCGGGCTCCGGCGATCTTGGCCGCGCGCTCCAGGTCGAGGATGCCCAGTCGCGTGGCCAGCTCGACATGATCCTTCGGTTCGAAGTCGAACGCGCGCGGTTGGCCCCAACGCCGGACTTCAACGTTGGCCGTCTCATCGGGGCCGATAGGGACGGAATCGTGAGGGAGGTTGGGGAGGCTGAGCAGGAGCGCTTCAAGTTCCGCATCGAGTTGAGCGATCTCGGCGTCCAGGCGCTTGATCTCCTCATTGACCTCACGCATGCGCGCGCGAAGGGCTTCGGCCGGTTCCCGCTCTCCGCGGCGCATCAGGCGCCCGATCTCCTCGCTCGTGCGGTTGCGCTCGGCGCGCAACGCATCGGCCCGGGCGATCTTCTCGCGCCGTGTGGCATCCAAGCGCTCGAAGTCATCCAGAGCGACCGTGAGCCCGCGCCGCGCGAGTTTCTCCTTCACCAACGCCAAATTCTCCCGGACGAAGCGAATGTCGAGCATTGCACCTTCCTCGGCAACGTGTTACAAATTAGCATAGCTCGAGGGGAGCGGCAAACAGGGAGACTCGCCGTGCTCTGCGCCCAAGGGGGTGCCGTTCGTCGCGCGCGGGCGATGATCTCGGATTGGGGAGGAGGGGATGACAAAGAGGGGAACGATTCGGAAGGCGGTATTTCCGGCCGCCGGACTGGGGACGCGCTTTCTGCCGGCGACGAAAGCGCAGCCCAAGGAGATGCTTCCGCTTGTGGATAAGCCGCTCATCCAGTATGCGGTCGAGGAGGCCATCCACAGTGGGATCGAGCAGATGATCATCGTGACCGGGCGTGGCAAGAACGCCATCGAGGATCATTTCGATATCGCCTTCGAGTTGGAACAAGCCCTCGAAGAGCGGGGGAAGCGCGATCAAGCGGAGGAGATTCGGCGGATCGCCGAGATGACGCGTTTCGCCTACGTGCGACAGAAGAAGGCACTGGGGCTCGGTCATGCGATCTTGGTCGCCCGCGATCTGGTGGACGATGAGCCCTTCGCCGTCCTGTTGGGCGACGATGTGATTGATGCGCCGACGCCATGCGTGAAGCAGCTCATGACCGTCTTCGAGCGATATCAGGCGCCGGTGGTCGCGCTCCTGCGGATTGAGGGGCCGGAGATCTCTCGCTTCGGCGTCGTGCGGGGCGAACCGGTTGGGCCTCGCCTCTATCGGCTCCTGGACATGGTGGAGAAACCGCGGCCCGAGGAAGCGCCGTCGAATCTGGCCATCGTAGGGCGGTACATTCTGACGCCCGATATTTTCGAAGAGCTGGAGACGACACCTCCGGGCGTTGGTGGAGAGATTCAGCTCACCGACGCCCTGCGCGCCCTCCTACGACGGCGCCCCGTTTACGGCTACGAGTTCGAGGGCAAGCGCTACGATGCGGGGGACAAATTGGGCTTTCTGATTGCCACCGTCGAGCTCGCGCTCAAGCGGGAGGACATCGGGGAGGCGTTTCGAGCGTACCTGAGGAGGTTACCACTCTGATGTTTCGGTTGCCGCAACGACGGCTCCCGGCCTGGGCTCAAGACGTGGAAGACGCGCGCGCGGCCTACGAAGCGCTCGCGCCGCTGTCGGCGGAACGACTGGCCGAGTTGGCCGGATGGCTCTTGCTCGAACAGGTCACCCATGAGATGCGCCTGGATGGGTATCGGTTGGAACGGGAGCGCCTGCGACAGCTCCTCCTCGAAGGGGGGACGGTGGAGACGCCCGAGGAACATCTGGCGCTCGGCTTCGCGGCAGCCGTTCGGCGGTTGAGCGCCTATGTCGCCAGCGCCGTGGAGGAAGGGCAACCGGTCCAGTTGACGCTGGAGCTGCTTCTGGAGCTGGCGCGCCTGAGCATGGGGGGCGCCGAGAGCGAGATGGGGCTTCTGCGCCGCCGCCCTGTGAATCCCTTGTATCCTGAGCACGATCCCTGTTCACCCGAA
>Ga0101943_1002222_pt1 | contig 12808 bp, 11 predicted proteins | sample DewCreD2012metaG_5_FD_75244 | JGI IMG/M metagenome (GOLD analysis project Ga0101943, IMG submission 75244) | Hot spring sediment bacterial and archeal communities from British Columbia, Canada, to study Microbial Dark Matter (Phase II) - Dewar... ... | reverse complement strand
TGGACTTGCCGACCGCCGATCCTGCCGGTTTCCGTTCCTCTGCTTTCGCTTCTTTGCCCGCTGGCGGCCTGGCCTCGGGACGGGCCACTACACGCATGGGCTGCGCGCCACCGGGTTGAGGGCGCGGCGGCGCGCCCGGGCGTGCCCCGGGTGCGGCGGTGGCGGGACGCGGCGGCGCCGGCGGCCGCACAGGAGCCGGCGGCCGGGTGCGCGCCACGGTCAGCGCGCGGGGCGCGGCTTTGGCTTCTTCGAGCGGCGGCAGCGGCTTGATCCGCTTCCGCTTGGCCTCCCACCACTTCAGGTAGTCGCGCCCCAATCGCTCGAAGTAGTCGAAGGCATCGGGCCAGTCCAGCTCGCGACGCATGCCCTGAATGATGGGCTCGACCTTGGCCCACGGAATGGGGAACAGCTCGTAGACCGCCTCGCGGTCGACCGCGTCGTGCTCTACCAGGAAGCCGAGGTTGTCGCAGAACACCGCGACCCGCAGGAGGTTGTTGAACCGGATGCTCCCGGGAGGGCATTCGATGATGAACTGCTCGTAGTCCTTGAAGTCGAACTGGAAGACCACGTACTGCATCGCCTCCAGGTTCTGGGGGGAGTCCGCCAGTTCCAGCAGGCGCAGCATCGTCTCCAGGTGCGGTTGAGCCAGTTTCTTCACCAGGCGTCACCTCAGGTTGACCGCCGTCGTGGTCCGGCAGGCTTCGGATCTCACCTCCAGCCGGGGCATTTCAGCCAACGATTCGCCAAAATTCGATGATTTCCCTGCGAAATAGGCCGCGGAAGGTGGGACACAATGGAATTTAGGCCACGGACGAGCCCGTTTCGGGCGTCGACCTTTCTTTGGTCCCGGGGATGGGGTCCCGATGACTCTCAATCTTGTGAAATAGTTAATAATATAGCGTATCTATGCCATCATGTGCGCCCCCGTGCCCCTTCGAGTCCGCAGTCGCTATGCCTCGACCGGACACAGTGGACATTGCCCGGGGCGCTCCTGAGAACATTGCCAGGGGGTCCGACGGCCTGCTGAAGATGATCGACCTGCTTCGCCCCCACCAGATGCCTGGGCCATTGCCAGCCTATGCACACAATATCAACACCCGCACCGTTGGCACCGGGCGGGTGATATACTGAGGCGGGCGAGTAGCTCAGCGGTACGAGCGCCTCCCTTACACGGAGGAGGTCGGGGGTTCGAGACCCTCCTCGCCCACCAGCTGAGACGCACCCGAAGTGGTGAGACCGCGAAACCACAAGGTCCTGCTCGGGCTTGTTGATCGCGCTTCCGGGGGTGCAGCCGTGGGACTGGCACTGGAGCTCTGGCGGGAAAACCAGGACCTGGCGCAGGCGTGCCTGGAGCACCCCTTCGTCCAGGGCATCGCCTCGGGAGACCTTCCCTTGGAGCGGTTCCGATTCTACGTGGGCCAGGACGCGTACTTCCTGGATGCGTTCGTGCGGGCCTACGCTCTGCTGCTGGCCAAGGCCCCCGACCGGGAGGCCCTGGCGACGTTCAAGGAGCTGTTGGACGGAGCCCTGGAGGAACTCCGTCTGCACCAGGGTTACGCCCGGAAGTGGGGGGTGGATCTACAGCCGGCTCCCGCTGCCGCCACCGCCGCGTACACGGACTTCCTCCTCCGCACCGCGGCTCTGGAACCCCTGGGCCACGGGGTGGCCGCGCAGACCCCCTGCATGCGGCTCTACGCCTACCTCGGCGGCGAGCTCCTGCCCGTCCTCCGGCAGGACAGCCCGTACGCCGAGTGGGTGCACACCTACGCCAGCCCGGCATTTCACGGGCTCGCCCAGACCCTGGAAGACCTCCTGGACCGGCACGGAGGAGACCGCGCCCGCCTGGGGCAGCTGTACCGGCGCGCCGTGGAGCTCGAGTACGCCTTCTTCGACGCCGCGTGGAGGTCCGCGTGAGTCCGCAAGCGGGAGCGTTCCGCCCTTGAGGGACGGCGGCCGGATTGAAGCCGGCACGGGGGCGTTCCTTAGAGTTGTAGAATAGGGCCTGTGTTTGAGCGTCCCTGCTCCCGGGAGGCCCGTAGGTGGTCGTGAACGTCGTGCGCCGGGTGCTGATCGGGCCGCCGCTGCCCACGCAGGCCCTGGTGCACGAACGCCTGAACCGGGTGCAGGGCCTGGCAGTCTTCGCGTCCGACGCGCTGTCCTCGTCGGCCTACGCCACGGAAGAGATCCTCCTGGCCCTGCTGGTGGCCGGACCGGCAGCGTTGCGCTTGGCGTGGCCGGTGGCGCTGGCCATCGCCGCGGTGCTGGTCATCGTGGCCTTCTCGTACTACCAGACGATTCACGCCTACCCGGCCGGGGGCGGCGCCTACATCGTGGCCCACGACAACCTGGGCCTGTGGCCGGGGCTGGTGGCTGCAGCAGCGCTGCTCATCGATTACGTCATGACGGTAGCGGTGAGTGTTGCGGCGGGTGTGGCGGCCGTCACCTCGGCGGTGCCCGCCCTCTTCCCGCACCGCGTCACGCTGGCCCTGCTGGCGGTAGCGCTCATCGCCGTGGTCAACCTCCGCGGGGTCCGCGAGTCGGGCACGGTCTTCAGCGTGCCGACCTACTCGTTCATCGTCCTCTTCGGGCTGCTGGTGGTGGTGGGCCTGGCCCGGGTCGGGCGCCTGCCGTCGGGGCCCGTCGAGGTGGGCCCTGCGGGCCCCGGGACCGCCCAGGCCCTGACCCTCTTCGTGCTCCTCAAAGCGTTCGCGTCGGGCTCGGCGGCCATGACGGGCGTCGAGGCCATCAGCAACGGCATTCCAGCCTTCCGGCCACCCGAAGCCCACAACGCCGGCATCACGTTGATCTGGATGGCGGCGATCCTGTCGGCGCTGTTTCTCGGGCTCACCTACCTGACCACGCACCTGGGGATCGTCCCTGTCGAAACCGAGACGGTGGTCTCCCAGGTCGCGCGGATGGTCTTCGGCGACGGGCCGCTGTACTTCGCCATCCAGGCGGCCACGGCCATGATCCTGATCCTGGCGGCCAACACCAGCTTCGCCGACTTCCCCCGGTTGGCGGCCATCCTGGCGCGCGACCGGTTCACGCCCAACCAACTGCGCAACCTGGGGGACCGCCTGGTCTACGCCAACGGCATTGTGCTCCTGGCGGTGGTGGCGGGGCTGCTGATCGCGGTCTTCGACGCCCGCACGCACCGGCTGATCCCGCTGTACGCCGTGGGCGTCTTCCTGGCATTCACCCTGTCCCAGGCGGGCATGGTCCGGCGCTGGTGGCGCCGGCGCGGGCCGGGGTGGCGGCGTAGTCTGGCTGCCAACCTGGTGGGCGCGGCGGCCACCGGGGTCGTCCTGATGGTGGTCACGGTGGCCAAGTGGCGCGACGGCGCGTGGGTCGTCGCTGGCCTCCTGCCCGCCCTGGTGGGCGCGATGCGGAGTGTGCACCGGCACTACGAGCACGTCCGGGCGCAGCTGTCGCTGGAAGGCGTGGAGATCCCGCCGCCGCTGCGTGGCCTCAAGGTGGTGGTACCGGTGGGCGGGATCAACCGCAGCGTGCTCCCGGCGCTACGCTACGCCCGCGCCCTGTCCGATGACGTCACCGCCGTGATCGTCGACGTCGACTCCCAGCAGACCGCGGAGGTGGTCCGCCGCTGGCCCACGTGGGGGATGGGGATCCCGCTGCGGGTCCTCGACTCGCCCTACCGGTCGGTGCTCCAGCCGATCCTGCGCTACCTGGACGACCTGGAGCGGGACGTGGAGTTCGACCGTCACCTGACGGTGGTACTGCCCGAGTTCGTGCCGTCGCGGTGGTGGCACTTCCTGCTGCACAACCAGAATGCGCTGCTACTGAAAGCCGCTCTCTACTTCCGCCGGCGCCGCGGGGAACGGATCCCTGTGGTCACCGACGTGCCCTATTACTTCATGGACGAGGAACCCGGCGTGGCGGTGCGGCTGGTGGACTGGGGCATGGTGGCCCTGGCAGCCGCCGCGCTGGCGGCGGTGGGCGCGCTGCTGGCGTCCATCGGCCACGGATGGCCGGCGTGGGCGCAGGCGGCGGTGGGCGTGGCCGCGCTGGCCGTGGTGGTGGCGCTGGCAGCGGTGCTGGTGGCCCGCTCCCTGCAGCTGTGAGTGTCCACCATCCCTACCACGCCGTTGGTCGCCCGCCTGGGCACGCCGTCACCTGCTCCCGCACGTCCTGGCTGCGCCCGGGCGCCGCCGTCAGGTCCGACGCGGTGGTATAATTGCTGCGATCGTCATCGCGCCACGGAGGTGTGCATGGTGCGTGTGCCGGGAGTGCTCCGCCGTCTCGGGCCGCTGTGGCTGGTCGTGCTGCTGGCGTGCTGGCCGCTGCTGGCCGGGCATGCGCAGCAACCCAGGCGCGGAGGCGTGCTCCGCTTCGCGCTGGCCGGCGAGCCGCCCACGCTGGACCCGCATGCCACGACGGCCCTCATCGCGGCCTACGTGATGCACCACGCCCTGGAACCGCTGTTCACCATCAACAGCCGGCTGCAGCCCGTCCCGATGCTGGCCGAGCGCTACAGTGTCAGCGCCGACCGGCGGACGTACACCATCACCCTGCGGCGGGGAGTGCCGTTCCACCACGGGCGCGAGATGACGGCCGACGACGTGGTGGCGTCGCTGACCCGGTGGGGACGCCTGAGCCCGCGGGGCCGTACCGTGTTCGCCAACGTGGAGGCCATCAGCGCTCGTGACGCCGCCACCGTCACCATCCGCCTCAGGGAGCCCAACGTCCTGCTCATCACCGACCTGGCCTGGTGGGCACAGCCCGCGGTCATCTACCCCAAGGAGATCCTGGACGAGGCCGGCACCGCCCCGCTGCGCCGGTTCGTCGGCACAGGACCGTTTCGCTTCGTGGAGTACGTGCCCGACCGGCACATCCGCTTCGAGCGGTTCGACCGCTACGTGCCGCGCACCGACCGGCCCGACGGCATGGGGGGCCAGCGCATCGCGTACCTGGACGGGCTCCTGTTCACCCCCGTGCCGGATCCGGCGGTCCGCACGGCGCAGGTGATTCGCAACGAAGCCCACTTCGCGGAGATCCTCAACCCCGACGAGTACGAGCGCCTGCGCCGGGAGCCGGCCATCGTGCCCATCAAGGCGCCGCTGCCCAGCACGCTGGCCTTCGTGTTCAACAAGCGCTCCGGGCCGATGACGAACCCCAAGCTGCGTCAGGCGTTCGCCGCCGCGCTGGACGCGCCGGCCATCCTGCGCGCCACCTACGGGCACCCCGAGTTCTTCCGGCTGAACCCCAGCCTGCTGCCCAAGGAGCACTACATGTGGACGGACGCGGGCAAGGAGTTCTACAACCGGAACGACCTGGCCCTGGCGCGCCGGCTCCTCCAGGAAGCCGGCTACCGCGGCGAGCCCCTGCGGTGGCTGGTGATCTCCGACTTCTTCTGGGCGTACAACTCCGCCCCGGTGGCCAAAGCCCAGCTCGAGCGGGCAGGGTTCACCGTGGAGCTGATCGTGACCGACTGGCCGACCAACCAGACGCTGCGCAACCGCGCCGAGGGGTGGGACATCACGCCCGTGCACTTCCCGACGGTCGCCGACCCGACGATCCACCTGGCGCTGAGCCCCACGTACGTGGGCGGCTACGAGAGTCGCGAGCAGGCCGCGCTGGTGGCGCTCATGCGCCGCCACGCCGACCCCACGGTGCGCATGGAGCTGTGGCGGCGGTCCCAGGCGCTGTTCTGGCGCGACCTCCCCATGGTGATCATCGGGGAGGGGTTCTTCATGCACGGGCACCGGCCCGAGCTCAAGGGCTACAACGGCCTGCCGTCGCACTACTTCTGGAACACCTGGCTGGAGCCGTCGCGGTAGCGGCCGGCGGGCGCGGCGTTGCGGGCCGGGGTCGGATGCGGCCGGTCAAGCCATGGTGCAGGATCCAGCACACAAGGACTTGACCCTGCCACCGTCCTTGGGGAAGACGAGGCGCGCGCGTGCGCCGGCGTCCGGCGCGGCGCGGTGGCGACGCCCCGGGCAGGGCCGGCGCTACCCCGCCTCGCGGGCCTGGGCCGTACCCCGCGCCACCCGCGCGCCCAGTGCCGTGAGCTTGTGCTCGAGGGCTTCGTACCCGCGGTCGAGGTTCTCGACCCTGGAGATCTCCGTCTCGCCCTCTGCCGCCAGCGCGGCGATGACCACCGCGGCGCCGCCCCGGATGTCAGGGGCCTCCACGGGCGCGCCCGAGAGTCGCGTCGGGCCGGTCACGTGGACGTTCTCCCCCTCCACGCGGATGTCGGCGCCCATGCGGCGCAGTTCGTCGGTGTAGGCGAAGCGGGCCTCGAAGATGCGCTCGCGCACCGTGGAGGTTCCCCGGGCCTGGGTGAGCAGCGCCACCATCTGCGGGTGCAGGTCCGTGGCGAACCCGGGGTAGGGCGCGGTGTCGACGTCCACCGGCCGGAGCTCGCCCCCCGCACGCACCCGCACGCCCTCCGCGGTGACCATGACCTCGACCCCGGCCTCCTCCAGCTTGGTGAGCAGGGCGGTGACGTGTTCCGGGATCATCCCCTCGACGAGCACGTCGCCGCCGGTGGCCGCGCCCGCCAGCAGGTAGGTGCCCGCTTCCAGCCGGTCGGGGATGATCGAGTAGGTGGCGCCGTGCAGCGCCTTGACCCCCTCGATGGTGATGGCGTGGGTGCCGGCGCCCTTGATCCGAGCCCCCATCAGGTTCAGGAAGACCGCGGTGTCCACGACCTCGGGCTCACGCGCCGCGTTCTGCAGCACGGTGGTGCCGCGGGCGGTGCTGGCGGCCATCATGAGGTTGATCGTGGTGCCCACGCTGCTCCGCGGCACGTAGAACGCCGTCCCCTTGAGCCGCCGGGCCGTGGCCTTCATGTAGCCGTGCTCGGTGGTGACGCGCGCGCCCAGGGCCGCGAACCCCCGCATGTGGAAGTCCACCGGCCGCGCCCCGATCGAACACCCGCCGGGCAGGGGCACCTGGGCCCGCGCCAGCCGCCCCAGCAGCACGCCCGCCACGTAGAACGAGGCCCGCATGCTGCGGCAGAGTTCGTAGGGCGCCACGTGGGTGGTCAACGTGCGGGCGTCGATGGTGAGCCGCCCGCCGCGGAAGGTGATGCGCGCCCCCAGGGCTTCCAGGATCTCGATCAGCGTCAGGACGTCGCGGCAGTGCGGGACGTTCTCGAGGGTGGAGACGTCGGCGGCCAGCGCGGCCGCCGCCAGCACGGCCAGCGAACTGTTCTTGCCTCCCGCGACCCGCACCGTCCCGCGCAGCCGGCGGCCGCCGGTGACCACCAGTTTGTCCACCCGATCCTCCCTGCCGCGCGCGACGTCGGTGGCTACGGTGTGGGCGCGCGCAGCCGGTGGTCCACGTAGGCCTGGACCAGCTCCTCCAGCAGGGCGATGCGGTCGACCTGCCGGATCCTCGTGCGCGCGTCGCCGTGGCTCGTGATGTAGGTGGGATCGCCCGACAGGAGGTACCCGACGATCTGCTCCACCGGGTTGTAGCCGCGCTCCTCCAGCGCCCGGTAGACGTAGAGCAGGATCTCCTGGGTGTTGCGCCGCGTGACGCCGCCCCGAAAGACCCCGGTGCGCTCCCGCTCGTCCACGTCGCTCACCTCCCCTCCACCAGCCTCGGAGTCGCCCCCCGGATCCTTCGGGACGGCCGCGCGCCAGTGGTGGGCCCGCCTGGCTTCGATCCAGGAACCTGCGCCTTATGAGGGCGCTGCTCTACCACTTGAGCTACGGGCCCGCGGGACGATTATAGCATCGCCCCCGGGGCCCGCGACGCGCCGCCGGGCGGCGCGCCACGGGCCCCGGCGCCGGGTGGCGCCTCCTGGTAAGACACGCCCAGCAGGTACAGCCCCCCGGGTGGTGCGGCCGGCGGCACGCGCGCCGGGTCGCCCGCGGCCAGCAGCGCGCCCACGGCACCGGGGGGCAGCGCGCCCCGCCCGACCTGGAGGAGGGTGGCGACCATGCGCCGCACCATCTGCCGGAGAAACCGGTCGGCCACCACCGTGATCACCACGAACGCGCCTCGCCGGCTCACTGCCACCTCCGTCACGGTGCACTCGGTGGTCCTGGTGGCGGTGCCGGCGACGCGAAAGGCCGCGAAGTCGTGGCGACCGACCAGCGCGGTCGCGGCGGCCTGCATGGCGTCCAGGTCCAGCGGCTCCGGCACGTGGTGCGCGTACCGCCGCAGCAACGCCGAGGGGAGCGGCCGGGCCAGGACCAGGTAGCCGTAGGCCCGCCACCGGGCGTCGCGGCGGGCGTGGAACCCCGGCGGCGCCTCGTCGACGGCACGCACGACGACATCGGGCGGGAGCAGGGCGTTCAGCCCGCTGTGGATGCGCTCGGCGGGCAGGCGGCTCGCGGTCACCAGGTGGGCCACCTGGCCCAGGGCGTGGACGCCGGCGTCGGTGCGCCCGGCACCCACGACCCGCGTGGGCGCGGCGAAGAGCCGGCTGGCCGCGCGCTCGAGCACGGCCTGCACCGTGGGCGCGGCGGGCTGCCGCTGCCAGCCGGCGTAGGCGGTGCCGTCGTACTCCACGACCAGGCGCAACGTGCGCATGGAGGCGCCTACCGGAAGCGCACCAGGAGCACCGCCCCGGCCACCACCAGCGCGCCGGCCACGGCGTCGGCCGGGCGCCAGCGCAGCTCGCGCATGCGCGTCCGGGGCGCGCCCGCCGTGTAGCACCGCGCCTCCATGGCCAGCGCCAGCTCCTCCGAGCGGCGGAAGGCAGAGAGCAGCAGCGGGACGATCACGGGCACCAGCGCGTGCGCGCGGCGCAGCAGCGGGCCCTGACCGAACTCGGCGCCGCGGGCCAGCTGCGCCTTGAGGATCCGCTCGGTCTCCTCCAGCAGCGTGGGGACGAAGCGCAGGGCGATCGTGGTCATCATGGCCAGCTCGTGTCCGGGCACGCCCACCCGGCGCAGCGGACGGACCAACCACGCGATGCCGTCGGCCAGCTCGACCGACGACGTGGTGAAGGTCAGCAGGGACGCCAGCGTGACCAGGAGCAGCAGGCGCCCCGCGGCCAGCGCGCCGGCCCGCAGGCCTTCGGCCGTGGCCACCAGCGGGCCCAGGGTCACCACCGGCGTCGTGCCCTCACCGCCGGTGAAGAAGCTGTTCAACACCACGGTGAGGGCCAGGAGCATCGCCAGCGGCCGCAGCCCCCGGGTGGCGAACCCCAGCGGGATCCGCCCCACCGCCAGCAGCGCGACCAGCGCCAGGGCCACCGCGCCCAACCCCGCGAAGGACCCGGTCAGGAACAACGCCACCGACATGACCGTCACGGCCAGGATCTTGGTGCGGGGGTCCAGCCGGTGGAGCGCGGAGTCCCGCGGCACGTACTGGCCCAGCGGCACCGCGCTACGGATCTCCACGGCCCGTGCCCCGCAGCGCCGTTCTGATGGCCCGCCGGGCGTCCTGCAGCGTCAGGGCGTCGGCCACCGGCACCCCGAGGGCGCGGAGGCGGCGGGTCACCCGCGCCGCCACCGGCAGGTCGAGCCCCAGCTGGCGCAGGGCGTCCTCGCGGGCGAACACCTCCCCCACGGCACCCGCCAGCGCCACCGTGCCGTCGCGCAGCACCACGACCCGCTGCGCGAGCTCCGCGACGTCGTCCATGTGGTGGGTGACCAGCACCACAGTCTGCCCCCGCCGGTGGACGTCGCGCAGGATCCGGCGGATCTCGTGACGCCCCTGGCCGTCGAGGCCGGCGGTGGGCTCGTCCAGCACCAGCACCGCCGGCCGCATGGCCAGGACGCCGGCCAGCGCCACCCGCCGCATCTCGCCGCCCGAGAGGGCGAACGGCGAGCGGCCCGCGAACCGCTCGGGCGCGAGCCCCACCAGGCGGAGCGCCTCGTCGACGGCCTCGGCGACCGCCTCCGGCGCCCACCCCAGGTTGCGCGGGCCGAACGCCACGTCCTGCTCCACGGTCTCCGCGAAGAGCTGGTACTCCGGGAACTGGAACACGAGCCCGACCAGGCGCCGCGCGGCGCGGCGGTCGGCCCGGGGTGCCCAGAGGTCCTGCCCGGCCACGAGCACGCGTCCCGCGGTCGGCCGCAGCAGGCCGTTGAAATGCTGGATCAACGTCGACTTGCCCGAGCCCGTGGGGCCCAGGATGGCCACGCACTCCCCCCGGGCGATCTGCAGCGACACACCCCGCAGCGCCGGAGCTTCCATGGGCGTTCCGCGCAGGTAGGTGTAGTGCACCTCCTGGCAGGCGATGAGCGGCTCAGCCATCGCGGGGGCGCCGGAGGGGGGACAGGGCGGCCAGCGCGGCGACGAGCCGGTCCTCGGTGTGGATCCCCGCCGGCACCGGCAGCCCATCGGCGCGCAGCCAGGCCGCCAGCTGGACCACGGGCGGCGCCGCCAGCCCGGGCCGTCCCCGCTCGGCGAGGCGGTCGAAGAGCTCCGCCGGGGGGCCCTCGTCCACGATGCGGCCGGCCTCCAGGACCAGGATCCGGTCGGCGTCGGCCAGGTCGTCGAGCGCGTGGGAGATCATCACCACCGTGAGGCCGTGCTGGCGGTGCAGGGCGCGGACCACGCCCAGGACCTCCGCGCGCCCCACCGGGTCCAGCATCGTGGTCGGCTCGTCGAGCACTAGGCACTCCGGGCGCATGGCCAGCACCCCGGCCAGCGCCACCCGCTGTTTCTGCCCGCCCGACAGCGCGTGGGGCGCGTGCCGCCGGTAGGCGGTCATGCCCACGGCCTCCAGCGCCCAGTCCACCCGCCGGCGGATCTCCGCAGGCGGGAGGCCCAGGTTCTCGGGACCGAAGGCGACGTCTTCCTCGACCACCGTCGCCACCAGCTGGTTGTCGGGGTTCTGGAAGACCATGCCCACGCGGCGGCGAATGGCCGGGACGGCGTCGCGGTCCCGCGTGTCCAGGCCGCCCACGCGCACCGCGCCCGCGGTGGGCACCAGGAGGGCGTTGAAGTGCTTGGCCAGCGTGGACTTGCCGGAGCCGTTGCCGCCGACGATGCCGACGTACTCGCCCCGGCCGATCACGCACGACACGCCGTCCAGGGCGACGACGGCGTCCGGGGTCTGGGCTCGGTAGACGTACCGGAGGTCGGTGACCTCGAGCAGCGGCTCGCGCACGCGCCGGGCTACTTCACCAGCTCGACCAGCGCCATCTCCGCGCCGTCGCCCCGCCGGCGACCCAGTTTGACCACGCGCGTGTAGCCGCCGCGCCCGGCCTGGTAGCGGGGCACGATGTCACGAAACAGCCGCTTGACCACCTTGGGGTCGGTGAGGAAGCGCCGGACCTGCCGCCGGGCGTGCATGTCGTTGGCCAGGGCCGTCGCGATCAGGCTGTCGGCGATCTTCTTGGTCTCCTTGGCGCGGGCGTCGGTGGTGCGGATCCGCTCGTGCAGGATCAACCCGCCCACCAGGTCCCGGAACAGCGCCCGACGCTCCCCGGTGTCACGCCCCAGCTGGCGTCGCTTGGCTCCCAGTCCCATGGCCCGTCGCCCCCTACGGCTGGTCCGGCTGGCGCAGGGTCAGGCCGTGTGCCGCCAGCTTCTCCTTGACCTCGTCCAGCGACTTGCGCCCGAAGTTCTTGACCGCCACGATCTCGTCCTCGGTCTTCTTCACCAGGTCGCCCACCGTGTGGATGCCGGCGCGCTTGAGGCAGTTGTAGGGGCGCACCGACAGGTCCAGCTCCTCGATGGGCATGGCCAGCAGCCGGGCCCGCTCGGGATCCTCGGGGCCTCCGAAGGGAGCGCCCGCCCCGGTCTCGTCGGCGATGGCGGCGAACAGCCGGAAGTGGTCGATGAGGATCCGGCTGGCCTCCTGCAGCGCCTCCTCGGGCCGCACCGAGCCGTCGGTCCAGATCTCGAGCACCAGGCGGTCCAGGTCGGTGGCGTGTCCCACCCGCGTGTCCTCCACCACGTAGTTCACCTTGCGGACGGGCGAGAAGATGGAGTCGACGGGGATGACGCCGATGACGTGCTCGCTCCGGCGGTGGCGCTCGGCTGGCACGTACCCCTTGCCCCGCTCCACCACGATCTCCATGGCCAGCCGGGCGTCCCGGCGGTCCAGCGTCGCCAGGTGCAGGCCAGGGTTGACGATCTCCACCTCAGGATCGGGCTGGATGTCCGCAGCCGTGACGTCCTTCTTGCCCTGCACCTCCAGCCGGAGGAGCTTGGGCTTGTCGGTGTACAGGCGCAGGGTCAGCTCCTTGAGGTTGAGGACGATCTGCGTCACGTCCTCCACCACGCCGGGAATGGTGGAGAACTCGTGCAGCACCCCGTCGATCTTGACCGACGTGACCGCCGCGCCCGAGATGGACGAGAGGAGCACGCGGCGCAACGCGTTGCCCACCGTCACGCCGAACCCCCGGTCGAGGGGTTCCACCACGAACTTCCCGTAGGTATCCGAGAGCTCGGCGTACTCGACCTTGGGGGTCGGCGCTTCCCACAGCGTGCTCACACTCATGCTCTCCAGACCTCCCGATCTGCCGCCCGACCCACCAGTGGCCGCCCGTGCGCGCGCCGCTGGGCGCCGACGGGCGCGCCGCAGCGGTGCGGGCGGCGGTCAGCGCGAGTAGTACTCGACGATCAACTGCTCCTGCACCGGCACGTCGATCTCTTCCCGGGCCGGCAGGGCCAGCACGCGCCCGGTCAGGCGCGCGGGGTCGAACTCGAGCCACGACGGCGGCCGGCGGCCGGGCATGGAGGCCAGCTCCTTCATGCGCGGTGGCATGGCCGCCGGCGCGCTGGGCCCCACGACCTGGCCGGGCCGCACCTGGTACGACGGGATCGTCACCCGCCGCCCGTCGACGGCGATGTGGCCGTGGGCGACCAGTTGCCGTGCCTCCTTGCGGGACGCTGCGAAGCCCAGGCGGTAGACGACGTTGTCGAGCCGCGT
>Ga0101943_1002218_pt1 | contig 12849 bp, 14 predicted proteins | sample DewCreD2012metaG_5_FD_75244 | JGI IMG/M metagenome (GOLD analysis project Ga0101943, IMG submission 75244) | Hot spring sediment bacterial and archeal communities from British Columbia, Canada, to study Microbial Dark Matter (Phase II) - Dewar... ... | reverse complement strand
CAGTTCATCACGAACGCGGGGTTCGCCGACCTCTTCACGCTCTACGCGAAGGTGGACGGCGAGCGGTTCACGGCCTTCCTCGTGGAGCGGGCGACGCCGGGGCTCTCGGTCGGACCCGAGGAGCGGAAGCTCGGGCTCGAGGGCTCCTCGACCTGCGCGGTGGTCCTGGACGGCTGCCGGGTGCCGCCGGGGAACGTCCTGGGCGAGGTGGGCGAGGGGCACCGGGTCGCGTTCAACGTGTTGAACGTGGGTCGGTTCAAGCTCGCCGCCGCCTGCCTGGCGCGGATGCGGCCGGCCCTGCGGTGGGGCGCCACCTACGCGAAGGACCGGCGGGCCTTCGGCCGGCCCATCGCCTCCTTCCCGCTCGTGGCGCAGAAGCTCGCGCGGATGGCGGCGGCGACCTACGCGGTCGAGTCCCTCGTCTACCGCCTGGCGGGACTGATCGACCGGCGGCTGCGGGAGGCCGAGGAGGCGGGCTCCGCCGAGGCGATCCGGGCGGCGCTCGAGGAGTACGCGGTGGAGTGCTCGGCGGCGAAGGTGCTCGCCTCGGAGGAGCTCGGGATGGTGATGGACGAGGCGGTCCAGGTCCACGGGGGCTACGGGTTCATCGAGGACCTCCCGGTCGCCGCCCACTACCGGGGGACCCGGGTGGACCGGATCTGGGAGGGGACGAACGAGATCAACCGGCTGCTGATCTCGGGGACCCTGCTCCGCCGGGCCCAGCGCGGCCGCCTCGACCTCCTGGGGGCCGCCCGCCGGGCGTGGGACTCGCTCCTCGAGCCCGAGCCCGCGGCGCCGGAGGGGCCCCTCGCCGCCGAGCGCTCGCTCGCCGACGGGGTCCGCCGGCTCGGGCTCGTGCTGGCGGGGGCGGCGGCGCGACGGTTCGGCGAGGCCCTGGAGGAGGAGCAGGAGGTGCTGGCCGGCCTGGCCGACCTCGCGATCCACCTTCTCGCGATGGAGGGGGTGGTGGTCCGCGCCGAGCAGGCCGCTGCGGAGGACCCCGCCCGAGCGGAGGTGCACCTCGACCTGGCCCGGGCGGTGGTGGCCTCCCGCGTCGGCCCGGCCGAGCTGGCAGCCCGGGCCCTCGTCGCCCGGGTCGCCGAGGGCGACGACGCGCGCCTCCTCCGGACCGGGGTCCGCCGCCTGCTCCGGGCCGAGGCGCCGGACGCGATCGCCGTGGGCCGCCGGGTGGCGGAGGCCGTGCTCGCGACCGACGGCTACCCGCTCGGCCCCTGAAGCCGGGCGGCGAGCTGCTCCGGGAGCCGGTCGCGGTTCCCGGGCGTCACCTCGACCACCTCGACGTCGGGGCGCCCTGCGAGGGCGTCGGTGAACGGGTGGCGGTGGACGTGGATCGTCGCCACCACAGGCACCGGTTCACCGAGGAGCCCCTCGACGGCGGCCCGGAACCGCTCCGAGGCGAGCTCCATCCTCCCGAGCTCGTCGAGGAGGACCACGGCGCCCGGGGGCGCCGCCGCGAGGGCGGGGAGCGCGATCCGCTCGAAGGCGGCCACGTCGACCCCGTAGCGCCCCACCCGCACCGGCCCGGGGATCCGCACGTCGGCGAGGACCGCCTTCGGCCCGCGGAGGTCCTCCACGAGGAACCCGGTCCGGGCCGGACCGCGGCGGACCTCCCGGGTGAGGAAGCCCGCCACCGGGACGCCCGCCGCCCGGAGCCGCTCGGCGAGCCGGACCACCACCGTCGTCTTCCCGACCCCGGGCCGGCCTCGGAGGAGGATCCGGGGCGGCGGTCCGCGCTCCCCGGACGCGGTCATCCCGGCGCCACCCCCTCGAGCCAGCGGGCCAGCGCGCGGAACCAGGCGAACACCTCCCGCCTCCCGTAGGCCGCCTGCCGCCCGCTCGTCGCGGGGAGGGCGAAGCACGGGACGCCCTCGAGCGGCTCGGCTTGCGGGCCGGGGCGGGCCGAGGGGCCGAGCACGGCGCGCGCCCCCCGGAGCCCGACGAGGCAGACGGCGCGGGGGCGGAGGCGGCGGACGAGCGCCCGGAGCCGCGCCGCGCCCGCGCGCCACTCCTCCTCTCCGACCTCCTCGACCCCGCCCGTCGGCCGCTTCACGACGTCGGTGAAGCCGATCCCGCGCTCCCGGCAGAGCCAGGCCTCCTCGCCGGGCCCGCTCGCGGGCGGGACCAGGCCCGCCGCCCGCATCGCCGGCCAGAACAGGTTGCCCGGCCGGGCGAAGAACATCCCGTACCAGGCGGAGTAGCGGCCGGGGTTCATGCCGCAGACCAGGAGGCGGAGGCCGGGGCGGACGTGGTCGGGGAGCGGGGGCGGCGACGCGTCCGGCCGGAACCGCTCGAAGGGGAGCGGGCTGGCCCACGCCACGCCCTCCGGGCCGACCGCGCACCGGCCCGCCACGACCTCCACCCCGCCCCGCTCGGCCCGGCGGAGGGCGGCGGCGAACGCCGGGTCCGCGGGCTCGTTCGCCCTGACCGCGCGCGCGTCGGGCCGCTGCACGACGAAGGCCACGACCCTCCGGCGGCCACGGAGCCGGGCCAGCTCCTCCGCGTGGCGCGCGCCCCGGAGGGTCGGGGAGTCGGGGAACAGCCCCGCCCCGGCCCGGACCAGCGTGATCGACTTCGCCTCCACCACCGCCTCCCACCCCGGCCCCCCGACCAAGAGGTCCGCCCGCCCCTCCCCGAGCGGCGGCTCGGCGCGGACGACCCGGCCGCCCTCGAGGCCCGGGACGGCGTCCCGGGCGAGCGCTGCGGCCAGGACCCGCGGCGGCAGCCGGGCATCGACGCAGGCCCACTCGCCGCCCTCAGGCCCCCGCTCCCCCGGCGGGATCCGGCAGAGGACCAGGTCGAACGCCGTCCGTCGGGGGCCGGCGCGGGGGGCCAGGAGCACCTCCCCCCCGGGGACGAGGAGCTCCCGGAGGCGCCCCGCGTTGGGGAGATGAGCGAGGATCTCACGCCCGTCTACCTCCACCCGGGCCAGGAACCGCGTCGGGCGGTCCAGGAACCGCCCCGGCACGAGCGGTCCGAACGGAACGTCCGGCCCACCGCTCCAACGCCGCGGGATGCTCCGCGTCAGCCGTGCCGCCTCACCCACGCCCGCCACATCTTCCCCGGCCCAGGGAGGGTCCGCGAGGATCCTCCGCCAGGGGCCCCGATCGGGCGGCGGCGACCGCCGGCCAGAACCGCGCCGCGGGCCTGGGCGAAGACCGGCGGGAGGCGATGGCGCAACGGTCGGCCGGACCCGTCGGGGCGTGCGCGGCGGCCGTGGGGGCCGCGACCGTGGTCGGGGGGATCTACCTCCGCCCGTTCCTCATCCACCCGACATGGCCGCCGTTCGGCTTCGACTCGTACGGGTACGCGTGGCGGGCCTCCGTCGTCGCCCAGCGCGGGATCAGATCCATCCCCGGGGTCCCGGATCGACCGGCGCACCCCATCCTCGTGGACCTCCTGGCCGCCGTCGCGAGAGCGTCCCCGCTCGCGGTCATGCGCACGCTCCCCGCGATCCTCGCGCTGGCCATCGCGCTCGCCGCCGGCGCCGTCACGACCGGAGCACTCGGGCTCGGCGTCCCCGAAGCCACCCTCGTCGCGATAGCCGTGGGCGGTTCCGCGTTCGTGGCCTGGACCGCCGTCGGCTACTCGGCGAACCTAGCCATCGACGTCCTCCTCCTCGGCGCCGTCGCGCTCGCCGTGCCTGCGGGGGTCCAGGGCCGGCCGGAGGGTCTCGCGGGCGCGTGCCTCATGCTCGCCGCGGCCTTCCTCTACCACTGGCCGCTCGCCGGGCTCTCCGCAGCCGTCTGGCTGACCGCCGCCTTGCTCCTCCGCCTCTCGGCCCACCGACCGGCCGGCGAGCGTGTCAGGACGACGGCCCGACGGCTGGCGGCCACGGCGACCGTCGGTGGCCTCCTCGGAGCGGTTCTCCTCCTCGTCGCGATGCCCCGGTTCCCCCGCGCCCTCCCGGGCGCGATGGTCGGCCGGATCCGGCACCTCCCGGCCTTCGCAGCCCTCCGGATGCCCGCCCTCGCCTTCCCCCTCACCTGTCCCCTCGCGGTCGCCGCCGCCGTCGGCCTCGCACGGCACCGCCACCAGGTGCGCCGGGCGGCGGCCACCGTGCTCGCGACGTGGGCGGGGGCGGGGGCGCTCGGGGTCTCAGCGTGGTACGTGCTCAAGATCCCCACGCCACCGTACCGATGGGCCATCTTCGCCCTCCCGGTGCCGCTCCTCGCGGCCCCCGCCCCCGCCGGGCTCGTCCAGGGGCCCGTACGGAGCCGGGCCCGGCGCGCCGCTGCCGTCTGCCTCTCGGCGTGCGTCGCGGCCTGGCTCGTGGCGCGAGGGACCTGGGTGTGGTGGGAGCACCGCCCGCCTCAGCGCCCCGAGCTGTACCGGGAGCTCGACGCGGTGACGTCCTACGCCCTCTCCCTCCGCAGACCGACGCGCCTCGTCCTGCTCACCCGCCGCTCCCACCGAGGCCCGATCCTCGCCGGCCTCTCTCCGGACCTGGCGGGCCGGGCGCTCTTCCGCGCCCCGCCGGGACCCTCCCGGAGCGTCAGGAGGGCGGCGGTCCTCGTGCTTCACGCGCTCGCCCCGCGATGGGAAGTGCCCCTCGGACGGGGGCGACGTCTCGCACCCGGGGTCAGGTTGATCAGGGGTCCGGATCCTCCCGACGTCCTCGTGGTCCCCCGCCCGTTCCCCACCGCCCGCGCGACCGTGATCGGTGCCGCCGCCGACCTCGGCGTTCTCTGGATCACCGGGGTTGGGTGGGCTGCCGCCGTCGGCGGCGCCGCACCGGACGCCGTGTGGCTGGCGCCCGCCCTCGGCATGGCCACCCTCGGGATCGCCGGCTCCCTCGCGGCTCGTCTCGGCGTCGCCCCGACGGGACCCGCCGCGATCGTCCTGATCGTCGCGACCGCGGCGCTAGGGGTGCTCGCGACCCTGGCCCACCACGCCGGGTTCCGCTCGTGCAAGCTTCCTGGAGCGACGACTGAACCCGGGAGGGAGCGATGTTCGAGATGGGGACCGCCGCGTGGGAGATCGCGCTGCGCACCGCCCTGGCCTACCTCGGGGTCGTCCTCGGGCTGCGGCTCGCCGGGAAGCGCGGCCTCGGCCAGATGACGATCGTCGACCTCGTGCTGATCCTGCTCGTCGGCAACGCCGTCCAGAACGCGATGACCGGCCCGGACTTCTCCCTCCAGGGCGGCCTCGTCGCGGTCGCGGTCCTCCTGGCCATGGACCGCCTCCTGACCCTGGCCCGCCTGCGGGGTTCCTGGTCGCGCCTCCTCGAGGGGCAGCCGACGATCCTCGTGGACCATGGCCGGATCCTCGAGGAGAACCTGCGACGCGAGGGCCTCTCCCCGGAGGAGGTCGAGATGGAGGCCCGCGAGCACGGGCTCGCCTCCCTGGAGGACGTGCGCCTCGCGGTCCTCGAGATCGACGGATCGATCAGCGTGGTGCCGCGGACCTCGGTCGTCCACCGGAGCCGTCGGCGCTTCCGCCGCCGCGAGCGGGGCTGAGCCTTCGGATGGAGATGCGGCCGCCCGCCGGCTTCCCGTGGAGGTGAGCGGATCCGAACCGCCGACCTCTGCCGTGCGAAGGCCGCCGGGCCGGCGCCGGGTATACGCGTCGTCGCAGGTGACGGGCGAGGCGTACCGGACGCCGGTGGATGGTCGAGTGCACGAGGACTCGACGCCCGGCACGAGGAGCTCGCGGAGGCGCCCTGCGTTCGGCACGCGCGCGCGCTCCCGGACGCCCGCACCCGCTCGAGGCTCGAGCGGGACCTCGCAAGGCCCACGGAGGTGCTGGCAGGAGGCGGATGACCCGGCGGGCGGGATGACCTAGGGCGCGGTCAGCACGAGCGGCTCGGGCGTCTCCTCGGGCTCCACCACGAAGCGCTCGCGGGACCGATCCTCGACGACCACGCCCGCCCGCTGGATCGCCCGCTGGATCAGCTCCGCCCCCTGCTGGAAGGCGTCGCGGAGGTCGGTCGCATCCACCGTGACCGACACGCGGACCTCCCCCGTCGCCATGGCACCGCCAGCGTCGGGATCCTCGCCGCCCATCTCCTCGAGGAACCCGAAGACCCGCTCCAGGAACGCCACCACGGCTTGCTCCTCGGCGGGGTTGCGTGGAGCCTGCTCGAACCGCGTCTCGAGGCTCACTCGGTACTTCATCTCACCAACAGCTCCACCGCTCGAGTTCCTTGCGCTTGTTCGTCGGGTACCGCCGGCCCGACGGCGTCTCGTGGACGAATGTGTCGTACCCCAGCCCGGGCGCACGGTACCACGGTGCTTCGGCTGAGCGCTCCTCTCGGAGTGCCCGGATGCTGCCTCGGCGCTGCCCGAGGAGCGGAACGTCTCGACGTAGGGGGATCGCAAGGGCCTCTGAACTGCGGTCCCCCGTGGAGGTGAGCGGATTCGAACCGCCGACCTCTGCCGTGCGAAGGCAGCGCTCTACCGGGCTGAGCTACACCCCCGAACCGGAGCTAGCGTAGCAGAGCCTCACGGCGCGGCCGGTCCGTCGGGCTCCCCGCCCCGGACCTCTCGCGCGTGGCGCTCGAGGGCGTCGCGGAGGCTCCGCGAGACGAGCCCCACCGAGAGGTCCCCCCGGGTCCGCTCGACGAGCCCCCGCGCGACGTCGGTGGCGCGGCGGAGGTTCATCGTGATCGCGTCGGGGTAGTCCATCGAGACCAGCACGTAGTACAGGTCGTCGATGGCCGAGAGGACGGCCTCGCCCCGGTCCACGTCCCCCACCCGGAGCAGGTCGAGGATGTGGCGCCGGCCCTCGCCGATCGCCTCCGCCATCCCGTTGAGGTAGGGGGCGTCCTCGACCCCGAGCTCCTCCGGAGCGGGGATCGGGGCGCCCGCGACCAGGGCCTCGGTGATCCGGGCCTCCGCGTACTCCTTCTGCGCGTCCTGGAGGTGGCCGGCGAAGCCCACGTCGGGGTGGTCCCGGACCGCCTCCCGCCCCTCCTCGATCGCGGCCCTCGCCTCCTCGAGGAGCGCGCGCGCACCGTCGAACTCGCCGCGGTGGATGGCGCGGATGGCGTTGGCGCAGGCCCGGATGGCACGGCGCGAGGCCACCAGGGCCCGCTCTCGGGCCGCGTGCTTCGCGTCGAGCCTGGCCCGGATCCCCCGCGAGATCGCCTCGAGGTCCACGGCGGCGGCTCAGCCGCCCGCGCCCACGCGGCGGACGACCACGTGGACGAGGTCGTCGCCCACCGAGCCGAGCCCGCCCCAGGTCGGCCTCGGGATCCTCCCCACCCCCTCCGCGACGTAGCGCTGGGCCCGGGCGAAGGCGGCGCCGGCCCGGCCCGGCGACCCCTCGACCCCCCGCCGGGGCGCGCCGGCGGCGAGCCGCGCGCGCGCCGACGGCTCCCGCCCCTTCAGCCACAGGAGCAGCCACACGTAGAGCCCGAGGAGGCCGGCGAGGAAGCCCGTCGCGTACCAGACCGGGCGCAGCGGCGGGACGCTCCCGATGAGGAACGTGAGGGCCACGCTCTCGAGGAGGAAGCCGAACACCCGGCGGCGCCGGGCCCTGGCCCTGGCCCGCGCCCGCTCCCGCGGGCCGAGGAACCGGGCGCCCTTGGCGGGAGCCACGATCCACCGCCCCGCCGGCCGGTCCGCCTCCGCCAAGAGCCGCATCCTCCTGTCGAACTCCTCGACGCTCGCCCCCGGCGAGGCCGTCCGCCTCCGGGGGAGCAGGAAGGTGGCCCATATGATGCCCAGGCCAGCCAGCGGAAGCCAACCGCCTATCCGCACGCCTCCAACCCCTCCGTGCCGTCTCCCCGGTCGCGACACAACATCTGGGCTGGAACCGCACCGTAGCACGCGACATGCTGCGGCACAAATGACATCGGTGAGATCCCTCTCTCGGCGCGGGGGCGGTGGGCCGGACGCGGAGCGCGGCACCGGAGGTCGCGGACCGTCAGCGGGCCGCGTAGTGTCCGCTCTTGCCGCCCCGCTTCTCCAGGAGCCGGAGGCCCGAGATCACCGCGGCCCGGTCGTAGGCCTTCGCGGTGTCGTACAGGGAGAGCGCGGCCACGGCGGCCGCGGTGAGGGCCTCCATCTCCACGCCCGTCCGGTCCCGGGCGCGGACGGTGGTCCGCACGCGGATCGTCCCCGCCGCCGGGTCCGGCTCGACCGCGACCTCGGCGCCGGTGACGGCCACGGGGTGGCAGAACGGCAGGAGGTCGGGGGTGCGCTTCGCCCCCAGGAGCCCGGCGACCCGCGCGGCCTCGAGGGGGTCCCCCTTCGGGGTCCCCTCGACCAGCCGCCTGCAGGCCTCGGGCGCCATCGTGACCAGGCACTCGGCGGTGGCCTCGCGCTCGGTCACGTCCTTGCCGCCCACCTCGACCATCCGAGCGGCGTCCGCCGGACGGCCTTCCATCATTCCTCCAGCGCCCGGAACAGCATCACGCGGACCTCGCTCCCCGCCGGCGCCGTCTCCACCTCCGGCGGGATCACGGCGAGCCCGTTGGCCCGGGCCACCGTCCCGATCAGGTTCGAGCCGCGCCCGCCGGTCGGCCGGGCCAGCCAGCCGTCGGGCCCGGGGCGGACCAGGACCCGGGCGAACTGGGTCTTCCCCCGGGGGCCGCTCACGTCCTCCTCGAGCCGGGCCACGACCTCCGGGCGCGCGAGCTGCCGCCGCCCCATCATCTTGAGCAGCGCCGGACGGATGAAGACCTCGAACGAGACGAACACCGAGACCGGGTTCCCCGGAAGCCCGAAGTAGGGCTTGCCCTCGATGTGCCCGAACCCCTGCGGCATCCCCGGCTGCATGGCGACCCTGAAGAACTCCACCTCGCCCCGGCGGAAGAAGGCGGCCTTCACCACGTCCCGCTCCCCCACCGACACCCCGCCCGAGGAGACGAACGCATCGGCCTGGATCAGGTAGGACAGGACGGTCTCGCGGAACCGGTCCACGTCGTCGGGGACGATCCCGGCGAGCACGGGGATGGCCCCCGCCTCCCGGAGCGCCCCGTACAGGAGGTAGGCGTTGGAGTCGCGGACCTGTCCGAAGGCCGGTCTCCGTGAGGGCTCCACCAGCTCGTCCCCGGTGGAGAGGACCACGACCCGGGGACGGGGGAAGATGGACACCTGCGCCGCCCCGGCGGCCGCCAGGAGGCCGAGCTCGGGCGCGCCCAGCCGTCGTCCGGCCGGCACGAGGACCTCGCCGGCGCGGAGGTCCTCCCCGGCGGGCCGCACGTGCTTGCCCTCGGGGACCGGCGCGAGCACGCGCACGCGCTCCCCCACCACCTCGCAGTCCTCGATGGGGATCACGGCATCGGCCCCGGCCGGGATCGGGGCGCCGGTCGCGATCCGCATCGCCTCGCCGTGCCCGACGGTCCCCTCCGGGGCCCGGCCGATCAGCGCCCGGCCCACGATCCGGAGCTCGACCGGGGTCGCCCGGGCGGCGGCGACGTCGGCGGCCCGCACCGCGAACCCGTCCATCGCCGAGGACGCGAACGAGGGGATGTCCTCCTCCGCCACCACCTCCCGGGCCAGCACGCACCCGTGGGCCTCGGTGAGCGGGACGTCGAGGGGGGCGAGGGGCTCGATCCGGGAGAGGATCCGCTCCCTGGCCTCCTCGACCGAGAGCAGGCCATCTCCGCTCGCGTGGTCGTGGGCGTGCGGCGTGACCGCCATGGCGTGCCCAGTCTATGGCGCGCGCGGCCCCGTGGCGCCTACACCAGCTTGCGGCGCCGGACGAGGTCGGCGAGGTAGGCCCGGAACTCCTCCCCGACGTCCTCCCGGTCGATCGCGATCTCGACCGTGGCCTTGAGGTAGTCGAGCTTGTTCCCCACGTCGAACCGGCCGTTCTCGAAGACGTAGGCGTAGACCGCCTGCTCCTTCGCGAGGAGGCTGATCGCGTCCGTGAGCTGCACCTCCCCGCCCCGCCCCGGCTTCGTCTCCCGCAGCGCGTCGAAGATCTCGGGCGTGAGGATGTAGCGCCCGATCGCCGCCAGGTTCGAGGGCGCCTCCTCCGGGGCGGGCTTCTCCACGATCGAGACCACCCGGGCCAGGTCCTCCTCGACGAACTCCGGCTCGATCACCCCGTAGAGAGGGATCTCGTGGCGGGCCACCTCCTGGACCGCGATCACGCTGCGGCCGTAGCGCTCGTGGATCTTGAGCATCTCCTGGAGGAGCGGCTGGCTCTCGGCGATCAGGTCGTCCCCGAGCAGGACCGCGAACGGCTCGTCGCCCACGTGCTGCTCGGCGACGGAGACGGCGTGGCCCAGGCCGAGCGGGTCCCGCTGGCGGATGTAGTGGATCTGGGCCATCTCCGAGACCTCGCGGACCAGCTTCAGCTCCTCGAACTTCTGCCGGGTCTCGAGGAAGTACTCGAGCTCGAAGGACCGGTCGAAGTGGTCCTCGATCGACCGCTTGCCGCGGCCGGTGATGATCAGGATGTCGGTGAGGCCGGCCCGGACCGCCTCCTCGACCACGTACTGGATCGAGGGCTTGTCCACGACCGGGAGCATCTCCTTGGGCTGGGCTTTCGTGGCCGGGAGGAACCGGGTGCCGAGCCCCGCCGCGGGGATCACGGCCTTCTGGACCCGCTTCGTCATCGGCGCCTCCTCCTCGGGCCGGGGAACGGAACGGCCCCCGCCGTCGCTCCGGCACCTCAGTCCCCGAGGAGGTTCTCGAGCTCCTCCTCCTCGGCGACCTCGGCGGCGAGCAGCCGCTCGGCGAGCTCGTGGGTGACGGGGTCGGCGTGGCGGGTCTTCTCCACGAGCTGTTCGTACTCCCCGATCACGTGGCGCTCCACCTCGAGGAGCGCCCGGACCCACCCCTGCCAGTCCGACCGACGCTCCGGGAGGGCGAGCGCGGGCACCGTGGCGAGCCGGGTCAGCCCGACCAGGTCGGCGGGAGGCTCGCCACCGAGCTCGGCGATCCGCTTGGCGATCAGGTCGGCGTGGGCGAGCTCCTCTCCCGCGCCCGTGCGCATCCGTTCGGCCAGGTCGTCGGCCTGGATCCCGGTGATGAGGTGCGCCCCCACCGAGTAGTAGAAGTGCGCCACCCACTCGTTCGCGAACGCCCGGGACAGGTCCTCGAGCAGCTCGCCCACGTCGAGCTTCACGATCTTCCGGCCCATCTCCCCCATCGCGACCACCTCCGTCGGGCGCGCCGCCCGGCAACAACCCAGGATGCTAGCGGTTCGCGGCCCGGCGCGCGTAGGCTCCATCCCCGCCGGGGCGGCCCGTATACTCGGTCCAGGATGCCGACCTACGAGTACGCGTGCGTGGACTGCGGAGCCCACGTGGAGGTGGTGCAGTCCTTCGGGGATGCCCCCCTCGCCACCTGCGGGGCGTGCGGGGGTCGGCTCCGGAAGGTCTTCCACACCGCGGGGATCCTGTTCAAGGGCTCGGGCTTCTACTCGACCGACAACCGCAAGGGGTCGAGGACGGCCGGGGACGGCCCTGGCTCCGGGAAGGCCGCCTCCGGCGAGGGGTCCGGGGGCGAGGCCCGATCGGCGAAGGAGCCTGCGAAGGAGACGGCCTGAGCGCGGCGGAGATCGGCGTCTTCGGGGGCTCGGGGTTCTACTCGTTCCTCGAGGAGGTCCGGCACGTCCAGGTCGAGACGCCCTACGGGGAACCCTCGGCGCCGGTGGCGATCGGGGAGGTCGCGGGCCGGCGGGTCGCGTTCCTCCCCCGGCACGGGGTGAAGCACGAGTACCCCCCGCACCGCGTCCCCTACCGGGCGAACGTCTGGGCGATGAAGGAGCTGGGCGTGGGGCGGATCTTCGGGCCCTGCGCGGTGGGCTCGCTCCAGCCGCACGTCCGCCCCGGGGACTTCGTCGTTTGCGACCAGCTCGTGGACCGGACCCGAACCCGCCCCCACACGTTCTACGACGGCCCCGAGACCACCCACGTCTCGTTCGCCGACCCCTACTGCCCGACGATGCGCGAGGTGATCGTCCGGGCCGGGCGGGAGCGGGGGATCACGATGCACGAACGGGGCACGGTCGTGGTGGTCGAGGGACCCCGGTTCTCCACCCGCGCCGAGTCGGCCTGGTTCCAGGCCCAGGGGTGGGAGGTCATCAACATGACCCAGTACCCGGAGGCGGTCCTCGCCCGGGAGCTCGAGCTCTGCTACGCGAACATCTCGCTCGTCACCGACTACGACGTGGGCGTCCCGGGGATCCCGCCCGTGACCCACGAGGAGGTCATCCGGGTCTTCAACGAGAACAACGCCCGCCTGCGGGAGCTGCTGTTCGCGGCGATCGCGGCCCTGCCGGCGGAGCGGGACTGCCCCTGCGCGACCGCGCTCAAGGGCGCCCGGTTCGAGGTCTGAAGGGATACCCGCGGCCCTCCCCGGTACCATCCCGGCATGCCCGAGCCGTTCCTCGTCACCGTCGAGCTGCGCTTCCGGACCGCGGAGGACCCGGACCAGCTCGCCGAGCGGATCCGCGAGTCGGTCCGGCTGATCGTCGGGAAGGACGCGCTCGAGGACTTCCGCGTCCAGGTCCTGCCCCTCGCCGCGCCGCCCGAGCCCGGGGACTGAGGCGGCCCGGCCGCCGGGTCCGGGCTGTGCGCGGGATCACTGCGCGATCCGGCCCGCCGGGGTAGGGTGCGGCCGTCCGCTCCTCCGGGAGGTGAGGTCGCGCTGCTCCTCGCTCGGCGCTTGCCCACGAGCTCGAAGCTCCTCGGGCTCCTGGCGGTGGCCTCGGGGGCCTCCGCGTGGCTCCTCGTCCACGGCTACCAGGCCCGGCTCGAAGCGCTGCGGCCCGCCGTGGGGCCCGCGGTCCCCGTGGCGGTCGCCGCCCGGGACCTGGCCCGCGGAGAGGTCCTCGTCCCGGGGGCGCTCCGGGTGGTCGAGGTCCCCCAGCGCTACGCGCCGCCCGGGGCCGTCGCCGACCCCGCCCCAGTCTCCGGGCGGGTGCTCC
>Ga0101943_1002214_pt1 | contig 12866 bp, 9 predicted proteins | sample DewCreD2012metaG_5_FD_75244 | JGI IMG/M metagenome (GOLD analysis project Ga0101943, IMG submission 75244) | Hot spring sediment bacterial and archeal communities from British Columbia, Canada, to study Microbial Dark Matter (Phase II) - Dewar... ... | reverse complement strand
CGCGCACCTGCGCGCGGGCGGCGGCCTGCCCAGGGAGCACCGCCTGCGCCTCGTCGTCGGGGCGCGCGGGCGGACGGACACGGACGGTGGCCCCGACGGCGGTTCGAGCACGACGCGGGCGTCCGGAGACGAGCGGTGAGCGCAGCTGCAGACGACTGGCCGGGCTGCGGCGCACTGGCCCTCCTGGTGTCAACTACGGGATTGCACCGGCTAGGCGCAGACGACCGGTCGGGCTGCGGCGCGGCGTACGGTCGCAGTTGCAGGGAGCACCGCGCCCGCACGACGATCACAGGGAACCCAGAGGGTGTGGCGTTGTGCACGATCGCAGGTGCGGGGAGGCTGCGCGGGGCGCGGTCGGCGTCGCAAGGCGTCGCAGGCGGCACCTTTCCCCGGCGCGGCGCCGATGCTACCATAGGTCCCGGGAGCAGGTCGGACGGTCGCGGCGCGGTTCGCGCCGAGGAAAGTCCGGGCTCCGAAGGGCAGGGCGCTGGGTAATGCCCAGCGGGGGCGACCCCAGGGAGAGTGCCACAGAAACAGACCACCGTCGCGCATGCGCGGCGGCCAGGGTGCAACGGTGGGGTAAGAGCCCACCGGCGGGCTGGCGACAGTCCGGCCAGGCAAACCCCGCCCGGAGCAAGGCCAGGTAGGGGGAGATGAGGCGGCCCGCCGATCCCCGGGTAGGCTGCTGGAGGCCGCGGGCGACCGCGGTCGCAGAGAGATGACCGTCACGCCGCGCGGTGATCGCGCGGCGGACAGAACCCGGCTTACAGACCTGCTCCCGTGTTCCACGCCCGGACCCGCGCGACGACCTCCCGGACCGCGGGCGCTGCCCTCCGACCGAGTGGTCACCGCCACGTGAACGCTGTGCTCTGGGGGCCTCGTGCCAGGGGTTCTGCCCCATCCCAGGTGGCCGGCGGTCCGTACCCTCCGTGAACGCTGTGCTCTGGGGACCTCTTGCCAGCAGTCCAGCAGCGGCAGCCGCAGGAGGCCCTTGAAGCTCCGTGAACGATGCACTCTGGGAGCCTCTTGCCAGGGGGCGCGGCGTGCCGCGGGGCCGCCGGCGGCACCGACGCACCAGCGACGAACGACAAGCGAGACAATCCCCAACGTGACGACGTGTGGCGCGGTCGGCAGTGGGGCCGACGCGCCAGCGACCGACGGCGAGCGCGACAACCCCACTCGGCGACGTGTGGCGAGGCCGTCAGCGGCACCGACGTGTCAGGGATAGAGGAGGTAGGGGCTGCGCAGCATCTGGAACCTGCGGAGCTCCGTTTCCCAGCGCGCGACGATCGCCCACGCCGGCGCGCCCCGCTCGATCGCCTTCCGCACGCTGTTGGTGCCCCACACGAGGTCGAACATGTAACGGCCGCCCCGCGGAACGAACTCGAGGAGCGGCCCGTGCAGGCGGCGCGTCTCGACCAGGATGTGGACGGCGGTCGTCGCCGGCCGGAACCGCAGCGGGTCTGTGACGACCAGCCGCACGGCCCGCGGCGGCTCCTCCGGCTGGAGGGCGTGCGGTTCAAAGACGACCCCCGGCAGCCCCGCCGCGTTGAGGCGCGCCGCCAGCCGCACGCCGTCCAGCCACGGGCTGTGGACCAGCTGGAAGGGCGTGTCGGTGCCGACCCCCGCCGAGAGCGTCGTGCCGTCGAGCACCCCGGTGGCGGCGTAGTAGAAGGGCGTGAGCATGGTCGGGATGTTGGGGGAGGGGCGCACCCACGGGAGCCCCGTCTCCTGCCAGATCATGCGCCGAGTCCAGCCGCGCATGGGGACCACGGTGAGGTCCGCCCCGATGTCGAAGAGGCCGTTGAACAGCTGCGCCAGCTCGCCGATGGTCATGCCGTGCACGAGCGGGATGGGATAGAGGCCGATGAAGGACTGGTAGGGCGGCGCCAGCACCGGGCCGTCCAGGTGCAGCCCGCCCATGGGGTTGGGCCGGTCCAGCACGACCACCGGCTTGCCCGCCTCCCGCGCGGCCTGCATCACCAGCGCCATGGTGGACGCGTAGGTGTACGCCCGCGCCCCCACGTCCTGCAGGTCCACGAGGAAGAGGTCAACGTGCGCCAGCATGGCCGGCGTGGGACGGCGGGTGCGCCCGTAGAGACTGAAGACGGGCACGTCGCCGTTGCCGTCGGGTACCGAGCGGCCAGCGGGCACCGTCCCCGCCAACCCGTGTTCCGGTGCGAACAGCGCGGTCACCTGGAAGCGCGGGTCACGCCGCAGCACCGCCCACGTCGGCTCGCCCGCGCTGGTGATCCCTGCAGCGTGAGTCAGCACTCCGATGCGGCGACCGTGCAGGAGGCCGGGAGACTCCAGGAGAACATCCACGCCCGGACGCGTCGCGACCGGCGGTTGCGCCGCAGCCGGGAGCGGACCACGCGTCGCCAGCAGTACCACGAGGAGCAGGAGGAACGCTCGCGGACCTCGCATTGACCTCGGATGATTCGGGCCGCCGTCGCCGGATTCCTGGCCTGCGGCCCCCGAGGATCCCGCCGGTGACCTGCCACCGGTCGCCTGCTCCCGTCGAGGCAGCCCCGTGACCTCGTCCGTCGCCGACATCGCCGAGCCCGCCGCAGGCGGGTTCTGGTCCGTTATGCGGCACCGGAACTACGCCCTGCTGTGGACCGGCCAGCTCATCTCGCAACTGGGCGACAGGTTGCACTGGATGGCCATCTCGCTGTGGGTCTACCAGAAGACCGGGTCGGCGCTGTCGGTGTCGTTTGCGATTATGGCGTTGCTGGTGGGGTCGGCCGTCGTTGGTGTGCCAGCCGGCGCTTTGGTCGATCGTCTAGACCGTCGCAAGATTTTGGTCTATGGTGACTTAATTCGTGCTGCTCTTGTCTTTACTATTCCAGACCTGATGGAACGTAATCTCCTACTGGTCTACGTGGTACTTTTCCTAATATCATCAGTGACTGCATTTTTCCGTCCCGCGATGTTTGCGTGCATCCCCCAGTCCGTGCCTAGACGTAATTTGTTGCACGCGAACGCCCTATTCGCCTCCATGGACTCTGGCACGGAGATTATTGGACCAGCCCTAGCGGGGCTAGTGGTTTCGACACTTGGCTATAAAACGGCACTTTACTTGGATGCACTTTCGTTCCTGGCGTCGGCCGTTTTGGTTAGTCTCCTTAGAATAGGCAACGGAAATGTCGCTTCCGCCGGAACAGCAGCTGCTCCCCAAAAGGGGGTGTTTCGTTCCATAGTAGAAGGCCTTCATTACATCAAGAACGACAGGATTCAGCTGGGGCTGCTTGCCCTGGTGCTTGGTGGCTACTGGGTTGCTGGATTGAATTCCCTCCAGACGCCGATGGCGAAAGGAGTGCTGCGTGTAACAGATCGGCAGTTTGGTTGGTTCCAGAGTAGCGGAGGGATTGGGTATGTTGTGGCGTCTCTGTTGCTCGCTTGGGTCGGTTTCGCTTTTCGCCGGGGCCAAATTATTGTTGCTGCCTACCTTCTATGGGCTATGGCCGTTGCGGCGGTGGGATTGTCAAAAAATGTCGCGATGCTAGTAGTTGCAAACTTTTGGGCAGGCTTTGCCAACATGATTGTCTTCATTAGCGTGGCCACGATTCTGATGGAATACACACCGTCCGACAGGATGGGGCGCACCATCACGACGCGGCAAGTCCTGGTTGCGTTAATGCGTGCAGTGTCGTTGGTGGGTTTCGGCTGGCTTGCCGACGCGGTCGGGGTTAGATTTTCCATCTTGGTGATGGCAACCGTTTCCGCAATAGGAACATTACTTGCCGCTCTTGCCTTCCCGAGCCTGTGGCATTACGACGTACGAGATGCGGGTTCGCTCCTCAGAACACATGTGGTTGCGGCACGGATGTTACCCGGTTTGTTCTCCCGTTTGGTGGATCGGTGTAGCCCCGAGTTTGCCCGGAAAGAGCAGGTGTGGCTGAACGGCATCGTCCTTGCTATGATTACGGCGTTTTGGTTTGTGTTCTTGATTGCGTTTCCGCTTCAGAACATCTTTGCGACGGTAGCAGTGGTGGCGACTGTTGTGGTAGCTGCAGCAGTTCGTGCGTTGGTGGCAAGGGTTGGGCCGTCGAAGTAGTCGTCGGCCCTGACGGGAGTCGTGTTTTGCCTTCAGCGGCTGGCGGCACAAGTGCTTGGTCACCTCCTCCAGAGCCACGCGGATTTCGCGAGCCCTGGCGGCAACCCACCTTATTCACCCTAAGGAGCTCGCGCCAGGTCAACCTTTTTGGGTCGTCTCCTACTACGTAGGCTTTCTACAGCACGCCCAGCAAGACCCGCTGAGTTTACTCTGGCGTCGGACCGGGCAAGCTTCGGGTATGTCGTTAAGGGGCGCGCCGTGTTGCTGCGTCCGCCCCGCGGTGGTCCAGCGAAAGCCGGCCGCAGGGTTACCCTTCGTCGGTGGTAGAAGTGGGTGTTCAGCCCTTGGACAGTACCCGTGGCGCGTTTTCCCTACTAGGAGCCTGTCCGAGGATTCGTCTTGATCATGAATTTCGCGTCCAACATGCTGCAGGACTCCTCAGCTCGCCCGGTCACGTCAGCCTGGCGAACACCTCTCAGGCTCGGGAGGCCTTTGACTCCCTTGCCGCTACCCCGCTGCCCAGACCCTGCGGACCTGCCGTGCCGCTCGGAAGAGCGTGCAGATGTTGTGGACGGCAGCCACCAGCGCTCACTCCGCTCGCACCTTGCGCAAGCCTCGCAGCAGGAACAGCTGGAACCCGCGCGCCCCCTTGATTTGTCCCAGGACGGGTTCGGCGATCGCTTTATGCATCCGGTAGACGGCCCATCCCACTCGCGTCTGCCGTTTCCGCCGCATCCGCTGGCGCATCGAGAGATCGTGGGGAATCCGCCCGCGGGGCGCGCGGGGCAGGCGATCGGTGTGCTTGAGCTTGTCGGGAGGGATCAGGGCGTCGATGCCGGCGGCCTGGAGCAGCCGGCAGTTCTCTTCGCTGTGGTAGCCAGCGTCCGCCGTCAGCCGCTTGCGCCGGCCCACGTGCCGCTCGGTGGCCTCGACCATGCCGGGCAGGTGGGGCGCATCCGCGGCCACGGCCGTCACGTCCGCCCCCACGATGATCTGGTGGGGCCCGTCCACGACCGGCGCAGTGTAGGCCTGGGCGAAGGCGCCATCGGCCATCTTCATGATGCGGGAGTCGGGATCCGTGAAGTTGTACTGGTCCTGGGGGCGCGGCGTGGCGGGGGGCGACGCCGGAGGGCGTCGGCGCCGCCCGCCCGGCGACCGCTCAGCCTGCTTCGCCGCCGCCCGCTCTCGGGCCTCAGCCTCCAGCGCCGCTTTCGCCTCACGAATCCGGCGAGCCGCTCCTCGCGCCGCCGCAGGCCCTCGGGCAGTTCGTCCCCCTGCGCTCCGGCCCGTACCGCGCATCGTCAGCAGCGTCGGCCTCCTCGGCCCGCTGCAGCATCGCGTCCACCTCCGCCGCCAGGCGCGTCTTCTCCAGGCACATCCGCCCGTCACTCATCGCCTTGTACTTGCTGGCGTCGGCCCGAATCTTCGTCCCGTCCAGCGCGACCTGCCCCAACTGCACCAGGCCCGCTTTCTGGGCCAGCGCCAGGACTTGGGGGAACAACGCTTTCAGCGCGTCCAGGTGCCGCTTGCGGAAGTCGCTGAGCGTCCGGAAGTCCGGGGCGTTCCCGGCGGCCAGGACCCGGAAGGCTACGTCCTCATGCAGCCGCCGGGCGATGCACCGCGAGGCGTAGACCCCCTGGGTGTAGGCGTACAGCAACACCTTGACCATCATCGCCGGGTGGTACGGCGGCCCCCCGCGCAGCTCGTCTTCGTAGACGGCCTCAATGGCGGTCAAGTCAAACGTATCCACGGGATCGCTGATGAGGTACGCCAGGTGCCCTTCGGGGAGCCACTCCCGCAAAGACGGAGGGAGAAGGAGCAGTTGATCGGGACTGTAGGGGCGATACTCTTTGGTCGGCATGGAATGCGATTCGACTTCAGCACACTAAAGTCCTGTCCGCGAGCGAATTCTCGGACAGGCTCCTCTAGGGTACTGGCCGAGCTGGCCGGAAGGCTCCTGGCGCAAACCTGGCGTGAGGGGCTCTCTGGCCTCGAGGAGACTGAAGGAGTCTGAGCCTGAAGGACGTATAGGTAAAGTAACCGGACCGACAGCGCAGCAGGCGCGGCACTCCACGCCGCTGATGCCGCCTAACTCGCAAGGAACATCGTGGGAGTTCACGATTGCGAGAGGCGTGCTGTCATAAGCGATCCATAGCGCCGCCTGCAAGAGAGCGTACTTATCGAGGTGGCCAGTGAGGATCATACGCGCTCTCAGTAACGCGATAGCGCGCGGGTTGCTAGTGTACAACGATCGCGAGATTTAGGGCTGTCGGTCTGGTTTCTTTCTTTTTGGGGAATAACGCAATTCAAATTATGTGGACGATTTCGCCACCAGTCCAGTGGTTCACGTTAGCAGTCATCGCGGCAGCTGAAGTCGCGTTGGCTTTTTCTCTGCCGCAGGTGTCATGGCACTTGTGGCACGAGCTGCTCCTGTTCTATGCCGTAACCGTAGTTGCATACTCCGTACGTGTGCCTGATCCTAGGGGCGGCGCTGTCACACCTAGCGATGTCCTCTCGTATTTGGCAACCTACCTTTTCAATCCTCCTACAGCTTTGTTGGTTGTCAGCATGGGGCGTACATTGGGCTATGTGGTTTCCCGAGGGTGGATACCGTGGCGTGCGCTGTTGAACGGGGCTCAGATGGGAATCAGCGTTGCAATTGGCGCACTCGTATTTTCTATGTTAGGCGGTGTGCCCGGTTATATTGATTTGGAAGGAGGATTTCTGGCTCTCATTGCTGCGCCGCTTGCACACCAAGCGGCAAACAATTTTTTCTACGCGTACAGCTTCAGTAGATGGCGCGGGACAAGCCTGTCGGCGGTGTGGTTGGGTGGGATCAGGGATCTTTTTTGGCCCAACCTGCTGCACATTCCGACCGCGGTCTTCTTGGGAATTCTTGCCACCAGAGTGACAAGCTTTGCGATAGTGCTGTACATGCTTTTGCTTCCGTTTCAATGGAGGGTGTTGCGACTTTATTTTCGCAGAAGAGAGCTTTACGCCCAGATTGTTGACAGACTTGTAGTGGCGATGGATGTCGATTTTCCTTCGAGCGGTGCACACGCGAGAAGGGTCGCACATATTGCGGTGGCAATTGCGCGGGAAATGCGGCTGGGCGAGAGTCAAGTTGAAGCTATCCAGTTCGCTGCTTTGCTGCATGACGTCGGGCTGATTGGAAAGGGGGATCTGTTACGTAAGAATAATTTGGACTCCGAGATGAGGACGGAGTTTGAGAAGCATGTACAAGTTGGTGCCGACATCGCACGAGAGCTGCCGCGTAAGGACATCGGCTTGTTAGTGCTTCATCACCACGAGCGCTATGATGGGCGGGGGTACCCGAAGGGACTCAAGGGGGATGCCATTCCTTTGGGGGCGAGAGTGATTGCGGTAGCTGAGTACGTGGATAGTTTAAGGCTCGGTCTTCCTCCCCATACTTTTGCGTTGGAAGAGTCAGATGTGGTTGAGGTCGTTCGGAACGAAAGCGGGCGGGCCTTTGACCCCGAAGTTGTCGATGCTTTTTTGAATGCCGTCGCAAAGGGGTTGTTTGCGCAACTGAGGGAACAGGCGACAGACGTCCCGTAGGACTTTGGAGCACTCCGTGGCGGCGATGGATCGGTCTGCGCGTACCGGACTACCTTTGTGGAGGGCGTTTTTGTTTGTGGTGGTGGCTGGTTTTTCCGCTGGTGTAGCTGTGGTGGCTGTGACTGCGTCGCAAGCGTTGACGCCTTTGCTACTTCTTTTGGCTCTTGGGTTTGTTGGGGACGTAATTCGAGTGCGATTGAGCCACTACAGCGAGATCGTTTTGCGGCCCGTTTTTGCGTTTGTGGCGCTGTGGAGCATCGGCGTACCGGCGTGCCTTTTTGTTGGCTTGGCGCCATTAGTTACACTCGGGACGGTCCGCGGAGACCTTGTGCGCTGGGAGGGGATACAAGCTGCTGCACGGGAGGCGGTGTCCCTTTGGATTGGATTGAGTGCCCAAGGCGTTTTGCGGTCAGCCATGTCCCAGGTGGTTTTTCTACAGGGAGTGGGGGGCGCTGTGGGGCAAGTGTTAGGTCCGTTGGCTTACTGGGTGTCGACCTTAGTGCTTCAGGCGTTTGTCGTCCACGGCCGAGAAGGCGTGGCGTATCGCTCACTTGCACTTGGACTTAGTCGCGAGGCCCTGCCCCATGTCCTCATACTAAGTGTCGCCGCGACTACGCTCGGATATGTGCTTGGCGAGTTTGGACCCGTGGCCATGGCTGCCGCGGCCGTGGTTTTGGTTGAAGGCTACTACCCTTGGAAACTTGTCGGTGAGCAGAGCGGGCTACTCCTTACTAGCCTTCAAATGATGGCGCAAGCCGTGGACCTGAAGGATCCGTACACATCAAATCACTCCCAGCGAGTGGCACGGCTTGCGGTCTGGCTTGCTCGCGAATTGGGTCTGCCAGAACCGGAAGTAGAACGCATTAGAATCGCCGCGTTGCTTCATGATCTGGGCAAGATAGGCGTAGGCAACGAGATCATTCGGAAACCGGACAGACTAACTGCAGAGGAGTATCGTTCAATGATGAAGCACTCAGAGGTCGGTGCGGATATCATTGAACCCCTTGAGATTCTTGGCGACTCTGCCGCCATGGTTCGACATCATCATGAACATTGGGACGGCTCGGGGTATCCGGACGGCTTGGTTGGACCGGCTATTCCGCTGGGCGCGAGAATCATACTTGTGGCCGACGCGTACGACGCACTTACAACAGACAGGCCGTACCGCAAGGGCACGAACCCGCGGCGAGCTTTGGAGGTAATTCGGGCGAACGCGGGTGTGCAATTTGATCCGGATGTAGTGAAAGCTCTTGAACGTATGGTGGTGCAACGCGAGGCAGGGTAGCGCACGCCTGCGGCTTGGCAGTCTCTGCGGTTGCGACATTTGCGATGTAGAATACGAGGTGTCCAGCACATGAGAAGCGCTGTGCTGAGGCTGTTCGGTCGCTTTTCGTTGGTCGTGTGTTCGCGCCCAGTCTCTCTGGGCAACAGAGAGGCGGCGTTGTTGGCAATTCTTGCCCTGGGAGATGGAGTGGCCATTTCAAGGTCTCGTGTTGCCGGGATCCTCTGGCCCGACAGCTCGGAATCCCGGGCACGGGCAAATCTGAGCACTGCCATTTGGCGAGCGAAAGCGGCAGTAGCGCGGCATGGCTTTGATAACGAGGTGCTCCTTTCCGATGCGTCTCAGGTTTGGTTGGATACCCAGCATTTATGGGTGGATGTTCAAGAGTTTCGAAAGGGGGCAATTACGAAGCTAGGACAGTTGCTAGACCTGGAAACACTGGGTCGCGCAGTGGCCAGCATGGAGCTTTATGCGGGAGACCTGTTGCAGGACTGGGATTATGAATGGTGCGTGTTGGAGCGGGAGTCTCTCCGTGAACTATATTTGCGCACAGCTGAGGCGGTTGTTGACGGTTTTGAGCGACGACATCGTTGGGATATTGCCCTTCGGTGTGCCCGCAAGGCGATACAGATTGATCCCTATCGCGAGCAGCTTCAACGCGCCGTTGTGCGTCTTTTGCTTAGGAGTGGAGACCGGGCGACGGCTTTGGCGCAGGTCTCTAGATTTGCGAGATTGATGAGGCGCGAATTTGATACGGAGCTGGACGACAGTATTTTCGACCTCTTTCATGTAGCCCGGGGGTCCCACTCGCACGGGTTCTCCGCGGGAGGCAACCCTGTTGAGCATTGTGATTTTCCTCCCATGCAGCAGCTCCCCTTGGTCGGACGCTTAGCGGAGAGGCAGTATCTTCTTGCGACTTTGGAAAAGGCCAGAAACGGCGCCGGTACAGGCGTTTTCATCACGGGCGACGCTGGGGTGGGCAAGACGAGGCTTCTGAACTGGTTCCTAGAGGAGTGGGCTGCATCTGGCGGCATCACGAGGCGTGGTCGGTGTGCTGAGTTCTCTCGACCACTGGCTTACTACCCAATCGGGGACCTGCTGGGTATCGAATTTGCTGAAAAACATGGAACGCAACCCGTTGAAATCACTCGAGGGGTCAGCACTGAGGACGATCAAGGGGAGGCTGGTGTTGAGCGTTGTGTTCGGCGAGACTTCGCACAGGTGATGTCCAAGGTCGAAGCGCTTACCGTCGAGAGACCGACCTTGGTGGTCATTGAGGATGTGCAGTGGGCTGATGACCAAACGATTGACCTTGTCACATTTCTTTTGGAACGGGCTAACGGTCTTCCCCTCGTGGTGGCAGTTAGCGCGAGTTTGCCTCTGACCATGTGGCAAGTCGCGTTGCATGCCCGTCTGCAACGGTGTGCCGACGTTACTTTGACACTGGAGCCCATGACGAGGCCGGAAATTGCGGAACTAGTTGGCAGTGCTTTGGGAAAGTTGGAAGGCTCGGCGGAGATTGTCGATCGGGTTTGGATTGAGTCGGAAGGTCACCCCTTTGTCGCTCTGGAGGCTCTCAAGGTTATTGCTGCACGAAATCGATCTGCTGAGTTTTGGCTGCCGTCGGACTGCGCATGGTCGTCCGGTACAATGCCTGACACAGTCCGTTCGCTCTTGCAGCAGCGTCTCCGTGGACTTCCCCAGGGCACGAAAGCGATTGCCGAAATCGCCTCCGTGCTAGGCCGGAATTTTGACTTGGAGACGCTTGCAGCATTAGCGGAGGTTGAAGCAGGTGAACTGCTAGATGCAGTGGAACTGTTGAGCGCCGCCGGCGTATTTCGGCGCGAGAAGTCGCGGGTGAAGTTTTCGTTGGAGCAATATCGCCTTCTGTGCTACGAGCGACTATCTTCTCGCGAGCGCATAGCCTACCACCGGAAGGCCTACAAGATTCTTCTACGGTTCGGGGACGCAGCAGCTTTTGAACTGGCCTGGCACCAGTACGCGTCTGGGGGCTTCAAGAGGGCAGCGCAGTGGTGGGAGATCGCAGGTGATCGGACCGCGGCCACCTACCAGTATGAAATGGCTGAGCGAGCGTACCGTGAGGCCATATTATGCTGGCGGCGAAGTAGTCACAGACGTGCTACTGGTAACCTTATACGCAGCGAGTTTCGGGTATTGACCAAACTTGACGAAATTATGACCCTGATGGGGCGGACTCAAGAGCGACGTGAGCTACTTGAACAGATGAGGGGGCTTGCGTCGCGTGATCACTCCGGGAAGCTCTTGGCCTGTTGGTTCCTCCGAGCGGCGTGTTTCGAGGAGCACGTTGGCAATTTCGATGCGGCAGTGCGACTTGCGAGGAGAGCTTGGCATCTTTCTGGCATTCTAGGAATGCAGAACATGCAGGTGACGGCGCTGCGCAACTTCGCGTGGGCTTTAAGTGGAGCCGGACGGAGCTGGAGAGCGCTGGCAGCGTTCAAGGTGTGCTTGAGGCGGGCACGTGGCGCGGAACCACGTGAGTTGATTACAGCGCTTTGGCAGACTGCTGTGGTGTGCATCAAGCTGTCCGACTTTGCACTAGCGTCGGCGTGTCTTGACCAGGCAAAACTCGCCGGCAAGGTGTCAAGTTTTGCACGTGAGAGCTCGGAGGTTGTTGGCGTTGAGGCGGTGGCTGACAAGTGGATGGGAAGGCCTGAGGCAGCCAGAGAGAAACTGTATCGTTCAATGGACATAGCGAGAAGGACACGCGACCGTGTGATGATGGCCCGCCTCGATTTTCATTTGGCGACACTTGACTGTCTTGAGGGACGACTGGGTGATGCCCTGCGAAGGTTGCGCAAGGCTACTGTGGCGAGCCGCGAAATGGAATACGTGAGGACGCACCTTTCCTGCCTCATTGAAGTTGGAGGTGGGCTTGGCCGAGTAATAGGAAGCTTCGCCTGGGCTCGTATGGCAATACGGCATGCTCTCAGAATCGCACAGTACACCCAAGGAAGATTCCTGTATGCTGTTTGTAGGGATGCGGAGGCGCAGTTGCTTATCGAGGAGGAACGCTTTGCAGAGGCTGGATTCATTGTAGCGGAGGTATTCGATGCCTTGGAGACTGCGGGGTATCCCGTGACTGACTTGTCAGAAGCAGTGATGAGGCGAGGTGTTGTCGGTTTTTTCCTTGGGCGGGTCGAGGCAGCGATCGCAGATCTGGAGACGGCAGCGAGGCTGCAGTCTCAATCTGGCGATCGGCTCCTGCTAGTTAGCTGTCTAAGTTATTTGGCGGCGGCCTATGCGGCCGTCGGCAATATGTCATCCGCTCTTGCCGTATCCACCGAAGCAGTTCGGCTGCTTCAAGCAGTCAACCACGCAAATCCCCAACCGCAGCGGATCTACTGGCACCACTACCTGATCCTCAAGCGCATGGGTCTTGAGCCGCGCATGCACTATCTGGAGCGCGCGGTGGAGCTGATCGAGGCAAGGGCTGCCACGTTGTCGCGGGCACAACAGCGGCGGTTCAGGAGGGCGGTTCCGCTGAATCGTGACATCCTGGCGGCATGGGAGCATTTCCAACAGAATGGCGTCGAGCTGGCCGCGGTGGACGTGCGTGAGGCAGCGTTATCACGACCGATGCAGGGGTTAGAGGGTCACGTGCCGGTATCCGCGCAGGCACACCCGGCGGGGTGCGTAGGGACTATTTCCTGATATGGCAAGGACCGGTGAAGCCTGTTCGTTGTTTGTCGTTTCATGTTTGCGTCCGAGCTGGGCACCACGGACCGTCGCGGAAGGCCACGAGCGAAGAGGCGTCATCGACGGTGGCCCCGATGTGCGCGGGTCTGCACCGCAGACTGTGCGCTGTCGGGAGCTGCCTTGCCCTAGACCGAAGTTCCCGTCGCGTTGAGGGCTGAAAGTGCCGCTATGTCAGGATTTGGGTCTGTTCCCGGGCTACAGAATGTA
>Ga0101943_1002210_pt1 | contig 12888 bp, 9 predicted proteins | sample DewCreD2012metaG_5_FD_75244 | JGI IMG/M metagenome (GOLD analysis project Ga0101943, IMG submission 75244) | Hot spring sediment bacterial and archeal communities from British Columbia, Canada, to study Microbial Dark Matter (Phase II) - Dewar... ... | reverse complement strand
GTGACCTCACCCGCGATCTCCTGGCCGAGCGGGCGGTCCAGGCGATCGGCGGGCTCGAGCGCGGGTTGCGCCAGCATCTCGAGCAGGCCGAACACAACGTCGCGGGCCTCGCCCGGCTGCTCGAAGAGGGCCACCTCGAACCCGACGACGATGCCGGTCTCGAGCCCGTGCTGCGCGCGCTCCTGGCCGGTCACGTCCAGCTCACCGGGATCGGGGTGACCCTCGCCACGGGCAGCGTGCGCGGCGTGCTGCGCCGACCCGACGGCCAGATCGAAACCTTCGCCCAGCCCGCGGGTCTCGGCCGCGATCCGATGATCGAGCGGCGCCTCGCCCTCGCCCGCGACGCCGCGGGCGTCGTCTGGGCCGAACCCGTTTTCGGCGGCCGGCTCGGCGAGGCCGTGCTCTACGCCCTGCACGCCGTCCGCCGCGACGGCGCGCTGGTTGCGGTCGTGGCGGCCGGGATCAGCGTCGGACGCCTCTCCGCCCTGGTCGACGAACTCTCGGGCGGCGGCGAAACGCGGGCCTTCGTGCTCTGGGGCGGCGATCGGGTCCTCGCCCACCCGCTGCTGCGCCTGGTCCCGGCCGGCAGCCGCCGCGAACCGCTCGTCCCGGTCGAGCGGTTCGCCGATCGCGCCCTGCGCGGTCTCGCCGAGGGCGAGCCCCTCGCCAGTTACCCGGCCGCCCGCGAGCAGCGGGTCCAGGTGGTCCGGGTGGCAGCGGGCGGGGCAGCCGAGCTCGTCCTCTTCAAGGAGGTCGCGGGCTTCGGCGAGCGCCCCTGGGTCGTGGGCCTGGTCGTGCCGGAGATGCTGATCCATCCGGTCCTGATGCCGCTGCGGCTGTTCGCGCTCGCCGCGGTGGCCATCGCCCTCGTCGCGGTGGTCGTGGCGGTGGCGATCGGCCGCCGGCTGGCTCGGCCGGTGGTGCGCGTCACGGAAGCGGTCGAGCGGGTCTCGAGCCTCGATCTGGACGCGCTCGTACCCCTGCCGGCGAGCCGGATCGCCGAGCTCGACGCCCTCTCGCGCGCCTTCAACGCGATGCTCGCGACCTTGCAGGCCTTCGCCACCTACGTGCCCAAGAGTCTGGTCGAGCGGCTGGTGCGCGCCGGGCGACCGGATGCCGTCCCCTCGCGCGAGCGCGACCTCGCGGTCATGTTCACCGACATCCAAGGCTTCACGGCACTCGCCGAGAGCCTGCCGCCGGCCGAGGTGGCACGGCTCTTGAACGAGCATTTCGCGCTCCTGGCCCGCTGCGTGGAGGAAGAGGGCGGCACGGTCGACAAGTATCTGGGCGACGGGATGCTCGCCTTCTGGGGCGCGCCCGAGAAGATCAAGAACCGGGGCTTGCGCGCCTGCCGGACGGCACTCGCGATCCGCCGCGCGATCGAGGCCGACAACGCCCGCAAGCGCGCGCGCGGTGAGCCACCCTTTCGGCTGCGGATCGGCCTGCACCGGGGTCCGCTCCTCGTCGGCAACATCGGCGCCCCGGGCCGGCTCGACTACACCGTCGTGGGTGACACGGTGAACCTCGCCCAGCGATTGATGGAACTCGCCCGCGACCGGCTCGAGGAGGGGAAGGAGGTGGCGATCGTCGTGAGCGAGGCGATCGTCGGCGAGACGCAGAGCGCGTTCCGCTTCGCCGAGATCGGCACGCTCTGGGCGCGCGGCCGCGAGCACCCGGTGCGCGCCTTCGAGCTCGTGGGCGAGCGGATCCCGGTACCGCTCGAACCGGAACGGACCGTGGCGACCGCGGCGGAGTGAGACCGCGCCCTCAGCCCGCCGCCTTGGCGCGGCCGGCGAGCCCGGCCAGGAGCTCGCCCGGCAGCGGGAAGACGATCGTGTTCGACCGCTCGGAAGCGATCTGCAGGAGCGTGCCGAGATAGCGGAGCTGCATCGCCTCCGGCCGCTGGCTCAAGATCTCGGCCGCTTGCGCGAGCTTCTCCGCGGCTTGCAGCTCGCCCTCGGCGTCGATCACCTTGGCCCGCCGCAGCCGCTCCGCCTCGGCCTGCTTGGCGATCGCGCGGATCATGCTCTCGTTGAGATCGACGTGCTTGAGCTCGACGTTCGAGACCTTGATCCCCCAAGCGTCGGTCTGGGCGTCGAGGATCCGCTGGATGTCGGCGTTGAGCTTGTCGCGCTCGGCGAGCATCTCGTCGAGCTCGTGCTGGCCCAGGACCGAGCGCAGCGTGGTCTGGGCGAGCTGGCTCGTCGCCTCGTCGAAGTCGACCACGTTGATGATCGCCTTCTCCGGGTCGAGCACGCGGTAATAGACCACGGCGTTGACCTTGACAGAGACGTTGTCGCGGCTGATCACGTCCTGGCTCGGCACGTCCAGCACGCGGGTCCGGAGGTCCACCCGGACGAGCTGCTGGACGAGCGGGACCACGATGACGAGGCCGGGTCCTTTGACCTTCCAGAACCGGCCGAGCATGAACACCACGCCCCGCTCGTATTCCCGGAGGATCCGGAAGGAATAGGCCAGGATCACGAGGATCACGACCAGCGGCAGGCCGGTCGCGACCAGATCCGAGACGAGGTCGATCCTCACGAGCGTCCCTCCGCGATCGGCTCCACGGTCAAAACGAGCCCCTTGCGTTCGGTGACCCGCACGGCCGACCCGGGCGGCAGCGGCCGGGCCGCACGCGCTTCCCAAAGCTCGCCCAGGACCCGCACCGTCCCGTGCCCGTCCCGCCAGCTCACCACCTCGCCCTCCGCACCGAGCATCGCCTCGGCCCCGCTCACGACCTTGCGCCGGCGGGCGCCCATGGCGGCGCCCAGCACGCCCATCAAGAGGAGCGCGCTCACGCCCGTGGCGGCGATGACGACCGGCAGCGCCACCCGCAGATCGAAATCGGCCGCGGCCGGGTCGAACAGGAACAGGGCACCGGCGGCGAAGGCCACGAGCCCGCCCAGGCCCAGGATCCCGATGCCGGGGGTGAAGGCCTCGGCCACCATGAGGGCCACACCGAGCAGGAGGAGCGCCACTCCCGCCATCTGCACCGGGAGCACGCTCAAGGCGGCAAGGGCCAGGAAGAGCGAGATGCCGCCCACGATGCCGGGAACGAACGTCCCGGGGTTCCAGAACTCGAAGAGGATCCCGTAGACGCCGACCAGAAGCAGGATGAAGGCGATGTTCGGGTCGGCGATCGCCTGCATCACGCGCAGCCGGAGGCCGGGGTCGAGGCTCTCGACCGGCCGGCCCTTCACGTCCAGGACCCGCTCGCCCTCGGCCATCTTGACCGTCCGGCCGTGCGCCTTGTCGAGCAGCTCCTCGATCGTGCCCGCGAGGATGTCGACGACGCCGCGCGCAGCTGCCTCCTCGGCGGTGAGCGTAGCCGCCTTCTCGACCGCCTCTTGGGCCCATTCGGCGTTGCGACCGCGGAGCTGGGCGAGCGAGCGGAGGTAGGCGATCGCGTCGTTCAAGACCTTGCGTTCGGCCGCGTCGCCGGCTGGCGGCCGCTCGCCCTCGCGGCCGGGCTCGCGCGAGGGCGCGGGTGGGGCGCCGAGGGCGATCGGCGTGGCGGCGCCCAGATGCGTGCCCGGGGCCATGGCCGCGACGTGCGCGGCGTAGCTCAGATAGGTCCCGGCACTCGCCGCCCGCGCACCGGCGGGTGCCACCCAGAGGATCACGGGCGTGGCGGAGCCCAGGATCGCCTTGATCATGACCCGGGTCGAGGTCACGAGCCCGCCCGGCGTGTCGAGCCGCAGCACGAGCGCCGGCGCGTCCCGGACGCGCGCTTCGGCGAGGGCCTTGTCGAGGAATTCGGCCGAGGCGACGCCGATCGCCCCGTCGATCTCGATCACGAGCACGGGGCCCGCGGGCTCGCGCGCCGCCGCCGGCTCGCCGAGCCCCAACAGCAGGCCGAGGAGGAGCCACACCCTCCGGATCGCGGTCGGCCGGACGCGCTGCGGGCGCTGCATGCTCAGGAGATCACCCCATCCCGGAGCCGCCGGCAAGGGCCCCCGGCGCGGTGCCCTGGCTGGAACGTGCGGCTACATGGTGATGCCACCATCCACGATGTGGATCGCGCCCGTGGTGAAGCTGCTCTCGTCGGAGGCGAGGTAGACGGCGAGCCAGCCGACCTCCTCGGGCGTGCCGAGCCGGCCCATCGGCTGGCGGGCGACGAAGGCCGCGCGGGCCTTCTCGTAATCGCCTTGGGCGCGCATCCGCTCCTGCAAGGACGGCGTGTCGATGGTCCCGGGGCAGATCGCGTTGCAGCGGATGCCACGGGTCACGAAGTCGGCGGCGATCGCCTTGGTGAGGCCGATCACCGCGGCCTTGCTCGTGCCGTAGATGAACCGGTTGGGCAGGCCCTTCACGCTCGAGGCAACCGAGGCGATGTTGACGATCGAGCCGCGGCCCTTGGCGAGCATGCCCGGCAGCACCGCTTTGGTCACCCGGTACATCGAGCGGACGTTGAGGTTCATCGTGAAGTCGAAATCGGCCTCGGAACAGTCGAGGATCGTGCCGTGGTGAACGAAGCCCGCGCAGTTGGCGAGCACCTCGAACGGCCCCTCGCGGCCGACCAAAGCCTCGATCGCCGCGGCATCGAGCACGTCGAGCTTCGCCGTGCGGCAGCCTTCGAGCCCCTCGAGCTTCTGGGGGTCGAGGTCGGTTGCGAGGACCTGCGCGCCCTCGGCGGCGAACAGGGAGGCGATCGCCCGGCCGATGCCCTGACCCGCCGCGGTGACCAACGCCGTCTTGCCCTCGAGCCTTCCCGCCATGCGCCGCTCCGCCTCTCTCGGGCTTCCCAAGAAGCCGGGGCGAGCTAGGATCCGGCCATGACCGGCGTCAAGACGAGCGGGGAGGCGGACACGGGCGCGCTTTCGCTGCATCTCGTCGCCACCGCAGCGCTGCTCGCCACGGCCGTGGTGGTCTGCGCGCTCGCCCTCGCGCTCCTGCTGCACGCCGCGGCCGACCCCGAGCGCACCGGTCGGTTCACCGCCCTCTTCCCCGCCGCGACCCCGCCCGAGGCCCGTCTTGCGGCGGTGATCGCGGCGGGCGGCGTGCCGGTGCGCGAGAGTTGGCTTCCGGGTGCCGTCGAGCTCGAGAGCGAGGAGCCCGGGATCGCGCAGCGGCTCGAGGCCGTGGGCGCACGGCTCGTCCTGCCGGGGCTGCCCTCGAAGCTCCTGGCATTCGGCGGCTGTTCCGGCGGCAGCCTCGCCGACTACCCCGACCGCCCCGCGCTCCGCAAACTCGCCGCCGGGCCGCTCTAGCGCGGTTGCGGTTCACGCCGCCCGCGGCAGGCAGGAGGAGCCGGTGGGCTCGAACTGCTTGTAGCCCATGATGAACTCGCGGTGGCCCAGGAGCTCGCTCTTGGTCCGCTCGCCCGAGGCCACCCGCTCGATCAAGGCCAGGATCTCGTGGCCCACCTCGTCGAGCGTGGCGCGCCCCTCGAGGATCCGCCCGGCATCGACGTCCATGTCCTCTTCCATCCGCCGGAAGGTCGCGGGGTTGGCGCAGACCTTGATGACCGGGGCGATCGCCGAGCCCACGACCGAGCCGCGGCCGGTCGAGAACAGGATCACCTGGCTGCCCGAGGCGACGAGTTCGGCGATCTCCACATTGTCGTTGATGTTGGGGAAGCCGAAGCGCGGCTCGCCGTCCGGCACCACGTCCATGAGGTAGAGCCCGCCCGTGGGCGGGTAGTCGCCCGGCTTGATCAGGCCGACGATCGGCGAGGCGCCCGACTTGGCGTAGGCGCCCATCGACTTCTCCTCGATCGTGGTGAGCCCGCCCTCGGCGTTGCCGGGCGCGAAGGAAGATTGCCCGAGCACCCGGTAGTAGCGGGCCGCCTTCTCGACCGCGGCGACGATCGCCGCCCCGAGCTCGGGGGTGACCGCCCGGCTCGCCATGTGCTGCTCACAGCCGATGAGTTCGCCCGTCTCCTCGAAGATGCAGCGCGCCCCGGCCTGCACGAGCAGATCGAAGCAGCGGCCCATGGCCGGGTTGGCGGTGAGGCCCGAGGTGGCGTCCGAGCCGCCGCAGATCGTGCCGACCGTGAGCTCGGCGAGGCCCATGGGCACGGTCGGCTGCGCCTCGAGCTCGGCGAGCGTCTCGCGCACCCAGGCGCGGCCGGCCTCGACGGTCTTGCGCGTGCCGCCCGCCGCCTGGATCACGAGCGTCTTGACGGGTCGGCCCGTGGCCTCGATCGCGGCGCGCAAGCCCGACCGGTCGAAGCTCTCGCAGCCCAGGGAGCAGAGCAGCACCGCACCCACGTTCGGGTGCGTGCAGAGCCGGCTCATGATGTCGAAGCCGTACTGGTTGCGGTAGCAACCCGGGAAGCCGATCACGTGGACGTCCTGGTCCTCGAACGGCCGGGCGATCGTCTCGGCCACGTGCCGCGCGCACTCCACGAGGTAGGCGATCGCCACGACGTTGCGGATGCCCTTGCGCCCGTCGGATCTCGGCCAGCCGCGCATCGCCATGGTCCCTCTCGCCGACCCGCTCGATCGGGGCGAGGCTACCGAGCGCGGGCCGCCCGGTCGAGCCGTCGCCGGCGCAGCCCCCTCCGCCGTCGGCGCCGGGCGTGCTATCCTTGATCGGCCGGTACGGAGGTGCCCTTGCCCGAGACGCTCGAGCGGCCGTCCTACGAAGAGGACTTCTACGCCTGGGCGCTCGACCAGGCGGCGCGGCTGCGTGCGCAGGCTGCGCTTCGGCCCAACGAGCCCCTCGACTGGGAGAACCTCGCCGAGGAGATCGAAGGCTTGGCCCGCTCCGATTGGCGCGCTTGCGCCTCGCTGCTCGAGCAGATCCTGATCCACCTCCTGAAGCTCGCCTACTCGACGGCCGAAGAGCCGCGCGGCCATTGGATGGCGGAGGTGACCAGCTTTCGGCTTCGGCTGCAGGACATCCTCACGCGCACGCTGCGCAACCGGCTCGAAGCCGAGCTCGAGCAACGCTACCGCAACGCGGTGCGGATCCTCGCGCTCGAATCGGCGCGGATCGAGCCCGGCCTCGCCGCACGCCTGCCCGCCACCTGCCCCTGGAGCTTCGAAGAGGTCGTGGGCGACTTCTTCCCCGACCCCGCGCCGGCTGCGGACTGACCGCGGCCGGGGCTCACGCCGCGGCCTTCATCCCGCGGCCCAAAAGATCGAGCCCGTCGAGGTCGGGGGTGCGGGCCAAGACCTCGAGCGCGTCGTGGCGCACGTGATTCTTCGCCATGTGCTCCCGCAGCAGCGCCTCGTCGACGACGCCCGCCTTCATCGCGTCCTTCAACAGCGCGAAGAACAAGGTCTCCTGCCGGCGGTCCGGATGTGGCTTGTAGGTCCCGCTGTAGCGGTAGTGGCCGAACAGCGAGCGCTGCACCTTCTGGATCCAGCCCTTGGGCGACCAGAGCTTGAACTTGTCGGCCTCGACGAAGTCGATCGGCAGCCCGGTCTTCCACGGCTGTGTGTGCCGCTTGGTGTTGTGGATGAGCTTGGTCTTCTCGTCCAGATGGTCGAAATCGTTCCATTCCGGCTCGAACAGGCCGATCGTCGCCGGATCCTCGTATTCGAGCTCGATCCACTTGGCGTAGTCGCGCTCGCCCGTGAAGAGCTCGGCGAAGTTCGTCTCGAGCTGCCAATGGCGCAGCTTCGCGCAGTCGAGCAGCATGCAGGAGGTTGCGTAGTGGCCCGGGATGTTCTCCTTGCCCGGTCGCTTGCGGCAGAGGATGGCCTTGCCGCCCATGTCGCGGGTCAACAGCTCCCACACGTCGCCGACCGCGAAAATGTCCGGATCGACGATCACCGCCCGCCCCTCGTAGCCCATCTGCTCGGGCGGGGCGAAGCGCAGGGGCGTGAAGGACTGCAGATCGTCCATCCGCCATTCGCGCCACTCGCGGCCGCGCTTGAACTTCTGCCCCTCGCGCGCCCACAGGAACGGGAAGTCCCGGGTGTGGAGGATCCGGATCTCGAGCGTCTCGGGATGCTTCGAGAAGCGGCGCATCGAGTGCGCCGAGACCAAGGCACCCACATACTGCTTCTCGTTGGTGTGGATGAAGACCGAAAGCTTCACCGTGGACCCTCCCGTCCGGCGACCGAGGCTCGCCTAGCAGAACCGCTCCGCCCCGCAAAGCCGGCGAGGGGCCGCGACCGCTTGCCGGTGGCCCGCCCCTCCCCTACCTCCGCCCGCATCCCGCCCCGGAGTCCGCGCATGTCCCGGCCGCGCTGCCTGCCGATCCTCGAAAAGCTCGTCGCCTTCGACACGGTGAGCCGCAACCCGAACCGGCCCTTGGCCGACTGGGTCGAGGCCTATCTGCGCGGGCTCGGCGTCGCGGTCCGGCGCGTGCCGGACGAGACCGGCGATTGGGTCAATCTCTGGGCGACGATCGGGCCCGCGGACGTGCCGGGCTACGTGCTCTCCGGCCACACCGACGTCGTGCCGGTCGACGATCAGCCCTGGAGTTCCGATCCTTTCCGGCTGCGGGTCGAAGACGGTCGGGCCTACGGGCGCGGCACGACCGACATGAAGGGCTTCGATGCCTGCGTGCTCGCCATGGTCCCCGCGATGCTCGAGAAGCCCCTCGCCCGGCCGATCCACCTCGCCCTCTCCTACGACGAGGAGGTGGGCTGCAAGGGTGTCCGCCGCCTCTTGGGCGAGCTCGACCGGCTGTGCCCCGTCCGCCCCGCGGGCGTGATCGTGGGCGAGCCGACCTCGATGGAGGTCGTCATCGCCCACAAGGGCAAGGAGAGCTGGCGGACCACGGTCACCGGCACCTCGGCCCACTCCTCCCTCGCCCCCATGGCGGTCAACGCCGTCGAGTGGGCGGCCGAGCTCGTCGTCGCGATCCGCGCCATCGGCCGCCGGCTCGCCACCGAGGGCCCGTTCGACCCGCTCTTCGACGTGCCGCACTCGACCGCGCACGTGGGCCAGATCCACGGCGGGACGACCTTGAACATCGTCCCCGAGCTCTGCTGGTTCGATTGGGAGTTCCGCACCCTCCCCGAGGTCGATCTTCCGGCGCTCGTGGCCGAGGTGCAGGCGCACGCCTTCGAGCGCCTGTTGCCGGCGATGCGCAAGATCGCCCCGCGGGTCGAGATCCGCTTCGAGCAGCTGACCGAGCTCCCGCCCGTGGACATCGCCCCCGAGCATCCGCTCACCACCATGACCAAGGCGCTCGCCGGGAAGAACGGCCACAAGAAGGTGGCCTACGGCACCGAGGGCGGCCTGTTCCGCCGCGACGGCGGCATCCCGGCGATCGTCTGCGGCCCGGGCGACATCGAGCAGGCGCACAAGCCCGACGAGTTCGTCGAGCTCTCGCAACTCGCCCTCTGCGAGGCCTTCCTCGAGCGGCTGATCGCCCACTGCCGGGCCTGAAGCCGGCTGCGCCGCACCCGTCGCCCGCCCGGGCTCGTCCTCCGGCCCGCTCCGGGTCGCCGCACGCGGGTCGACGTGGGCAGGCCTGTGGACATCGTCCGTATATCGGAATATCCTCCTCTCGCCCCGCCGATCCCACGGCCGCCGGAGGAGCCATGCCCGCAGCCGCCATCCCCCGCCCCCGCAGCGAGGCCCAACGTCTGGCCTCGCGACTCAACGGCGCCCGCTCGCGCGGCCCCACGAGCGCCGAGGGCAAGGCCCGCTCGTCGGTGAACGCCTTCCGCCACGGCCTCTGCTCGCCCGCGGTCCTCGCCCCGGGCGAGGACCCGGAGGCCTTCGCCGCGCTGCTCGCCGCCCTGCGCGCCGAGCACCGCCCGGCCGACGCCACCGCCGATCTCCTGGTCGAGCGGCTCGCCGTCGCCCTCTGGAAGCTCGATCGCTGCGATCGCCTCGAGGCGCAGCTCGCCGCCTGCCGGCCTCGCCCGCCTGCCGGCCGCATCTTCATCGACGGCACGCCGCCGCTTCTCACCCGAACGACCGAGCTCGCGACGCTCTCCGCCCACGCGGCCCGGCTCGAGCGGGCGGTCCACCGGCTGCTCGCCGCGCTCGCCGCCCGTTCCGCACGGGCTCGCGCCGAGGTGCCGGCTTCCGAGGCGACCGTTGCCGAGGTTCCGACGTCCGGCGCCATCGTCCCCGAGGTGACAGGTCCCGAGGCGGCCGTCCCCGAGGCCAGCGGGCCCGCGCCGGCCGCCGTCCCGGGCTCGTCCGCTGCCGCGGGGGAAAATCGAGCAAACGAACCCGAGCCCCCGACGCCGCGCGGCACGACGCCGAGCCCGGCGCAGCCCGAGCCGTCGGCCGCGACCGGGCGGGCCGCGGCCGACCCCGAGGCCGTCCTCGTGAGCGGTGCACGACGCGACCCCGTCCTCGCCACGGCGATCGCCGAGCAGCTCGCCGGGGAAGGCGAGCTCGCCCGCCTCCACCGCTTTATGCGCGCCGAGGGCCGCGAGGTCGCCCGGGCTCTCTTCCGCGATCGACCCCCAGCTTCCGCCGCCTGAGCCGCGACGGCTCACCCTCGGGGTGCGGCCTCAGGCTCGTCCAGCACGGCGGGCGGGGCGCAGCTCCGGCAGGTGGGGGGCGAGGTAGCGGCCGGTGTGGCTTTCGGGCACCCGGGTCACGAGTTCGGGTGGGCCCTCGGCGACGATCCGCCCACCGCCGTCGCCGCCCTCGGGGCCGAGGTCGAGGATCCAATCCGCGGTCTTGATGACCTCGAGATTGTGCTCGATCACGATCACCGTGTTGCCCTGGTCGACGAGGGCATGGAGCACTTCGAGGAGCTTCTTGACGTCCTCGAAGTGCAGCCCGGTCGTCGGCTCGTCGAGGATGTAGACGGTCTGGCCCGTGGCCCGGCGGGAGAGCTCCTTGGCGAGTTTGACCCGCTGCGCCTCGCCGCCCGAGAGGGTCGTGGCCTGCTGGCCGAGGCGGATGTAGCCGAGGCCGACCTTCTGCAGAGTGAGGCATTTGTGGCGGACGGCCGGCACGCCGTCGAAGAACTCGACGGCGCTGTCGACGGTCATGTCGAGCACGTCGGCGATCGACTTGCCGCGATAGGTGACCTCGAGCGTCTCACGGTTGAAGCGCTTGCCCTTGCAGACGTCGCAGGTGACGAAAACGTCGGGCAAGAAGTGCATCTCGATCTTGATGACGCCGTCGCCCTGGCAGGCCTCGCAGCGTCCGCCCTTGACGTTGAAGCTGAAGCGACCCGCCTTGTAACCGCGTGCCCGGGCTTCCGGCAGGCCGGCGAACCAGTCGCGGATCGGCGTGAAGGCACCCGTGTAGGTGGCCGGGTTGGAGCGCGGTGTGCGGCCGATCGGCGACTGGTCGATGTCGACGACCTTGTCGACGAGCTCGATGCCCCGGAGCTCGCGATGCTCGCCCGGCACCGTGCGCGCGCCCAGGAGCCGGCGGGCGAGTGCCGGGTAAAGCGTGTCGACCACGAGCGAGGACTTGCCCGATCCCGACACCCCGGTCACGCAGACGAACAGGCCCAGCGGGAACCGTGCCGTCACGTCCTTGAGGTTGTTGGCCCGGCAGCCGACGAGCTCGAGCCAGCGACCGGGCACCGGCTCGCGCCGGCGGGCGGGCAGCGGCACCTGGCGGCGGCCGGAGAGATATTGGCCGGTGAGCGAAGCGGGCTCGCGCATCACCTCTTCGGGCGTGCCTTGGGCCACGATCATGCCGCCGTGCACCCCGGCCCCCGGCCCCATGTCGATGACGTGGTCGGCGCGGCGGATCGCATCCTCGTCGTGCTCGACGACGATCACCGTGTTGCCGAGGTCCCTGAGCCGCTCGAGGGTCGCGAGCAGCCGGTCGTTGTCCCGCTGGTGCAGCCCGATCGACGGCTCGTCCAGCACGTAGAGCACGCCCGTGAGCCCGCTGCCGATCTGCGAGGCGAGCCGGATCCGCTGGCTCTCGCCGCCGGAGAGGGTCCCCGAGTCGCGGGCGAGCGTCAGGTAGTCGAGGCCGACGTCGACCAAAAAGCCGAGCCGCTCGCGGATCTCCTTGAGGATCCTTACCGCGATCTCGTTCTGCTTGGCAGTGAGCTTGGCCGGCAGGTCCGCGAACCAGGCGGCGGCCTCGCGGATCGAAAGCTCGGTCACCTCGCCGATGTGCCGGCCGTCGATCTTGACGCACAGCGCCTCGGGCTTGAGGCGGAATCCCGAGCAGGCCTCGCAGCGGCTCGCCGACATGTAGCGCTCGAGCTCCTCGCGCATCCAAGCCGACTCGGTCTCCCGCCAGCGGCGCTGGAGATTGTTGACGACACCTTCGAACGGCTTGTTGGTCTTGATCGTCCGCAGCCCGTCTTCGAACTCGAGCGGGATCGGCTCCTCGCCCGAGCCGAACAGGATGACGTCGCGGACCCGTTTCGGCAACTTCTTCCAGGGCGTGGTCGGATCGGCGCCGAGATGCCGGCAGATCGAGAGCAGGGCCTGCGGGTAGTACATCATGGTCTGCGAGGCCCAGGGCTCGACCGCGCCCTGGGCGATCGACTTCTCGGGGTCGGGGACCACGAGGTCGGGATCGACGCGCAGCAGCTTGCCGAGCCCGTCGCAGGCCGGGCAGGCCCCGTAGGGATTGTTGAAGCTGAAGAGTCGCGGCTCGATCTCGGGGAGCGTGAAGCCCGAGACCGGGCAGGCGAACTTGGCCGAGAGCGTGGTCCGCTCGCCGCTGTCGGCGTTCTCGACGACCGCGATTCCGTCGGCGAGTTCGAGCGCCGTCTCGAGGCTGTCGGCGAGGCGCTGGGCGAGGTCGGGGCCGACCACGAGCCGGTCGACCACGACTTCGATCTCGTGCTTCTTCTTCTTGTCGAGGGCCGGCACCTCCTCGATGTCGAACAGCTCGCCGTCGACCACGACCCGCTCGAAGCCGCGCCGCTGCAGCTCCTGGAGCTCCTTGCGGTATTCGCCCTTGCGGCCGCGGACGATGGGCGCCAGCAGGTAGAGCCGGGTCCCCTCGGGCATCGCGAGGATCCGGTCGACCATCTGCGAGACGGTCTGCGCTTCGATCGGCAGGCCCGTGGCGGGCGAATAGGGG
>Ga0101943_1002209_pt1 | contig 12889 bp, 13 predicted proteins | sample DewCreD2012metaG_5_FD_75244 | JGI IMG/M metagenome (GOLD analysis project Ga0101943, IMG submission 75244) | Hot spring sediment bacterial and archeal communities from British Columbia, Canada, to study Microbial Dark Matter (Phase II) - Dewar... ... | reverse complement strand
GAACCCGACAAGCGATATGGCCTCATCACGAAGGCCTACGCAAAGAGTGTGCGCAAGTATGGAGTGGATAATCACTTTCAGGCGCAGCAGAAGCTCCAGCTCGGGCGCTGGTTCAACGCGCCGCCGGATGATTCCCGGTCCTGTTGCCAGCTGAAAGAGACACTCACCGAGTTTCAGATTCAGGGCCTCGAGCTAGATTTTCCCATTGTTTGCTGGGGCGAGAATCTGCTCTGGCAAGAAGGGCGCTGGCACCCAAGACCAGCGAGAACCCGGTTTCCTCAGCACGACCCCACCCGGCTCTTGATGAACGGATACCGAGTGCTGCTGACGAGGGGAAGAGACGGGCTCGTTATTTGGTTGCCGCCCGAGACCCAGTTCGACGACACGGAGAAGGCCATCCTGCACGCGGGTGCCCGAATACTCGGCGAGAGCGAGAGAGAGCTCGTGGTGAAGGCAACGCGGAGACTTGCCTGAGACAGAACTTCGACCCGGGTCTGTACCAACGAGGGACAGCGCGCATACGACCAAGCGGACCGGATCTGACGATCGCGGCCGGGATCGCTAGCCTCCCGCCGCTGTGACGGATCGCACAGAGAACAGGCGGGACGCGGGGGTAGACAGCCGGCATGAGGATTCGCCGTGCTGGGTCGTCCTGGTTACGGAGGGGCTCTCCGTCGCGTTCCCGCCCGAGGTCTACATGCACGAGCCCACCGCGGAGCGTGAGGCCGAGCGCTGGGCCTGGGTGCTCTCGTCTGGCGGACGCACCCCGGTCGAAAGGCCCTTTCCCGGTCGGTGGGAGGTCGGCGAGACGTGGATCCGCCTCGTTCCGAGTCGGTTGCCTCCAGACGCTCGCGAACTGTGGGTGGGCACGCACTGGACGTCGCATGGATACCCGGAGCCCGAGGCACGGCTGCTGCCGAGCGCCGTGGAGGCGCGGCGCTGGGCGACGACTCCGCTCTGGGGAGCGGTACCGCTCCGGGTTGAGGAGACGCCCTGGTCCGTCGTGGCCACGTTCGGCGTCCGGGGCGGGGAGGCGCAATCCGAGGCGCACCTCGCGAAGGTGGTGACCTGAGCAATGCCGATCTTTCGCGTCACCGCCTCCCGAACCGAGCTCTTCACGATCGAGGCGTTCGTCCGGGCCCCCACCCCGGACACAGCCGAGGAGGCTTTCTTCGCCGCTCTCGAGGGCGAGCGCGCAGCGCTGCGCTGGACCGAGGACTACGACGGCTCCGACACCGAGATCGAGACCATCGAGGACGTCAGCCTCCGGCACGACCCCGAACCGCTCGGCCTCCCGCCCGCGTGCGTCCTCTGCGGCCGGCCGGTTCGATGGACGGGCGTGCCTGCCGCGCACTCACCGGACGGAAGGACGATTCCCGGCCCCTGGGTCCACGTGCCCGACCCGATGGCAGAGGAAGGGGTCGGCCTCTAGCTCTCACCGCCCCCTTCGCCGAGATCGCGCTCGTCGCCGAAGACGAGGACCCAGCCGGAGCCAACGCCTCCGACCTCGTCCATGTTGGTGTGGAAGTTGACCTGGTACTGAACCCGCTGTGCCCGGGTCCTGCGCAGCACCTCGTCGAGCGTCAGGAGCACCGCGAACGGTCGGCCGTAGTCGTTCGCCTCGTTCAGCACGATGAAGGCGAACAGGTACCGGTCGCCGAGGGCGCGGGCCATCTCGTACTCCCGCTCCGTGGCCCCGAAGAAGAAGCCCTCCAAGCGCTCGTTCCGCACCTTCTTGCGCGTCGTCTTCATCTCGACGAGCCGCAGCGTCGGGAAATGCACGTCCACGTTGTCGAGCGCGATCTGCGACACCGGCTCGGGCGTCATCACGGCGTCGAAGGTCTGGGTGCCGAAGCTGCCGGGCTTGCCGATGAGCTGCAGAATCCGCCGCTTCGTCCGAAGATCGACCACCTGAAACCGAGGATCACCGAGGAGCAGACCGAGCCCAACCTTCTCGGTCCGTTTGTTCGACAGGCTCTTCGTGAACTTGCTCGCCACGGCGCTCCCGGCCCATGATCCGTCGCCGAAACGGGACCATCAACACCCGTGAGCGCTGTGGGACGTCGGGCCCCGGCTGGGGTAGCGTCTGGCGGCGGAGCATGGACGGGGTCTTCACCATCGCGCGGAACCCGCAGGAGGACAGCAAGCTCCCGTACCTCCTCCGGCTCCCGATCGAGGGAGGGCTGGTGCTCAAGGCCCGGGACACCTGGCCCCGGTCCTCGCGCGTCTACTGCCACCCCTACGAGGAGGGGTGGCCTCCCGATGCCGAGATCGTGGAGGAGGCCCCGGTCGTCTCCTGCCGCCGCCGCGGCGCGGTGATCGACCTCGTGCTCGACCGCCCTCGCCTGAACCGCTCCCAGTTCGTGTTCACCGAGTCGCGCGGGCGCCCGGCGATCTTCTGGCAGACGCGCAAGGCCGCCCGGGCGGCCAACCCCGGCGCGCGGATCCCGCGGGCGCGCGCCCTCCCGGAGGGCTTCGCCATCGCCGTCGACACCCGCGAGCGGTACCCGTACCGCTTCGCCGGCCGCGGGGTGACGACCGAGCGGCTCGCGCTGCCGGCCGGCGACTACGCCGTGGTCGCCGAGGGCGACCCGATCGCGGCGGTCGAGCGCAAGACGCTCGAGAACCTCGCGGCCTCGCTCTCGGACGGCACGATGGCCTTCCAGATGCAACGGCTCGCCGAGCTCCCCTCGGCCGCGGTGGTCGTCGAGGGCCGGTACCCGCAGCTCTTCGGGCTCGAGCACGTCCCGGGCGCCTGGCTCGCCGACATGCTCGCCCGGCTGCAGCTGCGCTACCCCGAGGTCCCGATCGTCTTCGCCGACTCGCGGCGCTTCGCGGAGGAGTGGACCTACCGCTTCCTCGCGGCGGCCCTGGCCGAGGCCCCGCCCGAGCCGGACGCGTGATCCGGAGCAGCACCAGCCGAGGGCGGTTGCGATACTTGGCGCGTGCGGGCGGCGCGCGTGCATCGGTTCGGGGAGCCCCTGGTCGTCGAGGAGGCGCCCGAGCCCTCGCTCGGGCCGGGCGAGGTGCTCGTCGAGGTCGCCTACGCCGGCGTGAACCCGCTCGACCTGTGGGTCAGCCGCGGGACGGTCGCCGGCGGCTCCCAACCGCTCCCCTTCATCCCCGGGGCCGAGGGCGTGGGCCGCGCCGAGGGGCGGTGGGTCGTCGTGCGCGGAGCCGGCGTCGGCGTGACGCGCGCCGGCACCTACGCCGAGCGGGTGGCGGTGCCGCCCGAGGCCGTGTTCGACCTCCCCGAGGGCGCCGACCCCGTCCAGGCCGCGGCCCTGCCGATCGTCGGCGCAACGGCGTGGGCGCTCGCCCATCGGGTCGCCGGCGTCACGGCCGAGGACCGCGCCCTCGTGCTCGGCGCGAGCGGGGGCGTGGGCTCGCTCCTGCTCCAGGTCCTGCGCTCGGCCGGCGTCCGCGCGTGGGGGCAGACCGGGAGCCCCGACAAGGCCGCGTTCGTCCGGGAACAGGGGGCGGAGCGCGTCGTCGTGACCGAGGCCGCTGGGCTCGCCGAAGCCGCGGCCGAGCTCCGCCCCACCGTCGTCTTCGACCCGCTCGGCGACGGCTTCACGGCCGCGGCGATCAAGGTCCTCGAGCCGTACGGACGGCTCGTGCTCTTCGGGGTCTCGGCCGGGGCCTCGCACGAGCTCGACCTGCGCCAGCTCTACCGCAAGGCGGTCTCGCTCCTCACCTACAGCGGAACGATCGAGCCCGTCGAGCGGGTGCGCGAGGCGACCGAGGCCGTGCTCGCCGAGCTCGCGGCGGGGCGTCTGCGCGTGCCCGTCCAGGAGGTCCTGCCGCTCGAGGCGGCGCCGGAGGCCCACCGGCGGATCGAGGAGCGGCGCGTTTGCGGCAAGCTCGTCCTGGACGTCCGCGCCACCGGAGGTGGGGCGTGACCGAGGGTGCGGGCCTCGGCCCGAACAAGCGCTGGTACCTCGAGCGCTTCGACCCGCCGAAGGAGGCCCCCTTCCCGGTGGAGGAGTACCGCGAGCGGTGGTCCCGCACGCGCGCGGCGATGCAGGAGGCGGGGGTGGACTGCCTGATCGCCTCCACCCCCGAGTCGATGTGCTACCTCACCGGCTACGCGGCCGAGTGGTACCAGGGCAACGGCCCACGCGACTGGGTGCCCGGCTCGTGCGTCGCCCTCCACGTGGACCACGACGAGCCGATCCAGTTCGATGACCCCGAGGAGGTGACGCTGATCCGCTTCACGAGCGTCGCGAGCGACGTGCGGATCGGACCCGGCCTCGGGTGGGAGATGCTCGACTTCGTGGTGGGTGAGCTCGCGGCGCTCGGGTGGCTGCGCGGGACCGTCGGCGTCGAGCGGCGCACCGCCCGGCCTCGCCCGGACGTCGCGGCGTACCTCGACGCGGCCCTGGAGCGCGCCGGCGCACGGGTCCTCGACGCGACCGGGGTCGCGCGGGGCGTCCGTCGGCGCAAGTCCGCGCGGGAGCTCGCGGTCGTGCGCGAGGCGCAGCGGGTCGCCGACGTGGGGCTCGCCGCCGCGCGCGAAGCGATGGCCCCCGGTGTGACCGAGCTCGAGGTCTACGGCGAGATGATCCGCGCGATGGCCGCCGCGGGCGGCGAGGTCGCCGCCATCCCGCTGCCCGTCCTGTCCGGCTACCGCGCCTCCACCGTCCACGGCCTCGCGAGCCGCCGCCGCATCGAGCCCGGGGACATCGTGAACGTGGACGTGTGCGGCGTCGTCGCCCGCTACCACGCGAACACCGCCCGTTGCTTCTCGATCGGCGAGCCCTCCCCCGCCGTTCGCGAGGCCGTGGCGCACGTTACCGGCGCCGTCGCGGTCGTCGCGGAGGTCCTGCGGCCGGGCCTGCCGGCCCGGGAGCTCCTGGGGACGGTCGAGCGCTACTACCGGGAGGTCGGCCTGCTCGGCGACGAGTGGTGGATCGGCGGGTACGAGCTCGGGATCGCCTTCCCGCCGGACTGGGTCGGCGACCGCTTCTACGAGCTCGGCACGGACCCCGGCGAGGAGGCGCTCCTCCCCGGCGATGTGTGGAACTACGAGGCCAACTTCTACCTGCCCGAGGGCAAGGGCCTCGCGCTGTGCATCAACACCTTCGCGGTCGAGGAGGAGCGCGCCGGCTTCCTCCAGGCCACACCGCCCGACCTCGTCGTGATCGAGGCCTGAGGCGGCCTCACTTCGCCGGCTTCCAGATCGGGCCCTCGCAGTCGTCCCGGAGCGGCAGCGGGTCCGGCGGACGCGGCTCCTGAGAGAAGTCGAAGGCCGACAGCAGCGGGGTCGCCTCGCGGTCGCGGTGCGTGAGCTGCCGGAGGTTCCAGTTGTCCTCGATGAACCGCAGGACGCTCGAGAACTCGCCGAGCTCGTGGCTCACCTTGCCCTGCTTCGCGTAGGGCGAGATCACGATCAGCGGCACGCGGATCCCGAACCCGAAGTCGTCGACCTGGGGCGGCGGGACGTGGTCGTAGAAACCGCCGTAGTCGTCCCAGGTGAGGAAGATGGCCGTCGTCGGCCACATGTCCGAGCGCATGATCGCGCTGATGACCTTCGTGGACCAGTTCTCGCCGTGGCAGAAGTTGTACTCGGGGTGCTCGGAGAGCTCGAAGCGCGGCGTTATCCACGTGACCGGGGGGAGCTTGTTCGCCCGGATGTCCCGCACGACGTTGTCGACCGGGAACATGTGCTGCTGCCAGCGCTCGGGGTTCATCCGGTACCGACGGATCGCCGCGTAGGCCGACCAGATGTAGCCGCGCTGGTCCTCACGGGCCGCGTAGTACGCCCAGGGCACGCCCTTGCGGTTCAGCAGGTCCCCGAGCGTGAGGAAGTCGAAGCACGGGCGGACCTTCTTCACGTTCCCCTCGGAGTCGACGACCTCGACGAGCTGCTGGGGCGGGGCGTCGCACCCGAAGGTGTTGGAGAAGAAGCCCGTCCGGCGCGGGTTGTCGTGCGCGCCGCCCGACTGCGCCGCGATCGTGTAGAGGTGGTTCGGGAACGAGGGCCCCTGCGCGCTCGCGAAGAAGTTGTCGAACAGCACGAACTCCTCCGCCCAGTGCCAGTAGTTCGGGAGCTGGTCCCGGTGGAGCTGGGTGTACGCCCAGTCCCCGTGCGGTCCCCGGTCGAAGTTGTCCATCTTGCCGCCGTTCCAGGCCGCGACGGCGCAGTTGTAGCAGTGCGGGATGTCGCCGGGCAGGCGGCCGTCGGTGCCCCGGCGGAGCGGGCGCGGGACGCCGTGGTCCATCCCTACGGTCGTGCCGTTCGCACCGGGGAAGGTCCCGAACAGGTGATCGAAGCTCCGGTTCTCCTTGATGAGGAAGACGACGTGCTTGATCGGGAACCGGGTCTCGAGCGCCGTCGCGTCGAACCCGCCCTCGGGGCTCCCGGTCGTGATCACGCTCGGGCTCCAGGACGGCTGCGGTGAGCTCGAGCCTCGGGGATCCCCGGTGGCCGAGACGCAGGCGCCCGCGAGCGCCACGAGCGCCAGGGCGAGGATCGGGATGGATCTGCGGGGTGACCTCATCGGGCTCGTCCGAGCCTACCGGAGGCGGCCGCACCCGCCCACCTACGGCCGGATGACGTCCTCGAGCCCGAAACCCAGCGCGCCGACCGCGCGCACCGATCGCTCGACCCCGCCGCGGCCCCACAGCGCGTAGATGGGCTCCTCGACGGGCTCCGGCACACGGCCCGTCTTCGCCATCAGCTCCCGAAGCTCCCAACGACCGAGCGGCTTCGCCCGCCAGCGAGCCTCGCCGAGCAGCGCCGTGCGCGGGCCCCGCAGTCCCAGCACGTCCACCTCGCAGGGCTCGCCCGAGGTCGCCCACCACCTGCCAACGACCAGATCCTCCGGCAGATCGCCCCTCGCGACGAGCCGGGCGGCGTGCGCCCGCGCCGCTTCCTCGAACACCCACCCGAGGTGTCGCTGCCATCGTTGCGCGTTGCGTCGGAGGGCCGCTCGACCCTGACCCGCCTCGATCTGGGGAAGATCCGGATACACGACCCCGAACCAGAAGGCGAGGTAGGGGTCGGCGATCTCGTAGATGGGCCTGGCCTTCACCGGCGGCCCGATGGGGACCGATCTCCGCACGAACCCGGACCCCACGAGCAATACAAAGCCTTTGTACTACAAAGCCTTTGCACTACGAGCGCTTCGGATCTAGCCGTGCGGGGCGTCGGGCGGGGGCGGGGACCAGATCGGGCCCTCGCAGTCGTCCCGGAGCGGCAGCGGGTCCGGAGGCCGGGGGTCCTGCGAGAAGTCGAAGGCCGACAGCAGCGGCGTCGCACGCCGGTCGCGGTGGGTGAGCTGCCGCAGACCCCAGTTGTCCTCGATGAAGCGCAGCACGCTCGAGAACTCGCCCTCCTCGTGGCTCACGGCGCCGTCCTTCGCGTAGGGCGAGATCACGAGGAGCGGCACCCGGATCCCGAACCCGAACGGGTCGATCCGCTTCGGCGGCACGTGGTCGTAGAAGCCGCCGTAGTCGTCCCACGTCAGGAAGATCGCGGTGTCCTCCCACATGGGGCTCTCCATGATCGCGTCGATGACCTGCGTGGACCAGTTCTCGCCGTGGCAGAAGTTGTACTCGGGGTGCTCGGAGAGCTCGAAGCGCGGGGTCACCCACGTGACCGACGGGAGACGGTCCGCGCGGATGTCGCGGATGAGGTCGTCGACGGGCCGGATGAACCGGTCCCACATCGCGGGGTCCTCCCGGTACCGGCGGATCGCCGCGTAGGCCGACCAGATGTAGCCGAGCTGCGTGTTCGTCGCCGCGTAATACGCCCAGGGGATGCCCTTCGCGTTCAGCAGATCCCCCACCGTGAGGAAGTCGAAGCAGGGGTCGACCTTCACGAGCTCGCCCTCGGGATCGAGGATCTCGACGTAGGCGCCGGGCTCGGCGATGTCGCACCCCCAGGACTTCGCGAGCCCCTGCTCCTGCTGGCGGCGGAGCGCCTCGGGCGCCTGCACGGGGTTGTCGAGCGCCCCGCCCGAGGTCGCGGCGATCGAGTAGAGGTGGTTCGGGAACGAGGGACCCATCGCGCTCGCGAAGAAGCGGTCGAAGAGCACGTTGCGCTCGGCCCAGTGCCAGTAGTTCGGCATCTGGTCCGGCCGGAACTGCGTGAAGGCCCACGTGTCGTCGGGCTCGGACTGGTTGAACCCGTCCATCCGCCCCCCGTTCACCGCCGCGACCGCGCACGCGTAGCAGTGCGTGAGGTCGTGGGCGCGCTGGTCCTCCGCCGGCGTGAGCGGGCGGATCGTGCCGCGGTCGTTCGCGACCCGGGCGCCGTCCACCCCGGGGAACCGACCGAAGAGGTGGTCGAAGGACCGGTTCTCCTTGATGAGGAAGACCACGTGCTTGATCGGCGTGAGCGTCTCGAAGGCGCCGGCGTCCACACGCTCAGGGAGGGGCTCGCTCGTGGGGTCGGCGCCGGGCGCGGCATCGCCGGGGCCGCCGGGACCGCCGGAGCCCACGAGGCTCGTGCAGGCCGCCGCGACGATCGCGAGCGCGAGGAACGGGGCGAGCCGGGAGCGAGCGGGCACCTCGAGCCCCGAGTCTACGCGGCGGCGGTCAGCGCAGCCGCTCGAGCAGCTCCCGCAGGGCCTCCTCGAGCGGCGGCATCGGCGGGAGCCCGAGCTCGGCCGTGTACCGACTCACGAGGGCCGAGCTCCGCGGTCGCGGGGCGGGGAGCGCGAGCTCCTCGGCGCGCTGGGGCACGACGCGGCCGGGCAGGTTCCCGAGCGCTCGGGCGCGCTCGAGCACGTCGAACCAGGTGGTGGCCTCGGGGCCGGCCAGGTGGTACGTGCCGAAGCGCATCGTGAGCAGGAGCGGCAGGAGCCGCTCGGCGAGGTGCCGGACGGAGGTCGGACTCCCGACCCGGTCGGCGATCCCCCCCACGGTCTCGCCCTCCGCGAGGCGCCGCAGGGCGCCCGAGAGGTAGTCGCGGCCGCCGCCGAACACGTAGCCGGTGCGCACGACGAACCAGGCCGGGGCGAGCTCGCGCACGAACCGCTCCCCCGCGAGCTTGCTCCGTCCGTAGACGCCGAGCGGGTTCGGGCGGTCCACCTCGTCGTAGGGCTCGCCCTTCGTGCCGTCGAAGACGTAGTCGGTCGAGACGTGCAGGAGCACGGCGTCGCACGCACGCGCGGCGAGCGCGAGGCTCTGCGGCCCGAGCGCGTTGTCCCGGAAGGCGCGCGCCGGATCGGCCTCGCAGCCGTCCACGTCGGTGAAGGCCGCGAGGTTCACGATCGCCTCCGGCGCGAGCGGCACCACGGTCCGCATCACGGCGTGGTGGTCGCCGACGTCGAGCTCGGCGTGGGTGAGCGCCACGAGGTCGTGGTGGCCCGGGACGGCCTCGCAGAAGGCCCGTCCGAGCCCCCCGCCGGCGCCGGTCACGAGGATCCTCACGCGCTCGCCTCCGGGAAGCTCACGCCTCCGCCCCAGGAAGGATCTCGGCCGCCCAGTCGCGGTGCTCCCGGTACCAGGAGACCGTCCGCGCGAGGCCCTCCTCGAAGGGGATCTGCGGCGCCCAGCCGAGCGCGGCCAGGCGGTCCCAGGCGACGCCGTAGCGGAAGTCGTGACCGGGCCGGTCCGGCACGAAGGTGACGAGGTCCTCGGGCGCCCCCGTGAGCCGGCAGATCTCGCGGGCGAGCTCGAGGTTCGAGAGCTCGCGACCGCCGCCGATGTTGTAGGCCGTGCCCGGCTCACCGCGGTCCATCACGACCGCGATCGCCCGCACGAAGTCCTCCACGTACAGCCACTCGCGCCGTTGCTCGCCCCGGCCGTAGACCGGCAGCGGGCGCCGGTCGAGGGCGGCGAGCACGAACGTCGGGATCGCCTTCTCGGGGTGCTGGCGCGGCCCGAAGGTGTTCGTGCCGCGGACCACGCACACGCGCGTGCCGTAGGTGACCGCGTAGGCCCCGCAGAGCAGGTCGGCCCCGGCCTTGCTCGCGGCGTAGGGGCTCCGCGGGCGGAAGGGCGCGTCCTCGTCGAAGCGCCCCTCGGCGGTGTTCTCGCCGTAGACCTCGTCGGTCGAGACGAAGGTCATCGCGGTGCCCGTCCGCCGGCACGCCTCGAGCACCACCTGCGTGCCGAGCACGTTCGTGACGACGAAGACGTTCGGCTCGGCGATGCTGCGGTCGACGAAGGACTCGGCCGCGGCGTGCACGACGTGGTCGGCGGCCTCGACGAGGGGCCCGACGGCGGCGGGGTCGGCGACGTCCCCCCGGACGAAGGCGAAGCGGGGGTCGCCCTCGTGCTCGGCGAGGTTGCGCCGGGTGCCCGCGTAGGTGAGCGCATCGAGCACGGTGACCTCGACGTCCGGGCGCCGCAGGAGCAGGTCCACGAGGTGGGAGCCGATGAACCCGGCCCCGCCCGTGACGAGGATCCGGCGGCGCTCGCCCATGGCCGCCCGAGTCTACCCGCGGGCCGCCGCGGCCACGGCGTGGAGCACCGCGGCCGTCGCGCGGGCCGTCGCCTCCCAGGTGAAGCCGGCGGCCCGGGCCCGGCCGGGGCCGATGAGCCGCTCGCGCAGGGCCGTGTCCTCCACGATCCGGCGCAGCCCCTCGGCGATCGCGTGCTCGTCCTTCGGGTCGACGAGGAGCGCGTCCTCGCCGGCGACCTCGGGCAGCGAGGAGACGTTCGAGGTGAGCACCGGCGTGCCGGCCGCCATCGCCTCGAGCACCGGGAAGCCGAAGCCCTCGTAGAGCGAGGGGTACGCGAGGGCGAGCGCCCCGGCGATGAGGGCGCGCTTGTCGGGCTCGCTCACGTAGCCCGTCATGATCACGCGCGAACGCACCGGCTCGGGCAGGCGCCGGGCCTCGGCGAAGATCCGCGCCTCCTCGGCGGGGAACCAGCGGACCCGCCCGCCGGCGATCACGAGGCTCGCCTCGATGCCGGAGGCCGCGAACGCCCGCACGAGCGCGACGACGTTCTTGCGCGGCTCGAGCCCGCCGACGAACAGGACGTACGGGCCGCGGATGCCGTAGCGGGCGCGCACGCGCGCGAGCTCCTCGGCGGGCACGGCGGCGAACGCCTCGGCGTCGACGCCGTGGGGGATCGCGTGGACCCGGTCCTCGGGGATGCCGTGGCGGGCGACGAGGTCCCCCTTGGCCGAGACCGAGGGCACGATGACGGCCCCGCACCGGCGCACGGCCCGCGCGAAGCGGCGGCGCCAGCGCTCGTCGATCTGCGGGGCGGTCCGCGGGTAGACCTCGAAGGCGAGGTCGTGGACGACGAGCACGGCCCGCTCGGGGTGGCCCGTGGGCGGCGGCAGGAAGTTCGTCGCGAGCAGCACGTCGAACCCGCCGACGAGCCACTCCAGCCTCGGCACGTGGAGCCGGAAGGACACCGGCTGGAACAGCCGGGCCGGGACGCGGCTCGCGCGCTCGCGCAGGCCCGGGACGTCGGCGAAGAACCGGCGCGGGCGCAGCAGCCCTCGCGCGTGCAGGTACCAGGCGGTGTAGCTGCCCTCGGGGTCGACCCTCGGGAGGTGGCGGATCAGCCGCTCGGCGTAGTGGCCGACCCCGGTGCGCACCGGGTCGAGCGCCGGCCGGGCGTCGAGCAGCGCGCGCACGGCCTCACTCGACCTCGACCCGGCTCTGGTCGCCGAGCACGAGCCGGTGCATCCCCCCGCCCCCGTGACGGACCTCGACCCCGCGGCCGAGGATCGAGCCGGTGATGCCGGGCACGCCGACGATGCGGCAGCCCTCCATCACGATCGAGTCGGTCACGACGCTCCCCCGGATCTCGCACCCGCCCGAGATCGAGGCGTCCGGCCCCACGGTCGAGCCCTCGACGAGCGTGCCGGGGCCGACGATCACCGGCCCCACCAGGCGCGAGGCGACCACCTTCGCCCCCGCCTCGACGACCACGACCCCCTCCAGGGTCGAGGCGTCGTCGACCTCGCCCTCGACCCGGGGGGCGAGCGTGCCGAGCATCATGCGGTTGGCCTCGAGCAGGTCCTCCGGCCGCCCCGTGTCCTTCCACCAGCCGGTGACCATCTCGGCGCGGACCGTGCCGCCGTGGTCGATCAGCCACTGGATCGCGTCGGTGATCTCGAGCTCGCCCCGCCAGGAGGGGCGGAGCGCGGCGCAGGCCTCGAGGATGCGCTCGTCGAAGAGGTACACCCCGACGAGGGCGAGGTCGGAGATGCGCTCGCGCGGCTTCTCGACGAGCCGGACGACGCGGTCGCCGTCGAGCACGGCGACGCCGAAGCGCTCGGGCTCGGGGACGTGGGCGAGGAAGATCTGCGCGTCGGGGCGGGTGCGCTCGAACCGCGCGACGAACCCGCCGATGTCCTGGAGCAGGACGTTGTCGCCGAGGTACATGACGAAGGGCTCGCCCCGGACGAAGTCGGCCGCGGTGAGCACCGCGTGCGCGAGGCCGAGCGGCGCCTCCTGCGGGATGTAGGTCACGCGCAGCCCCCACGCCGACCCGTCCCCCACGGCCGCCTCGACCTCGGCCGCCGTCTGGCCGACGACGATCCCGACCTCGGTGATGCCGGCCTCGGCGATCCGGTGGAGGACGTGGAACAGGATCGGGGTGTTCGCGATCGGGATGAGCTGCTTCGCGTTCGTGTGGGTGATCGGCCGCAGGCGCGAGCCCTCCCCGCCCGAGAGCACGAGCGCCCTCATGTCGGGCAGTCCGCCTCGGTCGGCGGGGGCGACCCCTCGAGCGGCGGCGGCACGTAGCTCCGACCGACCACCACGGCCACGTCGGCCTCGCCGAGGACCGACCTCGGCGCCGGACGCAGCTCGAGGCCGCGGACGAACTGGGAGACCACCTGCGCCTTGGCCTCCTCGCCGGGCGCGAACAGGATGGCCGAGCCCTTCACGTCGGTGGCGAGCTCCCGCGCGTCGGCGACCCCGGTGGGCACGAGGAACCCGCCCTGAGTGAGGATCCGCAGCACCTCGGG
>Ga0101943_1002208_pt1 | contig 12893 bp, 9 predicted proteins | sample DewCreD2012metaG_5_FD_75244 | JGI IMG/M metagenome (GOLD analysis project Ga0101943, IMG submission 75244) | Hot spring sediment bacterial and archeal communities from British Columbia, Canada, to study Microbial Dark Matter (Phase II) - Dewar... ... | reverse complement strand
CCATTCGCAGGCGTTCACGGCACAGGAGATCGCCCATGCGCTTCATGTGCGAGGCCGCGAGATGGCGAAGGCCGTGATCCTCAAAGCCGATGACCGATATGTGATGGCCGTGCTGCCGGCTCACCACAAGGTGGACTTGACGCGATTCGCCGAAGTCGTGGGGGCGACCTACGTCCGTTTGGCGACGGAAGCCGAGTTCAAAGACCTCTTCCCGGATTGTGAGATCGGAGCGATGCCGATCTTCGGTAATCTCTACGGAATCCCCGTTTACGTGGCCGAGCCCTTGTTGCAGGATGAGGAAATTGTCTTCAATGCGGGGACGCACACGGATTCGATTCGGATGCGAATGGCCGATTTTCTCCGACTGAGCGAACCGACGGTCGCCGCGTTCTCCGAGGTGGCGTGACCCCTCGCCTTCGAGGGATCAGGCCTCAAGAGGGGGCCGTCGGCGGTGCCAGTCGGTCTCCTGTTGATAGGCGTTGGCGAGGGCGATGAGCGCGGCCTCGCTGAAGGCGCGCCCCATCAGTTGGAGCGCCGTCGGAAGTCCGGCTTGTCCGAATCCGTTGGGGATGGAGAGCGCCGGGACGCCAGCCGCGTTGCCCGCCGGAATGAGCGCGGGTCCGCCCCCCACACCCGGATAGGCGCGCTCGAATTCCACGCCGATCGGATAGGCGACGGTCGCGCGCGTCGGCGCGATCAAGGCATCGTATCGGGAGAGCACCTCGTCGAGGGCTTGACGAATCCGAACGCGAACGCGTTGGGCCTGCAGATAATCCACGGCCAGGACCGTCATCCCCGCATACCCCCCAATCCGATCGCGCGGATTCTGCAGTTCCGCCAGGCGCCCGCCTTCGATGAGGTCTCGGAAAGCGCTCGCGCCCTCGGCGTTGACGATGATCCCGACGACCTGCCCGTAAGGGAGATCGGGCAAGGCGACTTCGGGGTCAATCGTGGCATATCGCTTGAGGACTTCGACGGCCGCCTCGAAGTTCTTTCGCACTTCGGGTTGCACGCGCTCGAGCGCGCCCTTGACGATGCCCACGCGCATCCGCCGAGTGGGCCGAAGCGGCGCCGAATACGTGAATTTTCGAGCGACGCTCGAGGGATCTTTGGGGTCTTTGCCGGAGATCGCAGCGAGCACGATCCCACAGTCGTCGGCCGTGCGGCACATCGGGCCGAGTTTGTCGAGCGTCCAACAAAGCGCCATGGCGCCGTATCGGCTCACCAGTCCATAAGTCGGGCGCAAACCCGAGATACCGCAAAAGGCCGCGGGCGTGAGGATCGAGCCCGAGGTCTCCGAACCGATGGCGAAAGCGACCAGGCCCGCTGCGACCGCCGCCCCGGATCCCGAAGATGACCCGCCGCTCCAGTAATCGAGGTTCCACGGCGTGCGCCCCGGTCCGGTGAAGGAGGCATCCGCCGTGTTGTACCCCATGCCGCCGGCCAACTCGACCATCGCGAGCTTCGCCACCAAGATGGCGCCCGCTCGCTGAAGACGCCGCACGACCGTCGCATCGTAATCGAAGACCTGATTGCGATACGGGGCGGCACCCCATGTCGTGGGAATGCCTCGGGTCGCCAGCAGGTCTTTCACCCCATACGGGATGCCGTGCAGCAACCCGCGATATTGGCCGCGCATGATCTCCCGTTCCGCGCGGCGCGCCTGTTCCAGAGCCAACTCGTGAGTGATCGTGACGACCGCGCCCAGTTTCGGTCCCAGGCGCTCCAGGCGCTCCAGATAAAGCCGCGTGAGTTCGACCGGAGACAGGCGCCGGGATCGGAGGAGTTGAGCCAATTCGCGAATCGAGAGGAAAGCGAGCTCATGATCAGGCATCGTATACCCTCCTGAGGATCAGTTTTTGACCGAGCCACCATGAGGCGAGCTCACGGCATCGCGCGGAAGATCAGATCCGGCTCATCCGCATTGGTGAGCGGAAAGCTCCGGAGGCGTTCCGCCGAGCGGAGGTTCCGCTCGATCTGCCGCTTGACCTCCGCAAGCTGTTCCTCCGTCAGGAAGCGTCCATAGCGGACTCGGACCAATTCGCCCAAGGCCTCGGCGGCCGCCGAGGGGGTGAGCGGTTGCTGTGGCGACGGCATCGCGACAGCCAGTGCGTCCTTCTTCCCCTCCGCTCCTTCAAGCAGCGGGAGCGTCGAAGGAGAGAGGGCCGTCGCGGCGACCGTCTTGAGAAATTGTCGTCGCGTCGTCCGTACCGTCTTGCTCATCGTCTCACCTCCTTGGTCTCCGAAATGGCCGGATTATTATTTTCAGGCAGCTCTGCAATCGCAAGGGCGCGCCTCTTCGTTCCCGTTGCTCGGAGTTCGCCTTTGGTTTATCATTGGGCCGAAGCTCGGCATCCTCCAGTGGTGGGGTGAAACGCGTGGACGAAGGGCAAGGCGAGAATCGAGGCGGATAATGGGAACGATGGATATGAGAGGAGTTATGGGCCCGAGGAGTCTTCAACCGGGAACGGTTCTCTCCCATTACCGGATCCAAGCCTGGGTCGCCCGAGGGGGGATGGCCGATGTCTATCGCGCCGTAGACCTTCAGCTTGGGCGAACGGTGGCCATCAAGGTCCTGTCCCCTTCGCTCGTCGCCGATCCGGATGCTCGCCGTCGTTTCTTCCGCGAGGCGCGCGCGGCCTCCGCGCTTCAACATCCGAACATCTGCGCGGTCTACGAAGTCGGGGAAGTCGGAGACATCGTCTTCATCGCCATGCCCTATATCGTTGGGAAGACGCTCCGGGAACTCCTCGAGGAGGGGCCGCTCCCGATCGAGCGCGCGTTGGGGTACGCCATTGATATCGCGGAGGCCCTTGAGGAAGCGCACCGACAGGGGATCGTCCATCGCGACATCAAGCCCTCGAACGTCATCGTGGATGAGCGCGATCGCGCCATCGTGTTGGATTTCGGCTTGGCCAAGCGCGTGCGTTGGGAGGGGCAAGGGGCGGATGACGCGCTCACGCTCTCGCAGATCACGACGACCTCGGCGCTCATTGGGACGACGCCCTACATGTCGCCCGAACAAGTGCGCGGCGAGCCGCTCGATGCGCGCAGCGACATCTTCTCCTTCGGTACGCTGCTGTACGAACTGCTCACCGGGCGAAGGCCCTTCGTCGGGGCGACGGATATCGAAATCCTGCACGCCATTTTGCACGCGGAGCCGGAGCCGATGAACGCGCTCGCGCCGCATGTGGACTTCGAATTGGCGCGCATCGTGCGGAAGGCGTTGCGAAAGGATCCGGCCGATCGGTACCAGACGATCTCGGAGATGAAGGAGGAGCTGATCACGTTCGCGCGCGAGCGCGGATATACGGTGAGCGGATTTCGGATCGTCTCCATCGAGCGGACGACTCAGGAGGAGCGGCGCCGATTGTGGCGCATGCCGGCGGCGCGCGCGATGGGCATCGTGGTGATCGGTCTGCTTGCCGCGTCCGTGTTTTGGTTCTTCCGGCGCGCCGACGAACCCTCGGGGGCGGAATGGATCGCCACGCTGCGGCACACGCAATTGGTGAGTTGGAAGAACGAGCCGGGCGAGGGTCCGCCACGCCCGCGCTTCTCCCCGGATGGGAAGTTGATCGTCTTCGCTTCCCGAAAGGGGGGACAGCCCGATCTGTGGGTTCAACAGACGCTCGGCGGAGCGGCCGTGCCGATCACGCGCGATGAATGGAGCGATCGGTCTCCCATCTGGTCGCCAGATGGGCAGCGGGTCGCTTTCCTCTCGGATCGCGGAGGAGACACTGGGATTTGGGTGATCCCAGCCTTAGGAGGAACCCCCACACCGCTGCATGTCATTCCCCAAGCGACGGGAGGCCGCTTGAATCCGGTGAGGCTGATCGCGTGGTCGGCCAAGCGGAATGCCATCTATTATGAGGCGCAGCGGAATCTCTATGCGCTCGATCTCGCCTCGCGACGGGCGATGGCTCTGACGTCGTTCGATCCGCAAACGTCGCGCGTCATGGACTTCAGCCTCTCGCCCGACGAACGGCGGATCGCTTATGTGGACGTTCAAGGTGGGCAGGCGGACATTTGGATCCTTCCCATCGGCGGAGGGGAACCGGAGCGGGTGACCGCGAGTCCCGAGGAGGAACGGTTCCCGATCTGGCATCCCGATGGGCGGCGCCTGCTCTATGCGTGCAAATGGGGGGAGGTATTCCAGATCTGCCTCAAGGCCCTCGATGAGCGAACGCCGCAACGGCTCACCGCGAGCGAGGCCGATCTGTTCATCGCCGATATTTCCTCGGATGGACGGCGCTTGCTGTATTCGCTCTTGAAGGACGAGTCCGACATCTGGGGAGTGGATGTTCAGACGGGGAAGGAAGTCCAAGTGACGACGGAGATCGGCTTGGAATTGTGGCCGGCCGTCTCCCCCGATGGACGCGCCCTCGCTTTTCAAGCGAAGCCGGAGTCGAGCGCGGGCGGCGATCTCTTTCGCGCGCGCATCGTGGTGAGAGCGCTCGGGGATGAGGAAGCCGCGGTCCAATTCACCACCGATGGCTTCGATCCGGCTTGGTCTCCCGATGGTCGGCACTTGGCGTTTTTGCGTCGTGGATCGGATGGGCAGCTCGACCTCTGGATCGTCCCGGCTTCCGGAGGAGTCGAACGACGAGTGACGCGCGGCGTCTACCACGGGGGGTATGGGCTCTTGCCGTTCCATCGGTTGCAGACGCGCGACTTCAGTTGGGCTCCCGATGGGCGTCGTCTCGCTTACGCTTCGATGCGAACGGGCGCTTCGAACATCTGGATCACAAAGCTCGACCCCACTGAAGACGTTCGGGTGACGGAGAATGCCGATCGCACGCTCGTCTTCTCTTGCCCGCTCTGGGCTCCCGATGGCCGTCGTCTCGCCTTCGTCTCGGAAGCGAGAGAGGCCTCCGAAGCGCGATGGACGGTGTGGGTGAGCGAGGTAGAGCGGAAGGTGGTGCTCCCCATCTTGCGGAGTTCGGATGTGGTGCGACTCGTCGGCTGGATAGATTCCGGCGCGGCGTTGCTGATCGCGATCGGCGAGGGGGCACGCCTCGCCCCGTACATGGTCCGGGAGATTCGTCTCTTTCGCGTCACGGTGCCCGAGGGGAAGAGACAGCCGCTCGGCGTGCTCGTGGAGGCGAGCTTGGTGACCGTTCACCTCTCGCCCAACGGACGCACGATCGCCTACATCTCGCGGGCCGACGGGCAGGATAATGTGTGGACGCTCGCGATCGAGGGGGGGCGAGCCACGAAGCGGACGGAGAACCGAGACGCGCGAATTTATTTCTCTACGCTCGCTTGGGCGCCCAATGGGCGGATCCTCTACTATGGGCGACAAGCGGGCTGGAGCGTGATCAAGATGATCGAGAACTTACCATAGAAAGGAGAGCTTTCGATGAAGAAGACGAAAGCAGGGGGAGCGACTTCCCTGACGATTCGCGTTCCGGTGAGACGAGTCGGACGGAGGGGGAAGCGCGCGGAAGCCGTTGGGGAGATCCCATCGCTTGTGCGAGAGCTGGCGATGCAGAATCGGTGGGATCGGTGGGAGATACAAACGCGAGAGCTGAGCGGGGAGGACCTGAGGCCGTATCTGCGACTACGGGAAGTGCTCTCCGCTTTCGAGCGGTTTGCCGTCTACTACGTCTTGTCCGGTCGGACAACGTCGCAGCGCGCCAAGCGCGCGGCGACGGTTGAGCGACGCGTGCGTGCGCTTTTGCGCGAGACGTTCGGCTTGGACGGCATCTGCCCCATCGGCTATTGCGAATGCGATGGGATGTGTCTGCCGTGTGGGCTGTGCATAGAAGGGTCGTGAGGGCCGACATGAGACATGAGCGCGTGGTGGGAGAGGGTCACGAATCTCCTCACTGAGCTCCGGTGGGCGCTCGACGAGTTGCAGCAGCGCATCGGTCGCGCGCTCGGCGAGCGCCTCTCGGAATCGGAAGCGAAGCGTCTCCTCAACGCGATCGGGAAGACGCTCGGGCAGATTCGCAACGATGAGCTGGAGAAGCTCGACCGCGCGTTGACTGAGCTTCGGCCGCTGGCGCTGGAGAGCCGTTTGGGGCGGGTGGCCGCGCGATTGGCCGACCTCTATTTCCACAGTTCCTCTTCGGAGGAGTTTTTGGAGCGGGCGGCCGATCTCCTGCTCGCCGAGACGCGATCGGAGCGCATCCTGCTTGTGCTCTATCCGGGCGGTCTGCGCCTTGGAGGGGAAGTCGGCGTCGATCCCGCGCGCGTCCATTTGGCCTGCGTGCGGAATTTCCGCTCCGGGGATCTCTCGGCGGACGAGCATACGTTCAGTCGGACGCTGCTTTGGCGCGCGCTCTCGTCCGGTGAAGCGCTCCTGGTGCGCGACGCGCTCTCAGAGCCCGCGTATTCGCAGGAGACAAGCGTCGTGCAGCGCGGCGTGCGTTCCGTGCTCGTCGCCCCATTCGCTATCGGGGGGATCAGCTTCGGGGCGATCTACATGGAGAACAACTCCATCGCCGCGCTCTATTCGGAAGCCGATCGAGAATTCCTCACTCAGGTCGCCCGGCTCATCGCCGTTTATTTGGAAGCGGCCGATCGGTTGCAAACGGCGCTCGCCAGACAGGGAGAGCGCCCGTTGGAGCCTCCGAGCGAAATTTTGGAGGGATTGGTCGGGGTCAATGCGGCCTGGCGAAAGGTCGTGCAAACGGTTCTGCAGGTGGCCCCCTCGTCGGCGACCGTCCTGCTCGAGGGCGAATCGGGGACGGGGAAGGAGTTGCTCGCGCGAGCGCTTCATGCCTTGAGTCCGCGGGCCGGCGGACCATTTGTCGTCGTCAACTGTGCGGCGCTGCCCGAGGCGTTGGCCGAATCCGAGTTGTTCGGGCATGAGCGCGGTGCCTTCACCGGAGCGCTCGAGCGTCGCCTGGGACGCGTCGAGCTCGCTCATCGTGGGACGATCTTCTTGGATGAGATCGGCGAGCTGCCGCTCTCGGTACAAGCGAAATTGCTGCGCTTTTTGCAATTTCACGAATTCGAGCGCTTGGGCGGTGGCCGGCCCATCCGCGTGGACGTGCGCGTCATCGCCGCCACGAGCCGTCAGCTCGCGCAGATGGTCGCCGAGGGGAAATTCCTGGAGGCGCTCTACTACCGCTTGAACGTCATCCCGCTGCGCTTGCCGCCGTTGCGCGAGCGCCCGGAGGACATCCCTGTGCTGGCGCTTCACTTCCTGAAGAAATATGCTCCGGCGGCCGGACGTCCGACGCTTCGCTTCCATCCCGAGACCCTGCTCGCGCTTCAGGCATATCCGTTTCCGGGTAACGTTCGAGAGTTGGAGAATCTCGTGCAACGACTCGTGTTGTTGGCTCCATCGGAAGAGATTCGCGTGGAGGATTTGCCGGAGTCGCTCCGTGGTCGGCGCCGCGTCCTCGACGTGGAGAAGAATCCCTTCCGCGCCTTCTTGCGCACGGCTCCCGTGGATCGAGAAGACTTGGAGCAGCGCCGTCGCGCCATCTTGAAGATCGCGCAGGCCTATATCGAAGAACTGGAAGATGCCTTGATTCAACGCGCGCTCGAACAAGCAGGAGGGAACATCGCCAAAGCGGCTCGGCTTTTGGGCGTACACCGCTCGATCTTCTACCGAAAGAAGCGCCGTTCGGCTGAGACGTAGACGCCCGTCGCGAGGCTCCCGACGCTCATCGTTGGAGTCCGCATGAGCGCCGGGCGCGCTGCGCGCTTTAACAGCCCCTTGTCCGTCATCGCCGTTCCCCGTATAATTTCCCGACGGAGGATTGGGGACGAACTGTTGGGTGGAGAAGCGCAAGCTTTCCGAGGGAACTTGCGAAGGTATCTCCCGCCCTAAGAAGAACCGCGATCGGGGTAGTGCGGAGGAGAGTATATGGGCCGGAGATCTCGATCCCTCGCTCGGTGGGGGATAAGCCTCGTTTGTCTTTGGGCGTGGCTCGGAAGCTTCTTGCGGATCCCCATGGTTGGGGGAGGTCCCGCCTCCGCTCAAGAGGCGGCCAGTTCCACGGCTACGGTTCGCCGAGACGAATACGGTCGGCCGAGCATCGAAGCGGGGAACGAATACGATCTCTTCGAGGCCTATGGTTATGCGGTCGCCCAAGATCGGCTATGGCAGCTTGAGGTCTTCCGACGAGCGGCTCGCGGACGCTTGGCTGAAGTTCTCGGCAACATCGTGACGAGCGTCGAGGTGAAAGGACCGATCGCGCTTGTGGAGCTGGACATCGAGCAGCGCCAGCACGGGTATACGGAGCCGGAGTACCAGGCCATGTACGAGGCGATGCCTGATTTCGCCCGACGCGCCATAGCCGCCTATCGCGACGGGATCAATCGGTATCTGGCGGAGGCGCGCGCGGATCCGCTGAAGAAGCTGCCCTGGGAGTTCCACGTCCTCGGGTATTTCCCGGAGCCGTGGACGATCACGGATTCGATCGCCATCTGCCGATTAGCCGCGCGGATCTTCGGCGAGCGCGGGGGGCGAGAGCTGCGAAACCTCGTCCTCTATCAGCAGCTCGTGAAGCGTCATGGAGAAGAGCTCGGTGGCGAGATCTTCGACGATCTGCGGTGGCGGAACGATCCGGAGGCTCCGGTGACCGTGCCGCTTGAGGATGAGCAAGCTCGTGCGCTGGCCAGTCATGCCGCGGCGCGCGACCGTTCCAGAAGGCGAGGTCCGCTCTTCGCCCTCTATCGCTGGCTTCCGGACTTTCGCGCTCTCCTCTCCGCCTACGAGCGATGGCAGCGGCAGCGTCGCGCGCTCTTTCAACTGCTGGGGCTACCGGTCACCTTCGGGAGTTTCGGATTCGTCATTGACGGAACGAGGTCGCAGTCGGGACATCCGCTCTTGCTCGGCGGGCCGCAGATGGGATTTCTCTATCCGGACATCGTGCACGAGGTGCACTTGAAAGCCCCGGGTTGGCATGTGACGGGCATGGCGTTTGCGGGAGGGCCGGCCATCTTGGTCGGGCACAACGAACGGATCGCCTGGACGACGACGAGCGGACCCGGCGATAATACCGATCTCTACGTCGAGCGATTGAACCCCGCCAATCACGACGAGTATCTCTTTCAGGGCGCGTATCGCCGCATGGAGGTGCGCGAGGAGGTCATCGCCATTCGGACTTCTCCACTTGGGTTCCCGCTGCGCACGACGAAGGCGAAGACGATCCTCGTGAAACGGACCGTTCATGGGCCCGTGCTCTTTGTGGACGAAGCGAATCATGTCGCCGTCACGCTGAAGCGGGCTCACTGGATGAGGGAGGCGGAGACGTGGGTGGGGTTTTTGGAGATCAATCGAGCGCGGAATATGGAAGATTTCGCGCGCGCCGTCCGTCGAATTCCGACGTCGCATCATTTCCTCTATGCCGATGTTGACGGGAATATCGCCTATTGGCTCGCGGGATGGGTGCCGATTCGCCCGGCCGGATATGACCCTCGCCTTCCGCTGCCGGGAACAGGAGAGGCGGAGTGGGAGACGAACGTTCGCCCGTTGCCCCACGTGCGCAATCCGCGACAGGGGTGGCTCGCCAATTGGAACAACAAGCCGACGGTGGACTTCGATAATCCGGACGACGTGCTCTTCGGAAAGCAACATCGCGTGCTCCGGATCATGAGTATATTAGCTGAGCCCACGCGACTCTTCGGGCAAAGGCGGGAAGGAGAGACCGGACCTCGGCTCGGGATTGAGGACCTTCTCAGCCTCGAGGAGGACATCGCGCGCTTCGACGACGCGGGGCCGAAGGCGGCGTTTCTGAGGGATTATCTTCTGCGAGCTCTTGAGGTGGCGGATCCGAGTGATCTGCGACTGCATCTTGCGGCGCAGCTCTTGCAGAATTGGGACGGCGCTCTATATGCCGATGCGATCGCCTCGCCCTATGTGGAGCCCGCGAATGCCCTTTTCGATGCCATCTTGCGACGCCTCATTTGGAACGTGTTCGCCGACGAGTTGGGGGACGATCTGCTCTCGGAAGTCAACATCAACACCTTGCTCCACGCCCTGGAACGGGCTCACTCCGGCGTTTCATCCGCGCACGATTACTTCAACGGTGCGGATTGGCGTCAGGTCGTCGCCACGAGCGTTCGCGAAGCGGTGAAGGAGTTGATGGTCGCCTACGGCCCGATGTGGACGATGCCATGGATCCCGCGCCCGGAGATTCGCTTCCGACATCTCTTCGGGTTCCGCGTAGGGCCATCGGTCCTCGTGGCGAATCGGGCGACGTACACGCAGATCGTCGAATTGACCGATCCCCCGCGCGGATGGAATCGCTTGCCGTCCGGGCAGAGCGCGTTCCTCCGACCGCGTCGCTTCTTCCGATGGCTCCCGATCCTTGAACCGACACTGTACAATCAGCGCGCGCTCTTTCGCGAGTTCGGCGTGAAGCCGATGCCGTTTTGAGGGCTTCGTGGGGCGGGACTCGCTCTCGGCCGCAGGGCGCTCGTTCGGACCTCGCGAGAAAAAAGGCTTGACGAAGCGACGAAGATCTGCTACTTCTCGTCCTGTCATGGGTGCGATGAGGCGGAACGGACAATGGGCAATCGGTGAGCGCTCGAAGGCGTTCGGGATAGTCGCCGCCTGGCGGTGTTGGTCCCCCGAAGAGAGAACGATCAAGCGGGTCAAGCGCATGGGGCTCGATCCTCCGCGGCCTGAGGAGCCGAGGTAGCGCTGTTCAGGCCGACGCGGGATCGGGCCCCTCGAAACCCTCGGTTTCGAGGGGTTTTTTATTTTCGGCGAATTCGAGGAGGTGACCGATGCGCATCGCGTTGATCGGATACGGTCAGATGGGACGAGAGATCGAACGAGCCGCTCTTGAGGCGGGCATTGAGGTCGGCCCCATCTTCACCTCGCGCACGAACCCAGAGGGGCGAGGCTTGACCGCAGAGGCTTTGCGCGAGGTGGATGTCTGCGTGGATTTCTCCACGCCGCAGGCCGTCCTGACCAACATTCGGCGCGTTGCCGAAGTGCGCCGGCCGATGGTCGTCGGCACGACGGGTTGGTTCGATCGGCTGGACGAAGTGCGGCCCGCGATCGAACGCGCGGAGATCGGATTCGTCTATGGGCCGAATTTCTGCGTGGGGATCAACCTGCTCTTTCGTCTGGTCGCCTATGGCGCGAGCCTCTTTCGGCAGCTTCCGGATTTCGATCCGTATGTCGTCGAGTGGCATCATCGGCGGAAAGCCGATCATCCGAGCGGCACGGCGCTTCGCTTGGGACAGATCTTGCTCGAGCAGTTAGAACGAAAGACACATCTGGTCACGCGGCTTGAGGGGCGCATTCCCCAAGCGGGGATCAGCATCGCCGCGATTCGCGCCGGGTCGCATCCGGGGACGCATCTGGTGGGCTTCGATGCGCCGTTCGAGACCTTGGAGATCACGCACGTGGTTCGCCATCGGCGAGCGTTCGCCGTGGGGGCGCTCTGGGCCGCTCGGTTCGCGAAAGCCCATACAGGGATTTTTTCCTTCGAGGAGGTCATAGATCATTTCCTGCAAGGAGGGGACGTATGAACCGAACGCATCGCTTTCGCGGATGCTTCGTCGCTTTGGTCACGCCGTTTCGACGCGATGGGCAAGTGGACTTCGAACGGTTGGAGGCGCTTGTGGACTTTCAGCTCGATGCGGGGACGGATGGGATCGTCCCCTGCGGGACGACGGGCGAGAGCGCCACGCTCCATCCGGAGGAGCAACGCGAGATCATTCGCCGCGTCGTCGAGCGCGTTCGACGTCGCGTGCCGGTGATCGCTGGGGCAGGAACGAATTCGACCGAGGAAGCCGTGGCTTTGGCGCGCGCGGCGGAGCAGGCGGGCGCCGATGCGCTCCTCTCGGTCACTCCCTATTACAATCGGCCGACGCAGGAGGGGTTGTATCGGCATTTTCGGGCGATCGCGGAAGCGGTACGCCTCCCTGTGATCCTCTACAATGTGCCGAGTCGAACCGGATGCCAGCTCGAGGTGGGGACGATCCTTCGTCTGGCGGAGATCCCGAACATCATCGGCATCAAGGAGGCGTCGGGGAATCTGGAGCAGATCATGGAGCTGTTGCGCGCGCGCCCGTCGGGATTCCTCGTCCTCTCCGGGGATGATGCGTGGACGCTTCCGATTCTCGCGCTCGGCGGGGACGGGGTGATCTCGGTCGTCGCCAATGAAGCGCCGGCCGAGATGCGGGAGCTGGTTGCGGCGGCGCTGGCCGGAGACTTCGATCGCGCGCGCGCCGCGCACTATCGGTTGCTGCCGCTCATGCGCGGGAATTTCTTCGAGACGAATCCGATTCCGGTCAAAGCGGCCTTGGCCATGATGGGGCTGATCGAGGAGAATTATCGTCTGCCGCTGGTCCCGCCTCGCGCGGAGACGCGCGAGCGGCTGCGAGCGATCTTGGCCGAGCTCAATCTGCTTCCGGCGGGAGCGCATCATGGAACTGTCGAGACTCAGGGCTGAGATCGAGCGGCTCTTTGAGGCGCCCATTGAAGAGGTGCGGGAGCGCGGCCGCCCGATCTTCGAGGAGTTCAAGCAGCAGCTCAACGAGGGGCGAATTCGGGCGGCCGAACCCGTCGGGGAGCGCTGGATCGTGAACGCGTGGGTGAAGAAGGGCATTCTGCTCGGATTCCGAATCGGCGCGCTCACCGATTATTCGATCAACGAGCAGTTCCGGTTCTCGGACAAGGACACGTATCCGCTGAAGGCGCTCGACGGCGTGCGGCAGGGTATTCGCGTCGTGCCCGGAGGGACGGCGATCCGCGATGGGGCGTATATCGCGCCAGGGGTCGTCATCATGCCGCCTTCGTACATCAACGTCGGCGCGTATGTGGACGAAGGCACGATGGTGGACTCCCACGTCTTGATCGGGTCGTGCGCGCAGATCGGCAAACGGGTGCATGTGAGCGCGGGGGCCCAGATCGGCGGCGTGCTGGAGCCTCCCGGGGCGTGGCCGGTCATCATTGAGGATGAGGTGCTCGTGGG
>Ga0101943_1002191_pt1 | contig 13029 bp, 11 predicted proteins | sample DewCreD2012metaG_5_FD_75244 | JGI IMG/M metagenome (GOLD analysis project Ga0101943, IMG submission 75244) | Hot spring sediment bacterial and archeal communities from British Columbia, Canada, to study Microbial Dark Matter (Phase II) - Dewar... ... | reverse complement strand
CCCCGCACGAAGTCGAACACCAGGGCGGCGGGCACGTAGTCGAGCGTCACCGAGGCCGCTGCCAGACTGCCGGCGAGCCCCCACTGTGCCAGCACCTCCGCCAGCACCGGGTCGCGCACGTAGGCCTGCCGGCCCTCCAGGCTGCTGTCGACGAACTCCACCCGCGCGTGGCCCCGCACCAGGTCGGCGACGAGCACCTGCACGTGCGGCTCGTCGTACGGATGGATGGCCAGGACGAGGGTCGCGGCATTCCCCTGCCCCACCACCCGCCCGCAGGCCGTCACGTAGCCCAACCAGTAGATCTGCACGGCCGCGTCGTCGGGAAGCGGCGCCGTGCCGTAGTCGTAGGGCCGCCGCAGCCCGCAGGGCTGGTGCAGGGACCGCAGGTACCGGTAGACGGTCGGGGCGGGCAGGTTGTGCTTCGCCGCGATCTCTTCCGCCGAGAGCCCCGCGGCGCGGTCGGCGTAGAGCGCGACGATGGCGCGGGGATCGCGCGGCGCGAGGGGTTCGTGAGCCACTTTCACCTGTTCAGTATAGCACGTGCAGCATGGGCGCGGGGCGCAGGGAGGTGTCGTGCGCCAGCAAATGCACACCGGCACCTCGTACGTGGTGAGGAACGTCCCATCGGCTGCGGGGCGCAGGGAGGCGTCGCGCGTGGGCGAATGACCGCTTGCGACTGCCTCGTGACGGGCAGGGCTCACCATGCAACCCTGGAAGCGGCCACGTGGAAGATGGAGGCCGTTGAGTCTCTCGACGTGGCTCGGCGTCCGGGAGTTGGTGCACAGCGTGACCCCACGAGGGAGATGGACGTCGTGGGAACCTCCCGACGCAGCAGGCTGTCGTTGCGCGTGCGCGTCCGGGTGTCCACGTGGGAGATGAACGTCGTGGAACCCCCCCGACGGACACGCGGCACCACGCGATGCCGCACGACCCGAAAGGAGCGATGACCGTGCCGGACGACCTGGCGTTCGCCTCCATCACCGACCTGGCACGCGCGCTGCGCGCGCGCCGCCTCTCGGCGGTGGAGCTCACGCAGTTCGTGCTCGATCGCCTGGCCCGGCATGGGCCGACGTACAACGCCCTGGCCGAGCTAACCCCTGAGCGGGCGCTCGCCCAGGCCCGCCGCGCCGACCGCTGGTTCCGCCAGGGCCGCGACGTCTCCGTCCTCCAGGGCATTCCCTACGGGGCCAAAGACCTACTGGCGACGCGGGGGATCCCGACCCGCTGGGGATCCCCGGCGCACCGTCGGCAGGTCTTCGACCACGATGCCACGGTGATCCGCAGGCTGGCCCGGGCCGGCGCGGTGCTGGCGGGCAAGCTGGCCATGGTCGAACTGGCCGGTGGCGGTGGCTACGCCTACGCGAGCGCCTCGCTGCACGGGCCCGGCCTGAACCCCTGGAACCTCCGGCACTGGGCCGGCGGGTCGTCCTCGGGCTCGGGCAGTGCCGTGGCCGCGGGGCTCGTGCCGTGGGCGCTCGGCTCGGAGACCTGGGGCAGCATCGTCACGCCGTCGGCCTACTGCGGCATCACTGGCCTGCGTCCCACCTGGGGGCTGGTGAGCCGCTTCGGGGCCATGGAGCTGGCGTGGACGATGGACAAGATCGGACCGATGGCCCGGACGGCGGAAGACTGCGGCTGGGTACTGGCGGCCATTGCCGGCCCCGATCCCCTGGACCCCACCACCGCAGGACGGGATTTCCGCTTCGCGCCGCGCGTCGTCCGGCGGCCCTGGCGGCTGGGCCTCCTGCCCGCCGACTTTGCGGGCGCGCCGGCGCTGGCCACCGCGTTCGACGAGGCCGTCCGGGTGCTGCGGCGCGCGGGCATGCGCATAGCGCCCGCCCCGCTCCCGGACCACCCGTACGAGCAGGTGGCCCGCACGCTGCTCAACGGCGAGATCGCCGCAGCCCACCGGGAGTTCATCGCGAGCCGGCGGCTGGACGCGCTGGTGGATCGGGCGCAAAAGGCGGGCCTGCGGGCGGCGCTGCGCCTGCGGGCGTCCGACCAGGTTCGGGCCGAGCAGGCGCGGTGGCGCATCCGGCGCGAGGTGCTGGCCCTGTTCGAGCGGTTCGACGCGCTGCTCTCGCCCGCGCTCATGACCGAGGCCACCCCGCTCGAGACGAACCTGCGGACGATGCCCCGCCCGCGCGGCAACTGGAGCGTGCTGGGCGCCCTGTGCGGCGTGCCGGCGCTCAGCCTGCCCATGGGCTTCGGGCCGCGCGGCCTGCCGCTGGGCCTGGCGGTGACGGGTCCGCTCTTCGGTGAGGCGACGATCCTGCAGATCGGGATGGTCTTCCAGCGCGAGACCGACTGGCACCTGCGACGGCCGCCGGCGCCGACCGACCGCAGGTCGTAGCACGAGGGCCGGCGCGCGTATGCCAGCAGGCTGCGGTCTGCTCCCCGGGCGCCCGACGAACGCTTGCCCCTCGCCACACGGAAGGCTGGCGGGCCCGGAGGGAATCGAACCCTGCGCCGAACGGTCGATGCTGCCGTCAGTATCGACACGGAGGACTGGCGGGCCCGGAGGGAATCGAACCCTCAACCTAGGGATTAGAAGTCCCTCGCTCTACTCCAATTGAGCTACGGGCCCGCTGGCGACGCCGGCCCTGAGTGCCCCACGGCCGGGTTCCTTTCCAGTATACCGCTATACCGCCTGGCTACACCGCCTGGCGTCTGCGGCTCGTGCTCTCGCCCGAGCGCTCGCCGGGAGGTGCCAGGCATCGCGGCCGGCGGACCGCCTGGGACTACACGACGCGGTAAACGGGGCCACACAAAGCAACTGTTCCTGTGCGTGGGAGCGGACGGACCGCCTGGGACTACACGACGCGGTAGACGGCCAGCGTGGACAGCGTGACCGCGGCGACCAGCAGCAACAGCCCGGCTCCGGCGGCGATGGCGGTAACCTCGGTGGGACGTCGCTCCCACCCGATCTCGCGGCCCAGGTGCCGGTAGACGCGCCGCAGCTCGCCCAGGTTGGTCGTCCGGTAGTACTCGCCGCCGGTGGCCTCGGCCATGCCGCGCAGCGTCTCCTCGTCGAGGCGCACCCAGATGCTGCGGCCGCCGATGTTCAAAAACGTGCCCTCGGGCGTGCCGATGCCGACCGTGTAGACCTTCACCTGCTGTTCGCGCGCGATCCGCGCCGCCTCCATCGGCAGGACGCCGCGGTTGCTCTGGCCGTCGGACAGCAGCACGACCACCCCGGGGGGCAGCGGCCCCGTCGGCGGCGAGGCAGGCGGCGCGGCGCCGGGCGGCATGCCCGGCCCTGAGCCGAACGGTCCGCCCGTCGTGCCGCCAGGACCGCCGGGGCGCACGCGCCCCGGCAGGTTCCAGACGGCCTCGAGCAGCCCGTCACCGATCGCGGTGGCGAACTCGGTCTGCAGCAGGTCGATGGCGTCGAGCACGCGGGCCCTGTCGGCGGTGGGCGGCACGACCGTGGTGGCGTAGGAACTGAACGTCACCAGCCCCACGCGAAAGCCCCGGGGCAGGGCCTGGACGAACTCGCGCGCGGCGAGCTTGGCGGCTTCCATACGGTTGGGCGGCAGGTCTTCGGCCAGCATGCTGCGGCTGACGTCGATCGACAGCACCACCACGCCCTGGCTCGCCGGGACCGGCAGCGGCGCGACGGGACGCGCGAGCCCGATCACGGCCGCGGCCAGCGCCAGCAGGAACAGGGCAGCCGGCGCGTGGCGGCGCCACCGGCTGTGCGCGGCCGCCGCGGCAGCCAGCAGCGCCACGTCGGGCACGAGCACCGTGCGGCGGGCCCGGCGCCCCAGCGCCCACAGGTAGACGAGCGCCAGCGCCGGCAGCGCCGCCAGCCCCCAGAGCACGTGCGGCCACTCGAACGTCATGGCAGGCGCCTGAACCAGGCCAGCGACAGCCCGCCACCAGCCAGCATCGACACCGCCGCGAGCCCCACCAGCAGGAACGACACCTCCATGCGCGTGCGCTCCCAGCCGATGACCCGTCCCAGCTCGCGCGCGATGGCGCGCAGGTCCTCGGCGCGGGCCGAGGCGAAGTGCTTGCCGTCGGTCATCCGGGCGATGCGCTCCAGGCCCGAGGCGTCGAACGGCACCAGGACCAGCTGGTTGTCCAGGCGCATGACCGTCCCGCCGGGCGTGCCCAGCGCGATGGTGTAGATGCGAACCTTGCCGTCGCGCGCGAGTTGCGCCGCCTCGAAGGGGTCGGGCCCGAAGTTGTTCACGCCGTCGGAGAACAGGACGATCGCCGCCGGGGCCAGGTCGTCGAGCGCGGGGGCGGGCCCCGTCGGAGGAGGCAGCGGCGGCTGCGGGCTGTTCGGGCGCAGCAGGCGCTCCAGGCGCTCACCCAGCACCTGCGCCCGGCCGGGGAGCACGCGCACCGCCTCGAGGATGCCGCCGCCGACCGAGGTGGCCGACTGGAGCTGGATGCGCTCCAGCGCCTCGGCCAGCGCCTGGCGGTCGGTCGTGGGCGGCAGCAGGACCTGCCCGTACTCGCTGAAGACGACCAGGCCGATCTTCGTCGACCGCGGCACCAGGGCCGCGAACTCCCGGGCGGCCTGCCGGGCGGCGTCGAGCCGCGACGGCGGCACGTCGGTGGCGACCATGCTCCTGCTGGTGTCGATCGCCAGCATCACCGCAGCACGGTTGACCGGCAGGGGGATCGCGGCCACGGGCCGGGCCAGGGCCACGGCCAGCAGCAGGATGGCGGCCAGGTAGCAGCCCACGGGCAGCGCCCGCTGCCACCGCGGGGGACGTACGACCAGCCGCTCGAACAGCCGCGGATCGGCGAACTGCGCGGCGACACGCTGCTGGCGCCGGGCCAGCCACCGCTGCCCCGCCAGCAGCAGCGGCACCAGGCCCACGGCCCAGAGCATCACCGGCCAGGTGAACTCCATTGCCGCCTCCGCCGCCGGACGAACCGCACCAGCGGCTCGACCAGCGGCTCTGCCGTCGACAGCTCCAGCACGTCGGCGCGCGCCTGCCGGAACGCCGCCGTCACGCGCGCGCGGCGCTCCGTCACCAGGCGGTCGAACGCGGCCCGCACGCGCCGGTCGGAGGTGTCGATCCAGCAGTGCTCGCCGGTCTCGGGATCGCGCACCGGGAGCACGCCCACGTCGGGCAGGGCTTCCTCGGCGGGATCGCGGACCCACACGGCGATCACGTCGTGGCGCTGGCCCAGGTCGCGCAGCGCCCGCGCCCACCCGTCGGGCGCCAGGAAGTCGGACACCACGAAGACGAGGTGGCGGCGACGCAGCATGCTCGCCGCTAGCCGCAGGGCGCCGGCCAGGTCGGTCAGGCCGCCGGTGCCCTCACCGGCTCGATCCAGCAGGTGCAGGATGCGCAACGCGTGCCGACGGCCGGTGCGCGGTGGCACCACCGGGAGGTGGCGGCCCGGGAACGCGATGGCGCCCACCTTGTCGCCGTGCCGGGTGATGATGTACGCCGCCACGCCGGCGAACTCCACCGCCAGCTCGCGCTTGAGGCACCGGCGGGTACCGAACGCCATGGACGGCGACAGGTCCACCAGCAGCCAGGCGGTGATCTCGCGCTCCTCGAGGTACTGGCGGACGAACAGCCGGTTCATCCGCGCGGTGACGTTCCAGTCGATGCGGCGGATCTCGTCGCCGGGCTGGTACTCGCGGACCTCGGCCAGGTCGAGGCTGGGCCCGTAGAACACGCCGCGGTAGTCGCCGAACAGGAACCCGTCCAGCCGCCGGACGACCGTGAACTCCAAGCGACGCAACAGCCGTTCCGGGGCCTGGCGCGGCGCTGCCGCGACGGTCGTGTCGATCGGAGTGTCGGCGCTCCGCATGCTCCGGTGCCCCGGGCCCTCCCCTCCCCCGCTCAGGCGTCCGCGGGCAGCGGCGCCACGGCGCGGTCCCGTTCGTAGGGGTCGCCCAGGGCCACGCGCGGCGGCTGCACCGCGCCGATCACCTGCTCGACGATGCTGTCGGCGCTCACCTCGTCGGCGAGGGCCTCGTAGGAGAGCACCAGGCGATGCCGCAGGACGTCAGGGGCGAGGTCCCGCACGTCTTCCGGCATGACGTACTCGCGGCCCCGCAGCAGCGCCAGCGCCCGCGCGCCCAGCACCATGTTCAGCGAGGCCCGGGGGCTCGCGCCGTAGGCCACGTACTTGCGCAGCGCCTGGAGGCCGAACTCCTCCGGGCGGCGGGTCGCCGTGGCCAGCGTCACCGCGTACTCGCGCACCTTGGGATCGACGTACACGGCGTCGGCCACCGCCTGCAGCCCGTGGAGGTCGCCGGCGCTGATCACCGGCGTGACGTCGGCCAGCGGCCGGCTCATCCGCTCGACGATGGTCACCTCCTCATGGTAGGACGGGTAGCCGATGACCACCTTGAACATGAACCGGTCGACCTGCGCCTCGGGCAGCGGGTAGGTCCCCTCGCTCTCGATGGGGTTCTGGGTGGCCATGACGAGGAAGGGATCGGGCAACGGGAAGGTCTGCTTGCCGATGGTCACCTGCCGTTCCTGCATGGCCTCCAGCAGAGCCGACTGCACCTTGGCCGGCGCCCGGTTGATCTCGTCAGCCAGCACGAAGTTGGCGAACAGCGGGCCGAGCTCGGTCTCGAACGCGCCGGTGTGCTGGTTGTAGAGCCGGGTGCCGACCAGGTCCGCCGGCACCAGGTCGGGCGTGAACTGGATGCGCTTGAACTGGCAGTCGATGGCGCGGGCCGTCGTCTTGATGGCCAGGGTCTTGGCCAGGCCGGGCACGCCCTCGATGAGCACGTGCCCGCGGGCCAGCAGCGCCACCAGGATGCGTTCGAGCATGACGTCCTGGCCGACGATGACCTGCTTGACCTCGCGCAGCACCTTGCGCATCGTGGCGGAGGCCTGCTGGAACGTCTCGAGGGGGAGCGTCGCGGGCGTGGTCACGGATCACCTCTCGTGGTGGACAACGACGGGCCGCCCGAGCCTATGCCCTACGGCGCCGCGCACTGCCAAGTTTGGTTTCACGTTAGCACCGGCCCTGCAGGGGGTCAAGGCGAGGGCCGTAGCCGCCGTGACTGCCGTCGGCAGAGATGAGGGTCACACGCCCCACTCGTGCCAAAGAGGTCAAGGCGAGGGCCGTAGCCGCCGTGACTACCGTGGCTGCCGTAGCGGGCTCGCGGTTGCGCGCGACCGCCGCAACCGGGGGCATCACCCATGGGACGCAGACGGCCCCGCGGCCGCCGGGCCTCACGGGCAGGGCGCGAACGGTCGCCCTGACCGCCGGGCGTCACCGACGGGGCGCGGGCGGCGGCGACCCGGCAGTGGCCCGCGGGACCTCGCCGCGCGCGCCGGCCTCGGCCAGGGCCGCGAACACCTGGGCACTGACGTGGATGCCGTCGAAGAAACGCTCCAGGCTCAGGTTCTCGTTGGGCCCGTGGTTGTTCTCGTCGGCGTTGGCGTAGGGCACCGTCAGGTGCGGGACGCCCAGGACGTCGGGCCAGACCGCGTTGGGCAGGCTGCCGCCGCTCGAGAGCACGATCCGCGGACTGACCCCGCGCCACGCTGCCACGGCCCGGGCGACCACGCCCACCGCGGGATGGTCGGGCGGCGTGCGCGTCGGCTCCATGGTGCCGAAGCCGCGGGGCAGGACCTGCACTCGGGGATCGACCCGCGCGACGTGCGCCTTCACCTTCTCGAAGATGTCGGCGGTGCGCTGGTCCACGACCAACCGGATGTCCACGCGGCACTCGGCCCGCGCGGGAATGATGGTCTTGGCGCCCGGGCCCACGTACCCGCTGGCGAACCCGCTGATGTTGAAGTAGGGCTCGAGCATGATGCGCCGCCAGTAGGTCGGGCCGTCCATGGGCAGGTCGGGCAGGCCCATGGTGGCGGCGAAGGCCTTGGAGTCGAAGTCCATGGCGGCCAGCAACTGCTCCTCGACGGGCCCGGTGGGCCGCACGTCGTCGTAGAACCCGTCGACGGTCACCCGCCCCGTGGGGTCCACCATGCTGGCCAACACGTGCACCAGCATCCAGATGGGGTTGGGCGCGACACCGCCCTTGTTGCCCGAGTGGTTGTCCCGATCGGCGCCCTCCGCGATGAGCGTGAGGCCCACGATGCCCCTGTTGCCCAGGGAGAGCACCGGCGCCCCGGACGGGTGCAGCCCGCCGTCGGAGATGTAGACGAGATCCGCCGCGAGGCGCTCGCGGTGGGCCCGCACGAACGCGGCCAGGCCAGGCGACCCCGACTCCTCCTCCCCCTCGAAGACGAACTTCACCTCCAGGGGCAGCCCGCCCGCTGCAGCCAGCCACGCCCGCGCCGCCAACACGTGGGCGATCAGCTGCCCCTTGTTGTCGCCGGTGCCGCGGCCGTAGAGGCGGCCGTCGCGCACGGTGGGCTCGAACGGCGGGCTGGCCCACGCCTCCAGCGGATCGGGCGGCTGCACGTCGTAGTGCCCGTAGCACAACAGCGTGAACGGGCCCCGATCTCCCGCCTGGCCGACCACCACGGGCTGGGTCGGGGTGTCGACCACGTCGGCAGCCACGCCGAGGTCGCGCATGATCCCGGCCAACAGGCGGGCGCACTCCTTCACACCGTGGTCGTGGGCGCTGATGCTGGGCTGCCGCACGAGGGTCTTGAGGATCTCCAGGGCCTCGTCGCGGTGCGCGTCGATGTAGCGGTGTACGGCGTCGATGCTCACGGTTCCCTCCCGTTGGCGTCAGCGGTGCTGCGGCGCGGAGGCGCCCCGCCCGGGGCTAGGGCCCGCGGCCTTCCCGCGCACGTCGCGCGCCCTGTGCCCGGTCCCCACCACGGCTGCGGCCGGCGGCACGCCCGCTGGGACCGGCGGCACTCCTGCTTGGACCAGCGGTACGCCTGCTGGAATCGGTGGTACGCCCATCGGAACCGGTGGTACGCTTGCTGGGGCCGGCGGCACGCCCGCTGCGACCGACGCCGCGTTCGGCCTCGCGGAGGAACCCGGCCAGGGCCACCGCGTTGTTGTACCGCTCGTCCCGCGCCGCAAACAGTAGCGTGATCGTCTGGCGGCGGGCCTGCGCCGCCAGGGCGCGCACCTGCTCCCACCGCCCGGAGGCCACGAGTTCCTCCCGGTAGCGGCGCCGGAACTCCTCCCAGCGGGCAGGGTCGTGGCTGAACGCACGGCGCAGGCTGTCGCTGGGCGCGAGGTCGCGGTACCAGTGGTCGATGCGGGCGCGGATCTTGGCGAGTCCGCGCGGCCACAGGCGGTCGACCAGCACGCGGAGCCCGTCGCCCGGGTCGGGCGGATCGTAGACACGGCGCACGCGAATCATCGGGACATCCGCGCTTGCCCGAAGACGTCGGAGCATCCCCTGGACGGCTGAACGGCCACCGCGTCTTCCGATTCCACGCCTCCACGCCGGCGTCCTCTGTCTTCGCCGCGCGCATCGACCATCGCACGGTGATCGTCGCTGGGACGTGCGGCCGTCGTACCGCCGCACCGCCCCGCCAGGGATCACCACCATCCGCGCGGCGAACGTCGCCACCTGGGGGAGCGTGTCCACCGCACTGAAGGCTCCGGGTACCGCCATCCGCGCTTCACGCTGCGAACGTCATCACCTCGACGGGCGCGCCGGCCTCGTTGAGGACGACAGGCTACCGCGTGATGACCCGCGCCTCACGGATCGGGTCCACGATCGGACGCGCCGGCCTCGTTGAGGACGACCGGCTACCACCCCCCCGCGCCGCGAACGTCACTACCGCGGCGAGCGCGGCAGCCCCGTCGAGGGCGACAGGACACCGCCATCCGCGCTGCGAACCCCACGGTTCATGTACCACGCCGCGATGTTCCTGCACATCGTGGCCGCCGTCGTGTGGGTCGGCGGCATGGTGTTCCTGTCGCTGGTCCTGGTGCCGGTAGCGCGCCGCCTGCCGCCGGCGGAGCGTGCCGCGCTGGTCACGCAGGTCGGTGTCCGCTTTCGCACCGTGGGCTGGGTCGCCCTGGCGGTGCTGGTGGGCACCGGCCTGGCGAACGCGGCCGTTCGGGGTGTGACCTGGGAGAGCGTGATGACCGGTCGCCTGTTGGCGAGCACCTGGGGTCGGATCCTGGCCGTGAAGGTTGCCCTGGTCGCCGTGATCCTCGGCGCAAGCATCCTGCACGACTTCGTCGTCGGTCCCGCCGCCAGCCGGGCGGCGACGGGCCAGGCCACGCCCGAGGCACTGCGGCGGCGGCGGCAGGCAGCCTGGCTGGGACGCGTCAACCTGCTGCTCGCGCTGACCGTGTTGCTGCTGGCGACGTTCCTGGTGCGGCGGGTTCCGTAGACCTCCGTCCCCAACTTCGCCGGCGCACACGCGCGCTCGCGCCTCTCCCGGTGCGAGGCACTCCGTGCCGCACCCCGGTTGCCCGCGGCCCGCACGGGCGCTCGCCGACGGTTCTCGGTGGAGTCCAAAATGCCGGTGCCCCGGGGCATCCCCCGGGGCACCGGAATCCCGCCGCAGAAGGACCAATCGAACTACGAGCCCTCGATCACCTCATGGATCTCGTCGGCCACCAGCCCATGGGCTTCGCGGTGGACGCGGATCGCCGCCTCCTTGTCCGGGGCTTCCACGAGGCACCAGATCTTCCCCTCGCGCTCGTCGAGCCAGTACCGGAGATATCTGACCCCGTGCTTACCCTGGACCTCCAGGTCCTTCATATGGGCCGCTGCCACGTCCTTGGCGGTTGCCCCGGGAACGTGCCGGTGCACATCCAGAAAGAGCGGCATATGTCTTCCCCCCAAGAGAATCGGATGCCGGTCCCTTCGGGAGGCCAGCCGGTGTTTCCTCTTCGTTCGATGACACTGATGACACTGTTGGAGGGTTTGGTCGACTGCCCGGCGCGGACGTCCGGAGCCCAGAGGCCCTCTGCACAGGCATCGGGTCGACGCTGTATGGGCGGCTCCCGACCGCCCGGCGCGGACGGCCGGAACCCAAGGGCCCTCCGCACTAGAGCCAGCCGCCGATGCTACAATGATTTTCGAGGTCATCTGCCAGCCTGACCCACATCGTTGGGGGAGGGACGACGATGAGCAGCCACCGACTGCGTCTGGTCGTTGCGCTGGCTGCCGCTGCGCTGGTGGCGGCTGGTGTCCCGGGGTGGGCGGCCTATCCCGAGCGCCCGATCAAGTTCATCATCCCGTGGGCCGCCGGCGGCGACACCGACGCCATCATGCGCGTGGTGGCCCGGGGCCTCGAGAAGCAGCTGGGGGTGCCCGTGGTCGTCACCAACATCCCGGGGGCGTCAGGGACCGTCGGGGCCCGTGAGGCCAAGGCGGCGGCTGCCGACGGATACACGGTCTTCGCCGTGCACGACTCGATCCACACCACGTTCTACACGGGGGTCGCAGAGGTCAACTACTGGGACTACACGCCCGTGTGCCTCATCACGTCCACGCCGTCCATCGTGGCCACCCACCCGCTGCGGTGGCGCACCATGAAGGAGCTGGTCGAGGACGCCCGCAGGCGGCCGGACGAGATCAAGGCCGGCGCCACCCTGGGGTCCACCAGCCATTTCTTCCTGGCCCTGATCGAGAAGAAAGTGGGCGCCCGGTTGTGGCGGTACGTGCACTACGAGGGCACGGCACCGCGCATGACGGCCCTGATGGGCGGACACATCGACGTGGCCGAGACGAACCTGACCCAGATCGACAAGATGCGCGGCGGACAGATGCGCCTCCTGGCGATCGCCACGGAGAAGCGTCACCCCGAGGCCCGGACGATCCCGACGCTGCGGGAACTGGGGATCGATGTGGTCTATGCGGTCAACCGCGGCCTGGTGACCCCCAGGGGGACTCCCGAGGCGGTGGTGGCACGGCTGGAGCAGGCGTGTGAGACCGTCGCCCGCGACCCCGCCTTCGCCGAGGCCATGCGCCTGCAGGGCACCGACGTGCGGTTCCTCAACCGGCAGCAGTACACCCTCTTCCTCCGCGAGAACGACGCCCTGAACAAGGGGCTGGCCGAGGCCCTGGGCTATCGCCGGCGGTGACCCGACGACCGGGTCCGGTGGGACGGGACGGCGTCATCGGCCTGCTGCTGCTGGCTGGCAGCGCATGGCTGTGGCGGGCTGCGGGTGAGATCCCGCAGCCCCCGTTTCTCCCGCTGGGCCCGGACTTCTACCCGCGCCTGCTGCTGGCGCTGCTGGCGGCGCTGGCGGCGGCCCTGGTGGTCGCTGACGTCCGGACACGCCGCGCCCCGGTTCGCCGCGGGCCGGGGCTGCCAGGCGGGGCCGATCTGCCCGCGGACCGCGCCGACCTCGGCACGCGGCAGGCGTGGAGGGGCTCCCGCCGCGTGCTGTGGACCTACATGCTCTTCGGGGCGTACGTGGCGCTGTTGCCGGTGTTGGGGTTCCGGCTGGCGACGCTGGGGTTCGTGGCCACCCTGACGTGGGTGCTGGGTCCCAGGACTCCCCGCCAGGCCGCGGTCAGCGCGGGCGTCGGCCTGGCCACAGCGCTGTTGACCCATGCCGTCTTCGAGCGTGCGCTGCGCATCCTGCTGCCCCGGGGACTGTGGTAGCCGATGAGCGCCCCGTGGCTGGACGCGCTGGTAGCGGTGGTCAGCCCGTCCATCCTGGTGCCGCTGGCCGTGGGCGTGGCGGCCGGCCTGGTGGGCGGTGCCATCCCGGGCGTCACCATCACCCTCACGGTGATCCTCGTGCTCCCCTTCACCTTCGGCATGGACCCGCTCCAGGGATTGGCGACCATGATCGGCGTCTACGTGGGCGGCGAATCGGGGGGCCTCATCACTGCCACACTGCTGGGCATTCCCGGCACCCCGTCCGCCATCGCCACCACGTTCGACGGCTACCCTATGGCGAGGCGCGGCGAGCCCGGCCGCGCGGTGTGGTTGGGGATCTGGGCCGGCCTGCTGGGCGGCCTGCTGGCGGGCGGGCCCCTGGTGGCCGGCGCCGTGACGCTGGCTCGGCTGGCGCTCTCGTTCGGGCCGTGGGAGTACTTCAGCCTGTTCGTGCTGACGTTGAGCATCGTCTCGGGGCTCGCCGAGCAGTCGCTGCTGAAGGCCCTGATCTCCGCCACCGTCGGCCTCCTGGTGACGGTCATCGGGTCGGACCCGATGATGGGCGTGGCCCGGTTCACGT
>Ga0101943_1002187_pt1 | contig 13062 bp, 14 predicted proteins | sample DewCreD2012metaG_5_FD_75244 | JGI IMG/M metagenome (GOLD analysis project Ga0101943, IMG submission 75244) | Hot spring sediment bacterial and archeal communities from British Columbia, Canada, to study Microbial Dark Matter (Phase II) - Dewar... ... | reverse complement strand
TCTGGGCAGCAGCAGGGCGTGTACGGCTGCTACAATCTCTGGTAGGGACGGGTAATGTCGCATGACCAACCCCCCGTCCCTTATTTTCTACTGGGTGTCAAGTCCTTTTCCGAATTGGCGTGAGATGGTTATGCAGATTAACGAAATGTTCCTCAGGGAGTATACCGAAACAAAGCTGGCCCGGTTACACCGGGAAGCCTCCATAGAGCGCCAAACCCGGTTGAACAATCAGCGCAGTAAGGATGAACGCGCCCTGGTTGTGCGGTTGCCGTGGCTAAGAGTTCTTCGGAAGTACTTTTAGGAGGTGGTTTGGGTTCGCTATTCCACCAGGTCGCCAAACTCCCGAACCACCGCTGGATCGGGGTCGGCCCCGTACTCATCGGCCAACATACGCACCAACGAGCGGAAAACCAGTTTTGCCCGAGGATGGTCACCAAGCCGGCGCAACACCCTCAGCAGTTTGATGTACGAGGCCTCTGCGAGGAGATCAAGATCAACCAGCTTTTGAAAAGCCCAAGCAGCCTGGGTGGGGTTATCCTCCGCCAGCATTTCACCCAACGAGGCAGCTGCAGCCAGGGCTGCATCGAGGGCTCGGGTTCGGATGGGCTCTACCCAGCCCGCCTCGACTTCCGGCAAAAAGGTTCCTCGGTAAACTTTCAGGGCCATTTCCAGGTCTTCGGCACTGCCAAGTGCCAAAAGACGCTCCAACTCCACGACGTCCACCTGCACCTCGAGGCGATCGCCAAGCCTGTAAAGGCCGCCCTCGAAGGGTACTGGATCAAAGTCCACCAGCGGATGACTGGCAAGCGCCGACCGAAGCCGACGAACCGAGATCTTGAAATAGTCAATGTGACGATAGTCGTCGGAGCCATCCCAAAGTGCGTCCACGATCTGTCCGCGGCTTCCTTTGCCGTTGAGTGCCAGCCAAACCAGAATTTCCCGGGCCTTGCTGTTGGTTATAGCTACCGGTCTGCCCTCAATCTTTACCGCGAACTCCCCCAGGGTAGAGAGGTACATCCGCAGCCGCGTTGGGGTAGCATCTACCCTCAGACTACCGGCCTGGGCCATCTCGAAATACTTATTGGGCAAACCCAGCGCAAGCAGCTCCTCAAGTGTCTTGCCCAATGCCGCGCCATCCACTGCCAGCACCCCAGCGTTGCCTAACTGCTCAATAGCCTGCCGGAGCTTTTGGACGTGCATGTGCTCCAAGTGCCCTTCCAGCCGGGCAATCTCGGCCAGGTAGAGGTGGCTTCGCGCCTGCCGATCCCGTTCCAATGGCCTCGCAAGTGCAGCCTCGAAATGTTTCCTGGCGCCTTGTAGCTGGCCTGTGAAAAAATGGAAGATGCCCTCATAAAAATGTGCGACGCCATTCGTGCTGTCCTGTGGCTGAAGTGGCACCGCCCTGGCCTGCAAGACCCTGTTCTCTGCAGCCTCCAAGTCGCCCAGGCGGCAGCAAACCTCGGCCAGTTTATACAAAACTCGTTGTTCTATAGCGAGGTAACGAAGCACGTTGCGTTCCAGTGCCAGCAATAAATTATCTCGGGCCAAAGCGAACTCGTTTAGCCAGATGTAGCAATCCGCTTTGGTCTCCAATATAAGCTGGAGATTAGGGCTGTCCTCCGCGCCCGGCAAGGCCAGCGCCCGCTCGACGTGCTGGAGGGCCTCCTGGGGCCGGTTCGTCAGGCGGCACAACTCGGCTAGGTCGTTGTAAACAGAAATTTGATCGAAGATAAGGTGCTCCTCCTGATATACACGAAGTGCCCTGAGAAGGGCAGATTCGGCCTCCTCAAACCGCCTCTGGCTGGCAAGTGGCCAAACGAGGAGGCGTATTGATTTGGCAAGTTCGAGCGAGTCGCCTGCCTGCGCAGCCCACTTCACGCACCTTTCCGCCTCGACTATGGCGCGCTCCCAGAGTCCTAGGTTGACTAGGCTATGGGCAACATTTCGCCGGAGGCGGTTTTCCAGCAGGTCGTTGCCCCCCTGGGCGAGGCCCTGCTCAAAAAGCCCCAGCGCTTGCGAGGTATCGCCTTTGCGCGCGGCTACCAGCCCGAGCGAAAAATACCCCCGCCTTTGGAATATGCCGTTCGCATATAGCTTTTGCATGAGGGTTTCGGTGCGTTGGGTTTCACCCAAATAAATGTAGGCAACTGCCAGTGCATCCTGTAGTTTGTCGGAGAGTTGGTTCTCGGGAAAAGCCTCTAACACTTGCCGGACAAGTCTAAATTCTGCGCGGGCCTCGAGCCTGGCTACTACCTGTTCGGCCAGCCTTCGGGCATCGTCGAAGCACTTAGCAACTAAGTAGTGTTGGATGGAGGTGAGGGAGTTTCCCGCTTGCTCGGCCATAAGGGCTGCTTGCCGATGTAGCTCTTTTCGGCGGGCAGGCCGTTTGCACAAGCGGGCATCCAGTGCACGCAACAACAGCGTGTGCGGGCGGTAGACCCCACCTCCCAAAGGCGTCATGGGTAAGCCCAAATCCCTTATGCGCTCGAGCCATCCCTCTGGGAGTGATACGCCAAAATTCTCAGCTTCTGTCTCGCTCCAGACTTCTAGCACAGATAGTTCTGGCAAAACTTCCTGCAACGGAGTTTCCAGAGTGTCTAGTATCTCGTCTACCAACTTTTCGGGAGGAACCTTAGTATGGGCCTCCTGCGCAATCATGGCCAGACCTGCAGGCCATCCCTCGATCCACTGGTATGCCTCCATGGGGTCGCCCTGGTAGCCGTGGCTTGCAAGGAAGAATTTGGCTTCTTCAAGGCTAAACTCCAGATGTTTGGGGTTGATGGCTCGCACCCGGCCCTGAGTTATTAGCCGACCCAAACGAAGCTTTGGCTCGGTGTAACCACTCAAAATCAGCTGATGCCCCTCGGCAAGATTGGTACAAAACAGTTCCATCCAATGGGCCGCTTCTGGCCCGAGGTGCTGGGCTTGATCCACTATGATGCGCAGGTTACTGGCCGAGGTGTTCAAGTCCTCGGCCAGCGCAAAAGCGCTGGCCTCTGATGATTGGAGACCCCGGGCTGTCTCGAACTTTTCGAGCTTTAGTGAGGGTTCTGCAGCTTTGATGCTGCTGCTTAGAGAGCGGGCCAGCTGGCTCGGATCTTCGTCCTCCGAATCTAAATTCAGCCAGGCAACACGACTCCTGGTAGCTCGAGCCCACTGTGCTAAGGTGGTTGTCTTACCGAAGCCGATGGGGGCGGTCAAGACAAGTAAAGTGAAGTCGGCAGACTGCTCGATTTCTTTAATGAGGCTTGGGCGGGTCAGCTCGTACTTAAGGACGCTTGGAATAACGAATTTTGGCCGAGGCCCGGTGAATTTATTAGGCACATTCCGCTCCAGTAAACACAATATTTCAACTCAAAAGGACTTACAGCAACTTAATTGTATACATTTGAACATAGTCAAATTATTGGTAAAAACACGTTTTCTAGCCGGCCAAGGCATTCAGCATCAAAAAAGGGGCTACCGGACATCTGTGGAGATGAACTAGAGACAAGTCCTGCGTTGCCCTACTCCTCTGTTAGCCAGATAAACACCGCTGAGGAAGGCGCTTGAGTATGGAAGACACTTGACAACAAAATGTCCCCGCCCTGTCTCTATGGAGATGGAATCATACGGCCATCTGAGAGAGGAGGAGGTGGTACAAACAGGTAACTTCGCCGAAAAAATTCTTTCCCGCGTAAGCCGGCCCTAAGCCCTCTAGTTTTGAGTTGAGAGGATAAACCATGACAAACACACTGGTTCGAAAGCAAGAAGAAGCAGATGCTACGCTCTGTCCGCTCGAGTTGCAGCCCCTCGAGACAGTCACCGTTTTGGACGATGAGAAAGCTTGGGGGATTTTAGTCGGGATTATTATTGTGATTTGCGGCGGTCTTTGACCTCTCAAAAAACCGAGGTGAGGTTTGCTTATGAACGATCTTACAGTAGTGAATCCACGCGACATGGCATTGACTGAGCTCGAAGATATAACTGCGGCTTGGAATTGGAGTGAGTTTTTTGATGGTGTAGGTATTGGAATTGCTATAGGCACTGCACTTGTGTGCGGCGGCATCTAGCCTTGGGCGCGGCCTAAGCCACACTCTTGTGTGCCCTGAGCGACACAACCTGCGCTCCAGGGCACACCCTTTGGGAAAAACCGTGACGAAAAGTACCCCTGAACAAATCATGAACGCAAGCAGGCCACACTGGGGAGAGGTAACCGTGCTAGGGAGTTGCCAGTCTAACATTGTAGGTGTGGGCGAGAAGTTTTTTCGTGTTAGTAGCAAGGTGTACGCTGCTCTGGTTGAGCTCGTTAGCCAACAGACACCGATGGAGCGTGAAGCAACCATCTCTGCGCTTAGCAAACACTTCGCACAGGCCGACGCAGTGGTTCTTGCCGACCAGCTACTTGAGCTTGTGGCCCAGCAGAAGAGTAATGGCATCCCTTCCCTTATCTGGGCCGGGATCAAATCGGGCTTCATTAAATTCCCCATCTGGCGGCCTTCAGAAGCATTTACCAAAGCCATCGAAGGTCGAGTACTAAAACCAATACTTGCAAGTATTCTCTGGATGCTTGCAACCTTGGCTGTTTTAGGGTTTTTCAAAGGTATACCTTCGTTACCAAATTTGACACAGTTTAGCTGGCAGGAGGCTTTACTTTTGTGGTTGGCACTGACTCTCACTACAGCTTGGCATGAGCTGGGGCACGTTTCAGTGGCAGCGCACTCTGGCCGGATGTTTACCCGCGATTTACGTGCTGGTGCAGCAATTGGAGGATAAACATGGTTCCGTGGTTAATTGCTATTGTAAGCTCACTTAGCGCGCTGGGAACAGCCATGGGGTCGGGTGGGCCACCCATTTTTTCGGTTGGACTGGTGGGGGCGGTGTTTAGCGGTATAGTAGCATGGACGAAACACCATACGCTCATCGAGATGAGCCTCTGGGTGCTTGCCTGGTCAGTTGGCTGGGCAACAGCGGCTGTTGTGGTGCAGTTCCCTGCACTTTACAATAGCCTGGGAGTTGCTAGCCTACCTGGGGTTTTGCTGGTTCTGCCACTTTACGCAATGATTTTGTTTCTGTCAGGGTGGCTGGGTGGGATTTTTCTTCAGTTCTTGCGTCGTTCGAGCAAGAGCAGCAATTCAATAAACGGACAGGAAGGCTTCACGGCGGAGGGTAGATATGCTTGGGAAAAGTAAATCGAACCGTCATTTGAAAAAAAATCTAACCAGGATCCTGTTATCACTTTTTGCACTGGTCATCGTTGCGGTGAACGGCGATATGGTTATTAACTGGAATTCAGGCTTAGCCGTTGCAGTATGGGTCATAGTATTTTTCGCTTTAAGTCTGAACGCTGCACTCGCGGTGTTGGCTTTGCTTCGTGGTGCACGTCCAGATAAGCCCTCTGCAGAGGAATAAGTCTGGGTAATACAAACATGCTCTCTAAGACGGTATCCCCTGTTTAAATCCAGAGCCGAGCGAGCTTTACGGAGAGGCGCTACAAGAAGTTTGCTTTGATGAAGTGGGCCTCATCCTTGGTAGACCACCTCGGTCTTCCACCGGCCCGGAGGCTGGGTGTGCAGCTCCCAGAACTTTTCGGCGATCAGGTCGGGGTCGAAGGGGGTGTTGCGCCGGATCGGGCCGGCGATGGTCACGGTAGCGGCATGGATGCCTTCGTGGTAGAGCTCTTTGCTCAGGGCGCCCACCAGGGCCCGCAGGGCGGCTTTGCCAATGGAGAGCGCGGCCTGGTCGGGCTGGGGGTTCAGGGCCAGGCCGCCCCCGGTAAAGAGCAGGGTGCCCTGGCGGCGCGAGAGCATGCCGGGGATGACCAGCTGGGCTGCCAGCAAAGCCCCGTAAAGGTTGACCTGGAGGGTTTGCTCGAGGGCCTCCCGGCTCAGCTCCGAGGCCCGGCTGCCCTGGGCGGCGTAGGCGTTGTACACCAATACCTCGATGGGGCCAAGCGCTTTTTCGGCCTCACGGACGGCGGAGATGAGCTGGGAGGTGCGGGCTACGTCGGCAGGAAAGGTTTGAACCGTGCAACCATCGAGTTCCAGCGCCCCTGCGTAGTTCTCCAGGCTGGCCACACTGCGGGCGATCAGGCCCAGCCGGTACCCCTCGCGGCCAAAGCGCCGGGCCACCGAGAGCCCGAGGCCCCGCCCCATTCCAACCACCAGGCAGGCTTTAGGCTTCATATCGCGCATGGTAACATCAAGAATGCTGTTTGTGGGCTTGCGTAACGTGGGCCAGCTAGAGCCGAAGGCGAGTTGAGTTATGTATAGAGTGGTGATTGTAGGCCGCCCCAACGTGGGCAAGTCGAGCCTGTTCAACAAGCTTTTGGGACTGCGTGCCGCCCCCGAGAAAGCCGCCAAGGCCGGGAGCCAGTTCGCGGTGGTGGCCGATGTACCGGGAGTGACCCGCGACCTCAAAGAGGGCGTTGTAGAAAGTGAGCAGGGCCGCTTCAAGCTGATTGACACCGGCGGTTTGTGGTCGGGGGATGTGTGGGAGAAGAAAATCAAGCAAAAAGTGGAGCGCGCCATCCAGGACGCCGACCTGGTGCTGTTTGCGGTGGATGGACGCAGCGATATTGCTACTGCCGACCTCGAGGTCGCCGACTTTTTGCGCCGCCAGGGCAAGCCGGTGTTGCTGGTAGCCACAAAAATAGACGACCCTAAACACGAGGCCTACCTGGGGAGTTTCTATGCCCTGGGTTTTGGCGAGCCCGTCCCCACCAGCGCGGCCCACAGCCGGGGCTTCGATGAATTACTGGAGCGCATCTGGGCCCTGCTGCCCATCCGCCAGGGGGAGAGCGAGCCCGAGGTCGTACCGATTCGCCTGGCCATCGTGGGCCGGCCCAATGCGGGCAAGTCCAGCCTGCTCAACGCCATCCTGGGCGAGGAACGGGTGATCGTCTCGGAGATACCCGGCACCACCCGCGACTCCATCGATGTGGAGTTCGACTACGGGGGTAGCCGGTTCTTGCTGGTCGACACCGCCGGCATCCGCAAGCGGCCCGAGACCGGGGTGGAGGAACAGGCCATCGTGCGGGCCCACCAGGCCATCCGCGACGCCGATGTGGTGCTGCTGGTGATAGACCCCAAGGAGCTGGGCGACCACGAGCTGAAGCTAGCCAACGAGGCCCTCGAGGCTGGCAAGCCGGTCATCCTGACCATCACCAAATGGGACCTGATCGAGACCAAGGAAGAGGCCAGGCGGGTGCGGGCCGACCTGGCCCTCAAACTCTCGCACGTGCAGCACCTACCCCTCCTGTATGTCTCCTCGGTGACCAAGCAGAACCTGCACAAGCTTCTTTCCGAGGCCGCCCGGCTCTATGAGCTGGCCCGGGTTCGCTTCGAGACCGCCGAACTCAACCGCTGGCTTTCGGTCTGGAGTACCCAGACCATGCTCCCCAACTTTAAGGGCAAACCCCTCAAGCTTTTTTTCCTCACCCAGCCCGAGGTGGCCCCCCCCACTTTCGTCTTCTTTTGCAACCACCCCGAGTTTGTCACGCGGGCTTTCGAGGGTTTTTTGCGCAACCGCATTGGCGAAGACCTGGGTTTGCGCGAGATTCCCTTCCGGATGGTCTTCCGCGGGCGTCGGGAGCAGCCGGGCAAAGGGGCAGGGGAGAGGGAGTAACGAGACACGCCAGCGCTTGGGGCTCAGCTCCCCGCGCTGGCCAGGAGCCGTCCGTTTACGTCTACGAACTCAACCCTGGTGAAGCGTCCGGGAACCTCGAGCAGCACAAAGGGGCTGGTCAGGGCCTGGGTCAGGATGGCCCCCGGCGCGGGACTCACCAGGCGCAGGGTGACCCGCAGGGTGCTGCCCGAAAGCTGGCTGCTCACGTACTGCACGCCATAGCCGCCGGTGGGCTTCTGACCCCAGAAGAAGGCCACCACCCGGCTCCGGCTGAAATCGACCGATGGGGTGGCGGGTTGGGGAATCTGGTTGCCAGCAGCCAGCCGCCAGACGCTAAGGAGCTGTTCAGCGCTGCTGGCCAGGTATGCGGTGGGCTCTGGGGCGGTATAGGCCGACTGGCTGCCTTGCCGCAGAACGCGGGGGCTGGAACTGGGGTTGGGGGGCATAAGGGTGAACTCCGTCTCGAGGCCGTACTGCACGGCCAGGGCCGCCACCCGGCTCTGGCTGGGGGCGGGGGTGTAGCGGTTGGGCTCGAGGGCCGGTTGAACCTCGTACAGCACCACCGGGCGGCCCCCGCGGCGGGCCAGGATTTCCCGTAGCACCACCGCGTTCTCGGCCGCGGACAGCTCTTCGAAACGGGGCATGCCGGGCCGATTATCCACAACCTGTGCGCTACTGCTGAGGAAACTGTTTCCCAGCCTCGACCAGTCCCCATCAAACAGCCAGGCGCTTTGCACATTGCGGCTGGCCCGCACCACAAACTGCAAACCCGGAAAGGTGCGGCTGGTCTGGGCTACACGGGGCTGGGCCGGCCCAATCTCACGATAGAGGGCCTCGCCGTCTACCAGGAGTGCTTCTGGCACGGCCAGGGGGCTGCTGGAGGTGTCTTTGGTAAGGGCCAGCGTACGCCCGTCGAGCTGCACCACCTGGGGTTCGCCGTAAAAATACGTCCAGCGCTCGGTGTTCTCGGGGAACAGCACCTGAATTTCGGTGGCCCGGTAGGTTGGCTGACCCGGCTCGGGGATGCAGCCGGCCAGGGCCAACAGGATAAGACCCAGCCAAGGTTTCATACCCCCATATTAGCGGCTTCGGATGAGGGGCTGGGCTTGAGTAAAACTTTCCTCAAAAGCTGGGCCGACCGATGATGAGACTCCACTACCGCAGGGCCCTGGGGTCGAGGGCGTCGCGCAGCGCATCGCCCAACAGGTTGAAGCCCAGGGCCACGAACATAATAGCCAGCCCTGGAAAGGTTGCTACGTGTGGGGCCGTGGCTAGGTATTCACGCCCCCGGGCCAGCATCAGCCCCCATTCCGGTTCGGGGGGACGCGCCCCCAGGCCCAGAAAGCCCAGTCCAGCGGCAAACAAGATGGCTACCGCCATCTGTAGGCTCGACTGCACGATGATGGGGGAGAGGGCGTTGGGCAGAATGTGCCGGAGCATGATGCGCAGGTCACGACTACCCAGGGCGCGGCTGGCCTCCACAAACTCCCGGTCGCGCAAGGCCAGCACCGAGCCCCGTACCAGCCGGGCGTATACCGGAATGGCCGCGATACCCACTGCAATCATCACGTTGGTCAGGCCGGTGCCCAGGGTGGCCACCAGCACGATGGCCAGCAGGATGCCGGGAAAGGAGAGCATCACCTCTACAATGCGCTGGGTGATCAGGTCGAAGGTGCCGCCAAAGTAGCCGGAAAAAAGCCCCACCGGAACCCCTACCAGAAGACCAATGGTCACTGCGATAAGCCCGATGGAGAGCGATATCCAGGCTCCATGGGCCAGCCGGCTCAGGATATCACGGCCCTGTTCGTCGGCCCCCAGCAGATAAAACTTAACCGGGCCGTCCACCCCGAACAGGTGCAGGTCACTGCGCAGCAGGCCACCCCACCAAACCCAGGGCTCACCGCGCACGAAGAATCGGATGGGATACAGTTCCTGTCCCACCTCGAGCTGGCCCAGTGGGGTACGGCTGACCTCGCGCACCCAGAGGCCGGGTTGACCATCCGGGCCGCGTAGCTCCACACGCATGGGGGGAACATAGGTGCCGCGTAGGTTTTGCTCAACCGGGCTATACGGTGAGATAAAAGGTGCGAAAGCTGCCACTAGCACGAAAACACCAATAAAAACAAATCCCGTGATGGCTAGAGGGTTCCGAAGCAGGCGCCGCCGCCAGCGGGGTGGTTCGCGTCTGGTTGGGGTGGAGGTATTCGCCGCTGGTTTAGTCATAGCGGATCCTCGGGTCAATGGCGCCGTACAGCAGGTCTACTATCAGGTTAATCAGGATAAAGGCCACCGCAATCAGGAGCACAGCCCCCTGGACAACCGGGTAGTCTCGAGCCAGAATCGAACCCACCAGCAACTGACCAATGCCCGGCCAGGCAAACACCGTTTCGGTAATCACAGCACCTTCTAAAAGCCCGCCGAATTGCAACCCAGCAATGGTAACCACCGGAATCAGGGCGTTGCGCAGGGCGTGCTTGAAAATTACCACCCGACCCGCCACCCCTTTGGCCCGCGCCGTGCGGATGTAGTCCTGCGAGAGCACTTCCAGCATGGCGCTGCGGGTCATGCGGGCCAGAATGGCAGCGGTGCCGATGCCCAGGGTGATGGCGGGGAGGATTAGGTGGCGCAAAGTGCCTGTGCCGGCCACAGGAAACCAGCCAAGCTGCACCGAGAAAATCAGAATCGCCATTAGGCCAAACCAGAAGACCGGCATCGAGACCCCAATCAAGGCCCCCAGCATAGCGAGCAGATCGAAGATGGTGCCGGGGCGGATGGCAGCGATGATGCCTGCCGGTATGCCAATCAAGAGTGCAACCAGCATGGCCCCCAGGGTGAGCCGGAGGGTGTTGGGGAAATACTGGCTGAGTTCGTAGGTCACAGGTTTGCGGGTACGCACCGACTCGCCTAGGTCGCCGCGCAGCACATTGAGGGTGTAAAGCCCAAGCTGGGTGTACCAGGGCTGGTCCAGGCCAAAGCGTTGGCGGATGTCGGCCAGGGTCTCAGGGGTAGCGAACTCGCCAGCCAGGAGCTGGGCGGGGTCGCCGGGAGCCAGCCTCACCATCAAAAACACAGCCAGCAAAACCCCCAACAAAGTGGGAATGACCGTGAGTAGGCGGCGAAGAACGTACGTGGTCATGTAATCGATTCTCGCTTAGTTTGGCGCGCGCTGTTTGCTGTTGGATATCCTACCCAAGGGCTGTTCGCCCTGTAAGAAGAATCCCGCCACAGCCCTTTGTGGCGGGGTAGGCTTACATATCTTTCAGCGCTGGCTTGAAGTCCGGAAGCTGGCCTGAGTGGCAATAAGGCGCTCTATGGGGTGTACGATAAAGCCCTGCACCTCGCGACGGATAGCCGTGACCTGCTGTTCAGAGTGCAGGAAGGCCCAGGGGGCATCGTTGTAGATGATCTGCATGGCTGTTCTGTAGAGCTGTTGCCGGGCCTGAGGGTTGGTGGCAACCCGGGCCTGCTCGAGGATGCGATCCAGGCGGGGGTTGGAGTAGAAACCCCGGTTAAAGCCGTTGGGGGCTTGTTGAGAGGAGTGGAAGAGGCCAAACAGGCCGTAGTCAGCGTCGCCCGTTACCGTGCCCCAGCCCAGCATAGCCATCTGGAACTCGTTGCGGTCGCGCGGCTGGTTACTGGCGGCCAGGTAGGCGCCCCACTCGAGGGTCTGGATCTGGGCCTGTACTCCCACGGCCCGGAGCTGGCTCTGCACCGCTTCAGCTACGCGTATGTCTTGCAGGTAACGTCCGTTGGGGCTGTGTATGGTAAAGCGCAGGGGGTTTTGGGCATTGTAGCCGGCCTGGGCCAGCAGTTGCCGTGCTAGGTTGGGGTTGTACTCGTAGCTGCCAATCTTGGTGTATCCAAAGATACCGGGGCTGATGGGGGCATCGGAGGCCCGGCCAAAGCCGCCCAGCACAAACTTCACAATCTCTTCCTTGTTGATGGCATGGTTGATGGCTTTGCGCACCCGCACATCATCGAAGGGCTTTTTGGCCTGATTGAAGTAGAAGAAGATGGTGCGCACGCTCGGGGTGTTGATCACCTCGATCTCGGGGCGGGCGCTCAGGCGCTGCACGTCCTGGGGTGGCACCCGTACGGCCACGTGGGCCTGCCCGGTCTCGACCAGGGCTATCCGGGTGGTGGCCTCCGGTACAGCCAGGAAGCGCAGGCGCTCGATAGCCGGTTTTTTGCCCCAGTACTCCTCGTTGCGTACCAGCTCCACAAACTGCCCTTTCTGCCAGCGGTCAAACTTGTAGGGGCCGGTGCCCACCGGGTTGTCGCGGTAGCCTGCGCCCAAACGCCGAATGGCAGTCGGGCTTTGGATGCCGGTGGAGCCGTGGGAGAGGTGTGCCAGTACCGGAGCGAAGGGTTCGGGCATGCGCAGGCGCAGGGTGTGACTATCCACCACTTCGAAAGCGCTAACCCGACCGCGCAGCAGGAAGGCAAACGAGGAGGCCAGCTCGGGGGAGATCAGGCGCTCGAGGTTGAACTTTACGGCTTCGGCGTTGAAATCGGTGCCGTCGTGGAATTTGATGCCTTTGCGAAGGAACAGGGTTAGCGTTTTACGGTCGCTGCTAAAGCTATAGCGCTCGACCAGCAGGGGCACAATTTTGCCGTCGGGGGTGTACTCGAACAGGGTCTCCACCACATGGCTTACCACCGTTCCCGAAGGCGAGTCGGTGGCCAGGGGGGCATCCAGCGAGGTGGGGTCAGTGCCCTGGGCAATTATCAGGGTGCGGGTCTGGGCCAGAGCCCAGGATAACAAGAGGGCCAACCCTAAGGTGAGCCAGAACCGGATTCGCATGTTCATTCCTCCTTTGCAGTCGCTGCCTGCAACATCGGCCCACAGGACTTAGCAAGGTTCCAAAGAAAGGGAACTGCTCTGGCATCCGAGTTACAGGTAAACGCTGCTTGTAAGACGAGGTTAGCATAAGGAAAAGAGGGGGCCCGATCTTGCAGCTTGGCTTACATTCTTAAGCCCGGCTCATCCATCCGGTCGAGGTGTTGCTACCATTTAGAGGAGGGGTTTTATGGGAGAACTACAGCAGATCGAGGCCGTGCCCATCCAACCCACTGAGCGCTACAGCGAGGCCGCTTTCTGGCGCAAACTGCGCTGGTTCGCCCGCAAAGCAGGCCGCGAGGTGGTGGAAAAAGCGCTCTGGCTGTACTACACCCTAAAGCGCCCGGAGACCCCGGCCTGGGCCAAGCGCACCATTGTGGGGGCGCTGGCTTACTTCCTTCTGCCCTTCGATCTGGTGGCCGATCTGGCCCCGCTGGTGGGCTTTACCGACGATTTGAGCGTTCTGCTGGCGGCCATCGCTACGGTAGCCGCCCACATTACCCCTGCGATCAAGGAAGAGGCCCGGCGCAAGGCGGATGAGTGGTTTGGCGAGCCGTCGCCCAGCTAGCCATAAGCCCCGGGCCAGGGGCCAGGGGTTTGGTCGGGGATCTCCATTA
>Ga0101943_1002186_pt1 | contig 13066 bp, 4 predicted proteins | sample DewCreD2012metaG_5_FD_75244 | JGI IMG/M metagenome (GOLD analysis project Ga0101943, IMG submission 75244) | Hot spring sediment bacterial and archeal communities from British Columbia, Canada, to study Microbial Dark Matter (Phase II) - Dewar... ... | reverse complement strand
ACCTCGCCGAACGGGTCGTAGATGTAGCGTTCGACGATGTTGCCCGAGTTGTCAAAGATCGCGGTGACATTATAGTTGGCGTCCTGGACGACGTACAGGCGTTCGTCCAGCGTGCCGTCGCCGTTCGTGTCGCGGTCGCGGAGGACTGGGGCATCGACGTAGACCGGCGACCAGACGTATTGCGCTCGGGGGACTGACGTGCCCCCGCTCGCCACCCGCTCCTCCAGCACCTGCCAGGCGTCCGAGTAGTACAGGTCGGTCGTCGCGCCGCTGGCCGTTTCGCTAATTCGCCGATGCAAGCCGTCGTAGGCGTAGCTCTTCAGCGTGTTGCCGCCAGAATCCTTGACCTCGACCAGCCGGTTCCAGGCGTCGTAGACGAATTGCCGCCCGGTTTCGTCGCGTGTCAGGTTGCCGTTGGCATCATAGGTTGGCGTGACTGCGCCGCTGATACCGGTGATCTCGTTCTGGGCGTTGTGCGTCCGCGTCTGGGTGTTGCCGTCGGTGGTAACGCTCTCCCAGTTCCCCTGGGCGTCATAGTCCCAACTGCGATTGTGCGAACCGCGTGTGAAGCCGATCAGCTGGTTCAGGTTGTCGTAGCTGTAGCTTTCACTGAAGGCGGCGTCGATCAGGTTGGTCCGACTCAGCCGGTTGCCGTTGCGGTCGTAGCCGTATTGCAAGCGGTCCACCGCCGAACCATCACTACTTCGCAGCCAGCGTTGATCGACCACGCGGCCGAAGCGGTCCAGGCCGGTGTACGGGTCGCCCGCGTCGCCGTTGGCTTCGCCGGATCGCTTGATGTAGCTCAGATCGATGCCCGGCTGCGGGTGCTTGCGGGCCACCACCACCGACTCGCCCAGGTAGTCGTAGCTCTCCAGCACCCCCGTGCTGTCCGACAGCGACGACAAGCGGCTGATGGTGTCATCCAGCCCGGCCGCGTAGTTGTAGTTGAGCACCCTGCCGTTGGGGTAGATGATGCTGGTGAGTCGGGAGTGGTTGGCCCCGCCGGCCATCTCGCTGTAGGCGTACTGCACCCGCGGCGAGCTGCCAGTCACAACTGCGGTGTGCTCCTGCCATTCGCTGACCAGTTGGCCCAGGCCGTTGAAGTCGCGTTTCACCTGGTTGACGACGTTGCCGCCGGTGGCCGCGTCGTAGCTGGTGATCAGGGCCAGGTTCCCCAGCACGTCATAGCCGTACTCGATCCGCCGCACGGAACCATCCACGCCCGCCCCCAGCGTCGTGACGGCGTCGGCCACGAGCCGACCGAGCACGTCGTAGCTCAGGGTGTGGACGTTGCCGTTGCGGTCGGTCAGCGTGACCGTTTCACCCAGGGCGTTCTCTTGGCGTGCGACTACGACTTCCGCAGTGCCGTCGCACAGCTTGAAGGCTGGTTGGAGCAGTACCGGTCGGAGCGGTCGGAGAGCCGGACAACAGAGGCGAAGTAAACCGCCCGCGTCGTGCACGTGAGCGGATCCGCAACAGCGGGTCCCCTTCCCGGCGCGGGCCACCTCCAGAATTCACAACAATCGGGAAACCGACTGCTCAAGCCGCCAAATCCGTGCGGCCAGAATTCGGCAACAAATGCGACCACAATTTGGCCCGGCACAGTGACCGCCTAGAAGGTCATCAAAAAAACTCCGGACCCGTGTTGTCCTGTTATTGGCCTAAACTGAAAAATTAACTCAGTGGTATTACTCAGTCAAAGACTAAGGAGTTGCACTAATTCACACGCCGCGCTTTCTAAGATGCGATGGCAAACTAATCGATCAATGTTGATAATAATAAAATTATATTCATGCAATCTCTGAAAGGCGATTCATAACGGTTTCGCGAAAATCATTATCATCTGCATATTGTATTAACAGTTTATCCAATTTATTTTTGCAAGATGAAGGTACAGGAGTAATATATGATAGAGCCGCCATACACACATATTTCATCTTTGGTTCTACAGAGGCTAGATCACACAAATAATGTGCATATTGCTCGGGATTATGAGTTATATTGGCGAGCAATACCATTGCTCGACTACGCACATTATTATTAGCCGATTTTAAGCAAGACTCAACCTGTTTGACTACACTAATATCCCATCGATAACGATCGGCACGTTCAATATCAGGTGAATCAAATGCTTCTAGCATGGCTAATACTATATTATCATTATCGGATTGAAGTAGCTTACAAATTTCATGACGAACTCGGTCGCCATGGCTTATCAGCGCTGCACAAGCTGAATATCGATTTAATTCATTCTCAAGAATCTCATGAATAAGTTGTTGCAATTCCTCATTAGATAATGAATGAGGATGCATTAGCGAAACAATGTCTAGATAATCTAGAGACATATCAGACTCCGCAGCTAAGATAATTATGCAAATCAATCATTATTATTTGTTTGATAAATAAATAGCAATTTGCCGTTCTATGATTGCAATTTCAGCATCGCCGAGACCCAATGTTCTCAAATACGTAATAAAGTCACCCTGGAGCAATTGGAGTTGCAGCTGATCGACTCTACCGCCTTTGGCCGCAGTCGCATAAACTGAATCATAACGATTCATTAGTCTTTGAAATGCCATTTCCTGCTCAGGGCTATGTCCTGCGAACGCGACTTCGGGTACAACCAGCACAGAAAAAACCGCCATTGCAGTTCCAGCTCTTGGCAACAATTTAGGACTAAAACTCTTAACGCTGAGCACCGCTCTCGCCTGCCTGGCTGCGCCATCTAGTCGCTTAAACTGACTGTTAACCTGTCGTGCTGTCAGATTATTCTTGAACAGAATACCGGCTTCTTCGCCGAGCTGCGTTTGCATATCGGTAAATTTATTGAGCCTCGCGAAAAAATCCTTGTCATTTTTGACTTTATTGATGAATTGCCTCATGTGATCCTTATTGCCATATTGCCAACCTTTTCCGTGCATATCCATCTCTGACTGGATCCATGCTCGTTGTTGGTCAGTAAATGCCTGATGCACTTTTCCACGTTGGACGCCACGCAGGTATTCAGGATCATCAATGTTAATTCCCCAATGCTCATAAAGCTCTCTCAGAATTTGAGGCTTCGTATGGTGAACGTCTGACGTAGCTCGCAGCGCCGTGAACTGTTCAGCTTTCTTGGCACTATCACTAAATCCATTCCAGAATTTTGAGCGATAATCCTCTAGACCCGATGGGTCTAGCGTGTTGACCAGGCTGTTTCCTAGCGCCCGGTAGAGGTTGACATCCCCGACCGTGTAGCGCAGCGGGTCGAGGCTGGTCCAGCGGCCGAGGGTGGAGGAGTAGTCGCGGTGGCGGAAGTGGTACAGGCCGCTGGTGGCATCGAACCGGCCACCTTGGTGCAGGTGTGCCCAGCCGAAGGCACTGGCCGTCAGGACGTTCCAGTTCGCATCGAGGACCGTCACGCTGGCCGAACGGGTCGTAAACATAGCGTTCGACCACGGTGCCCGCGTTGTCATAGATTGACAATGTAAACCGGGATCGCGTGGTATGGCTCACGAGCTTACTTGGCTGCCTCCACAATCAGTACCATCTGGCGTAACTGCTCCCCTCTGATGTTGGTCAACGAGAAGACGGTTCCATCCACTGCAGCCACCCCGGGTGGCCGATTGTGCCTACACGAAATGCTCGGCTTCTTCGCATCATTCACTGCGAAACTCATCCTATCCAACTCCAAGTCTCTCGGCTCCATCCAATGTATTCCTTGATCCACTGCCTCAACCACCAAAATCGTTTCCGCATGCGGTCTTGTGATATCATCGACTTTCACCGTGTTGGAACCAGGAAACACTGTATTCGGACCCACGATCACAAAGTAGTTTGTTTCCCACCTTCCTCGTTTAGTATCCGCGGGACAGGCATAGCATGAGAGCATTTTGTCTTCCAGTTTCCGGTTATTCGGTCCATCCCATGGCTCATCAAACCGATACGCACCATACGTGCCGGGGTCGAGGTACTCCAGGAGAAGGACTCGCCAACTATGAGCGGGTTTCCCGTGCTTGTCGACCAGATATGCGGGGGGGAAGTGACCGTATCGTTCATGATAGTGGAGCATGGCAGTGGCAATCGATTTGAGGTGTCCGTGGCAAGTGCATGACTGAACTGCATGACGGTTGTGTGAGATTTCAGAAACTAAATGCAGTCCTGTTACCGTCAAGGCCACCACCAAGGCTACACAGCCTACAGCTAACCAACGGTGCTTCATCATTGTTACCCCTCGGATCTCATCTTTTGTATCGTTCCACTTCTGAGGGAGCAGGGTCCCTCGTCCACCAAATCTGATTGTTCTCATCGAGTGCAAACCCAGAAGTGGGAATGAAGCATCGAATCTTGATACCGTTTCGGTGGCAGGTTTTCACTACATCTTCGAGAGTGTACAGCCGTTGGTTGTTGACTCTCTTGAAGTCGGGTTCTTTTGGCTCCGGCATCAGCGCGCCGCAGATAACCGCTTCATAACCGCCAGGCGCTACCCGGGTCCGGGTCACTACCAATCCATCAGCGGTCCAAATCTTATAATACTTCCACCTGATAAACCCTACTTCTTCGAAGCCTTTCGACACGTTCGCTTGTGCCGAAAAGTGCATGATGTAAACCGGCTGACCTTTTTGCGGCGGGATCAATGCGATGCCGACACAGGGACCACATCCGTCGGGACCGATATACGCTCCTTTGGGGATAACCCCGGACCAACCGCGGTCAGCAGTGATAACGGTTGGCGTGAACTTGGTCTTATCAAGCGCTGGGATTGGGTTTCCCTTCGTCCAGAATGGGACATCCTTCAACAATTTTGGCTTATCACTCGGCCCGATCACCCAGCGGATAATGTTTTCCGACTGCGGGATCAAGCAGAAAGTGCCTCCGGGGTCTACCCGTTTTGGCATCGGCCGATCTTCTGGAGCGGAGGGGTCGATTTTGTTTGTTGGGTGATCGTTCATCGGCCGGTCTACTAGACCGGAGGGGTCGATTTTGTTTGTTGGGCCGTTGTTCACAAATCGATACAAGTTGACGTCGCCGGCTTCATACCGAATCGGATCCAGGCTGGTCCAGCGGCCGAGGGTCGGGGAGTAGTCGCGGTAACGGAAGTGATACAGGCCACTCACGTCATCATAACGGCCACCCTGGTGCAGGTAATGCCAAGCGAAGGCGGTGCCCTCCGAACGCTCCACCCAACCGCCATCTACCACCGTCACGCGGCCGAACGGGTCGTAGAGGTAACGCTCGACCACGTTGCCCGAGTTGTCCACCAGCGCTGTGACGTTGTAGTTAGCATCTTGCACCACCCACAAGCGTTCGTCCAGCGTGCCGTCGCCGTTCGTGTCGCGGTCGCGCAGCACCAACGCATCGACGTAGACCGGACTCCAGACGTACTGGGCACTCACGGACTGGCGTCCGTGGCTCGTCACTCGCTCCTCCAATACCTGCCAGGCGTCGGAGTAGTAAAAGTCGGTCGTCGTGTCGCTCGCCGTCTCGCTGATCCGCCGATGCAGGCCGTCATACCCATACGTCTTCAGCGTGGTGCCGCCGCTGTCTTTGACCGCCACCAGCCGGTTCCATGCATCGTAGACGAACTGCCGGCCGGTCTCGTCCCGCGTCAGGTTGCCGTTAGCACCCGCTCGTTCAGGGCGTGTTAAATCGGCGGAGTTCTAAAGTCTATCGAACTTGGGTATTTGTGCTCCATTTCGCTGTAACTTGACATCCAACTCACGTTTTTCTACATAAACTTTTACCTTGTAGGCTACATAACCAGTATACGTAAAAGGAATTAAAAGAAATCCAATAAGACCTGTAAAATATAACCAACCACTGGCATAACGATGAGCAAGGCTATGGAATAACCGCAGCCACAACCAGCTAATAAAAAACACACAAAATCCTAAGAAATAAAAGACAATTGGATGTTGCATTACATAAATGTAAAAAGTATCTTCTTTCATTGTTATTATCTCAAATTGGTGCTGTGATATATGCCATGATCCGACGCCAACTATCCTTCGCACAATGGTAGGCGACATTGGTCACTTTTTAGGCATCGGAATCAAACGTATCGGCTGTCGCATCTGCTCATTCTTCTGGTGAATTACATAAAAGCGATCACCAATCCTGATGAACGTAATTCCACTTTCTATAGCGGTTGGTACTAACATTTCGTGAAAAGGATGATATACAGGATCAAAGATTTTCCCGTTCATGCCCATATTCCGTGGGCGAATGTCATTGAAGGGAGTACCCAGTCGCCATGATCCACGAATGTAATAACCAAGGAACGTGCGGAAGTCCATATTGCCCTTCGCTAAGGTGCCTACATCTTCAACTATAAGTCTACCGTCTTGATAGAGAAAGCGAGGTGCCAAATTATCAAGCTTCCCCAGTCCATCAGCTTGGACATCAAGACTCTTTTTGCCCCACAACTTCCAGAATTTTGAGGCGTTTGGATTGACTTCTTTTACCCAAACTCTCGCTTCCTCAACGAACACAATGCGTGTCCCTTCAGGTAATTCCTTCCATGCTAAATTCTCAGTTGCTTCTAATGCAGTTCGCACAGTAGCTTCCTCAATTGCTTCTTTCGAAGCCAGCTTTGCTCCGCCTTTAACCAACAGCTTACCGCCTGCGGTAACGATTGATTTGAGTAGAAATACATCGGTCGCTGCCAAAACCGTGTGGAACGCACCACGCAAGTACTGGCCATTTTGGAAGGAATGGATCGCTTCTCGCCCAGAACCCCAGATCGGAATTAAACTTTCCCAGAACCCGGGTTCACCGACATCTAGTCCCATGCTGTCCAGATATTTAGCCGGGTTATTGACCAGGCCGCGATAAAGATTCACATCCCCGGCGGAGTAACGAATTGGGTCGAGGCTGGTCCAGCGGCCGAGGGTGGGGGAGTAGTCGCGGTAACGGAAGTGATACAGGCCACTGACATCATCAAACCGGCCGCCCTGGTGCAGGTAGTGCCAAGCATACTCTGAGCCGCCGGAGCGTTCCGTCCAGTCCGTATCAAGGACCGTCACACTACCGAACGGGTCATAGATGTACCGCTCGACGACGTTGCCCGAGTTGTCAAACAGCACGGTGACATTATAGTTGGCATCCTGCACCACCCACAAGCGTTCGTCAAGGGTACCGTCGCCGTTGGTGTCCCGGTCCCGCAGCACCAGGGCATCCACGTAAACCGGACTCCAGACGTACTGCACCCGCGCCTGCCCGCCGACACGCTCCTCCAGCACCTGCCAGGCGTCCGAGTAGTACAGGTCGGTCGTGGTGCCACTCGCCGTCTCCTGCACCCGCCGATGCAAGCCGTCGTAGGCGTAGCTCTTCAGAGTCGTGCCCACGGCGTCCTTCACCGTCACCAGCCGGTTCCAGGCGTCGTAGACGAACTGCCGCCCCGTCTCGTCGCGCGTCAGGTTGCCGTTGGCGTCGTAGGTCGGCGTGGTCGCCCCGCTGATGCCGGTGATCTCGTTCTGGGCGTTGTGCGTCCGCGTCTGCGTGCTGCCGTTGGTGATGACGCTCTCCCAGTTTCCTTGGGCGTCATAGTCCCAGGAACGGTTGTGCCCGCCGCGTGTGAAGCCGGTCAGCTGGTTCAGGTTGTCGTAGCTGTAGCTCTCGCTGAAGGCGGCGTCGATGAGGTTGGTCCGGCTCAGGCGGTTGCCGTTGCGGTCGTAGCTGTACTGCAAGCGATCCACGGCTGAGCCTTCGCTGCTCCCGAGCCAGCGCTGATCGACGATGCGGCCGAAGCGGTCCAGGCCGATGTACTGGTCCCCCGCATCGCCGTTGGCCTCGCCCGCTCGCTTGATGTAGCTCAGGTCGATGCCGGGCTGTGGATGCTTGCGGGCCACAACGACCGCTTCGCCGAGGTAGTCGTAGCTCTCCAGCACACCGGTGCTGTCCGACAAGGAGGACAACCGGCTGATGGCATCGTCCAGCCCGGCGGCGTAGTTGTAGCTCAGCACCTTGCCGTTGGGGTAGGTGATGCTGGTCAAGCGGGAGTGGTTGGCCCCGTCCGCCATTTCGCTGTAGGCGTACTGCACCCGCGGCGAGCTGCCGGTCACCGCTCCGGCGTGCTCCTGCCACTCGCTGGTCAGCTGCCCCAGGCCGTTGAATTCGCGCTTGACTTGATTGACGATGCTGCCGCCCGTGGCCGCGTCGAAGCTGGTGATAAGCGCGGCATTGCCCTGCGAATCGTAGGCGTACTCGATCCGCCGCACCGAGCCTTCCACGTTCGCCCCCAGCGTCGTCACCGCGTCCGAGATCACACGGCCGAGCACGTCGTAGCTCAGCGTGTGGACGGTGCCGTTGCGGTCGGTGGTTGTCAGGGTCTGGCCCAGGGCGTTGACCGTCACCGTCTCCTGCTCGGAGCTGCTGGCGGTGCCCGTGACCGGGTCGGGCCAGCGGGTCTGGCCGACCAGATCGTTGGAGTTCAGCCCGCTGCCGGTAGCCACGGTGACGCCGTAGACCCACTGGGTGGTCTGCCCGCTGCCATCGGGACGACGGCTGGTCAGACTGGTCAAACCAACTGCGTTGTAGGTGAACTCGGTGGTGATGTCGTTGTCGTCGCCGACGATGCCATCGACGTAGTTGGCGATGGTCTTGGTGGTGCGGCCGAGGTTGTCGTAGTAGGTCTTGCTGACGATGCCCTTGGGGTCGGTGGTCGCTTCGACCCAGCCGGCGGCGTTGTATGTCTGGCTGGTCACCAGCACCGTATCGGAGCGAGTCGGTACGGTGCCAGGCCGTGTCCAGGCGGTGCCGCCATTGGTGCCGACATCGACCGTGGCAGTGAGCCGGTCGGCGAGGTCGTAGTAAAATCCTGCATAACTGACACGGGCAGCGATGCCGCTGGTCGGCGTGCCCAACTCACCGGTGCCGCTGGCGTCGTGGAACCGTTGACGCACGGTCGTCTGCGACAGGTTGTCGTTGGCGTCGTAGGCATACTCGGCCTGTGACAGCACGATGTCACCGGTGACGGTGAAGGCGTCGGCGTAGCTGGTGTCCCCGCCGCCGTCGCTGGTGAAGCTCTTGGTCAGACGACCTGCCCCGTCGTACTGGTACTTCTCGACCATGCCGCCGGGCGAGGCGACCTTGACCACTTGCCCGCGGGCGTCGTACCAGGTGTTGCTGGTCAGCGCGTGGGTCGAGACAGCCCCGGTGAGCGGATCGACGCTGTAGACCGCGGTCCGGTAGACCCGGCCGAGGTCGTCGTAGCTGGTGACGCTCTTGGCGCGCAGTAACGAGGCGGCCGGTCGGTCGGGCACGCCGTCGCCATCGCCATCGACCACGCTCACGCCGTCACCGTCGTAGACCTCGGCGACCGTCACTTGTCCGAGATTGTCGTACTCCACATACGACAGGGGACGATTGACCGTATCCGACTCACTCGTCTCGGCGCCGGACTTCACCGCCACCGGGCGGTTGCGCCAGTCGTACCAGGTCTGCATCACTCGCGGGGCCGCACCGCCACCGGGGAATTGCGTCACCTGAGTCAGGTTGCCGTCGCCCGTGCCGCCGTGGTCGTATTCGTTCTCACTGACCTTCACCAGGTCCGTGCCATTGGTGTTGCTCGGACTCCATTCCCCCGTGGAGGGCGTGTCGTCCAGCCCGACCCACTGACTCACCGCCCGCCCCAGACTGTCCCAAACCGTGCGGTAGATGGTGCCGGTGGGCGACAGCGTGCGGTCGAGGCGGCCGGCGGCGTCATAGCCGAACTCGGTGCGGTAGAAGTGCGTGTTGGCCGTGCCCAGGTTCGTCGAGGTGGAGTAGCTCAGCCCGGCCAGGTTGAAGTAGGCGTCGGCATGCGTGACCTGGCCGCTGGCATTGGTGTAGACCCGCGACAGCGTTTGCAGATCGCTGATCGGCTCGGTCCCGGTCGGCCGGCCACCGTTGACGGCGGGTGTGGCCGACATGGTCAGCGTTTCGACGTAGCCGTTGGCCCAGTCGGCCCGCACCACCTGCGTCGGCAGGGTCGGTGTATTCGTGCTCGCATCCCAGCCAGCGTAGGCGCGCGCCTCTCTGGTCACGTCGTTGTAGGTGAAGTAATCGACCCGACCATTGGGATGCACCTGCTTGGTCACGCGGCCCAGGGCGTCCACCTCGTAGGTCGTCGTCAGGTGCAGGCCGCCGCCGGCCGGCGTGGCCCAACCGCTGGGCAAATTGGTGAAGGTGGATGTCTGCGTGGTGTCCACATCGCGGATTTCCTTCACCACCGCCCCGGTGGCCGGATCGTATTCGAGGTAGGTGAGGAAGCCGTCGCCGTCCTTCTGCCACATCGGCCGACCGTAGTTGTCGAAGACTGTGGTCAGCGTCGTGGCGACTCCCGACCCGTTCTGAGCCACGGAGACCGCCGGCAGTGTGACAGTGATTGATTCCGGCTGGGCCGTCGTTCCCTGCCAGGTGTAGGCGTAACCGGTCGTGACCGGCCCAGTGCCGTCGTCGTTGCGGTAGGCAGTGACGTTAGCTACGAAGAACAGCCCCGACCCACCCGCCGTCCGCTGGATGTAGGTCACGTCCTGCTGCGGGACCGCCGTGCCGAACTCACCCCGCTGCACCGCCACCTGCTTGAGCCGGCCGGTAGCATCGCCCGGTGTCGTCTCCGTGGCCGTTGTGAGCGTCCCATAGGTCCAGACCGTTATCAGACCCGTCGTGTCAGACAAGTACTGATAGTTGCCCCACTGGTTGACCAGCAGGTCGGGCGAGGTCTCGTCGTAGCCAGTCACCGCCGACGGGTTAGCCGCCAGGATCAGCCTCCCGCCCGCATCGTATTGATAGAACGACCGCCACTGCTGGCTGGTGGCCGTGTCCTGGAACACCTTCAGCATCACCTGACGATTGGCGTTGGTGTACACGATGTTCTGGTTGCCGTCGGGCAGTGTTTCCACCGTCTTGATCAGCCAGGCGTTTGGGTCGCCGCCCAAGGCGAGTTCGTTGGTCGTGTAGCTGAAGCTGAAGGTGCCGCGGCCGCCGTTGGCGTCATCCCCCGCCCGAGCGGCGATCTCCTGGGTCACGCGGAACTGGTCGTCGTACTCGAAGTAGTGATCGGCATACGGGGCGATCTGGCCATCGGTCGCCGTCTCGGGGTTCGCGACGTTGGCTGCCAGCCGGGCGTAGGCCTGCGGCCGGAAGACGAATTTCAGCCCGCCCTCGTAGCCGCTCGCCTCCCCGGCCACGTAGTAGCGGTAATAGCTGGTCTTTAGGATCGCGTCCGCGGCGTCCTTGACCACGACCTTCTTCAGGTCGCCGGCGCTGCCGTGCGGCTCGACGCCGTCGTAGTAGACGTACTCGGCCTTGCGGACGGTGCTCCACGGCCCCGTCCCCACCCGGCGACGTTGCGTGATCGAGGCGATCAACCCGGCGTTGACCCCACCGGTCACGTAGCTGAACAGGTACGACTCGGTGACGGTCGAGCCGCTGGCCGGGGCCGAGCGCTGCACCTCGCCAATCCGGCCGTCGGCCAAAAGCGCCGTCACCTCGGTGACGTTCCCCTTCGGGTCTTCGAGTTTCGCGAACTGGCCCTGCTGCTGGGCCGGCTTGGCCGCGTCGAAGTCCCAGAACCAAAGCGTCGTACCATCCGCAGCAGTCAAGCGGTACTGGCCCGACGCCGACTCATACACCAAGGTGTCGAGGATGCCGCCGCGGCCGACATACGAGCCGCCGGGCTGCTCATCAAAGACCTGTTGGGCCGTGCCGCCGGTCACCACGGTCAGCACCACGGCCCCCCAGAACGGATCGACTTCCCGGATCAGCGAGGGGGTTTCCGCGATGATCCAGCCGCGGCCGACGTTCTGCCCCTGGCTATACGCCCCCTCGTTGGTCCAACTGCGGGTGACGCCCCAGGAGGTGCCGAAGCCGTCGGCGGCCAGGTCGCTCTCCTGGAAATGCACCACCCCGTCGCCGTAGCGGACCGGGAAGGCCGAGTAGCCGGCGGCCGTCACCTCAATCGCGCGATGACGATAGGACTGCCGCAGCGTCCGTGGTGTTGGGTTGCTCGCATCGAACCGCTTGACCTCGGAACGATCACTTGGCGTCGCCAATGACCCGGCTCCGGTTGCCCGGTATGACGCCAGCGCAGTCGGCGTGCCGCTGGAACGCGGATCGAACAGCCGTACCTGTTTGCTGCGGCTGCTGCCGACCAGGGTGGCAATCTGCGGCTGGCCCTCCCGGCCCGTGACGACACCCACCATCACGCCGTTGCGGTCCGATGCGGACGTCGCCAGGAACTCGGTCAGCGGCCGGCCGGTGCTGCTGAATACCTTGACCTGCGGCGCGTACCCCGGCCCGGCCCCGGTGACGATCTCGCTCACGCCGTCGCCGGTGAGGTCGGCGGCCGCGATCCAGACTCCGCCCGTCATCGTCGGGGCATACGCCGTGAAGCTGGCCAGGGTCTGGCCCGTGCGGATCTCGATGCTCTGGACTTGTGGGGTACTCCCAGGCCCCGCGGCCGCGAACACCGCCGCGTTACCGTTGGCCGCATAGCCGAGGGCCACGCGTACCCCACTCGTGGACGACGGGCCAAACACGTCCCAACCGGTGCGGAGCACCCCCTGGCTGTTAAACACCCGCACCTGCGAACTGCCTTGATCGGGACCGGTGACGACGCCAACCTCGCCGCGTCCGATGTCGCCCGCGGCCACCTGCACACCACCCCGGAAGGCAGGGTCATACGCCCAAAACTGGTTCAGCAACGAACCGCTGGCTCCGTCCCAAACTTTGACCAACGGAGCCGCACCCGGACCAGGAGCAGTCACAATGTCATTGACTCCGTCGCGGTTCAGGTCAGCGACCGCCGTGCGGACACCGCCCGTGACCGAGGCGTCATAGGCGGCGAACGAGCGGATCAGTGTCCCTTGCTGGTCGAGCACACGCACCAGCGGCAGCCGCCCGGTCTCGGCTCCCAGCGCCAGAACGGGATTGGCCGCCGGCATCTCGCGCGGCTCCAGTGGTTCGCGTTCCAGATGGGGTTTGCGGCGAATCGGCTGTGACCGCCGTGGCGTGAACCATTTCCGAACCCAGGACGAGAGGGGCTTTCGCATGGGGTGCTGGCGCATGGCATCGTCTCCACCAGCGGGCACGCGCGACGAGCGAA
>Ga0101943_1002183_pt1 | contig 13084 bp, 10 predicted proteins | sample DewCreD2012metaG_5_FD_75244 | JGI IMG/M metagenome (GOLD analysis project Ga0101943, IMG submission 75244) | Hot spring sediment bacterial and archeal communities from British Columbia, Canada, to study Microbial Dark Matter (Phase II) - Dewar... ... | reverse complement strand
GGCGTTGCGGGATGCTGGTCTTTCCCCCCAAGACATTGACCGTGTGTTGCTGGTGGGTGGCTCTACCCGTATTCCCGCTGTCCAGGAGAAGATTCGGCAGATCTTCAAAAAAAACCCGGATCGCTCCGTCAACCCGGACGAGGCGGTGGCCCTCGGCGCTGCCATTCAGGCGGGGGTGATGGGAGGAGAAGTGAAAGATCTGCTCCTGCTGGATGTGATCCCTCTCTCCATTGGGGTGGAAACGCTGGGGGGAGTCTTCACCCGCATCATCGAGCGCAACACCACCGTCCCCACCAGCAAAACCCAGATTTTCTCCACTGCCACCGATGGCCAGAGTGTGGTGGAGATTCACGTCCTGCAGGGAGAGCGGGCCATGGCCAAAGACAACAAGACCTTGGGCCGCTTTCAACTGACCGGGATCCCGCCTGCTCCCCGTGGGGTGCCCCAGATCGAAGTCTCTTTTGACATCGATGCCAACGGGATCTTGAAAGTCTCAGCCCGAGAAAAGGGGACGGGGATCGAGCAGAGCGTCAAGATCACCAATAACGGTGGCCTGAGCAGCAGCGAGATCGAGCGGATGCGCCGAGAAGCGGAGGCTTATGCCGAAGAAGATCAACGCCGACGGCAGTTGGTGGAAGCCCGCAACCAGTCGGACAGCCTGCTCTACAACTACGACAAAACCCTGCAGGAGCATGGCAATCGTCTCAGCGAAGCTCGAATCCAGCGGGGGGCTCAGGTGGCGGGCACATTGAGGGCATTGCTGGCAAATGATAACGTAGACTTAGCAACTTTACGGAACGCAATGGAAGAGCTGCGGGCTGTCCTTCTGGAGATGGGTAGCGAGATCTACGGAGCTCGCTAGGGCTTCCTGGTAACTGCTCTCCCCCGGCTCCGGTGCCTTGCAGGCTTGCTGCAGTTGTGTTGCCTGACAAGTTGCAGCTCAAGCGTGTTTGGTTGTTTGATCTTCTTTTGATCTTTAGCTTTTTCTGAAGCGCTTCTATGGCTCGTGACTACTATGAAATCTTGGGGGTTAGCCGCGATAGCTCCAAAGAGGAGATCAAGCGCGCCTATCGACGGTTGGCTCGTAAGTACCACCCGGATGTCAACAAGGAGCCAGGCGCCGAGGAGCGCTTCAAGGAAATCAACCGTGCCTATGAGGTGCTCTCTGATAATGAGCTGAAAGCTCGCTACGATCGCTTTGGAGAGGCGGGTTTGAGTGGAGCCGCCGCGGCAGCGAGTGGATTCCAAGATTTTGCGGGGATGGGTGGCTTTGCCGACATTTTCGAGAGCTTTTTCACCAACTTTGCAGGGGCGGGAGCTGGCTATGCCCGCAGTCGCCAGGGGCCGGTACGGGGTGATGATCTGCGCTTTGACCTGAAACTGGAGTTTCTGGAAGCCATCTTCGGCGGCGAAAAGCAGATTCGCATCAGCCACCTGGAAGTCTGCAACGTCTGTGGGGGCAGCGGGGCTAAGCCCGGTACAGAGGTGAAAACTTGCCCCACCTGCGGGGGCGGTGGTCAGGTGCGGCGGGCAACCCGCACGCCGTTTGGCAACTTTACTCAGGTCTCAGTTTGTCCCACCTGTGGTGGCAGTGGTCAGGTGTTGGAGGAGCCCTGCTACAACTGCAATGGCGAGGGCTTGGCCCAAACCACGAAGAAACTGCGCATTAACATCCCAGCCGGTGTGGATAGTGGCACCCGTTTGCGGGTTTCCGGAGAAGGCGATGCTGGTCGGCGCGGTGGCCCCCCTGGGGATCTCTACGTCTACCTGTTTGTGGAACCGGATCCCGACTTCCAGCGAGATGGCCTGACCATTCTCTCGGAGGTGCGGGTGAGCTATCTGCAGGCCATTTTGGGGGCCAAGGTCTCTGTGCCCACTGTGGACTCGAAAGCCGGCCTAGAGGAAGAGGTGGAGCTGACCATCCCAGCCGGATCCCAGCCGGGTACAGTGCTGACCCTAGAGGGTAAGGGGGTACCTCGCATTGGCAACCCGATGTCTCGGGGTGACCACCAGATCACGCTGGTGGTGGAGATCCCCACCCGCATCAGCTCGGAAGAGCGGGAATTGCTCATGCGCTTGGCTGAGTTGCACGGAGAACGCATCAATAAGCGGGATGGTTTCTTGAGTGGGTTGTTGCGGGGGCTGGCCCAGATGCCCGGCAACCGGGAGCGTGAGGAAGAATGACTGCAGAGGCTGTTTCGTCGGAAGAGGTCAAGCTTGTCCTTGACCAGCGCGGGATCCCTTGCCCACTCAACTACGTGCGGGCAAAGCTGCGCCTGGAGCGCATGGCTCCTGGAGAACTGCTGGAGCTGTGGCTGGATGCAGGAGAACCCCTGGAGCAGGTGCCCAATAGCCTAGCCATGGCCGGGCATCGGATTGAGGGACAGGCGGCTGCCCCCGAAGGCCATCACATTCTCTGGGTGCGTCGCGGCACACCGGAGTCAGCATGAACCTGGTGAAACCAGAAGGAAAAGGGGATCCGGGATCCAGTTGTACTGGCTGGGTGCGAGCAGCGCAGGCCAACTTTTATCGCGTGCGCATCGATCCGAGTTTGGCCGCCCTTTTTCCGGAGATCCCGGCTCGGTTTCCAGTTCAAAAGCCCACCCCGGCAGAGATTCTCTGTACCGGTCGGGCCAAGCTGAAAAAAACGGGTCAGCAGGTGATGGTGGGAGACTGGGTGGAGGTGCGGTTGCCGCCTGTTGCCGCCGATCTCTGGCCAGAGCGAGGGGTGATCGAGGCAATCCTGCCGCGGTGCACTCAACTGCCTCGACCCGCTATTGCCAATGTGACCCAAGTTCTGGTGGTGGTGGCCCTAGCTGAGCCCGACCCTGAGCCCAATGCCCTCAGCCGTCTGCTGGTGCAAGCTGAGGCCAGCCAACTGCGGGTTCAGGTGGTGCTGAACAAATGCGACTGCGTGGATCCCGAGGTGGCGACAACCTGGGTAGAGCGCCTGCAGAGGTGGGGATATGAGCCTCTGGTGGTCAGTGCCCACACCCAAGCTGGGATCCCCCAGTTGCAACAGTGTTGCCGAGATCAGATCTCGGTGGTGACAGGCCCTTCCGGGGTGGGCAAATCCAGCTTGCTCAATCGGCTGTTGCCCGACGTTCGGCTGGCTACTCAGGTCGTCTCCAAACGCTTGGGCCATGGGCGGCACACCACCCGCCATGTGGAGCTGTTTCCCTTGCCGGAAGGCGGTTGGATCGCCGATTCGCCCGGATTCAATGCCGGCGAAGGGATCCCGCCGGTTCATCCTTTGCAGTTGATACGGTGCTTCCCGGAGGTAAGGGATCGCTTGGGCACCTGTCAGTTTCGCGATTGCCTGCACCATCGAGAGCCGGGCTGTGGGCTCCGAGATCTGGATTGGGAACGACGGACTTTCTACTTGCAGCTTTTGCAGGAAGTCCAGCAGGCGCAAAAGGCAGCGGTGGGCCTTGTCCAGCCTGGCCAAGATCCCAGCCTCGCCAGAATTGCACGCAAGGCACCAGTCTAAGGGGTAGATCCTGCCGGGCACGAACAGGTGAGGGACAGCGCACCTTCGATTTGAACTTCTCCGGCCAGACTTCTCCAGTGTGGTTTTTAGTGCCCCAGCTTGCCAGTCTGATGAGGAGTGTCAATGTGTAGGCATAGGGAATTGCCAATCTTAGGAAATTACAGCCTGTCAAGCCGACCAGATGTTGCGGATGGGCAAGGTGAAGCCCGGCAGCACGTCCTCTCCTGATAGGGTTTCCGGATCCTCGACCAATTCCGGCACTTGCCCTTGTCGGTAGATCATCACCCGCTTGGCCTTGGGATCCAGCAGCCACCCCAGCCGACAGCCGTTATCCATGTATTCTTGCATCTTGGCCTGAGTTTGGCTCCAAGAATCGGTGGGCGAGAGGATCTCCACCACAAAATCGGGGCACAAGGGCAAAAAACCTTGACGGGTTTCCGGATCCAAAGCTTCCCACTTTTCAATCGGGATCCAGGCCAAATCGGGGGAGCGGTCGCTACCTGAAGGCAAGGAAAATCCGGTGGAAGAATCAAAGCTTTTCCCTCTGCCCGATTGCCGGTTCCAAAGGGTTAAGTCCGTGGTGATTTCGGCGTTCCAGTGGCCCGTTTCCCCACCGGTTGGAGACATGATGACCAATTCTCCTTGGGCGGTACGCTCCAGCTTCAGCTCAGGATTGGCGGCACAAAGCCGGATAAAATCTGCTCGGCTGAGGGTTGTCAGAGGAGATAGATCTAGAGTCAGAGCAGCCATGGCAAATTGAACATCTGTGTACAAAACCAACTTATCAGAATGATCCCACTGCTGAAGTGCAATCAGGAAGAAGCTCGGATGCCTGAGTTAGTTTAAAAGCGCTAGCATAGCAGGGAAGACTGGCTCATCTCAACCACACGACCTTTTTCCAGAAAGAATGCTATCCACAACAACCTCTTCTCGCCAAATCGCGATTTTTCAGCAAAGAGTAGAACCCTTTTCTGGGCGCCATTTCCGACAGAGCTAACCGTTAGGCCAGCATTGGGATCAGCAGCATCACCAAGTACCATTGGAGTTAACTTTAGTTTTGATTCAACCTTTTCCAGGTCTTGAGGGTGGGTGGGAGGGGGATGGAGAGAGTCTCACTCTGCGCGATCTCCTGCTCAAAGTTTGCCCTGGTTTGCGGATGGATCCCTGCTGTGATCGCTTGCTGCAATACTTGACGACGCACCTCTTCAGTATGCTTGTCCAACGCTGCCACCAAAGCATAGAACCGATTGATTGCAAGCTCGTTGAAATAGCCAAGCGCCACTTCGGCAAAGGATCCCTTTGCACCTCGATAGAGGTATCGCACCAAAGTATCGGTGGCTTCTACGCCCAGTTCCCCTTCTAGGGAATACAGGATCTCTAGATTTTTCTGCACCTCTGCCGGGGAACTATCACAAGACACCCGCGTCAGATCCATCGACACCCAGCCCACCAGGGGTCGGCGAATTTTGAGCCAGCCGTTGAGCACTTCCATAACCCGCACTTCAGCACCATTGGGCAATTGATCGATGACATTTCCTACGACTGCAGCGGGTGCCAATCGCACATTGGTTGGCGGATTGGGATCATCTATCTGCGTAATGCAAGGCATGGGAATATCGGTGTACACCGCGTCATCCATCTCAACCTCGTTCCCGGTGGCGCGGAGTGTGTTGATTAGCTGACTGATGACACCTTCGGGCACATCCAGCACTGACAAAAGCCAACTCTTACCAATGCTTGGCCCCGGCCCCTCACCTGCCCGCTCCACCACAATCCACTGACCACTTTGTTTTTTGAGCAGGTAATAGCCTTCGATAACCGGAAGATCGCCAACTCCACCAGAGACGTTGGCCAGAGCATAGTTTTCGACAGTGGCAATTGCCCCGATTTCCAGAGGTATGACTGGGGCACTGGGCGCTCGGGCTGCCACTTGCCGAAGCTCCTCATTGATCAGTGGGTCAGCAAGTACAGCTCGCTCTATAGCCGCACGGTCATCAGCGCTGCTCAAGTTTGTGGTGGCTGACGATGGCGAGGCTTGTGCAGCCCAAGTTCTCGCTGTGGTAGCAGGCAAAGCCAGCAAAACTGGAAGCAAAGGCACAAAAGCTTCTACCTCAGATCTCCCGTTGTTCGGTGATTGTGCTGTTTGAGAAAAGGCATTGCTTCCCAAAAACAGAAGTGCCATTGCTATTGGCAGTGCTGCTGGAATTCTCCTTAGGATCAATACCGGTTGCCGACTTGGATCTAGACGAACTCGTATGTTCATAAAAATTGTCTAGAGGTGGTTTGTTTTTCCAATAGAGTGTAGCACCGGGGCAGAGGCAGTGGTCGTTGTAGCGCTACTATGCCTACTGGCTATGGCCTAACTTCTCTTGATGGCCATCCGGATGGGATCCCGCAGTTGCGGTTGCCCCTTGTTTGATGCTTCAGCCGACGTGGGGGGTGGGGTTGGTTAGGCCGATCACCTGAGTGTAAGCACCACGAGCCTGGGTTACACCAATGGTGCGCTCGGCTTTTTCGATCATAGGACGGCGCAAGCTGACCACCAAAAACTGTGCCTGGCGAGATTGCTGCCAGATCATATTGGCCAATTTTTCTACGTTGGCCCCATCCAAAAACATATCCACTTCATCAAAGGCGTAAAAGCTGGAAGGGCGGAATCGCTGTAGAGCAAAAATAAAGCTGAGGGCTGTCAACGATTTTTCTCCTCCCGACATGGCACTGAGACGGCGCACCGGCTTGCCTTTGGGGTGGGCCACCAAGGTTAGACCGCCCGCAAAGGGATCTTCTAGGTTTTCCAATTCCAGATGGCCATCCCCATCAGAAAGTTGGGCAAAGATGGTTTGAAAATGGCCATTGACGGCATGAAAGGCATCCCAAAAGGCTTGCCGACGCAGGGTGGAAAAGTTCTCGATGCGCAGCAACAACTCGGTACGCTCTTGGTGCAGGGTTTCCAGTTTGGCGCTGAGATCTTGCAGGCGAGCTTGGGTCTGTTCGTATTCGGCAATGGCCAGCATGTTCACCGGCTCCAGGGAACGCAGTTGATCTTCGGTTTTGCGTTTTTGCCGTTGCAGCTCGTCTAGGGTCAGGGTGGCGGGCAAGTTGGGCAGCGGATCCGGCAGCTCTTGGGCCACCGCTTGCAGTTGGGTTTGCAGTTGAGCCAGCAGAGCCTCTTTTTCCTGTTGTTGGGTGAGGGCGTTGTAGCGTTCCCACTCCAGGCGTTGGATCTGCTGTTGTTGGGCCCGCAGTTGAAATTCCTGCCGATCCCGCTCTTGGCGCAGGTGGGCGAGGCGGGCCTCGATTTGGCTTATCTGTTGCCGTTGCTCGGCAAGGTGTTGTTGGATGTAACCAAGGGTGGCCTGGGCTTGGAGGATCTGCTCCTGCAGATGGGCTTGGCGCTGTTCGCTCTCTTGCAGGCGCTCTTGGTGGTGCTGGATTTGGGCCTGTTTCAGGTGTTGTTGGCCGGAGTTCTCCTGCTGTTGCCGCTCCAGTTGGGCCAGTTGCTGCTGCAGCTCTGCCAAGCGACTTTCCTGCTGCTGCACCGTCTGCTGCAGTTGCTGCCAATGCTGGTTCACCGGGGATCCCTCCAGTTGGCTGAGCTTGAGGGTGAGATCGGCCAGGCGCTGTTGCAAGGGATCCCAGCGCAGTTGAATCTGGTCGAGCCGCTGCTGGGCTTGTTGGCTTTCGGCTTGCAGTTGGGCCAGGGATCCCTGCAGGTGTTGCAGGCGGGCCTGTTGCTTTTGGCAATCGGCTTGGTGACGCTCCAGATATTGCTGGGCTTGTAAGGCGTCCTGGCGGGCGAGCAGCAGGGCTTGGGCCAGTTGTTTTTCGCGGGCTTGAGCTGCTTGTAGGCGCGGAGTGAGGGCGGCCAGCAGCTCTTCCAGATCGGCCAGGCGGGAGCGCAAGGCTTCTTCTTCCGATGGCGATAGCGAGACAGAGCCCTTGGGTTCGCCGACAGAAAAATGGATCCCAGCTCGCTGTGGGCTGCTGCCGCCGGTGATGGCTCCTGAGGTTTCCAGCAATTCCCCTTCTAGGGTGACCATACGGTGCTTGCCGATGTGGGGCTGGGCCAGCTCCAGGCTCTGGAAAACCAGGGTGGAGCCAAACACAAAGCCGAACACATCCCGGTAGCGCTCTTCAAAACGCACCAAACGAATGGCGTAGTCGATCAGGCCGTCCAATTTCAGGGGGCTGGGGGGGCGGGTGGGCTGGAGCTTATTCAAGGGCAAAAAGGTGGCGCGTCCGGCTTTTTCCCGCTTCAAAAAGTTGACGGCGCTCACGGCCACGGTGTCATCTTCCACCACCACAAAGTGCAGCCGGTTCCCTGCCGCGATCTCCAGCGCCAGTTGATACTGGGGATCCACCTGCCCCAACTGGGCCACCAACCCCAAAACCCCCGGCAGACGGGCACTCAGGATGGCTTGGGTCGCTCGGGATCCCTGGGACTCTTGCAACACTTGGCGGCGGGTTTCCCATTTGTCCAGTTGCCGCTGCTTGGCGTGCAGCTCGACGGTGAGGCGCTCGTGGGTGGCGCGATCCAGCTCCAGGCCGGCCTGCAGTTGCGCCAGCTCTTGGGCCAGGGTCTGAACCTGAGCTTCCGACTGTCGGCAAGTGTGTTCCAGCTCGGCGGTGAGGGCCAGGTGGGATCCCAGCCACGCCTCGATCTGGGCGATCTCCGCCTGGATCTCTTGGCTTTGCCGTTCCAGTTGCCGTTGTCGCTCTTGCAGGCGAATTTGCTCCTGTTGGAGAGGCTCCTGTTCGGCGCGGAGTTCCTCAATGTGGCGGGTGAGGTAGCGCTGCTGTTTCACCCAGGCATCGGCAGATTGGGCTAGGGCGCGCAGTTGTTCGCGGCTCTGCTCTAGGCTGATTTGGGCTTTCTGAACCTGGGCCTGCAGGGATCCCTGGGCTTGGGCCAGTTGCTCCTGTTGACTGTGCAGGTGTTCCAGCTCCGCCTGCAGATGCTGCTGTTGGGTTTGGCGCTCCTGGTGTAGGCGCTGCACTTGCTCGATCTCCTGCTGCCAGCCTGCGATCTGTTGGCTGACCTGTTGCCGTTGTGTTTCGGCGGCGGCAATCTGGGCTTGCAGGTGCAGGTATTCCTCCTCTCCAAGGGCGTGGATGCGGCTTTGCAACTCGGTCAGGGCGGCTTCGGCTTGTTGCAAATGCTCGCTCAAGGTCTGCACCTGAGCGGTGGCCTGCTCCTGAGTCTCCAGAAGCTGCTGAATGGCTGTTTGGGTTTCTTCCACTTGGGCTTGCAAATGCCGCCAAAGCAACACCTGCTGCTGCTGCTCCAGCGTTTGCAACTGCAGCCGCAGTTGCTGATAGTGTTGGGCCTTTTCGCTCTCTTTGAGCAGCCGCTCTCCTTGAGCTTGCCATTCCTGTTCGATGAGCCGAAAGCGCTCAATTTGTTCCCGTACCGCCTCCAGCTTGCTGTTGGCCTGGGCGATCTTGCGGTCGAAGGTGGCCACCCCGGCCAATTCGTCGATGATCTGCCGCCGTTCCTTGGGGTGCATGGAAATGATGCTGGTGACATCCCCCTGCAAAACGACGTTGTAGCCGTTGGGGTAGATGTGCATCGCCTCCAGTTGTTCGTGCAGCTCGCTCAGGGTACAGGGCACATCGTTGATGTAGAAAGTGCTGGTGTAGGGGAGAGAATCCGTCCCGCTATCGCGAGTGGGATCCTCAGCCTTTCCGGGCCTGACCCGCAGCCGGCGACTGACTTTCCATTCCCTGGGCTGACCCTCTTCTCCCGGCCCCAGCTCAAAGGTGACGGAAACATGGGTTTCCACCTGCCGATTGCTGTTGAGGCTGCCGGAATGCACCAGATCCAACAGCCTTTCTGCCCGCATCCCCCGTGAGGATGACAATCCCAGCGCGAACAGGATCCCATCCAGGATGTTAGACTTACCGGAGCCATTGGGGCCGGAAATAACCGTGAACCCCGGCAACAGGGGTATCGAGGTCGTGCTACCAAAGGACTTAAATCGGGTCAGCTCAATCCGCTTGACGTACATGACACCCCATATCTAGCGTGACCACCGGCAGATGATGGCAACAGGCTAGCATGGGTAGCAAAAACCTGTGCAGCTCAAGTCTCTAGGACGGCTTGGCATCTGAGTCTGCCTCTGTGCTGACGAGCAGATCGGCCTTTTGTAAAAGACGATGTACCTCTGCCCTCAGCTCCGGCCATCGGTAGGTCAGCAGGTTTGCCTTGGAGATGAACAGCAGCCGGTAGCCGGGTTTCAGGTTTGGGCATAGAGGGCGCAAGATTTCTCGCAACTGGCGGCGCAGCCGATTCCGCTTTACGGCAGATTTGCTCACCTTTCTGCCGATCACCAGTCCCACCTGGCTGGGGATCCCTTCACACCCCGCCGGCATCGGCTGAAACAGCAGGGTTAAGCCTGCACCGGAACGACGTTGGCCTCCCTGATAGAGCGCCTGAAAAGCTCGTCGATCCCGCAATCGATGAGGAGCAGGCAACATTTGGGCACCGAGGGAAGTCCACCCGTTTTGGGCTGCAACGCTCCAAAAAACCGAGACCAATCAAAGCTCTAGCCCAAGGGCTTAGGAAACCGCCAGGCGATAACGCCCCTTGGCCCGCCGTCGCCGCAAGACCTGCCGCCCGGTTGCAGTTCGCATTCTGGCCCGAAACCCAGAGACGCGAATGCGTCTGCGATTGGTGCCACGAAGGGTACGCTGAGTCATGGTGAGAAGCCAACCGATGAAGCCAAGATCATTTGCCAGAGCTGACCAGACTGCCATTCAGCCTGCTGGCAACTGATCACAGGTGGTTAATCTTAGCAGACTCAATGGAAAATTGCTAGATTGGCCACCCCGCGCCGAGCAGTTAAATTGGGGATCCTAAAGCCCCTGTCGAGGGAGCAGCCGCTGTTCCCCTTGGGCTCTTCTCCATGTGTCGCTCTGAGTGTGTGGTGTGGACATCTCCCTGGATCAGCTCTGGGATGAAGCTTTAGGGCACCTACAGGTGCAGCTCAGCCGTCCAACCTTCGAGGCTTGGATCAAAACGGCGCGGGCTGAATCGTTGGTGGACAACCGCCTCACCATCTGTACCCCCAGCGAATGGGCGCGGGGCTGGCTGCAAAAGCACTATGCCTCCACCATCACCGAGGTTGTGCAGCGGGTGGCCGGGATCCCTTTGCAGGTGGAGTTTTCCGTTTCCCCCCATGCTCCGGTCGAGGAAGAACCTCCTTCAAGAACCATTTCCCCAACATCGCGCAGAGCCGGCAGCTTACCTGCCTCCACCACCCTAGGACTGGAAGTCGGCGGCAGCCTGCCGATGCGGGCGTCGGATCTCAACCCCAAGTATTCCTTCTCACGGTTTGTGGTCGGCCCCAACAACCGCATGGCCCACGCAGCGGCCTTGGCCGTAGCAGACAAGCCCGGACGGGCTTACAACCCCCTGTTTCTCTGCGGCGGGGTAGGGCTGGGCAAAACCCACCTGATGCAGGCCATTGGCCACTACCAGCTAGAGGCAAATCCACAGGCCAAAGTCTTTTACGTGTCCACCGAACGGTTTACCAACGATTTAATCGATGCCATCCGGCGAGACAGCATGCAGTCTTTCCGGGAGCACTATCGGGATGTAGATATTTTATTGGTGGATGACATTCAATTTATCGAAGGCAAAGAGTACACCCAAGAGGAGTTTTTTCACACCTTTAATACCTTGCACGAGTCCGGCAAGCAGATTGTGCTGGCCGCCGACCGCTCTCCCCATCTGATCCCTCGTCTGCAGGAACGCCTCTGTTCTCGGTTTTCGATGGGCCTGATTGCCGAAATTCAATCGCCGGATATTGAAACCCGCATGGCCATTCTGAAGAAGAAAGCCGAGTACGAGGGAATGAACTTGCCCGCCGAGGTGATCGAGTACATTGCCACCACCTACACCAGCAACATCCGCGAGCTGGAAGGCGCCCTGATCCGCGCCGTCGCCTATGTTTCCATTTCCGGCTTGCCGATGAGTGTGGAGACGATTCAGCCCATCCTCAATCCCCCCAGCGAGCCGAAAGAGATCACCGCCGACATGATTACCGATGTGGTCTGTGAAGAATTTGGCATCGACCGAGAAAGTTTACTGGGATCCTCCCGCAAGCGCGACATCAGCCAAGCGCGGCAAATTGCCATGTTTTTGATGCGCCACTACGCCAACCTCAGCTTGCCCAAAATTGGCGATTACTTTGGGGGAAAAGATCACACCACCGTTCTCTATAGCTGTGAAAAAGTCAGTCAGCTCCAGCGGCAAAGTCTGCAATTTGAACGGCAACTGCAAAAATTGGTTGAGCGCTTGCGGGTGGTTGCCAACAGCCGGAGTAGCTAGGCTTTCTGCTGTCGCTGAGCCGTCTTTGAGGTGTTGTTGCCGCCCTGTGGCTCTGCCTGTGTGTGTGGAGAATCTCTCGGAAAGCCGCTACAGTAGGGAGGCGATGAATGTGGCTGCAGGTGGTGAGACAGTCTGGCAAAGGGCTTCGCCTAGGTATGCTGCTCCTCTGGGCTGGACTGGTGCCTGGGTGGCCAGTTTGGGCCAATTCCACGCAAGCCAGCATTCCAGATCCGCTGCCGGCCACCCTCTCAGCCGCTTTGGATTTGGGCTTGGATGACCGAATTTTAGAAGACAGCCCCGTGTTGCGCCGCTGGCTGCAAAACCCGCCCAATCTCCTGGAAGAAATCCGCAACACCCCCGTCTTGCCCACGCGCTTGCAGGCCGGCTTTGAGTCCTCTTCGCACTGGCGAATCAGCCTGCAGGACTTGCGCCTGGGAGATCGCCTCACCCTCAGCGGTGACTATCGCCAATCTTCTGAACATCCCGAAGTGCGCCAGTACGGATCCGAGATGCGCTACTTTCTGGCCCCCATGGGCTCCCGTTTTAATCTGGCACCACAACTGGGGTATCGAACTTTGGAACAAAAGAACCGCAGTCTCAGCGGAGTTAGCTACGGGGCGTTTGCCGTTTTGGCCCTGGCTCCCGGAGCTGCAGATTTGACCGGCAGCTACAGTTGGGTTGCTCCCCAGGAGCCAGAAGAAGGACAGGCCACCCTGGCAGAGATCACTGCTGCCTATGCCATTAGCCCTTCCTTTCGTCTTTCTGCTCGCTATAGCCTGCGCAACTCGACCTTGGACCGGGAGTTTAGCTTTGGCATTGGGCTGGAGTGGATCCCATAGAGTGCGCCCTCACCCCCAGTCCCTCTCTTGGTGGAAGAGGGGAGCTAGGGATCGACGCGACATGGATTGGGGGGATGGCTCCGACATCGAGTCAATGGCCACTGCACAACTTAGCTCAGCCATCCTCAGAGGCGCACCGCCCGCACAAAGGCCACCCAACCCAAGCTGAGATAACGCTCCAACTGCAGCCCCACCTGTTGAAGGTGCTCGCGCAACTGGGTTTCTGAGAAAAAATGGAGGCCGGTGGCTTCCAGCCATTGCTGCACCATCTGCCCCCATCCCTGTACCTGCTGGCTGTGCATTGAGACAAAGGCTCCTCCCGGTCTCAACACACGGGCAATTTCCCGCAAACAGGGATCCAAAGGCACTTCGTTCAAGGTTGCCCCACTGATCACCGCCCCAAAAGTTCCTGAGGCGAGGGGA
>Ga0101943_1001872_pt2 | contig 13085 bp, 10 predicted proteins | sample DewCreD2012metaG_5_FD_75244 | JGI IMG/M metagenome (GOLD analysis project Ga0101943, IMG submission 75244) | Hot spring sediment bacterial and archeal communities from British Columbia, Canada, to study Microbial Dark Matter (Phase II) - Dewar... ... | reverse complement strand
TCGACTTCGTTGCTGCTCCGTTGTGAGTGGATCAAGCGTAAGTGTCGACCTCGTGATCTTCGAGGACACTTCTCTGCGGCGGCCAGAATGCGGAGAAATCGTTCTGCTTTGGAAGCAGTCTTGCGCCCGATCCCGCAGATTGGTGAGTTTTTGTTTCTACCCAGGCCGAGCTAGCAACGGGTGCGGATTCGTTGACACGTTGTGCTCGCTTTTCTAGGGGTGCCTCTCCGTATGCGGTGGCTTTTGCTGGTTTGTTTGCTGGTTGCCACCAGTTGGCGTCCTTGTTGGTCCGCATTCGCAGACCCTCTCGAGCTTGCGGGAACGAGCGTGCTTCCACCTGGCTTGGAAGTGGCCACTGACGGGCCCGACGGAGCCACTTCACTAACACCCCGCGCACGTGTCGTGCGGCCAAATGAGGGGTTGAAACGAAGGCTCGAATCGCGGGGATGGGCTCCAGTGGATGCCCGAGCGAGCGCTGGTACCTTTGCGCGAGGGCTCGGGTGTTCTTGGAAGCCACCGTTACATTGCCCCACCGATATTGTGCGGCTGTGTGTCTTGCGTTGCTAATTGCTTCTTCACGCTGAGGAAGCGCCGTCGCCGGTCTGAGGGCTAGGCGACATCTTTTGGAAATTCGAGACGCTGCGTCCGCGCTAGGTTTGCCACCGGAGTGCGGTCGGCCAGTCGAGCAGTGGGGCACAAGGTCACCAGCAGGGCGCAGCGGATCTGCAGGGATCTCGCGGCAGTGTGTCCGTGTTGACCGTCTCTTTAGGGAACACGGCTGATGACAGGATACGGAAGGATGTGTATGCGAGGCCACGCGTCGATCGCAAGAGGTCGGAAACGATCCACTCTCAGTTTGAGAGCCCACCCTGAACGGAACGGTGGCTGGGTAGGCCTGTGTGTTCGGTCACGAATATGGTCGGGTTCCTCTGGGAGAGGCGCTTGCCTGGGTGTTGCGCTGTACGCGCTCATCGGCACGCCCGTGTTTGCGGAGCCGCTTTCTTGGCGCGATGCATTGGAGCTCGCCGAGAGACAGCACCCGCTGTTGCAGGCGGCGCTCGCCGAGATCGATGCAGCGCAGGCCGCCATACGTACGGCGCGCGCTGTCCCGAATCCGTTGGGGAGTTTTGCTGCGGGTAGGCAGACCGTGCGTGCCCCCGGCAATACGGCAGGGACGGCTTATGGGTTTACGGCGGAACAAGTCATCGACTGGGGTCCTGTTCGCTCGACACGGATCGCTCTAGCGGAGTGGCATCAGGCACGTGCAAGGGCGTTGGCAGAGCTTACCCGCCTCGAAGTGTTGAGCGGCGTGCGCCGCGCCTTTTACGAGGTTCTCCGGCTCCAAAGCGAGATTGCCTTGCTGCAGGAAAACGTTCGTCTCGTCGAAGAACTGCTGCAGCGAGTTCGACTACGCGTCTCGGTGGGTGAAGGGGCCCGGTTGGAGGCAATCCGCGCCGAGGCTGAGCTTGCAGTTGCCTCTACGGGGGCCAACAAAGCGCAGCTGGAGCTCGTGCGAGCACTCGGTGCGCTTCGCACGGCGATCGGTTTGCCTGAGGGAGCTCCAATCCAGGTAGTGGGAGCTCCAGAGCCCGCTGCCACGCTGCCGGACCTCCAAGCTCTTCGCGCTGAAATGCTCGACCGGCACCCGGCGCTACGGCTAGCTCGTTCCGAAATTCATGCGGCCGAGGCCCGGCTGCGTCACGAGGCAGCCCAACGGATTCCCCAGCCGTCGCTTCTCGCGCAGGTGGACTACCCACCCGATACCCCAGTGTACCTGGTTGGGTTTGCGGTTCCTGTCCCGCTGTGGAACCTCCGTCAAGGCCCGATCGCCGAAGCTCAGGCCCAACTACGGCGGGCGCAAGAAATGGCACGGCACCGCGAGCTCGAACTCCTCAGCGCTCTCGAGGCGGCTTACGGGCGTTACCAAATTGCGCATCAGCAAGCTCAGACCATCGAGCAAGTTCTACTGCGCGAAGCGCAGCAGGCGCTCGAAGCTTCTGAAACCGCGTACCGGTTGGGCGAGCGGGGATTGATCGAGGTGCTCGATGCACAACGCGTACTCCGGAGCGTGCGGTTGAGTTTCGTGCAGTCGCAGTTCGAGCGCCAAGCAGCGATGATCGACTTGGACGCGCTCCGGGCGGTCGATCCCCGCCAGCGAACAAACTGAAAACAAAGGGCGCCAAATGTCGATTGCGTACATTGTGCTTCGTCTGTCGCTGTGGAGTTGCTTGACTCTCCTTGTCTACGGATGTTCCGCAGATCCAGGCGCACGGCCCTCGGATCAAGGCCGTGCGCCAAACAATCCGCACGAAGTGGTCGTATCCAGCGAGCTGCTTGCGCGGTTGCGCCTTGGGGAGCCGGAGCAGCTGCCAGTCAAGGTACGAATTCCCGTTCCCGCAAGAATCGAAGTGGACGGGTCTAGAACCGTGCTGGTCGGATCGCCCGTGCTCGCTCGCGTGACGCGGTTGCCTGTGGTCGAGGGGGAGCGGGTGCAGCGGGGCCAAGTGGTGGGGATCCTGCATAGCACGGAACTCTCTGCTGCCCAGCAAGCCTTCCTCAAGGCCTTGGCTACCAAACAACTCGCCCTACGAGCCTTGGAGCGCGCACAAATTCTGCTCGACGCCGGGGTCATCAGCAATGCGGAATTTCACCGGCGCGAGGTAGAGCTTGCTGAGGCCCAAGCAGAGCTGGGTGGGGCCCGCGATCAGCTCTTGAACTTGGGCATGTCGAGTGCGCACGTGGAGCGTTTGGAGAGAACCCGTCGCATCGAGTCGGCGCTGGAGATAGTCGCTCCGATCGACGGGACGCTGCTGCGCCGACACGTTACCATCGGCCAAGTCGTCGAACCGGGTGACGTGCTCTTTGAAATCTCGGATTTGTCCTCACTGTGGTTGGTTGCTGACGTGCCCGAACAGTACGCAGGGATGCTGTTTGTCGGCCAGGAGGTCGAGGCACAGGTGCCTTCTTTGGATGGCAGGCAGGTGCGCGGCGAATTGTCTTTTGTTGCGCCAACGGTGGACCCCGCGACCCGCACAATTCGGGTGCGGATGAATCTTCCCAACCCGCAAGGGAGCTTCAAACCGGCGATGATGGCAACCATGGTGCTGGAACGCGCGCCTGCCACACAACGAGTTCTTCCGAACAGTGCCGTGGTCCGTGAGGGCAACAAAGAATTTGTGTTCGTGCAACGGAGCCCGAATACGTTCGTGTTGCGCCCGGTTGAGTTAGGTGACGAGGTCGAAAACCACCGAGTGCTGCTAGGAGGAGTCCAGCCAGGGGAGCAAGTGGTTCTAGACGGCGCTTTCCACCTGAATAACGAGCGGCGCCAGCAACAATTCCGTTCGGAAGGGGCCTGAACCATGCTGTCTGCGCTGATTCGTTGGTCTCTGGAACAGCGTATTGTCGTGACGGTGGTTGCTGTGGTCGTTACTGCCTTAGGGGTGGCAGCCTTGCGCGATCTTCCCATTGACGCCTTCCCGGACGTTACGAACGTTCAAGTGCAAGTTGCCACGGAAGTGCCAGGTCGGACGCCCGAAGAAGTCGAGCGCATGGCGACGATTCCGGTGGAAATCGGGATGACGGGGCTGCCTGGATTGGTAGAAATGCGCTCGCAGAACGAGCCGGGTCTCTCAATTGTGACCTTGGTGTTTACCGACGACACGCCCGTGTATTTTGCCCGGCAGCTGGTCGCGGAACGACTTGCGGAGGTCCGCTCACGGATGCCGCCTGATTTGATGCCGGTGCTCGGGCCGGTTTCGAGCGCCTTGAGCGAAGTGTACCAGTACACCTTGGAGAGACCCGACGACGGGGAGCGCCCGTTAACCAAAGAAGAACTGTTGGAGCGGCGCACGATCCAGGACTGGGTCGTACGGCCGCTGCTGCGCTCGGTCCCGGGAGTCGCCGAAATCAACTCCACGGGTGGCTATGTGAAGCAGTACCAGGTGCTGGTTGACCCATTTCGGCTCCAGTCTTACGGGCTCAGCATCGCGGACGTAAAGCGAGCGCTGGCCAATAACAACGCCAACTCGAGCGGCGGCATCCTGCCGCGCGGCCCGGAGATCTTGCTCGTGGGGGGCTTTGCGCTCGTTGGAGGGCTCGACGATCTGCGGTCGATCGTAGTTAAAGAAGTGAACGGCACCCCGGTATACGTGCGCGACCTTGCTCAGGTCCGCATCGGAGAGGACGTTCGCTACGGCGCCATGGTCAAAGGGGGGTACACCGAAGCCGTGGGTGGCATCGTGATGATGGTTGCCGGCGGAAATGCGAAGGAAATTGTGAGCGCTGTCAAAGCCCGGGTGGAAGAAATCAACCGCAAACAGCTTCTTCCTGGTGGATTGCAGATCGTCCCTTACTACGACCGCTCGAAACTCGTTGACGCCGCGTTAGCGACGGTGAGCCGCGTCCTCGTGGAGGGCATCGTCCTGGTTATTGTGATCCTTTTCCTGTTCCTCGGCGACGTTCGTTCGAGCCTCATTGTCATTGCCACCTTGTTGGTCACTCCAGCGGTCACCTTCCTGGCGATGAACACCCTCGGCATGTCGGCAAACTTAATGTCGTTGGGCGGTCTCGCGATCGCGATCGGACTCATGATCGACGGCTCCGTGGTAATCGTGGAAAACGTTTACTCGCGCTTAGCTCGCGCCGATGGGCAAACGAAGTTCCGCATCGTGTGCGAGGCGGCGTGCGAAGTGGGCGTCCCGGTCACCTTTGGCGTCGGGGTGATCATCCTCGTCTTTCTCCCGCTGATGACCCTGCAAGGAATGGAGGGAAAATTGTTCGCCCCTCTCGCCTATACCATTGCGATCGCTCTAACGGTTTCGTTGGCAGTCTCGCTCACTCTCTCGCCGGTGCTTTGTCTCTTCTTTCTCCGTGGCGGGCATGAACACGAGACCCACTTAGTGCGCATGCTCAAGAGGCCGTACGCGGCTCTGCTCGGTGCTGCGGTATCGCGGCCGCGCACCACGTTGGGGATCGCGGCCCTGTTGTTCCTCGGTGCACTCGTCCTGTTGCCGTTTTTAGGCACCTCTTTCATCCCGGAACTCAAGGAAGGGACCATTTCTCCGAACATTAACCGGGCACCAAACATCGCCCTTGACGAGTCGATCAAGATGGAACTGGAAGCCCAGCGGCTCGTGCGCGACATCCCCGGTGTCGACTACGTGGTTTCGCGTTTGGGGCGTGGAGAGTCGCCGATCGACCCGGCGGGGTACAATGAAACCGACATGATGATCGAGCTTCTGCCTGCGGAACAGCGCAGGGGGCGTACGCAAGACGACATTGCCGATGAAGTGCGACGGCGATTGGCGGTTTTGCCCGGCGTGAATTTGGTCATGGCCCAACCGATCTCCGACCGTGTGGACGAGATGGTCACTGGCGTACGGGCGGACGTGGCAGTGAAAATCTTCGGCGAAGATTTGAACGTTTTACTGGACAAGGCCAATGAGGTTGCCCGAGTGGCAAACGCGATCCAGGGCACTGGTGAGATGAAAATCGATCGAGTGGGCGGCCAACATAACTTGAGAATCGTGATCGACCGCCAGGCAATTGCCCGCTACGGACTCAACGCCTCCGACGTGCACGCGGTGATCGAGGCTGCCATTGGGGGTGAATCGGTGACCGAAATTTACGAGGGGGAGCGGCGGTTTCACGTCGTCGTACGGTACCCAGAACACTTAAGGAATAGCGTTTCGGCAATTTCGCATATCAACGTCAGCGAAAGGCAGGGAGAGCCGATACCCTTGTCGGCACTGGCGAAAATCGAAGTCCAAGAAGGACTTTCGCAAATCAAGCGAGAGCAAGGCCGGCGCCGGATCGCGGTGGCGATTAACGTGCGCGATCGCGATCTCGGGGGATACGTGGCCGAACTGCAGCAGGAGGTACAGAAGAAGGTCATGTTGCCTCCTGGTTACTTTTTCGAGTGGGGTGGACAGTTCGAAAATATGCAGCGGGCGAGAGCCCATTTGATGGTCATTGTCCCGATTACGATCGCCGCAATTTTCTTCTTGCTGTTCTTGCTGTTTCAGTCTGTACGCCTCGCTTCGCTGATCATCCTCGTGCTTCCGTTTGCTTCGATTGGTGGCGTGTTTGGCCTGTACATCACAGGTGAGTACTTATCCGTTCCTGCTTCGATTGGCTTTATTGCGCTGTGGGGGATCGCGGTTTTGAATGGGGTTGTGTTGGTATCCTACATTCGGTCTTTGCGCCTCCAAGGAGCGGGTGTGTACCAGGCGGTGCTGGACGGTGCGGAGCGCCGGTTCCGGCCCGTGATGATGACCGCAACCGTGGCAGCACTCGGACTCGTTCCGTTCTTGTTTGCGACGGGCGCAGGCTCCGAAGTGCAGCGCCCGCTGGCGATCGTGGTCATCAGCGGATTGATTACGTCGACGGTCCTTACGCTGGTCGTGTTGCCCACGTTGTATCGCTTTTTCGATTCTCTGCCCGCAGGCCGAACCGTCGCGGTCGCAGAGACGCATCCAGCCTCACGTGCCCCCACAGAATGTGGGAACCAGGAGTTCCTTTAGGCCGAGGTGTTCGGGGAACACAGCCGCCAGTAGGGCGTGTGTTCAAGGCAAGAGCCTCCCATGGAAAACGTTCCGTGCACCTCGATCCTTGCTTCGGGCACCGCGCCTGGAGGCGGGGCAGGCCGCGGCAGCACTCGGAACGATCGTGAGCAACTGCAGGCAGCCACGCACGCAACTCTTCCCTTGACGCTGGCCATGGAGCATCGCAGCCACCGCAGCCCTGCGCGTGCCAGCAAAAGCAGACGACTTTGGTGCTGGCGCTGCCTGATTCTTGGTTCCCTGTTTCCTCCAGGCGCTTCAAGAGCGTGTCCTCGCCTCGGCTTGGCCAGGGGTTTTTTCTTGTGCTAGCCAGCTCCACGTGTCGCCGACGCTGTTCCAAGAGATCTTGGTTTGGGCTGTGCCCGTTCTGGTTGCAGTGATTCTGCACGAAGTGGCGCATGGGCTCGTGGCGTACATGTTGGGCGACCCCACCGCCAAGGAAGCGGGGCGGCTCACCTTGAATCCGCTGCCACACATTGACCTCTTCGGCACCGTGCTGCTGCCGTTGTTCCTCGTCGTAGTGCAAGCGCCGTTCTTGTTCGGGTATGCGCGTCCGGTACCGGTAAACTTTCACCGGCTTCGAGATCCGCGGCGCGATATGGTGCTGGTTGCCGCAGCGGGACCGGTCACGAATCTCCTCCTCGCAGCGGCCTTCGCGGCAGCCTTGCCTTTGCTTTGGGTGCCCGAGCTTCGGCCTGCGGCGCAGTCGATCGCCGCGCAAATTGCCTTGCGCGGAGTGCTCATCAACGTGGTGCTGGCCGTGTTCAACTTGTTGCCAGTGCCTCCGCTCGACGGCGGGCGCGTGTTGGCCGGAGTCGTCCCGCTTCCCGCTGCGCGCCTGCTCGCTCGGTTGGAACCGTACGGCATGTTGATTGTCGTTGCATTGCTTGCCACAAACGTTGCAAGCGTGGCGATGCGTCCGATCATTCGCGTGCTCTTGGGGTGGCTGTTGTGAGTGGAGAGGTGACAAAGCGCGTGGTCGTGAGTGGGATGCGTCCCACCGGTCGCTTGCACTTGGGCCATTTGCATGGAGCCTTGCGCAACTGGGTTCGCTTGCAAAACGAGGGCGGACGCTGCTTCTTCTTCGTTGCCGATTGGCATGTCCTGACCACCAAGCCGGAAGGAACCGAGTCGATCGAGCAAAACACGGTGGAAATGGTGACCGACTGGCTTGCCGTCGGCATCGATCCGCAAAAAGCAGTGATCTTTCGCCAGTCGGCCATCAAGCAACATGCGGAGCTGCACTTGCTGCTGTCGATGGTCACCCCCACCCCGTGGCTCATTCGCAATCCGACAGTAAAGGAGCAAGCGCGCGACCTCGGCCTCATTAGCGGAGAGGAAGATCAAGAGGTTTTGAGCTTGAGCTACGGATTGCTCGGCTACCCAGTGCTGCAAAGTGCCGACGTGCTGATCTACAAGGCAACCGCGGTTCCGGTTGGGGAAGACCAAGCACCGCACATCGAACTTACACGCGAAATTGCCCGCCGGTTCAACCATTTTTACTCCCCTGTGTTCCCCGAGCCGCAAACGCTGGTCACCGAGGCTCCGCGAGTACCCGGGCTGGACGGCCGCAAGATGAGCAAGAGCTTCCACAACGCCGTCTGGCTGCGCGACTCGCCGGAGGAGGTCGACCGGAAACTCTCGCGCATGATGACCGACCCCCGACGCGTCCGACGGACCGATCCGGGCGAACCCGAAGACTGCCCAGCCTTCCGCCTGCACCGCATTTACTGTTCCCCCGAGGAGATCGATTACGTCACCCGGGGGTGCCGCAGTGCGGGCATTGGCTGCCTTGAATGTAAGAAGATCATGATCCGCCACGTCGTTGCCGACTTGGCGCCCATCGCGGAACGGCGGCAACAACTGGAGAAGGAACCGCAGGTCGTGCACGAGGTCCTGGCTCGTGGGCAAGAGCAAGCACGGGAGGTTGCCGAGACTACGATGCGCGAGGTCCGCACGGCGGTAGGTTTGCCGGCATGACGCGGCTGCGTGCCCCCGTTCCCGAGCAGTTGCCCCTGCCCTTCTACCGCGTGCGACTCGATGTGTTCGAGGGTCCGCTCGACTTGCTCTTGCACCTCATCAAGAAAAACGAGGTGGACATTACGGACATCCCCATCTCCACCATCACCGAGCAATACTTGCAGTACCTGGACTTGCTCCGTGAGCTTCGCCTGGATGTCGCTGGCGAGTTTCTGGTGATGGCTGCCACGCTCATGCTGATCAAGTCGCGCATGCTGTTACCGCAAGACGAGAACGAAGAAGAGGACGAGGGAGACCCCAGGCAAGAACTCGTGCAGCAACTGCTCGAATACCAGCGCTACCGCGAGGCCGCCTTGGCCTTAGCCGAACGGCCGTTTTTGAATCGCGACGTGTTTGCACGCCCGCGCGAGGCCCAACCGCCTTCCGGGCCACAGCCTCTCAAGGTAGAGCTTTGGGACTTGGTGGAGGCCTTGCGTGCGCTGCTTGCGCGCCGCAAACCGGAACCGGTCCATCGCGTCGAACTCGAACAGGTGTCGCTGCGTGCGTGCGCGAACCGACTCTTGAGCCAGTTGCGAATCCACCGCCGCGTGCAGTTCGATTCCCTGTTCCCCGAAACCGCTTCCCGCTTGGAAGTCATCGCCACGTTTCTCGTGCTGCTCGAACTCATTCGCCTCGGAGCCCTCGCTGCCGTACAAGAACATTGGCGCGCTCCGATCGAAGTAGAACTGCTGCAGGAAGACGTGCGCTTGGATTGGCTTGCGGAGGTCGAGCAAGATTACGGCGACTAAAAGGCGACCGATGACGCGCAGCGACACAGGATCTTCAGAAGTGCAGGATGCATCCCTCCGCCAGCCCGATGGCGCACAAGGCCACGGGCCGGACGAGGCAGACTCCACGCAACCAGAGGAGGCGCTGCTCGACTCCGTGTTCAGCCCGGGCCGGCTCGCGCCAATTCTCGAGAGCCTCCTGTTTGCCTCGGGCGCCCCGGTTTCGTTGCGCAAGTTGGTGGAAGTTCTTGACGGCCCGACGGTTGCCCAAGTGCGCGCAGCCCTGGAACTGTTGCGCCAGGATTACGCCCCGGGAAAGCGCGGCATCCACCTGGTGGAAGTTGCCGGCGGCTACCAGTTCCGCACCGCCCGCGAGAATGCCGTGTGGGTGCAGGCGCTGTTGCAAGAAAAACCCCAGCGCCTCGGGCGGGCGACGCTGGAGACGTTGGCGATCGTCGCGTACAAGCAGCCGGTGACGAAGGCGGAAATTGAATCCATCCGAGGCGTGGACTGCGATGCGGCCCTCAACACGCTGCTGGCGCGCAGGCTGGTGAAAATTGCCGGCCGCAAGGAAACGATCGGCCGGCCCTTGCTCTATGCGACAACGCCGGAGTTTTTGGAAACCTTCGGGCTGAAGGACTTGAACGACTTGCCGGCTCTGCAAGAACTCACGAACGCACTCGAGGCACTTACACTTTCTGAAGGTCGAGAAGATGTCAGCATCCAAACCAGCACCCCTGCCACCGAAGAACCGACCACCGCGCCAGCAGCGTCTGCAGAAGATCATCGCCCAGGCGGGCTTAGCCTCCCGCCGCCAGGCAGAGCAGTGGATTCTTGAGGGCCGGGTCCGTGTCAACGGGCAGGTAGTGACCGAACTCGGCACGAAAGCCGACCCCGTGCGCGATCGAATTACCGTGGGCGGCCGCCGTGTGATGGCTGCCCCGGAATTTTTCTACCTCATCATGCACAAACCCACCGGGGTGGTCACCACCATGTCGGACCCAGAAGGCCGCCCCACGGTGCGCGACTTGTTGCCGAAGCTGCGGGCGCGCGTTTACCCCGTCGGACGCCTCGATTACCACTCGTCCGGACTGCTGTTGTTTACGAACGACGGCGAGTTGGCGTTGCGCTTGACCCACCCACGGTACGGTGTGCGCAAGGTGTATCACGTGAAGGTGGAAGGCGTTCCCAGCGAGTCTGCTTTGCAAAAACTCACGCGCGGGGTGCGGTTGGAGGACGGCGTGGCGCGCGCCGATGCCGTGCGCGTACTTCGTTCCAACGGCGCCAAGACGTGGCTCGAAGTGGAGCTGCGGGAAGGCCGCAAACGGGAGATTCGCCGGATGTGTACCGCCGTCGGGCACGACGTGGAAAAACTCAAACGGGTGGCTATCGGCCCGATCCATCTGGGGCGATTAGAACCGGGCGAAAGTCGCCTGCTCACGGTGGACGAAGTGCAAAAGCTCCGGCAGGCCGTGGGCCTCGATTGATGCGACCGCCACAAGAAGTGCGAATTCGTGGCCGCCGATCTTCGCGCAAATGCGAACCTGAATTCCACGACCAGCGGCTTGCTTGAGGGATGTCAACGGAGCAGAAATTGCTGTTGGAGAGGCACTCATGAAACAACGCCGGCACGTACGCACAGTGATCGTGGGCAGCGGTTTTGGCGGCATCGGACTAGGAATTCGTCTCAAGCAGGCAGGGCTCGGGGACTTCACGATTCTGGAAAAAGAGCGGACACTCGGCGGAACCTGGCGAGACAACACCTACCCCGGTGCGGCCTGCGACGTGCCCTCGATGTCGTATTGCTTTTCCTTCGCCCAGAAAACCGACTGGAGCCGCAAATGGGCACCGCAAGCGGAAATTCAAGCGTACATGGAAGACATCGCCCACTCCTTCGGGATCGTACCTCATATCCGCTTCGGCACCGAGTTCACGGGGGCTCGCTTCGATGCCGCAAGCGGCACGTGGGAAGTGCACACCCGTCAGGGCGAATCGTTGCGGGCCGACGCACTCGTGGTGGGCATTGGGCAGCTCCACTATCCCTACATCCCCAAAATCGAGGGCCAAGAACTGTTTCGAGGTGTACAGTTCCACTCCGCGCGCTGGAACCACGAGTACGACTTCCGGGGCAAGCGCGTGGCGGTCATTGGCAATGCTGCCAGCGCGATCCAGTTCATCCCGCAAATTGCTCCGCTCACAGAGCGGTTGTACATCTTTCAACGCAGTGCCAACTGGATGATCCCCCGGGGCGATCGCCCGTACCGCAAGTGGGAGCATTGGGTATTTGCCCACGTACCTGGCTGGGCAAAACTGTATCGGGCGCGGCTATGGGCTACGCTGGAGTTGTTCCTGTTGCCGGTCATCCAGCAGAAGCCGTGGGCCATGCGATACTACAAGCGCATCGCGCTCGAGTACCTGGAGACCACCGTTCGCGACCGCGAGCTTCGCCGGAAGCTCGTGCCGGATTACCCCGTGGGAGCGAAGCGAATCCTGATCTCTGACGACTACTACCAGGCGTTGAACCTCCCGCAGGTCCGCTTGGTTACCGACGGCGTGGCGCGATTTGCGGAACATGCCGTGGTGACCAAAACCGGCGAGGAGCTCGAGGTGGATGCGGTGATTTTCGCCACCGGCTTTCGCACCAATCCGTTTCTAGCCGGGCTGCGCATCGAGGGCCTGGAGGGGCGGTTGCTCGAAAACGACTGGGCCGAAGGCGCCCGCGCGTACTACGGCATCACAGTTCCCGGGTACCCGAACTTCTTCATGCTGTACGGGCCGAACACGAACTTGGGGCATAACTCCATCCTCTTCATGCTCGAGTGCCAGTTTCAGTACATCCTCGAAGCGCTGCGCGTACTGGAGGAAGGCGCGCTGTACTTGGACGTTCGCCCGGACGTCTTCGAGGCCTTCAATCAGGAAATCCAGGCTGCTCTTCAGGGTACTGCATGGGCACGCGTGGACCGTAGCTGGTACAAAGACGAAGCGGGTCGCATCACCAACAACTGGCCGTACTCGACATTCTGGTACTGGTGGAAAACACGTCACCTCGACCGTTCCGACTATCGCATCGTGACCGCTCAAGAAGTCGAAGTCCGCGAAACCGAGCCCGCATTGCCACTGGCAGCAGGCGCCGCACATTAGCGTTGCGTCCATGGTTCCCTGGACTCGGGGGAACGTTCCTAGCGTACGAGCGAAACCCTACCGCCAAGGGACGCGACCGGGTTCCGTAGGAGAAAGTCGGCGTTCGGCGCACAGCGAAGCCCAGCGCAACGGCAACGTGGGTGCTGTCGTCGCCTCGGCCAATGGCGTTCCCGGGTCTTTGTGGCGTGCCGGCACGGGGTATCGCCTCGTGGTGCGACTCTTTTTGCCGTGCGTCCTTCTTTTCGTGTGGGTTGGCTGCGGCTCGGACGGCGAACCGCCCGGCGCAGTGGTGGCAGATGCCGCCCGGTCGGAAGATGTGTGCGCATCGCCTGCTTTCCGGGGGTTCGGGTTCGACCGCTACGGAGGTTGGAAAGGCATTCGAGTACCGGCCACGGGGCGGTTTCGGGTGGAGGCAGTGCGGGGAGTGTGGTGGTTCATCACACCTGAGGGCCATGTGTTGTTTTCCGCTGGCGTAACGGGGGTCGACCCGGTTGGCGATTTTGTGCGCGGTACGAACGAGTCGCCCTACTTGGCGAACGTGCTCCGGAAGCATGGCTCCGTGCAAGCTTGGGCCGACAGCACCACCCAGCGCTTATGCTCCTTAGGGTTCCGGGTGCTGGGAGGCTGGATGGGACCC
>Ga0101943_1002181_pt1 | contig 13099 bp, 15 predicted proteins | sample DewCreD2012metaG_5_FD_75244 | JGI IMG/M metagenome (GOLD analysis project Ga0101943, IMG submission 75244) | Hot spring sediment bacterial and archeal communities from British Columbia, Canada, to study Microbial Dark Matter (Phase II) - Dewar... ... | reverse complement strand
GGTCCACAGTCTGGAGCGGGCGGTGGCTGTGGCCGCGGAGGGGGCGGACTTTCTCCTGGTCGGGACGATCTTTCCCTCGCGGTCGCACCCTGGCGAGGGGGGAGCCGGTGTGGACCTTATCCGTCGGATCGCGGCCCGCGTGGAGCGGCCGCTCGTCGGCATCGGTGGCATCACCCCGGAGAACGCCGGGGCGGTCATCGCCGCCGGCGCCACCGGGGTGGCGGTTATCTCGGCCATCCTGGCGGCTCCCGAGCCGACGGCCGCCGCCCGGGCCTTGCGGACAGCGGTCGAGGCCGGGCGGGCCGGCGCGTCGCTGATCCGGAGGAGCGCAGACACCGGATGATCCGCGTTATCGTCAATGGCAAGCCGCGAGAACTGCCCGGACCGATGACGGTGGCCGAGTTTCTGGCTCAGCACAACATCAATCCGGCCACCGTGGCCGTCGAGCTGCGGGGCGATATCGTCCGGCGGGAGCACTACGCTACCACGGTGATTCAGGACGGCGACCGCCTGGAGATCGTGCGGATGATCGGGGGCGGGGCGGTCTGACGATGCTGGCCCTGGGGTTGATCCGGGCCCTGCTGATCCTCCCCGGCGTCGTCGTCCACGAACTGGCCCACTACTACTTCTGCCGCCTGGCTGGGGCTGCCGTTCACGAGGTGGTCTTCTTTCGCCTGGGCGATCCGGCTGGTTATGTCAGCCACGCCCCGCCCCGCCGGCTGAGTCTGCACTGCCTCATCGTCGCCGGCCCCCTGCTGGTGAACTCGACGCTGGCGCTCGGCCTTTTCGCCCTGGCCGCTCACCAGATCCAGGTTCTCCAGCCGCTCGACCAGCCGGTTGGTCTGCCCGGCTGGCTGAGCCTGGTGGTGCCGCTCTGGTGGGGCCTGGTCATCGCGCTGCACGCGCTGCCCAGCCGGGGCGACATCGAGGGCCTCTGGCAGGTGGTGGGCTGGCATCTGCAGCGGCGCCACCTCGGGGCCGTCCTGGCCCTGCCGGTCACCGGGGTGCTGGGGCTGCTCTGTCTGGGGCGCCAGGTCTGGCTGCACTGGGTCTACGCGGGAGCTCTGGGGGGCCTGGCCTGGTGGGCGGTGGTCGGGCGGGCCGGTGGCTAGCGGCGGGCGGTGGCGAAGAACTGCAGGGCCCGCCGGATCTTCTCCTCCAGGGGCAGGGCCGGGTCGAGAGCGAGTGCGCGCAGGGCGGTCTGGACCTCGGCCGGGCTGTAGCCCAGGCCCTGCAGGGCCGCTGCCACCTCGTCGAGGTCTGACCCTGGTCCCCCGGCCGGCGCGGGCGTGGGCAGTTTCCCCCGGAGTTCCAGGACCAGCCGCCCGGCCAGTTTGCGCCCGACCCCCGGCACGGTCGTCAGCTGCTCGACATCGCCGGCCGCGATGGCTGTCCGCAGCCGGTCGGGGGTGAGGACCGAGAGGAGATTGAGGGCCACCCGTGGGCCCACACCGGTGACGGTGAGCAGCTGCTCGAAGAGCTGTCGCTCGTCCTCGGTCAGGAAGCCGTAGAGGGCCAGGGTGTCCTCGCGCAGATAGAGGACGGTCCGCAGTTCGACCGGCGAGCCGACCGGTCCCAGGGCGCTCCGCGTGGTCAGCGGCACGAAGACGCGCAGACCGACTCCCCCGACGTCCACCACGATGCTGTCGGCGGTTGTGGCCGCCAGGACCCCGCGCACCCGGTCGATCACAGGTCCACCCCGCGCGCCTGCCAGTTCTGGCGCTGCTGCTGGTGCTGAAGGTGACAGAGGGCGATGGCCACCGCGTCGGCGGCGTCATCGGGCTGAGGAGGCGCCGGCAGGCCGAGAAGCAGACGCACCATCTCCTGGACCTGCTCCTTCCGGGCCCGTCCGTAGCCCACGATGGCCAGTTTGACCTGGAGCGGGGTGTATTCGCAGACGGGGAGCCCGGCCTGGGCGGCCACCAGCAGGACCACCCCCCGGGCCTGGCCGACGGCGATGGCGGTCCGGACGTTCTGATTAAAAAAAAGCTGCTCGACCGCCACCTCAGTCGGCTGGTACTGGGCGATGAGGGCGTGCAGTCCCTCATAGAGTCGTCGCAGCCGTTCGCCGGCTGGCTCCTCGGCCTCCGTGGTCAGGACGCCACAGGCGAGGAGGCGGGGCTGCGGCCCGTCCTGAGCCACCAGGGCGTAGCCCAGGCGGGCGGTGCCGGGGTCCACCCCCAGGGCCACCGGCTTAGCGGTGTGCGACGCTCTCGCCAAGGTGGTACTTCTCGAGCAGCTCTTCGGGGAACTCAACGTTGGTGTACACCCGCTGGACGTCGTCCAGCTCATCCAGCCGGTCCATGAGCCGCAGCACCTGCAGGGCGGCCTCGCCGTCGAGCTGGATGGTCGTCTTGGGGACCATGGCCAGTTCGGCCGACTCGACCTTGTAGCCGGCGCGCTCCAGGGCCGTTCGGACGGCCTCCAGGTCGGCGGGCTGGGTCAGGATCTCCAGCGTGCCGTTCTCGGTGCGCACGTCCTCGGCGCCGGCGTCGATGGCCACCAGCGCCACCTCATCGGCGTCGTGCCCGGCCACGTTCACCCGGACCACGCCGCGCTGGTCGAAGAGCCAGGCCACACAGCCGGCCTCGCCCAGGCTGCCGCCGGAGCGCGTGAAGACGCTGCGGATCTCCGAGACCGTCCGGTTCCGGTTGTCGGTCATGGCCTCGACCAGGATGGCGGCGCCGTGCGGCCCGTAGCCCTCGTAGATGACCTCCTCCAGGGCCGCCGCCTCGGTCAGGCCCAGCCCCCGCTTGATCGCCCGCTCGATGTTCTCCATCGGCATGTTGGCCTCGCGGGCGCGCTGGATGGCCATGCGCAGCCGGAAGTTGGCCTCTGGATCGCCACCGCCCTCCCGGGCGGCCACCATGATCTCACGGCCGAGCTTGGTGAAGAGCTGGCCTTTGCGGGCGTCGTTGACAGCCTTCTGGCGCTTGATCTGCGCCCACTTGCTGTGCCCAGCCATCGCTACTCACCTCTCTTCCGTGCCCGCACCCGGCCTGACCGCGCCAGCGCACCCCTGACTGGCCGGCCGGCGTGCGCCGTAGAATTATACCACAAAGCGAGCGCCAGACAGAAGAGACGTCTGGACGCTTGCTCGTTTTACGATTGCGTTCGGCGCGCCCGGCCCGCTATAACTATACGGTGAGGATTGCCGGGGAGGCGACAGGCGCATGGACGAGGCCCAGAAGCCCAAGTACTACATCGACCTCCAGTGGTACGAGGCCCGCAACCGCTCCTTCCGGCTGGTGGCCCAGGGGCGTTTCTGCCCGTCGTGCCAGCGGAAGGTCGCGGCCGGCGAGCAGATCCAGGAGCGGGTGCCGACGGTTGACCCCAGGACCGGTCGGGTCGTCTTCGAGCTGCGCACCGTGCCCTACGGGGCCAATCCCCTTCAGGTCATCCGGACCTGCTGCTCCAAGCAGCGCCACTACATCACCCCGGAGACGCCGCTCCGCGAGGCCATCTTCCGGGTCTTCCTGGCCAACGGCAACCAGCCGATGGAGGCCGAGCGGATCCGCGAGTTCCTCGGCGAGTACATCAATCTCTCCGACCGACCGCACGGCTACAGCGTCGAGTTGATCGAGCGGCTCATTCAAACCGATACGACCTACGGCCTGCGCGAGTTCCGGCTGGCCGAGGCTGCCTGAGGGGTGACCGGTGGCGACCATCCGGCTTCTGCAGGGGGATATCACCGAGGTTGAGGCCGACGCCATCGTCAACGCCGCCAACACCCACCTCTGGATGGGGGCGGGAGTGGCCGGGGCCATCAAGCGCAAAGGGGGCGCTGAGATCGAGCAGGAGGCGGTCCGGCGGGGACCCATCCCGGTGGGCACGGCCATCGCCACCACGGCCGGTCGGCTCCGGGCCCGCTACGTCATTCACGCGGCGGTGATGGGACCGGACCTGGTGACCGATGCCGAGAAGATCCGCCAGGCCACCCGGAGCGCTCTCCAGCTGGCCGACGACCTGGGGCTGCGCTCGGTAGCCCTGCCGGCCCTGGGCACCGGTGTCGGTCGCTTCCCGCTCGACGAGGCCGCGCGGATCATGCTCAGCGAGGCTAAAAACTTCACGCCCAAGACTCTGCAGGAGATCCTCTTCGTTCTCTACGATACGGCGGCCTATCAGACCTTCGCTCGCGTGCTGGCCGAACTGGAGGGCCGGGCGCCCGGAGCGTCGGCGTGATCCTGGACCAGTTCCGTCTGGACGGGCAGGTGGCGCTGGTCACCGGGGCCAGCCGGGGGATCGGCCGGGCCATCGCCCGTGGCCTGGCCGAGGCCGGGGCCGATGTCGCCCTGGCCAGCCGCACGGTGGCCGACCTGGAGACACTGGCGGCCGAGATCGAGGGGCTGGGCCGGCGGGCGCTGGTCCTGCCCACCGACGTCGGCGATCCGGCCCAGGTCCGCCAGATGGTCGAGCGGACGGTGGCCGGTCTGGGCCGGCTGGACATCGTGGTGCCGGCCGCCGGCATCCCCTTCCGCAAGCCGGCGGTGGACCTGACAGAAAGCGACTACGAGCGGGTCTTCCGGGTGAACTTCGGCGGTGTGCTCTTCACCTGCCTGGCCGCCGGGCGGTATCTGCTCGCCCAGCGCCGGGGCGCGGTCATCACCATCGGCTCGCTGACCACGGCCATCGGGCTTCCCGGCCGGGCTCTCTACGGGGCGACCAAGGGAGCCATCGGTCTTCTGACCCGGACGCTGGCGGTCGAGTGGGGGCCTTACGGTGTGCGGGTCAACTGCATCGCCCCCGGCTGGATCTACACCGACCTCTCGAAAGGGGTGCTGGACGACCCCGCCTTCCGGGCCCAGGTGCTGGCCCGCACCCCGCTGGGGCGCATCGGCCAGCCGCAGGATCTGGTCGGCCTGGCGGTCTTCCTGGCCTCGCCGGCCGCCGCCTTCATCACCGGCCAGATCATCTTCGCCGACGGCGGCTACCTGGCCGGCTAGCGTCTGACCGGGTTTGCTGAGGCTCTGCCTGCTGCGCTCTCCCGATTATTGGGGTGGCACGAAGGGACTCATGCACCAGCGCCGTGCGGAGGAGCGTTCCCCTGGCTTGGTAACCACCCTGACGATCCCGGTCGCGGGCCTGGACTGCCCCTCCTGCGCCCACAACCTGGAGGCGGCTCTAACCGCTCTGCCTGGTGTAGTGCGGGCCGAGGCGCGGCTGACGACCGGCCAGGTTGTGGTGGCCTTCGATCCGGACCGCACCAGCCCGGTGGCGATCCAGCGGACCATCGAGTCTCTCGGCCACCGCCGGCCGACGCCGGCGGTGGTGGACCGTCTCTCCCGGACGGTGCTCCTGGTGCTGGGCGCGCTCTGGGGGGTAATCCTGCTGGGAGCTGTCGTCGGCGAGGGGCTTGGCTGGTCGACGCTGCTCAGCGAGCTAGTCCCCTGGCCGGTCTGGCTGGCGCTCATTCTAGCCGGCGGCTGGCCCATCTTCCGCGAGGTCATCGGGGCGGCCCGGCGGGGTCGGGTCACAGCCCGGACACTGATGACCCTGGGGCTCCTGGCGGCTCTGAGCGTGGGCGAGTGGGTGGCGGCCGCGCTGGTGGTGTTCTTCCTGCGGGTGGGAGCTTTCCTCGAAGCCTTCACCGGCGAGCGGACCCGCCAGGCGGTGCGAGCGCTGGCCGCGCTGGCCCCGGCGACGGCGCGGGTCGAGCGTGAGGGACAGGAGGTCGCCGTCCCCGTCGCGGCGGTGCGGCTCGGCGAGGTCGTCGTCGTCCGGCCGGGGGAGCAGGTCCCGGTGGACGGCGAGGTCATCGGCGGCCAGGCGGTGATTGACCAGTCGATGCTCACCGGCGAGCCGCTGCCGGTCGAGGTTGGGCCGGGAGCCCGGGTCCTGGCGGCCTCGTGGGTCAGCCAGGGGGCGCTGCGCGTTCGGGCCACGGCTGTCGGAGCCGCGACCCTCTACGGTCGGGTCGTCCGGCTGGTGGAGGCGGCCGAGGCGCACCGGGCCGAGGTCCAGCGGTGGGCGGACCTCTTTGCCGGCTACTACCTCCCGGTCGTCGTTGCGGTCGCTCTCGGCACCTTCCTGCTCCGCCGGGACCCGCTGGCGACGGCAGCGGTCCTGATGGTGGCCTGTGCCTGCTCATTCGCTCTGGCCACGCCGGTGGCTGTGACCGCGGCCATCGGCGCCGCGGCCCGCCGGGGGCTGCTGGTCAAAGGGGGACGGTATCTTGAAGCGCTGGCCCGGGCCGAGGTGGTCCTCCTCGATAAAACCGGCACTCTGACCCTGGGCCAGCCCCAGATCACCGACGTGGTGCCGCTGGCGGACCTCAGCGCCGCGCAGATTCTGCGGCTGGCGGCCACGGCGGAGCGCTATTCCGAACACCCTCTGGCGGCGGCCGTGCGGGTGGCGGCCAGGCGCCGCGGTCTGGTCGTGGAGGAGCCCGAGGCATTCACAGCGACCCCGGGCCTGGGCGTGCAGGCTCGGGTCGCCGGCCGCGTCGTTCAGGTTGGCGGCGGCCGGCTGCTGGCCACGGACCTGTGGCCGCCGGCGGCGAGGGCGCTGGCGGACGAGGGCAAGACGCTGCTCTTCGTCCTGTGCGACGGCCGACTGGTCGGCGTCCTGGCCGCAGCCGACCAGCTGCGGCCAGAGGTCCCGGCCGCTCTGGCGGCGCTTCGTCGTCTGGGCATTCGGCGGATCGAGATGCTCACCGGGGACAACGAGCGGGCGGCTGCGGCTGTGGCCGGGCGTCTCGGTGTCACCTACCGGGCGAACCTGCTGCCGGAGGACAAGATCGCCGTTGTTCGGGCGTACCAGGCGCAGGGGCAGACCGTCGTGATGATCGGGGATGGGGTCAACGACGCGCCGGCGCTGGCCCAGGCTGATGTGGGGATCGCGATGGGTGCGGTCGGCGCGCCGGTCGCGCTGGAGGCGGCCCACGCCGCCCTCCTGCGCGAGGACTGGCGTCTGGTGCCGGCGCTCTTCTGGCTGGCTCGCCGGACGATGGGGGTCGTCCGCCTCAATCTGGTTTTCACCGCCCTCTACAACCTGACCGGACTCGCCCTGGCCGCTCTCGGTTTTCTCCCGCCGGCTCTGGCGGCCGCCGCTCAGTCGCTTCCTGATCTCGTTATTCTGGCCAACTCGGCCCGCCTGCTTCGAGCCGACTGGCCGTGGTCGGCGGCGAGGGCCACCCTCTCAGAGGGCGACCCGGACCGTACCCCCGCTGGCCAGTGACTCACGGGCGGCGTCGAAGACGGTCATCGCCCGGCGGACCTCCTCCGGCTTGACCGCCAGCTCGGCCTCGCCCCGGAGCGCCGCCGCCAGGTTGCGGTAAAAGTCGGTCCAGTCGCCCCGGACGCTGGGGAGAACCGCCTCCCGGACGCCGTCGGCCGTGCACCGACGGAGCCGGAAGAGGTGCTCTGGCGGTTCACTGGCCGCGCTGATGTCGCCGGCCAGCATGGCCGCCTCCTGCGGGTCCAGGCCATAACGAATGAGGGCCCCCTGCTCGCCCAGGACCAGCCAGCGCGGTTTCTCCAGGCAGGCCAGATTCCCGATTTCGATGACGAAGAGGACATCTGACGAGAACTGCAGGGTCAGGCGGACGTAGCTGCCGATCTCACGCCCCCATCCCCGGTACTGGGCGACGCAGGTGACCGCCTGGACGGTTCCCGGGACCAGGAGCAGGGCCTGGTCGATGAGGTGAGCGCCCCAGTCGTAGAGGAGCCCGCCCGAGGCCGTGGCCTCGGCCCGCCAGCCGCGCGGCGGTCGGTAGCGCATAATCGCCGCCTCGAAGAGGTACGGAGCGCCGATCAGATCCTCCGCCAGGGCCTGGCGCAGGGTGAGGAAGTCCCAGTCCCAGCGGCGGTTCTGGAAGACGGTCAGGAGCACGCCGTGCTGGCGGGCGCAGGCGATCATCGTCTCCGCTTCGGCGGCGCTGAGGCACATGACCTTGTCGACCACCACATGTTTGCCGGCGGCCATAGCCTGGCAGGCCAGGGCGCAGTGCGTGTCGTGAGGCGTGGCGATGACGATGATGTCAGCCAGGTCGCGGGCCAGGAGATCGTCGAGCGTCGGGACCGTCTCGACCCCGTAATCCTGTTCGGCCTGACGGCGCCGCTCGGGATCACGGCTGGCCACCGCAGTCAGCCGGAGTTCCGGCACCCGGCTGATGAGATAGGCGTGGAAGCGTCGGCCGGCGAAGCCGTAGCCCACAATGCCCACACGCATACCCGCTCTCCTCTAGACGATCCCCTCCGCGGGCGGGGCCGTTGGCGCGGTCAGCAGCGTCCGCCAGCGACCCTGCCGGTAGCGCCAGATCATCGCCCCGGCCTGCACGACCGCGTCGACCAGGAAGGCCGCGTAGATGCCCGGGAGGCCCAGGTTCCAGACGACGCCGAGGGTGTAGCCGATGGGTAGGCGGACGAGCCAGTTGCCGACGGCCGCCATCCACATCGGGAAACGGGTGTCGCCGGCGCCGCGCAGGCCGCCGCTCAGCCCCAGGATCACGGCCCAGAGCGGCAGGGCCACGGCGATGAGGCGCAGACAGAGCGCGCCGAGGGTGGTGATCTCCGGATCGGTGGTGAAGAGGGCCATGAAGCGGTCGCCGAAGAGGGCGCAGCCGAGGCCCATCAGCGCCATCCACACCGCTGCGGCCTTGACGGCGAACCAGGTCGCCCGCTCAGCCCGTTCGGGCTGGCCGGCGCCCAGGCTCTGGCCGGTGAGGGCGGTGGCCGCCGTGGCGAAGCCGAAGGCCGGGAGAAAGGCGATCATAATGGCGGTGAAGGTGATCCTTTGGGTGGCGTAGACCGCCGTCCCCAGCGCCAGAGCCAGGGCGCCGTAGACCAGGATAGCGGTCGAGAGCAGGAGTTGCTCGAGAAGCGAGGGAACGCCGATCTGAAGCAGGCGTCCGATGAGCGCCCGGTCCGGCCGCCAGCCCGCGCGTCCCCGCAGGCTCACCGCTCGCCGGCCCGACCAGAGCAGCGCGCCGAGGACCGCGCAGCCGATGATCCGGGCCAGGGCCGCCGCCCAGGCCGATCCGGCCACTCCCAGGGCGGGCAGCCCCAGCGCCCCGAAGATGAGCCCGTAGGCAGCCACCGCATTGATGAGATTGATGGCGCCGGTGACGACCATCGGGGTGCGGGTATCGCCGGCCCCACGCAGGGCGGCGTTCAGCACGAACATACCGATCAGGGCCGCGATGGTCAGGAAGGTGATGCGCAGGTAGGTGCCTCCGGCGGCCACGACCGCCGGTTCGGCGCCGAGGGCGGCGATGGCCAGGTCGCTGGTCAGTGTCCCCAGGACGGTCAGGAGCAGGGCGATGCCACCGGCCATAACCAGTGATTGTTTGACCACCCGGTTGGCCTCATCTGGCCGGCGGGCGCCGGTCCAGTAGGCGACCAGGACGGTGGTCCCCAGGCTGAGGGCCCCGAAGAGCGAGAAGGCGACCCAGAGGATCTGCAGGGCCGCGCCGACGCCGGCGATGGCCGCCGTGCCCAGCTGGGCGACCAGCAGCATGTCCACCAGGCCGAGCAGGGTCTGGAAGGCGTTCTCGACGATGACGGGCCAGGCCAGAGTCAGGACCTGGCGGGCGATGCTGGGTTCAGGTCGTTGCAGGGTGGTGGCGGCCACAGCGCCTCCTGTGGCCTAAGTCTACCAGGGTGCCGGCGGGTCGTCAAAGCGTGTATAATGCCGCTGCGGAGAGGGGCCATGCTGCGCTGTCCGCGTTGTGGTGTGTCCTGCGCCCCCGACGACAACTACTGTCGCGTCTGCGGGCAGGCCCTGCGGGCCCGGTGGCTGCCAGTTCCGGTCCGCCGGCCGCTGGCCGGGCGGTCCGCGCTGCCCCCGACTGTCTGGCGGAGCCTGGCCACATTGGCGGTGGGCACCGGTCTGGAGATCGTGCGTCGTCTGCTCTGGCGCCAGGCCAGCGCGCTGCCGGGGCGGCTGCTCCGACGGGCGGCCCGCCATCGACCGCCGCACGAAGAGGAGGCCGTGATCATCTGGTACCGCCGGCGCTGAGGGCCCTCTGGTACAGCACTTGCCCCCAGCGCTGCGGACCCGACGGTGGCGCGGCCACCGGTCAGTGTGTCCTCAGGAGAACATGGGGTGAAGCCGCTGGTCGTCCTGCCGACCTACAACGAGGCCAGTAATCTGCCCCAGATCGTTCCGGCCATCCTGGCCCAGGGCCCTTTTCACATCCTGATCGTGGACGATAACTCGCCGGACGGCACCGGCCGGCTGGCCGAGGAGCTCCGCCAACCGGGCCAGCTCGCCTACGTGTCGTGCTGCCGGGGCACGTTGGCGGCGCTCGAGGGTCGGTTCGACGAGGCGGAGGAGCTCGCGGCCCGGACGTTCGAGGCAGCGCGGCGCGCGTTCGGGTCCGTGGCGGACGTGTGGGTGAGGATCCAGCGGTTCGCGGTCCTGCGGGCGAGGGGACGGCTGGAGGAGATCCTGGACCTCCTGGAGCGCTCGCTCGGCGACTTCCCGACGTACTCCGTCTTCCGGTGCGTCCTCGCCCACGCCTACAACGAGGCCGGTCGGGAGGGGGAGGCGCGAAGCCTCCTCGCCGAGCTCGGCCGGGCCGGCTTCCCCGTCGCTCCTCTCGAGGAGCGGGTCTATGGGCTCAGCCTCCTGGCCGACGTGGCGAGCGGGCTTGGCGACCGGTCCGCGGCCGGCCGGCTCTACGAGCTGCTGCTGCCGCACGCCGGGCGCGCGGCGGTGAGCCCGCCCGACGACTGCACCGGATCGATCGATCGCCCCCTCGGCCTGCTCGCCACGACCCTCGAGCGGTGGGACGAGGCCGAGGGCCACTTCCGCCGGGCGGTCGAGGTGAACGAGCGGATAGGGGCCCGGCCGTGGGCCGCCCACGCGCGGCACGACCACGCCCGGATGCTCCTGGCCCGGGACGGCCCGGGGGACCGGGAGCGGGCCCTCGAGCTCCTCGCCACCTGCCTGCGAACGTGCCGGGAGCTGGGGATGGTGGCCCTGGAGGGGAGGTGTGCCTCGCTCCTCGACGAGCTGGGCGAGGCCCCGACCCGTGTCGAGGCGGCGCCGAGCGGTCCCCCGGCCCGGCGCACGAGCGTGTTCCGTCGGGAGGGTGAGTACTGGTCGATCGTCTTCGAACGGGAGACCTTCCGGCTGCGCGACGCGAAGGGCCTCCGGTACCTGTCCATCCTGCTGGCCTCCCCGGGCAAGGAGATCCACGTGCTGGACCTGGTGGCCGCGGAGGGCGGCGTGGAGCCGGCCGGGCGGGCGGCCGGGGCGGAGGACCTCCCGGCGGGCGGCCCGGGCGACGCCGGGGAGGTCCTGGACCCCCAGGCCCGGGAGGCGTACCGGCGGCGGCTCGTCGAGCTCGAGGAGGAGCTCGAGGAGGCCCGGGCGTTCGGGGATGCCGAGCGGGCCGCCCGGGCCGAGGAGGAGCGGGACTTCCTGGCCCGGGAGCTCGCCTCCGCCATGGGGCTCGGGGGGAGGAGCCGGGTGGCGGCCTCGGCCTCGGAGCGGGCCCGGGTGAACGTGACCCGGGCCATCCGTTCCTCCCTGGCCCGGATCGGGGAGCACAGCCCGGCCCTCGGCCGCCACCTGGAGGCCGCGGTGCGGACCGGGACCTTCTGCTCCTACTGCCCCGACCCCCTCGCCCCCATCGACTGGCGGCTCTGAACGACCGGTCCCGAACCGTTCACCGCGACCGCACGGCCGTTCCCCCCGTCCTCACGCCCTTCGGGTGGAGGGGACGGGCCCCGGAAGGAGGTCGAGGGAGATGGACGGGTACCGGAAGCTGGCACGGGTCGCCGTGCTGGGCCTGGTGGCCGTGGCGGTCCTGGTCCCCGCCGCGGCCCGGGCGGACCAGGGCATGGAGCCCGCCGACCGCGTGGAGGCGACGGGTGGCGGCGGCCAGGTCGCCAGCCCGATGCTCGAGCCCGCCGACGTCGTGCGGGCGACGGCGGGCGGCGGGAGCGTCGCCTCCGCCCACCTGGAGCCGGGCGAGATCGCGCTGGCCACGGGCGGCGGGGGGACGGCCCACGCCCGGTTCCTCGAGCCGGGCGAGATCGCCGCGGCGACCGGGGGCGGCGGCACGGTGTCGAGGCTCGAGCCGGCCGACGTCGTGCGTGCCACGGGGGGCGGCGGGCGCATCGTCTCCGCGGTCGAGGAAGCGGCCCCCGCCGGCCGCTCGTCGGAGTGGCCGGCGTGGATCGCGCCGCTCGTCGCGCTGTTCGCGGGGATCGGCCTCGGCGTGGCGGGCACGAGCTTCCGCCACCGCCGGCTGGCCACCTGAGAAGGCCACGCACCACCGGGCGGGGGGAGGAACCGTTCCTCCCCCCGTCCGGCTCCCATCGGGAGGGGGCGGGTCGCCGACCTGCTCGGGCGCCTCGGCCGTCGTGGCCAGGATGACGAACGGGGACCGCGCCGGGCAGCTCGCGACCCGTTTGAACGACGTCTTCGGCAAGCCCCGGGCCTACCTGGACTTCATCACGCCCGGGATCGGGAGCGACGCCTTCGCCACGGACCAGTACGCCGTGATCTGGTCCCAGGTGACCTGGTGCCCGGACTGCTCGTGCTTCACCGACACCAACGACGGCAGGACCTACGAGCTCGTCTACACCGGCTACAACGACAAGTCCAAGGTTACGACCCTGATCACCATCACCCAGGCCGACGTGAACCTCTACGGCAAGCCGCGGTGGCGGATCGCGCTCGACTGGGCGAACAACATCCGGAACTACGTGAACGGGTGGAACTGCACGAAGTCCCCGGACTCCCCGAACCCGCCCACGCTCCAGTGCAGCGGCTACATCTGCCCGCTGGAGATCCCGACCGGGGACGCCACGACCTCGGGAACGGTGGTGGCGACGCGGTACGGCGAAGGTGAGCGACTCCCGCGCTTCACGATGCGGAACGGCGACATCTTCCACACGAACGACCTCACCATCGCGGTACACAGCAGCCTCAGTTCCCTCGATAACAAGTGGGTCCGGATCACCAACCCGACCAACGGTAAGAGCGTGGTCGCAAGGGTAACCGACCGCGGCGGGAGCACGGACGCGCCCATCGACCTATCGGCCGGTGGCGTCGGCGTCTATCTGGGCGTACGGAGGGCGACGGTGACCTATGGACCGCCGTGATCGATCCCCGCAGCTGACGCGTCGCGAGGTCCTGGCCCGCG
>Ga0101943_1002167_pt1 | contig 13171 bp, 13 predicted proteins | sample DewCreD2012metaG_5_FD_75244 | JGI IMG/M metagenome (GOLD analysis project Ga0101943, IMG submission 75244) | Hot spring sediment bacterial and archeal communities from British Columbia, Canada, to study Microbial Dark Matter (Phase II) - Dewar... ... | reverse complement strand
CCTCGCGCTCGGCGGGAGACTTCTCGTAGAACATGCTCGGCATGGCCATCTCGAACTGGATGGCCGCCATGTCCTCCGGCGTGAGCTTTTCACGCCCGCGCCGGACCGAGGCCAGGTACTCGTCACTAAACCAACTCATTTTCAGTCGGCTCCTCTCCGGGTCCATGATACCGCAGACGCAGCTCCGGCGCCGGCGCGGCATCCAGCACTTCCGGCAGCGCACCCAGGCGTAGGATGAACTCTTCCTCGTCAGGAAAATTGACCCGCATGGTCGGTGAGATCTCGTAGCAGTACAGCACGTCGTCGACAGGAACCTTGAGAACATAGGTCGTTCCGTACCGTCCGCCAAACTTGTCGATGGCGATGTCCGCGCTGGTCGTCGTGGAGGTCGGGAACTCCACTGGCCGCATCGAAGCCTTGGCCTGGTCCTTGTCAAGCTGCCTGGTGATGCCGCGCAACAGGAACACGGAATCCCGCTGGTAGTAATTGAGTAGGTGCCAGCGCGTGAGCGCCCGAGCCTCCGATAGGAGCTCCAGCACCTCCGGAAACCGGTAATTGAACCCGAGCTGCAAGCTCGCCTCTCCGATCAGGGCGGGCGAGAGCGGCTGGAACTCCCTGCCGCCGGAACGAAGGTGCTTGAACAGCTGCCTAGCGAACACCATGAACCGGTCCTCGAAGTCGGTGGCCAACTCCTGCGCCCGCGCGAGCGACCACTTGCCGAACCGGGCGTTGAGCGCTTCGATCCTCCACTCCAGCGGCGACAGCCGCAGGGTGTCCCCCTTGCCGGCACGGATCGCCGCCAGTGAGCGCTCGAACCCCACGAGCCCCCAGCGCGGATCGCGCCGAAACCCTCTCAGGTCCTCAAGGGTGATTGCCCCCTCCTGATACGCCGCGAACTTCGCCGGGCCCAGGATAGCCCGCTTCTGGGCCTCTGGTAGCTGCTCGAACAGGTCTGTGCCCGCGGCCGGCGTGATCTCGGCCGCGGGCGCGTCAAAGCCGAGATCCTGCCAAGAGCGAGTCACGGGCACCATGGTGCACCGGCAGCGCGGGTGCGTCGCCATGCGCTCGTCCACGCTGTGGATCGTGCCGTGCATGCTCCAACAGAACGCACAGGTCCGCGTGTTCGCCGCGCTGTGCCAGACCCAGCCCCTGACGACGTCGCTGTTCGCGTCGTACGCGCGCCGGCTGCTCTCCCGGTATGCTCGCAAGACCTCGGTGCGGGCAATCGTCAGCGCCCGCACGAGGTTCCCGCCCAACTCCTGCCGCACCTGGCGGGCAATCATAGTCGGGTGCTGACCTGTGACCACGCCGGTGATGAGCGCCTGGCGCACCGCGCGGGACGCCTCTGGCCCCAGCTCGTCAAGCAGCTCCCGGAGCGGCGAGCCGTCCTGCAGAACGCCCACCAGATCTTGGACTGCACCGGCCGGGAGCCGGGCGAAGGTGAAGCTGACACCGGGCGGTGGCTCACCGAGACCGGCACGCACGAGCTGCTCGGCTTCCTCCTGTGCCTCCTGAACCGCCCAATACTGGCCAGCGCGGATTCGGCCCTCGGCAAACGCTGTGAACGCACCAATCTCCGCCTCGACCTGACGCTGGAGCGTTTGCAGCCGGTCGTACTGGAGGAGCCACGCCGGCGAGACCTCCTCACCGCGCTGCTGGGCGAGGGTGATCTGCTCGCCGAGGTCCTCGAGGCTGCGCTTGATACGCTGCCAGGCCGCGCCGTATGCGTGCACGAGCTCGCTCGCGGCCTGCCGCTCACGGCGCAGGAGCTCAGCCCGGAAGCGATCGGCGATCGCGTAGAGATCCTGCCCCTGCCCCGGCTTCGGCTCTGGCGATTCCGCCGATACCATCACTGCCACCACACCGTGGTACGGGCGAGCGCCCGACCCCTATACACCCGCTGCACGACAAGATAGTCAACCACGGAATCGTCGAGGCCCAACGCGCCACAGACGGCGTCGAGCAGAGCCTTGAGCGCGTTGTCGAGGTCCCGCCGGCGCCGGTCCGGGTAGCAGAGTTCCACCCGCATGCCCAGGCGGGCACCTGGCCACGGCCGTGGCACCCGGCCGAGCTGGGCGAGCAGCTCGGCATACACCGATTCCTGGTACTCGCGCGCCCGGGCGGTGAGCGCCACGCCGCCGCGGCGGGTGCGCACGTAGCGGTGGTTCACGCTGGGCGGGAGCGGTAGGTCCACCACGAAACCCTGACGGTGCACCGCCCCCGTGGTCGTGGTCGTGGCATTCATGGTCATGGCACGTCCACCAGCGAGGTGAACACCCGGAAGCGCTGGCTCTTGACGATCGCCAGCCCGCCGCTGGTGCGCACTTCCCACCGCCATTCGCCCGGCGTGTCCACCGTGATCAGCGCGTAATACTGCCCCGGCGCCGCGCGGCTGGCCGTCACCTGTGTGGGCGCGGCATCGCCCGGCCGCCGGTACCGGAACGTCACCGTCGCCGGGTCAAACGGACTTCCCGATAGGTCGGTCAGGTCCGCCTCCAGCCGGACAGTGGCCCCGACCTCGAACACTGAGAGCGTCATTGCGGCACCTCCCGCAGCACGGCGCCACCAGCTCGGCCCCGCAGCACGGCGCCACCAGCCCACTCCCGCAACAGGGCGCCACCAGCTCGGCCCCGCAGCACAGCCCGCCCGGGCGGGTCGGGCAGCAGCCCGCCGCCCACCACGCCCTGCCCCGCCCCGGTCACCGACGTCTGCCGCACGAGCGCGCCGGACACCAGCACACCACCGGCAGCCGGCGCCAGGGCGACGGCCGTAAGCTGAACAAGCCCGCCTTGGACCAGCACGGCACCTTGGGTGGCAAGGCCGGTCTGCGTCTGACCGGATGCGGCGCCCTGGACCAGCACAGCGCCCTGGGCAGCGCTCGCCACCGGGGCGAGCCCCGCAAGCCCGCCCTGTACCAGCACGGCGCCAGCCGCGGCAAGGGCAACGAGCGTCGTCGCCACGAGCTGGCCGGTGACAACGTTGCCGATGACACCGGCGGCAGCGAGCTGGACCAGCGTTTGCGCCGCAAGCTGGCCCGCGACGGCCACCGCTCCCGTGGCCACGAGCTGGGCCTGCGTTTGGCCAGACAGGCTGCCCTGCACGGCCACAGCGCCCTGGGCCGCCGGCTGCACCGCCGTCTGACCGGATGCGGCGCCCTGGACCAGCACGGCGCCTTGGGCTGTCCCCTGCGTCGCGGTGGCCGCGGCAAGCCCACCCTGCACCAGGACGCTACCCTGGGCAGCGCCCTGCGTCGCCGTCTGCCCCGCCGCCTGTCCTGCCACCAGCACCGCGCCTTGGGCGGCAAGGGCAACGAGCGTGGCAGCGGACAGGTTGCCGGTGAGGCTGGATACGACCGTGCCGGTGGCTACGAGCTGGGTCTGCGTCTGGCCCGCCGCTGCGCCCTGGACCAGCACGGCGCCTTGGGCCGCCCCCTGCGTCGCCGTCTGACCGGATGCGGCGCCCTGGACCAGAACACCGCCCTGGGCGGAGAGGCCCACTAGAGTCTGGGCGGCAAGTCCGCCCTGCACCAGCACAGCGCCGGCAGCGGACAGGCTCACGAGGGTGGCAGCGGACAGGTTGCCGGTGACGCCACCCGCGGCCGCCGGGAGGACCACCACCGGGGCGAACTGCCCGGCCCTGAGGTAATCGAACGTGCCGGTCGGCGAGTTTCCGACGACCGGGCACACCTGCCCCACACGCCAGTAGTCGAGGACGCCGGGGGCGGCAGGCATCTTACGTCACCGTCACGGTGTCAAACCAGGCCTTGCCGGTAGCCGAAGCGGCCCGCGAGAGGAGCCGCAGCACGACGATCCCTTTTTGGGTCGGTGTGAAGGTGGTAAAGGTCAAGGTTTGGTAGTTCGTGCCGGGAGCGGTGGCGGTGATCGTCTGCCCGGCGTATCCGAGCTCGGGGGCCGGAAGGAGTTGAGCCTGCGGTGGGTTGGTGTCGCCGTGGTTCGCGTCCCACCTGACTTTGACCGAGACGGTAGTCGGGACGGGGTCGACCGGCACCAGGAGCTGGTAATCCTGGCGGCCCGTGAGCTCCAAGGCTCTACCGGTGCCGCCATCGGCATTGGCGGCCGAAGACGGCACGCCGTGGTCGTGCAGCTCAACCCAGCCCGCTGCGGGGCCGTTCGGACCACCAGACGGTCTGGGCCGGTCGGCCCCGTCGACCGTGCTCGTGGTGGTGGCCGCAAATCCCAGAAGCGGCGACCCGGCAACCGGCGTGAACGGGGGGTAGGGCGTCGTGAACCCCAGCGCCGCGTCAAGCAACCCAAAGTACGTTGCCGCTGTGTTCATGACGCGGGAGTTGGCCCCGGCGGTGACGTTCGTGCGCGGGCTTGACGTATAGAACACGTTGTAGTTCTCGACGATGTCGCCGGCAGCCCCGGCGTAGAGGGCCACCCCTCGCACGTGGAACACGCAGCCCCGAACGACGACCAGCCCGGTCATGCCGGCCCCGTTGGTGGAGATACACCCCTCGAGGCCGTCCGCCGCCCCGACGAACGTGCACCCCTCGATCAGGATTTGCCCGCCGACCGAGCCGGTGGTTCCCGAAGAGAAGAACCGCAGGCACTTGGCGGCCGTGAACAGGAACAGGCAGTTCAGGAAGCGGAGATCGTTTGCCGTGGTGCCGCGGTTGAGGGTCAGCTCGATCAGGGTCGGCCCACCACCCGGACCGAACACGCAGCGATCGAATACTAAGTTCCACGGGCCGCCACCCCCCCGGTCGGCACTGATCCACACCCCGGTTAGCTCCGGCCCGTAGAACGCGCACCGCCGGAACACGTAGCCGTTGCCACCGCCGTACTTGGCCCACGGCCCGGACCGCCCGGACTGCCAGATCAGGCCCTCGAACGTGAAGTTGCCGGCGTTCTGGAAGTGAACGAGTGGGCTCGTGCTGGAGGCTGCGGTGTCGCCCGCGGTGTACCCCGACCACACCACCGGCCCGGCGTCGCCGGTGTAGGCACCGGAGACATCCCCAATGAGGGTCACCTGCGACGTCGGGTTGATGCCGACCGTGACGGTCTCGCGGTAGGTCCCAGCCCCGACATACACCGTGTCGCCGCCGACGACCGGGCTACCCGAACCCAGGGCCCTGCCCAAGGTCCGCCAGGCGGTCGCGGGGCTGGTGCCGTTATTTGCGTCCGAACCCGACTGCCGGACGTAATACGTCGCCATCTGCTCTACTACTTCTACGCCTACGCCCACCCCGCCCGGGCGACCTTCTTCGTGAGCACAAGCCGGACGAGGGACTCGACCACCGAGCGAAGCTCGCTATCGGTAAGGAGCGAAAGGTCCCCTGGGAAGCTCGCCGTCACCGTGCCCCGCACCGCCCCGCTCTCGGCATCGGTCACGGTGGCCGAGATCGAGAGCGAGAGCGGGGTGCGGGTAAACGTTACTGAATAGTTCTGGAGGTCGTAGGCCATATCTGTACTGTCTCTGCTGTCGCCCTGGGGGCTAGCTGTTGCCCTGGGTCAGGGTGAACGTGTTGATCGTCACCGTCTGGCCGCTGGCGATGTTGACATTGTCGAGCGTGAGGTCGCCACCGCCGCCCGTGGCCGTGACGGTGCCCTGCATGTAGGTGGTCGTGCCGGTGCTGCTCTTGAGCCGGAAGTGCCCGGCCACACCACTGGCGGCGGCCGTCGCCTGCCAGGTGCCGAGCTTGGACACCTGGCCAGAGCTCGCCGCCGACAGCCAGTCCGCCGGCAACGTGATCTCGACGAGCAACGTACCTGCATCGGCGTCAGCCGGGGTGGCCGGCGGCGCCCCGCTCCGGATTTGCAGCCTGGGTGAGGCGCCGACGACGGTCTCGATCTGACTGATGAGGGCGTCGCGCAGCGCGGTCGCGAACTGCAGTGCCATGGCCTACCTCCGTTACTGTTAAAGTCCTTTCTCAAACGCCGCCAGCATCTGGTCACCAAGCTGGGCCGCCGTCCCCTCACGCTTCTGCCGCTCCAGGTCAGGATCGAGCCCCAGCCGCTGAAGGAGCGTATCCTGCGAGACACCGAGTTGGCTCCACAGGAGAAGCGTCTTCGCCTCGCTCTCTGGGTCGCCCGGAAGGAGCGCCGGCCAGTGAAGGACGGTGCGGTTTTCTTCACCGTACCCTCCCAGCGCCAGCAGCCTGCGGTTCAGCTCCACCAGCAGGTCGCCGTAGGTGCAGCGCTTCGTCTCGGTCTTCTCGATTAACGGCTGGTAGAGGATTTTCAGCGCCACACCGGAGAGCGAGCCCGCATTCTCAAGCTTACCCGTGGCCACCTCGGGGACCCGAGAGACTTCGTGCAAAGCTTCGCGGAGGCGTTGGTAGAGTTGGACACTGCTCCCCAGGTCGGAGTGCATCTCCAGGTTCTGAAGGCTCGCGTCGGGGCTGGGCAAGACGATCGTCTCGTCCACGGCGAAGCTGAGCTGGTTGGCGCTGAACCCCCGGCCCCACGTCTTCGGATGCGCGTGGTAGCGGATAATCCGGTTCAAGTTGGAGAGCACGAAGTTGATCGCCGCGTTGAGCTGCAGCAGGTCATCTTCCAAATCCGAGAGCCCCCAATACTCGTTGGGGCAGGGGAGGTTCTGGCAGTCCACGATCGGCGGCCACGTGTACGGCCACGTGGACTGCGACACCGTCTGCCACGCTGTGCTGTCGGCGACGCTCCTCTGGTCAGTGATCTGCCAGGTTTGACCCTCCCGCTCGATGATCTGGCGGTAGGTCACAGGCCTTCCGGTGCGCGGGTCGGGCGCCGTGTACTGGATCTTGTAGCGCAGGACAAACTCGTGGTCGTCCGGCGCCACCGTCACCGTCACCAGCGCCGGGTCGAGCACCACGAGGCGCGGGTAGGGCTGGCCCTGGACAGGCACGATCTTCAAGAAAGCGTGCCCGGCAACCGCGCCGTTCAGTGCTAGCTTCTGTAGGAGCGTCCTCTTACGGTTGGCCCGCCAGCAGGCGTTCAGCCAAGCCTCAGCTTCGGTGTCGCTCACCTCGTCCAGCTCGAACCTGAGATCGGCACCGAATAGGAAGGAGACGCCCTTGTCCACCACGACCCGGGCGTAGTTGACGACTACATTGTCGTCGAGCTGGCCGGGACGGATGCGCAGCGGCTTCGGGTGTTGGCCGTGGTAGGCACGCCAGCGGCGGGCGATGGCGGCGGCGTGCTCGACCTCAGCCGCCTGCGCGGCCAGCGCCAGCGACTGCTCCACCGGGCCCGGAGCTGCCGCCGTCGCGCCGTTGCCACTGCCGAACAGTCTATACCACGCCACTGGCAGTCGCCCCCCTAGGTTTAGCTCCACAGCGACGGCGCGAACTCCACCCGCCCGCGCGGCCCAGCCGCCCACACCGCCAGCGCCAAGCCCATCACACAGTCTGTCGAGAGCCGCGCGTCCTCCCAGGCGTACCCCTGAAGCTCTTCCACCAATTCCCTAAGGAAGGGGAACTTGACCTCGCGCTTCTCCAGCGCCACCTGCAGGTTCGAAATCAGATCGAGCTTGGAGCGTTGGGTGAAGACGAACCCTCGCGCTACGTCGCGCACCTCGTCCAGGACCGCGTCGCCGACGCCGGTGGCATCGATCAGAGTCTGGTGACAGTCATAGCGCCGGTGCACCTCGCGGATGCGCGCCGCCACCACCGGCCAGGGGTGGCGCTGGTACCGCTCGAAGTGCACCAGGCGGTACGGCTTCTCGGTGGCGTCCAGAACCACGTGGACGGTCCAGTCCTCGCTCTTGGCGAGGTCCACGCCCTGCACGTACCGGCGCCCCACCTCCGCCGGGACCGGCAGCGCCCAAGCGCTCTCCTCATAGGCGGCCTGGATATCCGCCCACCTAAAAACCGCCGCGTCCTCGTCGGCGTACACGCCCTCCACCTCGCGCTGCCAGGCAGCAGCGGTCAGCCGGTCCCGTAGCGACCGGAGGTAGTCGTGATCGACGTTCGGGTTCTCCCAGGTGGGGCCGGTCTGCGCGTACACAGTCGGGTCGCCAGCGAGCCCCCGTTGCAGCTCGCGGTAGACCAGCCCCCGGCGGGCGCGGGGGGTGGAGATCAGCACGAGCTGGCCGCCCGAGTCGACAAGGGTTAGGCGCACGACCTCGTTTACGAGCCGCTCGCTGAGGTAATCGGCCTCGTCCACGACGACACGATCGAACCGGTGGCCACGGAGGTACACGCCCTCGCGCGCCGCCGTGCGCGCCAAGATCGCGGCGCCAGTCTTGAAGCGCAGGGCTGGGAACGGCGTGAGCTGGATTTGCTTCACGAGAGCCCGCAGGAGCGGCTCGCGCTCGCAGTAGCTCACGGCCGCATCCCACGCCAGGCGGGCCTGGTCAAGTGTGACTGAGACGAGGCATTGGCGGCTCTTCGGGTGCGTTACGGCGTAGTGGAGCGCCTGAACGGCGGCACAGACCGATTTGCCCCAACGGCGACCGGTGACCAGCACCGCCGTGGGGCGGCGGGGCGCCGTGAGCCAGCGGCGCTGGCCTTCGTGCGGCTCCCAGTCCAACCAGCGCCGACAGAACTTAAGCACGTCGCCGGCGTCGCGGGCCGCCCGGGATAGCACCTCAGCAGTTCTGTCAAGCAGGAGCGCCATCCCGTCCCCCGTCCTCCGCCTCCGCCTCGCCCTCGGCCTGCGCCAGGCGGGCGAGATACCCGGCCAGCAGCTCGCCCACGTCCAGCTCGTGGCGCTGCGCCTCTAGCCCCAGAACCCGTGCCCGGTACGTCAGAAGCGACACGAGCCGGTCCACAGCCCACCCCTTGCCCGCCAAGACGGCAGGCCAGAGGGCAGCGATGGCCGCGTCGGTGCGGGCCAGGTCCTCGGCGGCGCACTGTTCCACCAGGTCCCGGCGCCGCTCGGCCCACTCCGCGCGAACGGCACGGACGTCACGGTGGGCAGTCGTGACGCTGCAGCCGAGCTCCCGCGCGACCCGCCGTTCACTGATGCCCGGTCTGGCCGCCAGTAATTCAGCGACCTTCAGCCGGCGTAGCTCAGTTTTCGTGACCTTGATCCGCCCCACGCTCCGTTACTACCCGCTACCCGCTACCGGCTACCAAGCACATGCGACACGCCCCCGTCACGCCCCAGGGGCCTGGCCCCATCTTATCTGGCGGGCGGCCTCGTCCGCCAGACGGTATCGCCCTCACCCCCACCGCACCAGCGCTGTGGGGCTGCGGTTGCCCCGCCGCCCCACAGCCCCACAGCCCCGCAGCGCCGCAGCCATCTCCTAGGTCTCACAGTCGCGCTGGCTCGCACGAACCTCTTGGGTCTCACAGACCAGTTGGCTCGCGCTGACCTCCTGGGTCCCACAGAGCAGAGGGCTCGCATGGACCTCCTGGATCTCACACGTCCGACGGCTCGCACTAATACCTTGGGTCTCACAGAACGAATGGCTCGCACTAATGCCCTGGGTCCCACAGAGCAGATGGCTCGCACGAACCCCTTGGGTCTCACACAACGAATGGCTCACACCCTCACCGGCCCTCACTGGACCTCACAACCCCCAGGCTCGCACGGCCGATACGGGTCTCACTTGCTTACTGGCTCGCACTTCCTCGCGGGGCCTCATTCCCGGGGTGGCTCGCACTATTCCAGTGGGTCTCACCTCGAGGCCGGCTCGCACTAATGCCTTGGGTCTCACAGAGCCGACGGCTCGCACCTCTGACACGGGTCTCACTGATTGCCTGGCTCGCGCTCGCACTCGAGCTCGAGCTCGAGCGAGTCGTTGCCGTTCCCGTTGCCACCGGCCCGTCCCCAACCGAACTGCTCCGGCCGCAGCGTGGTCGGGTGACCAAGGTAATCAGCCGCATAGTGACTCCGCACCGGCAGCCCCTCCAGCAGCCGCCACCGCTCCCAAAGGTGGCTCAGGAAGATTTTCACCATCACGCGTTGCGCCGCCCGGTGCCGGTGTAGCGGCGTCCATTCCGGGTGGGTCTGCGCGTACCGCTCCTTAGCACGGTCGTACACCTCGCGGTACGGGCTCCCCAACCGCAGGAACGACGTGCCCAGAAGATAGCAGGTAACCTTGAGCCGCCCGCAGTAGTGCGCCTTCTCACCGGCTCGCCGACGCTCTGCCTTCCCCTCCACCACCGCGTACCCGGCAAACCGCCAAAGCTTCGACACGGTATCGAACCGCCCGATGTCGCCGATGAGAGCCACAGTTTTCGCTGCCAGCGTCGGCCCCACGCCCCGCACGCGCGCCACCTCATGGTAGATCGGATAGCGCTGCACCAGCGCCGCGATATCGCGCGTGACCAACCGCTCTAGCTCGTTGAAGGCTCGGTAGTAGCGGGCCACGATCTCGCGCTGCTCGTGCACCGCGGCGTCTTCGCCAGCGGAGATAGCGCGCAAGCGGTTCCCAAACTGGACCCTGGCCTTCTGCAGCTGGAGATCGCGCAGATCCACCAGCGCCCGCAGCGCCGCTGCCTCCCACCCGCGCGTCGTTCCCTGCGAAATCACTGCTTCTGCCATGAGCAGGCCTCCTTTGTCCTACTTCTGTTCCGTTCTGTCATACGCCTTGTGCTGAAGCTCGCGCACGTAGGGCATCAAGCGAAACACCGTCCGCCGCGACACGCCGATTTCAGTCGCGAGCTGGTCCACCGTCCGCGTCCGCCCGTGCTCTAGCAGCGGGAGCAGCTTGAGCGCGCGGTAGTAGACCCCCGCCTGCTTCGGCGGCAGGTCGTAGCGGCAGGCCGGCAGCGGGCATTCCAGGCAGCGCGGCGAAAACTCGCACCCCGTGTCCGCGTACGTCTCCTCCCACCACTCCTCCTTCTCCTTCGCCTTCTCCTCGCCTACCGCCCCCTTCTCCGCCATTTCCTACCTCCCCCAGGCTCGTTAGCGTGACAAGTCACGCTAGTCACGCTAAGGTGTCACGCTAAGCGGCGCGCGCCAAAGGCGCGCCGCTTAGCGTAGCGTGACACTCTATGTATTAATAGAGTGTCACGCTAAGCCGCCCACGTCGCGCAGCCCCCAACGGGCGCTATCGCCCTTGCCGCGGCCGCCACCCTGGAGCTGCACCACTTGGCCGCGGCGCCGGAGGCGGTGCAGGGTCTGGCGCACGCTGACCGGGTCGGCGTCCAGCTCCTCAGCGATCCGCGCCGTCTCTAAGGCGCCGTGCCGCAGCACCTCCAGCACCCTGCCTGCCAGGCTCAAGCGGTCGAACAGCTCCGGGCTCTCGCGCGCGGTGAGCGGCAGCACGTCCACCGGCAGCTCGTCGGCGTCGTAGATCACCCGTAGCCCGAACGGCTTGCGCAACCTGCCTCGGTTGATCTTGGTGTGGGTGAGGATGAGGTCCACCGCGCTGGTGAGGGCCGCTGCTGGGTCTTCGGGGTCGATCGCCGCCGTGCCGTGCACGGCCAGATCCGCCTCGCGCGATAGGCGGCATTCCCAGATCAGGCGCGCCCCTGCCTCCCACAAGATAGTGCCGTAAGCCCGGGCTGTGGCTCGCTCGTCCCGGGCATCGCTCTTCGCGACGTGGATTAAGAGCAGCCGCGCCACCTCAGGCCCGAGCGCTGCCAGGGCGTTGAGCAAATCCCGCGCCGGTGCCACCTCCTTCGGGTCACCGCCCGCGGCGAACAGCGCGCTGTCCACGATCACCAGCCGAACGCCCAGGCGATCCACTAGGCGATGCACGGGCCGGCGCAGCTCCACCAGCGGCCGGTCTAGGCGCAGGTATTGCACCCGGTCCGGCACGTCGGCCAGCCCCAGCACAGCTTGCGCCAGGCTTTTTAAGCGCTCCTGCCACTCCCAGGCGGTGGTCTCCCAATCCAAAATCAACACCGGCGCGCCGGCACCCACGTCCACCGGCTGCAGGTAGCGGGTGATCTGCCGGCCGCTTGCCACCGCTAGCGCGAGGAGCGCCGCCACCGTCGACTTGCCGCTACCCCGATCGCCAACGATCAGGTTCGTCTCGCCGGCGAGCACCAGGTCCCGCACCAACCACCGGTCCCGCGGCGGCTGGTCGAGCCGGGCGAGCGTCACCGGCTCCGGCAGGCGCCGGTGCTCACGCAGGACGATCGCCCGGGCCGTCTCCAGGCACCGCTGCCATGTCCAGCCGGTGCTATCCAGCCCTGCCGTCACGACCGGGTAAGCCCCAGCCAGGTACTTCGCTGCCGTCTGCTGGGCGCTCGTGGACCAGAGCGAGGCGCGCCAGACATGCAGGTGGCCGCCGTCCGGCCCCTCCGCCACGGCGTGCCATTCGGCGTGCAACTCACCGCGCTCCTCGCGCAGGTTTTCCACGGTCAGCACCAGGCCGGCGGCCGGGAAGGCGAGGACGTAGTCCTCGCCCTCCCGACGCCATCGCACACCCGGCCCCGCGTCCCGCCACTCCCCAGAAGGCCCTATCGCGGAGGCTTCAAGAGTCGCCATTCGCACACCTCATTCGCACACCTCGGATTCAGCGGTCGCGGTCGTGGCGGGGGACACCCGGCACCACACCTCCTCCATCCAGTCCTCCGGACAGGGGGATAGGCGTGCCCCGGCCCTGCCGCGGCGTGCGCAACCTCGGCATGTCCGAACCGGACGCTCGTCGTGGCGGTTCAGATGCCGCCAGGCCTGGCTCGGGCCCTCGGTCCGGCATGGGCGCCAGCCGGCGCTCGAGCCGCGCCAGGGCCTCGGCCACCCGCGCGCTTAGCTGGGCGAACGCCACCTCGGCCCGCGGCACGCCGGGGCATTCGTGGTCGTGCGCCGCCGGCCGCTCGTGGGCGTGGTCCAGGTCCAGCCCACCGTTCAGCAGCCGTGGCGGCAGGGTGCAACGGTATCGGCGCCCGTCGGCGAGTTGTACCAGCCCCACTGGTTCTAGGCAGCGCGGGCAGCGGCCCGCGGGTCGTATCTGCCACATATACCTGTCTTGCCCCCTTGTCACGCACCCTTATGCTTGCGGAGTCGTCGCCGCGGCGAGGAAATCGATCAGCTCGCTCGCCTGCGCCTTGCTGAGCGCACGAGCCGAAGCCAGCCCGTACCGCTCGCGCACGAGGTCCTTGAAGTCCTGCTCGCTGAACCCGGCCTGCTTGGCCAGCGCCCAGGCCTTGCGCAACTGCGCCTCACTGGCCGCATCCGCAGTCTCGCTGGCCGAGAGCCCACCGCCCTGAATCCGCCCGGCTGGTGCCGTCCCCCTGGCACCAGCCGGGCCGGGACCCGTGGCGCCGTGGGCAACTGGCGCGGCCGAGGGTGGTGTGCGTGCTGGCCCCCCTGGCCCCCGGGGCCTACCC
>Ga0101943_1002165_pt1 | contig 13181 bp, 9 predicted proteins | sample DewCreD2012metaG_5_FD_75244 | JGI IMG/M metagenome (GOLD analysis project Ga0101943, IMG submission 75244) | Hot spring sediment bacterial and archeal communities from British Columbia, Canada, to study Microbial Dark Matter (Phase II) - Dewar... ... | reverse complement strand
GGAATCATCGTCAAAATCCCCAGCACCGCCCCCAGCACCGCCACCGTCATCACCCGGATCGGGTCCATCTCGAAACCCAACAGCAGCAGGGCCGGCATCGTCACCCCGACCCCAAAGGCGATGCTCTCCCCCGCGCTGCCGGTCGTCTGCACAATGTTGTTCTCCAAGATCGTCGCCCGCCGCCAGCCCAACGCCCGGCTGCACGCCCGAAACAACGTCACCGACAGCACCGCAATTGGCACGGACGCCGACACCGTCAAACCCACCTTGAGCACCAAATACAGTGACGACGCACCAAACAAAATCCCCAACACCATTCCCACCAGCACCGCGGGAAAGGTGAACTCCGGCGGCGCTTGCTCCGGCGGCACAAACGGAAGGCCGTTCGCCGGCCCCCTGTCTGTCACCTGCCGCTCACTCGGGCCTGGCTCCGTCTCTCGGCGCTGCTCCATGACGTTCACCTATTTCGTGACACACGCGCAAAATCGACGTTCACCTATTTCGTGACACACGCACAAAATCCCCACCGCCGCCGCATCGCCCCCACTACACACATGGGGAATCCCACGACTCTGGGGATCATCCCACGATCTGGGAGTAACCCCACGATCTGGGAATAATCCTAGAGACCCCTGGCAAACTAGCTATGGGTTGGAAGCGACGAGGTGGTTTACCAGGTCGCCGCACAGCTTCGGCAGCTCCGCCACCAGCGCGCCTTTGAAGGATGGCTAACGGTGGGGCCTTTGCCAGGCTAGCGAATCTGGTGGCCGGTGCAAAACTGGCTATGGGTTGGAATCGGCGAGGTAGCTCACCAGCGCTACGACCGGCGAGACGTTTGCAAAGCTAGCGACCGGTGTGGATTTTGCGAAGCTAGCTAGGAGCTGGAAGCGGCAAGGTGCTTCTTCGGGTCCGCAATCAGCTTGGAGCCAGCAAAAGGTGTGGCTTCGGTCACGGCAGCCCCCTTTCTCGCCCCCTTCCGACCCACCCCTAGGGCTGCACCCACCTCCCTGTACCCTCTTCAGGAGAAAGCCATTGCCGCCAGATGCGAGTGCGGCTCCGTGGATCGATTTCACCCCAGTAATAAACAGTCGCATGGAGTCGAACATAGACCTTACGGTCATCGTTGGCCTGAAGTTCGATATAATCATTATTGCGTGCAACTTCTGTAAACAAACGAATTCCTCCTTGTGGACTTTGCTCCCGCCAGTTTTTGCCGCCGAGATGCTCATATCGTCTGCCTGAAGGTGTAACCCAACGAACCCGCGGATCAGCAGGGAGAGGGGCTGGAGTGGCTGGCCCAGCCGTGAGGTCCTGAAGTTCCTTTTCCAGCAGGGCGGCTTCTGCATCTCTCTTATTGCGGACGAGTTCTCGGATCGCTTCAGTGTAAGCCGACTGGAGGGCTTTGCGGGCCGCGGCGAGGCGGGAGAGGTATTGGCTGGTGGGGATAGACTTGGGCAGCTCTCCTGTGGTGGTGAAGGCCAGCCGCTCGGCTAGGATTTGGTCCACCAGTTTTTTGTTGCCATCCTGCCGAGCCAGGGCTTCCTTCTTGTCAAAGGTGTCGAGCAATTCCTTTTTAAGTCGTTGCACTTCAGACTCGTAAGCCTTTTTGGCCGCGTCCAGTTTGGCTAAAATTGGGTCGGCCTTGGATTTCTGAGGTGGATCGGCATTTTGGCCTCTGGAAACGAGGGCGGCCCCTGCTATTCCTAGAAACGCAAGGAGAAGCCGCCAGACAAACTGAGACTTAACAGAAGTAATCGTCCCGCAATGAGTCATCGTCCACCTCCTCTCAGTCAGAAAGACAAAGTGTGAGTCTCCTGCTTTTCCCGCAGGACACCCTAGTATACCATTGGGTAAGGAACCGGGGCTAGAGACTTGAGAAACACTTTGGACCACCGCGACCCTCCCCTTGTTGTGGCTTAGCGTCCTGCACTCGCACTTGTCCTGGGGAGCGCTCGCAGGGGCCGCTGGCGGTCAAAGCGCGGACAAAGCGGACGGCAACTGGACTGTGGTCGTCCTACACTACAGTTCGGATAGCGGTAGTGGAGCCACGAGGCGCCGTTTCACAGCTTCTCCTTTCTCCGTTACCGGGCGGCTCAGCACGAATTGTCGCCAGACCTCCCCCCTAAGCGATGATTCCCTCTCTAGGGCTTTCCTCGCCCTCAATCACGACCTGTAACTTGTAGTGGATCGGGAACACTTTCGAGGCTGATTGGCCGAGCAATGCGACGAATCTCTTGCGCTCTTCAATCGCTTCCTTGTTCTCAGATTTCCGTGGGACGGCTCGATACCCGAGTCGGCCTAGCACTATCCCCTCGCCGATTTCCACTGACTCGCCCGCGGTGTTCACGATCAAACAGCCGTCGAGCTTTCTCCCGCTTGCTGTCGTGAAAGTTGCAGCCACAAATAAGTCATAAGCTCCCTTGGGGACGATCTTGCTATTGATTGGGCGAACCCACGTTTCGTCCCGGCCCGGTACGTCCTCTTCGTCTAGAGCGAATTCCCAGATCGGGAAGGCGGCAAAGTCGCTCACCTTCAACTCGTTGCAAGGCTTACGCGTTTGGAGTGAGACCTTTCTCATCCCGATTACCCCCATCAGGCCATTTGTCAGGGCTAGACCTCAGTTCGACCCGCCAGGCCAACAGATGGAGCGCCGAGTGCTCTTATCATTAGAATCAGGACGGCTTCTATCACCGCCGAGATTTGGTCCGCCGCCGTGGCGTTTCGGTTGTCAAACTGGCCCGCTGAAGGCCGGTGAGTAGCGGCAGTCTGCTGCGGGAGGAAACACCCTCACGGATCAGGCTGGGGTGGCGCTCACTCCTCGTTGATGCCCAAAAGCGCGATCAGGGCGCAGAAGGTGGCCATCACGATCCCCCAGGGCCACCACACCTCATAGACATACCACAGCACGAGGGCCGCCAGAAACAGGACCGCCGCCGCGCCGAAGGCGACCACGCTCCGCCGTTCGCCCAGCCATGTCAGGAAGAATGGCTCAATCAACCCGTAGTAGAAGAAATCCATCATGGACGATCCGCGCTCCGCGGACGTGTTCCCTTCAAACTCCACCTGCCCGCCACCCTCCAGGATAAATCCGGGAGAAACGGGTGTCAAGCCGCCGAAGCCGCATCTTCTGCCGCGATGGGATGTCCAATAAATCTGGAGGGGGGCTTCCCAGGTGGAGTCGGCCACGGTGTCCGCCTTTGCGTCGGCAAAGCTCCGCCGCCCCGTGGACTGGCTCAGGGCTCCATGAGGGGGAGCCGCACGGGGCCGTGAAGCCCCTTCCCGCAGCACCGCGGGGACAGCACCACCCGCCTGCGGATCGGCTCGTCACCGGACTTTGGACCGGCAAGTGCGATCTCGGCCACGGGATGAATCCCCTCCGGGATGATCTTGGAACTGACACGGGGAAGGCTGTCTCGGAGCGAGAGTGGTTGACGTAAGACTGTCACGGCAACTCGCGGGTCTTCCTGGAGGGAAGTTCCCCCGCCGAGGGTCTCGACACGCCCCGATTTCGCCTTCCTGCCCGCGGAGGAAGCCCTCGGTAAGCGCCGGGTACATCGTGGGGAGCAGATCGCCATCCGCTACAAGCTAGAGGCGGTGTGCTGCCCGCGGCCCGAACACCAGCAAGGCATGGTGCGACGCTTTCGACTGATAGACCGGCGTGCAAACTGCTACAGCGCTCGATTGGGAACAAATCAACCGGTGGAACTGCCGTCGGAGCAAGATCGACTTGCTGAGGCGGCGGAGAACATTCGGTCAGAGCATCGCCCGGCGTCCCCGGAAGCCATTAGGTGGCACAGGACCATCCCCTAGTCTCTCTAGAAGATTGTCCAGCAGCGTTGGAAGGTCGCCTGGCGGCGCGGGGAAAGTCCGCCACTTCTGAGCTGGCCGAAGGGACTTCCAAGTGATATTCCTAACTTTGCATTTTCTCTCGAAAGTTGTTGACACCAGCACGTAGTGCACCAAGGGAGCGACGAAAAACACTCTTGAAAACTTCAGGTGGAGAACAAAACATTTCGATTGAAGCCCAAACATTATCCCGGACAGGATACACTTTAGTAACTTTTGTTTCGGCTGTTGCGTGCGTCGCAGCTATGTAAACTTGCATACGTTCTTCTTCACTATCGATCGACCAAAAATTTGGAAAAACTAGGCGAAAATACTCATCATCACTATCATCAATTATAATAAGATACGTACCACCTTCAAACTTAAATATAATATCACCATCTTGATCTACCCTTGGCATATAGCCTTCTTCGACTAAGTAACGCATGTACATGCCCACTCGTTCTTGCTTTGTCATGATGTCTGTCTCCTTTTTGTTACTTAGCTTTATCTTAGTTTAAGAGTGGATAGATCTTTCCGGGTCCCGGAGTGGGGGCGGGACGCACGCCCCCGAACCGGCGGCTCCGGGACCGGATGTTCTTTAGCGCTTCGGGGACCGGATAGCCCTTCCTTACTCCTCCTTACCTCCGAGTTCGCCTCACCCTGACAGTGTGGGGGCCGTCTTTGCGATTCCCAGGGGATCGGTGTCCGAACGGTGTGGGGGTCGTCTTTGCGACTCCCAGGGGATCGGTGTCCGAACAGTAGGGGGCCGTCTTTGCGACTCCCAGGGGGTCGGTGTCCGAACAGTAGGGGCGGCTATTTTGCTCTTCGCTCCTCGGAGGGTTTGCTTTGCCCGAAAACAGCAAATTTTTCTCGTGCGATTTTCCGTATCCTGTTCGCTTGTCTGGATGAAGGCTGAGCGCTCAGAGGCGGTTTCCAAGCGGGACCGACTCCGGGAATCCGAAGTTTTACAAGTCCCAGCTACGCGGCGGCGGGATGACCGAGAAGGTATCCCTAGACCCGCGTCCCCTCTACAGGCAAGCGATAGTTTGAATTCCACCCTAACAGATAGATTGCACTTGTCAAGCATTTTTTGGTTTTTTCTTTCATTTCGAGAAGTTGATTTTGATGTTGCAAAAAGGGTTCTTCCAGTGCAGAAAGCGGAAGTCGATTGATTAACAAATGGACTGCATCCGTCAGGGTTTTGGAGACATGGTGAGATTAGATTGAGGTCAGATGCAGAAGAGCACATGGAGAGCCGCGTCGCTAGGGGCTGCCGGCGTCTAGAGGTTTGCACTTCCCCGGTTCCCTCTTGCTTGTTGGCGGGGCGGAGGCTATGGGGTGGGTTTGGATTGGCGGGGCATGGGCCGGTGGGAACGGACTGGGCGCGTGGCGGAGGGGGTATTGGGGTGAGGTTTGTTCTCCTAGGGGCCGGTTCGTTCGAGCAGTTTCACTGGGCATATGTGAAGGAAAGCAGAACCTCAGGAGATGACGATGCGGAGTCAGCGGTGGTTCTGGAGCGGAGTAGTCGCGGCGGCGGCGTGCGCGGGAGCGGGGGGATGCAGCAATGCGCCGATTGCGGGAGCGCTGGATTGTTGTTTTCCGAGCAAGCTGGAGGCGCCGCCGGTGCGCCCGCCGAGTGTGGGTCCTGGCCCGCTGGGTCCGCCGGCGGGAGGAGTGCCAGGGGAGCGTTTGCCTCCGCCTGCGGATTTGAGTCCGCCGCTGCCAAAGAGCTGACAGTGACTAAGGGCGGGCGAGACACCGGAGTGATGAGCGAGGTGCGCAAGGCGAAGAGGCGAACCTTTTGACAGAAGAGGGGAACGTCGGCGCGACGTTCGGGACAGCGGGGTGTCAGGAGCGGGCAGCGGAGGCGGTCAGGGCGGGCAGGACTTCATGGACTTGCTCGGCCAGGTCCAGCCAGCGGGAGCGCCATTTCTGGAAGGCTTTGCGCAGGGCGGGAATCTGGGCGCGGAGGGAGCGGATGCGCCCGTCGAGGCCGGGACGGAGGCGGGGCCAGTAGTGGGGGAAGTGCCGCCGTAGATGCGCGGCGAGGTCTTTGAGCCGCTCGGAGCCGACCACGGCATCCTGGAGCGTGCCGAGCAGTTCCTGCAACTCTTCGACGGCGGGATAAAGCTGCTGCTGGAACCATTCCGGGAAGCAGGGGATGAAAATTTCCAGAGCATAGCGGAGGCGCTTGCCGCTGATGCGCAACTGATGGAGTTCCGCCGGCTGAGCGGGGTCGGCCAGCACACCCTGGTGGAAGTCGGTGAAGAGGGGGTGGAATTGTTCGAGGGCGAAGGAGCGCAGGGGCGGGTCGTCGTTATCACGGGGTTGTTCCAGGGCTTCGAGGAGTTCGTCGGCAGCGGTGTTGAGGTCAGCTCCCTCCTGTTCCGCAGCCTGGACCAGCAGGAGCTGGGCGGCGTGCCGTTGTCCCAGGCCATAACCGAGGAGGAAGTCGGCAGCCGGGCGGCTGGCGGCGGTCTGCAAGGCGCGGGCCTGGGGCAGATTCAGGAGGAAGACATCCCAGTCACGAGCTTGGCCGGCAGCGCGGCGCAGGCGGCGAAGAAGGCGGCGGACCCGGCGACGGGGGCGGTTGGGCAACACGTCCCGGAAGACGCGCAAAGCGGCGCCCGCCCGGCGCGTGCTCACGCGCAACTGGTGGACATGCTCGATGTCGTCCTCCGGCCGCTCCGCCGCCAGCGGCAAATAGTGCCGGACCACCGCGAGACGGATGCTCAGCACCTTGTGCGCTGCCGCGGACACCGGCATCGTTGCCGTCAACCCTTCGATCCATTTGCCCTCGGCCATGGCATTCATCCGGCTAGTCCAGGGAAAGGGCGTGAGAGAACGCGGGATCGCCTTCACATTGCCGACACATTTTGCCCATAATTATATCATTTCCGTTGCTGCTTGACATGCGAGCAGGCGGGGGAAAAGTGAGGGGGGTGATGGCTCCGTTGAGGAAACAAAGGCGTGCTTCGGGGGATTTCATGTCTCACGATTCGCACGGGCGGCTGCACCCTGGATGAGTGTGTCTGGGCAATGTCACTGGCCGCTGAGGAGACAGTACGGCGTCACTGGCCATAAAGTCCAGCGATCTCGCCCTGGGTGGCATGAGCGGTGATCCAGTGGCGGATGCGGCGCAACTCTTCGAGCAACTCCTGAAGCTGCTGCCGCTCTTCGCGGACCTGGCGGACGATGGCGTCCAGCCAGGGCAGATACTGTTCGCACAGCTCCTGGTGCAGACGTTTTTGGAGGTGATGCTGGAGGCGCTGGCGCAGAAGCTCCCAGTGCAAGGGAAGGAGCAGATGCAGGAGCAGGTGCAGGGTGACGAGCACCAGCAGGGGAATGAGCAGGACAAGGCTGAGGGAAAAGAGGCCGGGGACCTGCTGCTGGACGATGAATTGCCACAGCAGGATGGCGGCGGTGGCGAGGAAGGCGAGTTCGGGGGCGTAGTTGGCCACGAGAATGAGGAGTCGGCGGAGGAGTCGGCGGGGTCCGGGGGCTTCCAGGAATTCCCGTTCGACATCTTGCAGGGCCTGAGCGATCGCTTGCTGGAGGCGGCGTTCTCCCTCGCCGGTCGAGCGGGTTTGGTCGAGGTACGGTTGAAGCAGGGCGGCCGGCAGGCCGAGGGGCTGGGCGGCCAGGAGCAGGCGGTGGGCCAGGTCTTGCCCGCGGCTGGAGAGGGAAGAAGCTGCCAGCGGTCCGATTCCCTCCCAGGGCAGCAGTTGATGCAAGGAATCGAGCGGCGCCGCATCTGCGTCATGGCGGCGGGCCGAGCCGGTGAAGGAAGGCAAGGCCGAACGCAAAGGATGACGCAGCCGGGAGCCGCTGTGGCGCAACCAGACGGTGGCCCGCAAATAGGCTGCCATCAGGCCGCGGAAGCGCTGCTGGTCCCGTTCGTGGAAGTAATGCTCGATGTCCGCCTGGTAAGGGTCGAGAAGACGGAGCAGGGAGGCGCTCTGCTGCTGGGCCTGTTCGGCCAGGAGATTTTCCCATGCACGTTGCAGCCGGGGAAGGAGCGGTTGGAGGTCGGCTGGCATCAAGCTCTGTAAGGTGTGGCTCAAGGTGTCGAGGAGTTGTTCGATCCCGCGGGCCTTGATGGCTTCGATTTCTCGGCGGGTCAGTCCCCATTCGATCCAGCGGCGCAACTCCAGGAACTGCTCCTGGGGCGGCAAGTCCGGCGGGGGCACAGGCTGGCCGGCTTGCTGAGCTTGGACCCAGCGGTGGGCAGCCGTCCGGAACAGACGCGGCTGGGTGAATCCTTCGGCCTGCAAGTCCCGCAGCAGGTCCTCATCGGGCCGCAATCCCTCTTCGTCGGTCAGGCAGCGGTCCCATTTGTTGAGGACGAAGGCGAAGGCTCGGCGGCGGCGTTGCTGCCGGAATAGCTCCCAGCCGAGCTGATCATGATACTTTTCCTGCGAGCCGACGTAGAGCACGATGTCGGCGATGGGCAAAATGGCGGCGAGTTTGTCGCGGTTTTCCGGCACGTTGGAGTCGAGGTCCGGCGTATCGACGAGGATTTTGTGGCGGAGTTCTTCCCGATCGTGAGGTACCAGGCGGCACAGGCGCAGGGCCGGATCGAGCCGTTCGGGCCGGATCGAGTGATGGAGATAGACCACCGGTTCGCGTGTGGTCGGCCGCTGAACATCAGCGGGGGCAATCGGAGCGCCGGCCAGGGCGTTGAGGAGCGTGGACTTTCCGACGCCGGTTCCTCCCATGAAGACGATCAGGAGCAAGGGGTGCTCCGCGGCGAGCAGGTCAAGTTGGCGGCGCAAATCCTCGAAGAGTTGGAGCAACTGAGCTTTTTGGACGGCGGAAAGGGGGAAGGGGTGGGGCCGGTCGAACCACTGGTGCAAGCTCTGCTCGAGGATGCGCAGCAAGGCGGTGAGACTGGGGAAAAAGGCGGCAGGATCGAGGGGGGCGTTCGTGGGGGCGGCAGAATCCGAGGGGCCGGGGGGCGAACCGGCCGATGCGGGGGCGGGTCCAGCGGTGGGGAGCTGTTCGTTCATGGGTTCTCCGCACGGCTTGGGACAAGGGGAGGCAGACTGCCGGGCTGGGCGTTGGGGGCGGCGGGGGCCGGCGGCGGAGCGGCAGCAGTGTGGGAGATTCGTTCCGCCACGGCGCTGCGCAGGCGCTGGAGGGCTTGGGGAGCCTGGGTGAGCACCTGGTGCAGGCGGGCCAGAGAAGTGTTCCCCTGCGCGGGCCAATGTTGGAGCCAGTTTTCCAGGGGGCCGGTCAGGGCCTGCCGCAGGTCGGCTGCCCGCTGCTGCCGCAGGCGCCGCCGCAAGGCGTCCACCTGCATCGTGGCGATCCCTTCCACCACCTGATGAGTGAGCGAGACGCTGAGGGGAACCAGGAGCAAGTGATACCAGTCGAGCGGCCACGTGAAGTAGAGGGTGGCGCCCAGGCCGGTGAGGTCCCAGAGGAGCTTGCCGGCGCGCGCGGCAGCCAAGCGGCCCGGATGCGCCCGCCAGTGTTCCAGAAGCTGCTGACAGCTTTGTTCCAATTCTCCTTGCTCCTGCCGGGTGAATTGCTGGCAGTGGCGGTCCCATTGCTGCTGCCAGGCCGGGAGCAGTTCGCTGGGGAAGCGCTGGGCCAGGCGTTGCCAGAAGGGGTGGCGTTCGGTGCGGCGGAGGGTTTCGGCATGGAGGCCGTCCCGCCAGGCCAGGGCGGCTTCCCGCAACACGTCCGCCTCCAGCGGGGGAATGACGGCGGTCTCCCACCAGCGGCGGACATAGTCCCGCGCCGCGCGATAGGGGGTGCGCAGCACCCACAGCACGGCACTGAGCCACCGCCCCGCCGCAGGCAGCTCCAATAGCTCCATCCACGCCTGGCGATAGCGATCTACCAGGGCGAAGCGCTCCGCCTCCAGATACTCCACTTCGTAACGCCGCTCGAAGGCCAGCCGTCCCTGGCGGACCAGTTCCTGCCAGCCCTGGTACTCTTCCAGTTCGCTGCGGGCGGCGGTTTCTAGACCGGCGATGAGCACTTCGAGGAAGCTCAAAGCATGCTGCACCTGGCGCTGGCGGACCGCTGGGGGATTATCCAGCAAAGCCAGGACCTGATTGAGCAGGGGAATGCGCAGGTCTGCACCGGCACCGGCGGGATCGCGCCGCTGGTCCGCGGTGAGAAGCGGCAAGGCCAGCACCGGCACTTGGGGCAAGGTCCCGTCGGCCCGACGGGGGAGTCGGCCCAGGACTTCCTGCCGGAAATGCTCGATGAGCCGCTCCGCCTGCTCCGGCGCCACCTTGTTGAGCACGACGACGACCGGCTTGCCCGCCCGCACCAACAGATGCAAAAACTGCGTCGGCACCAGATCGTTGTAGCGCTCATCGGAAGCGACGTAGACGAGCAAGTCGGCCAAGGCGGCGACTTCGAGCAAGCGGCGGAGGTAGCCCTGGGCCGCCCAGGTGGTCATGTCCGGGCAGTCCCAGAGGACGCAGTCGCGCAGCGGTTCCTCCGCCTGCGGGGGAAGATGGCGGACCTGGTAGATGTCCTCGTCGGCATCGGCGGGGCGCGGCGTGGAGACTGCTTGCAAGCCGTCCAGGAATCCCGGCGTCGCCGGCCACACTGCGGAGAGGCTTTCCGCCAAGACGAAAGCGGTCGGATGCCGGGTGAAGCCCGCTTGGGGGTTGGACTGAGCCAGGGGGCGGCCCAGGAGGAAGTTGACCACCGTGCTTTTGCCCGTTCCGGCGCCGCCAACCACGGCCAGATGCAAGGGCGGTGCGCTGGCTCCCTCCGCAAAAGGAGCGATCACGTTGCGCACCAGAGCGGAGGCCAAGGCTAGCTCCCCGGCGGCGGAACTGCCGGCTTCCGCTTGCTGCCGCAGGTGCTCTTCCAGCCAGTCCAGAGACTCGGCCAACTCCGTGACCGTCTGCCGTAGTGAGGCTAAGGACAATGCCATATTTGTTCCTTGTTGCAGGTCGTCGCCGCGGTTCCTGTTCTCCCAGGTTGAGGACGCCACGCTGTGGGGAGGCTCCTGCCTTCCTGTTGAGGAAGCCGCCAAGCTGAGGAGGACCTTCCTTCTCTCTATTGATGATTACGTTTAGATTAGGGAGTATGCCCTTTATCAGATTATCATGAGGCGGGGAGAAGGGTGACTCCTGTTTTGCGGGCAGGGAAACGGTCGTGCTCGGAGCGTCTGTCCCTTCTTGCCGGTGTATTTGGGATTTTGCGTCAGGAACGGAAGGCGCGCGGCCCGGAGGGAAAGGGCCGGTGCCAGCCCACGGCTTCCAGCGGGACGCAGGGTGTCTGGCCGCTCCAGACTTCGGCGATTAGCCGGGCAGTACCGGGGGAAAGCTGGACGCCGGCGCGAAAATGGCCCGCGGCCATCCAGACATTCTCCCAGCCGGGCAACGGGCCAATGATGGGCCAGCCATCCCGCGAACCGGGGCGCAGGCCGCTCCAGCATTTCACCAGTTCGGCTTGGTGCAAAGGGGGCAGCAGGCGGGTGGCAAAATCGAGCAATTCCGCCACGGCCCCGGCGGTGTTCGCTTTGGTGAAGCCAGCTTCCGGCTCCTCGGTGGACCCGACCAGATAGTGGCCATCCCCGCGCGGGACGATGTACCGCTTGCCCACTATGAGGATGCGGTGGCTCAGAGGCGGGGCGAAGCGCACCAGGACGATCTGGCCCCGCACCGGATGGATACCCGCGCCGACGCTGCCGAGGCGCTTCAGGACGCCGTCCGTCCAGGCTCCCGCGGCCAGCAAGATGCGCTCAACAGCCTGCACACTTCCATCCGCCAAAAGCACGCCCTGCGCCCGCGGCGGCGAACCGGCAAGCCCCACGACTTCCTCCTGCGGATGCAACTCCACCTGCCGGCGTTCGCAGGCAGCGATCAAGCCGCGCATCAGCCACGGATTGCGCACCTGGGCCATACCGGGCAGATACCACGCTGTCATCCCGTCCGGCGGGATCACCCCCGCTTCCCGGCGCCAGCACTCCTCCGGCTCCCAGCGCTCGAAGGCGATGCCTTCCGCTGACCACAGGGCCGTCACTTCCGCCGCTTCTTCCGCTTCCAGGAACTCGATCCCGCCGCAGCGGCGATAGCCAATGTCGATCCCTGTCAGCTCCCGCAGTTCTTCGGCCAAGGAGGGGAATCGGGCTGCCCCGATCGCCCGCAGCCGTTCCCACGGCAGGGCCGCCTTGTCAACCTGACCTGGTGGAATGATTCCCGCTCCCGCCCAGGATGCTTCCTGGCCCAGTGCCCCGCGATCCCACACTCCGACTCGCCAGCCACGACAGGCCAGTTCATAAGCGCAGCTCAGGCCGATCACCCCGCCGCCCACCACCGCAATGTCCACACTTCCCCTCATACCGGCATTCTACGAGCCGCCATCCGAACAGGAGCAGCAGGCAGCCGCGAGCCTTCGCCCTGTCTGCTCCCATTTCCTCGTCATCCTTTGGCTATTCACCCTCGTCAACCCGCCGCCTGCGCAGGGGAGCGGGAGCCGAAATGGAAGCGTGACTCCGGGTAAACCCTCACCGGCGGCTGTGTGGTTTTCCCCCATGCGAAGCAGTCAGAAGGGAATGCAGCACGATGAAGGGATTGGAGCACGGGAAAAAGTCATCGCTGACGCAGGAAGGAACGGCAGGCGGTTCATGCGCCGTACTTGCCGAGGCGGCGGGCGTGAGCCATCGCCAGGAGCATCAGATACTGAGCGGGAAATTGTCCCAACCCGCCGCGCAGACAGTCTCGTTCCCCGAACTTGGTCGCTTCATCCGGGCGGCAGGTGTCGGCTAGAAGCAGGGTGGGCACCGGATGCCAGGAATGGCTCCGCAGCTTACTGGGTGTGGAGTGGTCGCCGGTGACAATGAGAACATCGGGCCGCAAGGCGCGGATCTGCGGGATGGCAGCATCGAGTTGCTCGATCATCTGGACCTTGGCGGCGAAGTTGCCGTCTTCCCCCGTCGAATCCGTGTATTTGTAGTGGAGGAAGAAGAAGTCATACTCTTTCCAGACACGGCCGAGGGTGGCGATCTGCTCCTGGAGGGATGCCCCGGCGTCGAGCACGTCCATGCCGACGAGGCGGGCCAGGCCCTTGTACATCGGATAGACAGCCAGAGCGGCGGCTTTGAGGCCGTACACCTCGGTGAAGGCGGGAATGGCGGGCCGGCGGGCCGCTCCGCGCAGCGTGACCCCGTTGAGCGGAGCACAATCCGCAAGCACTTGCCGGGCCGCGGCGGTGAACTGATTGATCAGCTCCGCAGTCTTCTGCGAGGCCGGGTCTGCACCTTGGGCCGTCAAGGGTGCCACGCCGACGGCCTGCGGGTCGGTGTCGTTGACCTGGTCTCCCAGTCCCGTCCCCCGCAACACCAGGACGAAGCGATGCTCCCACACCGGCTCAACGAA
>Ga0101943_1002164_pt1 | contig 13183 bp, 11 predicted proteins | sample DewCreD2012metaG_5_FD_75244 | JGI IMG/M metagenome (GOLD analysis project Ga0101943, IMG submission 75244) | Hot spring sediment bacterial and archeal communities from British Columbia, Canada, to study Microbial Dark Matter (Phase II) - Dewar... ... | reverse complement strand
GCCCGCGCCCGGTCCCCGGTGTAGACGATGGCGGCCAGGCCGTAATCGGTGTCGTTCCCCATCGCCACCGCCTCGTCCTCGTCGTCGAAGGGCTGGAGCGTGAGGACCGGCCCGAACACCTCCTTCCGGAGCACCTCGGCGCCCTGCGGCACGTCGACGAAGAGCGTGGGGCGGTAGTAGAGCCCGCCGAGCTCCTCGTTCGGGCCGCCGCCGAGCACGGCCTTCGCCCCGGCCTCCTTCGCCCGCCGGACGAAGCCGTCCACGCGCTCCAGGTGCTCGCGGGTGATCAGCGGCCCGAGGTCCACGTCGTCGCGGCGGGGGTCGCCCTGGCGCAGCGCCCCCGCGCGCTCGAGGAACCGGTCCAGGAAGACGTCGTAGACGCCCCGCTCCACGAGGAGCCGGGTCCCGGCCAGGCAGACCTGGCCGGCGTTGTCGTACTGGTTCACGGCCTGGGCCACCGCGGCGTCGAGGTCCGCGTCGGCGAAGACCAGGAACGGGGACTTGCCGCCGAGCTCGAGCGAGACCGGCGTGAGGTTCCTCCCGGCGGCCGCCGCCACCAGCCGGCCGGTCTCGACCGAGCCGGTGAACGAGATCCGGTCCACGTCCGGGTGGGCGACGAGCGCCGCGCCGGCCTCCTCCCCGATCCCCTGGACCACGTTGAAGGCGCCGCCCGGCAGCCCGGCCTCGCGCGCGATGTCGGCGAAGAGCGAGGCGGTGAGCGGCGCCCACTCCGGCGGCTTCAGCACGACGGTGTTCCCCGCCGCGAGAGCCGGCGCGAAGCGCCAGGTCGCGAGCATGAGCGGCGCGTTCCACGGGGTGATGACGGCCTCGACCCCGGCCGGGTCCCAGGCGATACGCTCGGCGTACCCCTCGTAGCGGCGCTCCTCGCCCAGGCGGAGCAGCTCGTCGGCGAAGAAGCGGAAGTTGCGGGCGACCCTGGGCATGACCGAGCGCTGCATCGAGCGCAGCAGCGAGCCGTTGTCCCGGGTCTCGACGGCCGCCAGGCGCGGCACCGCGGCCTCGACGCCGTCGGCGATCCGGTGGAGGACCTCGGCGCGGCGCTTCGGGTCGGTCCGGCCCCAGACGGCGAAGGCCTCGCGGGCGGCGCGGACGGCCCGGTCGACCTCGTCCGGGCCGCCCCGCGCCACCTCCGCGATCACCTGCTCGTCGATGGGCGAGACGTCCGCGAACACGTCGGTCGAGCCGATGCGCTCCCCCCCGATCCAGTGCTCGGTGGGGACGGGGATGCCCTCGACGATGGCGTCCGTCACCGCTCTCCTCCGGCTTCCGCCCGGTGTCGGTCGTTCGGGGCCGAACGGTAGGCACGCCGGCCGCGGCTGTCAAGTGCATCGAGGTCACGTGCGTGGAGCCTTCCGCTCGGGGCCCGACCGTGGTTGGATACCCGCCGTGGAGCTCCTCTCCCCCGGCCTCGAGCCCCCGCCGATCACCCGGTTCGACATCGAGGAGGCGGCCGAGCGGATCGCGGGGCACGTGCGCCGCACCCCCGTGCTCGCCCTCGAGCGCGGGGCCTTCGGCGTGCCCGGCCGGATTTCGCTGAAGCTCGAGCTGCTCCAGCACACCGGCTCGTTCAAACCGCGGGGCGCCTTCAGCCGGATGCTCTCGGCCGAGCTCGACGACCAGGGCGTGCTCGCGGCCTCGGGCGGGAACTTCGGTCTCGCCGTCGCCTACGCCGCCCGCGCGCTCGGTCAGCGGGCCGAGATCTTCGTGCCCTCCACCGCGAGCCCGGTGAAGGTCCAGGCGATCCGGGAGCTCGGGGCCGAGGTCCACGTCGTGCCCGGCTACTACGCCGACGCGTACGCCGCGTGCGAGGAGCGCGCGTTCGACTCCGGCGCCATCTTCATGCACCCCTACGACCAGCCGGCGGTCGTGGCCGGCCAGGGGACGATCGCGATGGAGCTCGCGGAGCACGTGCCGGACGTGGACACCGTGCTCGTCGCGGTGGGCGGCGGAGGGCTGATCGGCGGGGTCGCGGCCTGGTTCGCCGGCGAGGTCCGCGTGATCGGCGTCGAGCCCGAGACCTGCCCCACCCTGCACGCGGCCCTCGCCGCCGGCGAGCCGATCGACGTCGAGGTCGGGGGGATCGCCGCAGACGCGCTCGGCGCGAAGCGCGCGGGGCAGATCGGGTTCGAGATCGCGCGGCGGTTCGTCGAGCGGGTCGTGCTCGTGCCCGACGAGGCGATCGCCTGGGCCCAGCGGCGGCTCTGGTCCGAGTGCCGCGTCCTGGCCGAGCCCGGCGGGGCGGCCTCGCTCGCGGCCCTGCTCACCGGCGCCTACACGCCGGGGCCGGACGAGCACGTCGTCGCGCTCATCTGCGGCGGGAACACCGACCCCGCCTCCCTCGCGTGAGTCCCATCCTCGCCCGGACGGCGGACCGGAGCTCCCTGGACCCCTTCAAGGCACGATGTCGAACGCTACGGCGTGGCGCGGCACGATCGCGGTGAAATGCCGACGATCGACCGTCGCGATCCTGGTCTCTCCGAGCCTCTCCGCGATCGCCACCGTCACCGCATCGACGTAGCCGATCTTCAGGTCGTGGTACCGCTCCACGAGCTCGGCCGCCCTGGCACGGTCCTCCATGGTCGGGCACTCGACCTCCAGCGTTCCCTCGGTCAGCGAGCGCAAGAAGGCAGCCTCCACCTCGACACCCAGGTTCTCCAGGATCAACCAGTCCGCCTCTACCGCGACCGGCTCCGGGACGATGCGGGTCTCGCGTGATCCCAGGAGCTCCCGCGCTGGGTGGTGGAACCGGTCGGTGCGGTCGGCGAGCGCGTAGAGGATGCCGGTGTCGATGATCACCGTTGGCTTCCGCGTCGCGCCCCGCGCGCGAGGAGCTCCTCCGCGCGCTCGGAGACGTCCTCACGCCCGGAGCTGCCGGCCCCTGTGAACGAGGGGAGTCCAGGGGGCTCGCCACCCTCGAGGTAGGCCCGGAGGGCGTCCCTCACCAGCGCGGACACGGACCTCCCCGACCGCCGCGCCTCCATCCGCAGGGTGCGCGCCAGCTGCCGCGGCAGCGTGATCGTGGTTCGTTCGCTGTTCTGCATACGACATCATCATACTCCCTACGGCCTCCGGGCCGAGCACCCTCGGCTACGGCCGGGCCGAGCACCCTCGGCTACGGGCCGAAGAGCGCGAGGAGCTCCTCCGGGGCGCGGGCGGCGAAGGCCGCGTGCACGCGCTCCGACTCGAGCACCTGACGGAGCTGGAGGGCGGCCTGCGGGATGTCGTGCTCGGCGAAGAAGGCCTGGACGTCGCGGACGGCCTCGGGATCGGTGAGGGCGCGGAGGCCGTGGACGACGTAGATCGCGGCCGAGGGCGCGACCCGGGCCATGATCTCCTGCCAGCGCTCGCGCACGAAGGCCCAGGCCTCGGGGCCGCGGTCGCGGTTGGCGAGCGCGCGGGCGAGGAACTGCGGGAGGTTCTGCGGCCGCACCTCGTCGGTGAGGGCGATGCCCAGGACCCGCGGGAACGCCTCGGGGTCGCGCAGTTCCGGCAGCGCCATCAGGTAGCGCAGCTCCTCCTGGGGCGTGCGGGCCTCGCGCGCGGCCCGGCGGAAGGTCTCGAGCTCCTCGAGCCCGCCGTGGACCGCGAGCACCGAGACGGCCGCGGCGGCGAGGGCGGCGTCCACGTCGGCGCCGGCGCGCGAGGCGGCCTCGAGCTCGCGCGCCCGGGCGACGGCCTCGGGCTCGGCGCCGAGGCCGCCGAGCGCGCCGAACAGCGCCCCCCGCAGCGCGCGCCGGACGTCGGTCTCGCCCTCGGCCGGCTCCCACCCGAGCCGCTCGAGCGCCGGCCGGACGAGCTCGCGCACGAAGGCGCGGAAGCGCTCGCGCGGGGCCCCCTCGAGCACGCGCTCGCACCAGCCGAGCCCGAGCAGGACCGCCTGCCACACCGGCAGGTCCGTCTCCTCCCCGAAGGCGCGCGCGAGCTCGCAGAATGCCGCGGCCGTCTCGGCCCCGGCGAGGGTCGCCGCCCAGGCGTCGTCCACCAGCTGGTACCGCTCGATCGCCGAGAGCTCGGCGAGGCGCTCGACCAGGCGGCGGCGGAGCTCTGGCTCGTAGCGGACGCGCACGAACGCGTGGCCCCCGGCGTTCACGACCGCGGCGGTCCCGGCGGGGTGCGCGACGCGCGCGCCCTCCGGCGGCACGAGCACCGGCTCGAGCGGCGCCGCCTGCTCGGCGCCGTGGCGCACGAGCAGCGGGACGTACCAGACCGTGGGGTCCTCGGCCCCGTCCAGCCGGAACCGGCGCTGCGCGAGGACGAGCTCGCCGTCGGTGACCCCGGCCTCGAGGAGCGGGTACCCGCCCTGCCAGATCCACGTGTCCATGACCTTGCGGACGGGCTCGCCGGTCGTCTCCTCCAGGGCGTCCCACAGGTCCGAGGTCTCGGTGTTGCCGTTGGCGTGCGTGCGCAGGTAGTGGCGGATGCCCTCGCGGAAGCGCTCGGCGCCGAGGTAGCGCTCGAGCATCCGCAGCACGGAGGCGCCCTTGATGTAGGTGAGGACGTCGAACATGCCGCTCGCGTCCTCCGGCGAGCGCACCGGGTACTCGATCGCTCGGGTGGTCTGCAGCGCGTCGAACTCGAAGGCCAACGAGCGCGAGCGGGCGTGCAGCGCCCACCGGTCCCACTCGGGACGGAACGCGTCGACGCAGGCGAGCTCCATGAAGGTCGCGAAGGCCTCGTTCAGCCAGATGCCGTTCCACCACCGCATGGTCACGAGGTCGCCGAACCACATGTGGGCGATCTCGTGCGCGACGGTGTCGGCCACGGCCTGCAGCTCGGGCTGGGTCGCGGTGGCGGGATCCACGAGCAGCGCGGCCTCGCGGTAGGTGATGCACCCGAGGTTCTCCATCGCGCCCTGGGCGAAGTCCGGCAGCGCCACCATGTCGAGCTTGCTCCCGGGGTAGGGGATGCCGTAGTAGTCGGCGAAGAACCGGAGCGCGAACGCCCCGATCTCCAGCGCGAAGCCCGTGAGGCGCCCCTTGCCCGGCGCGTGGATCACCCGCAGCGGCACACCGTCCACGTCCACCGGCTCGGTCGCCTCGAGCGGCCCGACGACGAACGCCACGAGGTAGGTCGACATCGGCATCGTGTCGGCGAAGCGGATCCGCACCCGCCCCTCCCCCGCCGGCTCGCGCGCGATCTCGCGCTCGTTCGAGATCGCGAGCAGGTCCTCGGGCACGACGAGGGTGACCCCGAAGACCGCCTTGCGGTCGGGCTCGTCGAAGCAGGGGAAGGCGCGGCGGGCGTCGGTCGCCTCGAACTGGGTCGTCGCGATCACCCGCTCGACGCCGGCTCCGTCCCGGTACGTCGAGCGGTAGAAGCCGCGCATCCGGTCGTTCAGCGTGCCCCGGAAGGACAGGCGCAGGCGCCAGGTCCCGGGCTCGAGCTCGCGCGCCGGCACGAGGTGCAGCCGCTCGGTCTCGGCGTCGAGGCGGACCTCGGCGACGGCGAGCCCCGCGCCGTCCGGACCGAGGAGCTCGGCGGCCTCGATCTCCAGGTCGGCCGCGTTCAGGACGAGCTCGGGAAGGGGGCGCTCGATGCGCAGCTCGATGGTCTCGCTCCCGGAGAAGCGCGCCGTCTCGAGGTCCGGCTCGAGCTCGAGGTCGTAGCGGACCGGCGCCGCGCCGCGGGGCAGCCGGTACCGGTCCTCCTCGAGCTCCTCGGCGAGCGCCACGGGTCAGTCGTTCACGTAGGTCAGCCAGTGCGCGTAGCGCTCGTTCTCGCCGCGGGTGGCCGAGAAGAACACGCCCTGGAGCTCCTTGGTGATGGGGCCGCGGTGGCCCTCGCCGATGATCCGGTCGTCGACCTCGCGGATCGGGGTGATCTCGGCCGCCGTCCCGGTGAAGAAGGCCTCGTCGGCGTTGTAGAGGTCGGTGCGGATGAGGAACTCCTCGCGCACCTCGTAGCCGAGGTCGCGAGCCATCCGGATGACGCTCGCGCGCGTGATGCCGTCCAGGCACCCGGCCTGGGTCGGCGGGGTGATGAGCACGCCGTCGCGCACGATGAAGACGTTCTCGCCCGAGCCGTCGGTGATCTGGCCGGCCTCGTTCAGCATGATCGCCTCGTCGTAGCCGGCCTTCAGGCTCTCGACCTTCGCGAGCACGCTGTTGATGTACTGGCCGGTCGCCTTGGCGGCCGCCGGCAGCGCGTTCTGCGAGTTGCGCCGCCAGGACGAGATCTTGATGCGGACCCCGCGCTCGAGCGCCTCCTCCCCGAGGTACGCGCCCCAGGGCCAGACCGCGATGACGACGTTCACCGGCGCGTGCAGCGGGTTCACGCCCATCTCGCCGTAGCCGCGGATCGCGAGCGGCCGGATGTAGCAGGCGTTCAGGCCGTTCGCGCGGATCACCTGCTTCGTGGCCTCGGTGAGGGCCTCGATCGAGTAGGGCAGCTCCATGTGGTAGAGCTTGGCCGAGCGGAACAGCCGCTTCAGGTGCTCCTCGAGGTGCCACACCGCGGGGCCGCGGGCCGTCTCGTAGGCGCGGATGCCCTCGAACACGCCGCTGCCGTAGTGGAGCGCGTGCGAGAGCACGTGGATCTTGGCCTCGTGCCAGTCCACGAGCTCACCGTCGAACCAGATCTTCTCGACCTCGGTGATCGGCATCGACCCTCCTCGTGGCGTCCCCGAGCGGCCCCGCACCCCGCGCCGGACCGGAGCCTAAGGATAGCCGCTGCTTGGGCCCATCGCGCACCGGGTGAACTCTTCCGATTTGACTGTGTGTGTGTGGAAGTATGCACGGGAGAGGAACGGGGGAGGGCACGGGAGAGGAACGGGGGAGGGATGATGAGAGCGATCTGGGCTACGTCGTTGGCCGCTCTCCTCCTGCTCGCCGGCGCTCCGGCCGCGCAGGCCCAGGAGGTGCAGGAAGCGCTGATCGTGTCGGCAAGGGGCAGCTTGTCCTCTTCCGATGCGATCACCTGGCAAGCGCCCACGACGATCGTGCGGAGCTACGACGCGGGCGGTGCGCTGATCGCCGAGCAGAGCCTCGGCCCGGACGAAGGGGTCGGAACGCTCGCGGTCGGGGACTATCAGTGCGCCGCCGACCGCTACCCCAAGAGCCTCAAGGTCTACCAGCAGCTGAACCTCAAGAAGGACACCAACAAGGTGTACTTCCTCTACGTCTTCCAGCCGTACCTGTACAACAACGCTCGGAAGGTGGATGGCCAGTTGCAAGACCAGCTGGAGATCTGCGGCGTAGGCGGCGCGGACATGAAGCCGGACCAGGGCCGACTCCTCCGCACGGGTCCTTCGGCGACGGTGATACGAAACGCGACGAAGATCATCAGCTGGAAGTGGGCGGTCGGGGAGGACCTCGGCAACGTGACCGCGAAGATCGGTTTCAAGGTCGGCGCCAACCTGGACCCCGTGAGCGTGACCGGCTCTGTCGCGATCACGGTGTCCGACTCGCGGAAGGTGCGCAGGGTTACGCGGAAGATATCGACCTGGACACCGACGACTGGCCGAACAACGCGGTTCATGCTTGGTGGGAGAGTGGCTGCTCGTTTTGGTCCTGGTGTGGCAGCCATGACTACGAGGGTGCGACCGTGCATGGCCTCTGGGAGTTCCTGAGTGGGCGCAAGGGTGCGGAAGACCTCCTCGTGGAGGCCTACGCGAAGTGGCATTGAGTCGGGACGTTCCGCCTCCGCGCTGGTATGCGTGGCTGCGCTCGTCGCAGCAGCATGCACGGGCCCGGCAAGGACGACGTGGGCCGATCACCGGTCCGATGCGTGCGTGGAGGTGGCGATGCCCGGTGACCGGGTCGGGGTGATCTACGTCGCCGCGGGACCGGATGCCTACAACGCGGAGCTCTATGAGATCAGGCTCGGTTCGACCCTCTGCGCACGCCGCCTGACGCTGCGCGCCAGGGTGTCGGATGTCACGGCGAGTGATGAGCTGCTGATCGCATCCACCGCCCGCGGCCTCATCGGCGACCGTCTCGAAATCTTCCGGGAAGGCCGGTTCCGGTCCGTTCCCCACCTCGGACGCCCCTACGTCTTCAGCCCGACCATCGCCCCGGGGGGACGCTTCCTCGCGATCGACCGACCCAGCGGTCACAACAACCGTCTCCACACCATCGTGGTCGTTGATCTGCGGTCGGGGCGCCGGGTGCCGGTGTTCCGCACGAGGCAGACACGGATGGCGCCCGGAGAACTCGCCTGGGGACCCGATCGCTGGATCGCGTTCCCCCTTGGGCAACGAACGCGGCGCACGATCATGGTCGTGTCAGCGGACGGCCATGCACGGCCGATCGCCAGCACGGGATGGACCTCGAGGATCGCGTGGTTCCCCTCCCGTCTGATCGCCCTCTCGACCCCTCTTGCCTTCCGAGAGGGACGCACCATCATCCTCGATCCGGCGGGTGCGACCGTGGCGGCGATCGAGGGATGGTCGGCCGTAACCTGGTCTCCCGATGGGGAGATGCTGCTCGTGCAGCGGCGCGACGGGGCCCTAGGGGCCGCTTCCGCGCCGGGATGGGAGGTGGAGGTTCTGGGTCCGTCGCCGGTGGGCCTCATCTACAGCTCCACCGCGTGGCTCCGAGGGCCGATCCCCGGCGTGATCCCTCAGCGGATGGGCGATCTCAGCGCACCAACCTGACCGCGACGCGGTGCCGGGCCGCCCGCGCGAGCTTGGCATCGCGCGTGAGCAGGGGCGCATCGAGGGCCTCGGCGAGCGCCACGTACACGGCGTCGTAGACGGTGAGGTTCCGGAGGAGGCCGAGGGCCCGCTCGAGGAACCCGTGGTGCGGGTACCGCGTGATCGGCAGCCACCCGAGATGCTCGACCGCCCGCCGCGCCCTTGCCTCGGACAGGGCCCCGGCGAGCACGAACCGACGGAGCACCTGGCCGACCTCGACGTCGAGCAGGTGCGGAGCGTGCAGATCCCCGCCGAGCACCTCCTGCCGGATCCGATCGGCCTGGGGCCGGACATCCAGCAAGAGATCGACGACCGCGGAGCCGTCGAGGACGATCACCGGGCGTCGCGCTCGGCCCGCACCGCGGCGGCGCTGTCTTCGGGCAGGGCGACCGAACCCGCCTCGCGGATCCGCTCGAGGACCTCTTCGAGGGTCGGCCGCTCGGCGGAGCGCTCGAGCTCGCGCAGCAGGTACTCGGACAGGGACATACCGGCGGCCGCCGCTCGGACCTTCAGCGTGCGGTGGACCTCGTCGGGCACGTTGCGGATCTGGATCATCTTCATGCACGGCACATTACCTCATGTGCCATGCATGTGCATCAGTTCTGGGAGGGGTCGACCGGCATCGTGCGCAGGATCGCGAAGTCCCGACCCTTGCGGCGAAGGACCCGGTCCCACAGACGCTCGGGGTCCTCGCAGAAGACGTCCTCGGGCAGCGCCGGCTCGACGAGCCAGGAGCCCTCCTCGAGCTCGGCCTCGAGCTGCCCCGGTCCCCAGCCCGAGTAGCCGGAGAAGACCCGCGCGCGGCGGATCCCACCCACGTCCTCGGGCCCGGCCTCCTCCGGCAGGAAGCCGATCGAGCCGAGCGCGAGGATCTCGGCTCGGCTCGGGTCCTCGAACTCCACGAGCACGACCGCCGCCTCGGGCTGCACCGGGCCGCCGATGAACAGGGGCTCGCCGAAGGGCACGAGGTCGGCGAGGGCGGGGACGGCCTCGGCGACGGTGACCTCGCTCGGACGGTTCAGGACCACGCCGACCGCGCCCTGCTCGTCGTGGTGCCCGATGAGCACGATGGTCTTGCGGAAGTTCGGGTCCCACAGGCTCGCGGTCGACAGCAGCAGATGCCCGCGCAGGCTCTCCACGCCCTCCATGATGGCAAGCCGGGCGGCCGGCTCCCACCCGGATAGGCTTCGACCATGGCCCGCCGGGCAGCCGAGGTCGCGCCGGGGTTCGCCGCGCTCGAGCTCGCGCGCGCCGCCGCCCTCGCGCCGGAGGAGGTGCTCCGGCTCCTCGGCTCGAGCGAGGAGGGCATCGCGCCGGAGGAGGCCGCCCGGCGCCTCCAGCTCGTCGGTCCGAACGCCCTGCGCGCCCACGGCACGAGCGGCTGGCGAGTGCTGCTCGGGCAGCTGCGGAACCCGCTCCTGCCGCTGCTCGTCGCCGCGGCGATCGTCTCGGGCCTCACCGGTCAGGGCGCGGACGCGGCGATCGTGCTCGTGATGGTCGCTGTCTCGGTCGGGCTCGGGTTCGTGAACGAGTACCGCTCGGCCAAGGCCGTCGAGGCCCTCCACGACCAGGTCCGCCACCACGCGACGGCCGTCCGCGCGGGCCACGCCGTCCGCGTCGACGTGACCGAGCTCGTCCCCGGCGACGTCGTCCTGCTCACGGTCGGCGACGTGGTGCCGGCCGACCTGCGCCTGCTCGAGGTCGACGACCTCGAGTGCGACGAGGCGGTGCTCACCGGCGAGTCGATGCCCGTGCGCAAGCAGGTCGAGCCCGTCACCGAGCCCGCCTCGTCGGTGGACCTGCCGTCCTGCGCCTTCATGGGCACGGTGGTCCGGGCCGGGACCGGCCGGGCGGTGGTGGTGCGGACCGGTCCTCGGACCGAGTTCGGGCGGATCGCGACGCTCCTCGGCGAGCGCCAGCCCGAGACATCCTTCCAGCGGGGCCTGCGGGCCTTCGGCGGGCTGCTCGTCCGGATCACCGCGATCCTCGTCGTGGCGATCTTCGCGGCCAACCTCGTCACGGGCCGTCCCATCATCGACGCCGTCCTGTTCTCGCTCGCGATCGCGGTCGGCATGACGCCCGAGCTCCTGCCCGCGATCGTCACCATCAGCCTCTCGACCGGCGCGCGACGGATGGCCGCGAAGGGCGTGCTCGTGCGGCGGCTCGTCGCGATCGAGGACGTCGGCAACATCCAGGTGCTGTTCACCGACAAGACCGGGACCCTCACCGAGGGCGAGATCACCTTCCGGGAGGCGCTCGGGCCGACCGGCGAGGCCGACGAACGGGCGCTCCTGCTCGGCCTGCTCTGCACCGACGTGGTGCTCGAGGGCGGGGAGCCGACCGGCGGCAGTCCCCTCGATCGCGCGCTGTGGCGCGCACCGGCGGCGCGGACGGCGCCGGCCGCCAGGTGGCGGCGGCTCGACACCGCGGCCTTCGACCACGACCGTCGGATGATGTCGGTCCTCCTGGAGGGACCGCAGGGGCGTCTCGTGGTCACCAAGGGCGCGCCCGAGTCGGTGCTCGCCGCCTGCCGGTCCGTGCCCGCGGAGGCCACCTCGCTGCTCGAGCGGAGCTTCGACGCGGGGCTGCGGGTGGTCGCGGTGGCCACGCGCGAGGCGGAGGGCCTGCAGCGCGTCTCCCCCGCCGACGAGCACGACCTCGAGCTCGCCGGCTTCCTCGCGTTCGCCGACCCCCCGAGGGCCGACGCGCCGGCCGCGCTCGCGCGTCTGGCCGAGCTCGGCATCGCCGTGAAGATCGTGACCGGCGACAACGACCGGGTGGCGGGCACCGTCTGCCGCGAGCTCGGGATCCCCGTCGGACGGGTCCTCACGGGGCGCGAGCTCGAAGGGATCCCCGACGAGGAGCTCGGCGCGATCCTCGATGAGGTCACGATCTTCGCCCGCGTGACGCCCGAGCAGAAGTCCCGCATCATCCGCGTCGCGCGCGAGCACGGCCTCGACGTCGGGTACCTCGGCGACGGGGTGAACGACGCGGTGGCCCTGCACGACGCGGACGTCGGGATCTCCGTGGAGTCCGCGACGGACGTCGCGAAGGACGCCGCCGACATCCTGCTCCTGCGCAAGGACCTCGAGCTGCTCGCCGACGGCGTGGCCGAGGGCCGCCGCGTGTTCGCGAACACCATCAAGTACGTGCTCATGGCGACCTCGTCGAACTTCGGCAACATGTTCAGCGCCGCCGGGGCCTCACTGTTCCTCCCGTTCCTGCCGATGCTGCCGGGGCAGATCCTGCTGAACAACCTGCTCTACGACACGAGCCAGACGACGATCCCGACCGACCGTGTGGACCCCGAGTCGGTCGCGCGGCCGGCGCATTGGGACACGGGCTTCATCCGACGGTTCATGGTCGTCTTCGGCCCGATCAGCTCGCTGTTCGACTTCGCCACGTTCGGGATCATGCTGTGGGTCTTCCACGCCGGCGAGTCGCTGTTCCAGACCGGGTGGTTCGTCGAGTCCCTCGCCACGCAGACGCTGGTGATCTTCGTGATCCGCACCCGGCGGACCCCCTTCTTCCGCAGCCGGCCGAGCACCATCCAGCTCGTCGCGACCTGCTGGTGCGCCGGCGCGGGCGTGCTCATCCCCTACCTGGGGCCGGTCGCGCGGCTGTTCGGCTTCCGGCCCTTGCCCCTCGCGTTCCTCGGGATCGTGCTCGCCTTCATCGCCGCCTACCTCACGCTGGCCGAGCTCGCGAAGGCCTGGTTCTTCCGCGTCCGCGAGGTCCCGCTCGCGCCGGCCGCGCATCCCCAGGTGGCCCACCGCCGGCGCGTGCGCAAGCTCACGGCCCGCTGGAGCCGGCGCGAGGTCTGAGCGGCTTCAGCGGCGGCCGAGCGCGCGGTCGCGCCGGATCTCGCGCACGCAGTTGAACGCGGGGATGCCCGTGACCCCGCCGCCGGCGTGCGTCGCGCTCGAGCACTGGTACAGCCCGCGGATGGGGGTTCGGTAGTCCGCGTAGCCCGGCGCGGGGCGCATGTGGAACAGCTGGTCGGCCGAGAGCTCGCCGTGGAAGATGTTCCCGCCGATCAGCCCCCACTCGTGCTCCATCTCGTAGGGCCCGATCACCTGCCGGGCGAGGACCGACTCCCTGAACCCCGGCGCGACCTGCTCGTAGGAGTCGATCACGCGGTCGGCGTAGGCGGCGAGCTCGTCCCGGGGCTGCTCCTCGGCCCACGTGTGGGGGACCCACTGCGTGAACAGCGACATCACGTGGGCGCCCGCCGGTGCGAGGGAGGGATCGAGCACGGTCGGGATCACCCCGTCGCTGAAGGGAAGCGTGGCGGCCCGTCCGTGGCGGGCCTCCTCGAAGGAGGTCTCGAGCTGCTCGATCGAGGGGGCGATCTCGAACCCGCCGGAGAAGTCCGTCCAGTCCGGCAGCTCGGCCAGGCGCGGCAGGCGCGAGAGCGCGAGGTTGATCTTCACCACGCCCGAGCGGCTCGACCAGTGCTCGATGTCGCGGACGAAGTCCTCGGGGAGCTCGGAGCGGTCGAGCTGCCGCAGGAACGTGATCTTCGGGTGG
>Ga0101943_1002160_pt1 | contig 13207 bp, 8 predicted proteins | sample DewCreD2012metaG_5_FD_75244 | JGI IMG/M metagenome (GOLD analysis project Ga0101943, IMG submission 75244) | Hot spring sediment bacterial and archeal communities from British Columbia, Canada, to study Microbial Dark Matter (Phase II) - Dewar... ... | reverse complement strand
CACCGCCCCAAAAGTTCCAGAGGCGAGGGGAAGCTGTTCGGCCCGGGCCCGCATCAGGCTGTAGTGCTGCCAGTGGGGCTGCGCCTGTTGAGCGGCTTCCGCCAATACCCCTGCCGCATTGTCCAGGCCGATCACCGTTCGTTGCGGATCCCTGGCCAGGAGCAAGCGGCTCCAGTACCCCCCGGCAGTGCCCAAATCCAAGATGGGATCTTCCTCTCCCACCAGCTCGGCCAGCAGTTGACCCTCCCGCTCACTGCCAAAGCTCTCTCCTGTCAGCAACGACAGAGCCCAGGGCCGCCAGAGGCGATCGTAGCCCCAGGCGAACCCAGGCAGATGGGCAATGGCTTGGGCCGGGGTGAGACGCAAGTCCGATGAGCTGCCGATAAAATCCACAGCCCCAAAAGCGGTAATGGGGTAAATCTGGCCGCAACTGGGACAATAAACCCGATCCGCCGCGGATCCCTGCTCTCGCCCTGGTGCTTGGGTCAGCCCTTCCCGACCGCAGCTCAAGCAGCGATAGAGGTGAACCGGCAAAGCAGAGAGAGAAGAGCGCATGAGACAACCCGACGCAACAGAAAACCTGCTGAAAAAAGGGCAGTTGCCGGGATCCAGCCCCAACAACCACCCTCCCAAGTCGTCTATCCGGCAATGGAGATGGGATCCCTTAGACCAGCTTCGGACTCCGTCCCGCTTCCGCGAGTGGAGTGGGCAGGCCAACCTTCTCCGGGATGGGCACGTACTCCGAGACAATTGCCCGGAACTCGTCGCCGTCCAGGGTTTCCCGTTCCACCAAGGTATCGGCCAATCGATCCAGCAGAGGGCGGTGCTCCAGCAAAATCTGCTTGGCCTTCTGGTAGCAGCTCTCCAGGATCTGCCGCACCTGGCGGTCGATCTTGGCGGCCACATCCTCCGAGTACTCGACGCGGTTTATCCAGCCGCCACCCAAGAATACCTCGTTGTTGGGGGGATCCAACATCAGTGGCCCCAACTCGGACATGCCAAAGCGGGTCACCATCTGCCGCACCAGATTCGTGTTCTGCTGTAGGTCGTTGCTGGCTCCGGTGGTCACTTCCGAGTAGCCGAAGACAATCTCTTCAGCCGCCCGACCGCCGAAGCCCACCACCACCCGATCCAGCAGCCAAGCGCGGCTATACATACCGGAGTCGATCTGCTCTTCGTTGGGCAGTTGCTGGGCAAAGCCACCCGCGCCGCCGGAGCGGGGAATGATGGTCACCTTGTTCAAGGGATCCGCATGGGGCAGCAGCGTCATTAGCAGGGCATGGCCGCACTCGTGGTAGGCGATCAGGCGCTTGCTCTTGCCGTCCAACAGCGGGGGCTTGGTCAGGCCGATGGTGATGCGGTCGATGGCGTCGTCAATGTCTTGGTTGGTGATGGCCATGCGCTGACGGCGGGCCGCCAAAATGGCCGCTTCATTGAGCAGGTTGGCCAGATCCGCGCCGGCAAAGCCGGGGGTACGGCGGGCAATCGCCTCCAGGCTGACCTCTTCCGCCAGCTTCTTGTTGCGGGCATGCACCCGCAGGATCTCATAGCGCCCCTTGAAACTGGGCCGATCCACCGTAACCTGGCGGTCGAAGCGCCCCGGACGCAAGAGAGCGGCATCCAACACATCAGGGCGGTTGGTGGCGGCAATCACGATAATGCCGGTGTTGCCCTCAAAGCCGTCCATCTCCGTGAGCAACTGGTTCAGGGTTTGCTCGCGTTCGTCGTTGCCACCGCCGATGCCGGCCCCCCGCTGGCGACCCACCGCGTCAATCTCGTCGATGAAGACGATGCAGGGTGCATTCTCCTTGGCCTTCTTGAAGAGATCCCGCACGCGAGAGGCCCCCACCCCGACAAACATTTCCACAAACTCAGAGCCGGAAAGGCTGAAAAAGGGCACTCCTGCCTCGCCGGCAATGGCCTTGGCCAGAAGGGTTTTGCCCGTCCCCGGCGGCCCCACCAACAACACGCCCTTGGGAATCTTGGCCCCCACCGCTGTGAAGCGCTCCGGCTTCTTCAGGAAGGTGACCACCTCTTGCAATTCTTCTTTGGCCTCTTCGATGCCGGCCACATCGTCGAACTTAACGCCGGTTTTGGCTTCCATCTGGAAGCGGGCCCGCGACTTGCCGAAGTTCATCGCCTGCCCAGGGCCGCCCGCTCCGCCACCGGCACGCCGCAGAAAAAAGAACAACCCCCCCAACAACAACAGCGGGATCACCAGGTTGCCCAGAAGCGCCCAGAAGGCGCTGCCATTGCGGGTGGGCACCACGCCCACTTCGATCCCCTGTTCGGTGAGGCGATCCACCAGTTGCGGTACGGTGTTGGGCAGCAGGTTTACTCGATAGCGGGTGGAATGCTGGGTCTGGGGATCCACAGCCGTAACTTCTGCCACCAGATTGTTGTCCGTGAGACGCACATCCGTAACCCGCCCCTCCTCGATGTAGTGCAAAAAGCGATCGTAAGTGAGGGCCGAGGCCAAGGCTGCATGGGCAGGCACCAGGCCGGATCCCTGCCAGAGACAAAAGCCCAGCATGAGGGCAATCAACCAGCGCTGGGGAGATAGAGGCTTGTTCATAGGGAAGCGGAACACCCGGTTATTAAAAGTCCTTTAACAAACTTAACCTGTCCATCCTGGAAGGCACAACCCTGCCCCCGCACCGAGGAGATCTCGATGGGCTTGAGATCTTGAGGGATCCCTGCCCGCCACAAGCCTGCAATTAGGCCGAGCCAGGGGATCCCAGCCGATCCAGCCCATAGACGCGCCGCCACATAGAGTCGGCCAGAGAGGCCGGCAGCAGCCGCATCAGCCCCAACGCCACCTTGCCCCCTGTGAAAGCGGTGTAGCGGTCGGAAGGGTGAGGATCCGTCATCGCCCTCAAGATCGGCTCCACCACTTTTTCCACCGGCCAGGCCATTTTGTTAAACGAGCTGGCCAGCTCGGCAGTCTTGTCCAAGATCGCTTTGTAGGGGCCATTGGGGTTGACAACGGCAGCAAAGGTTTCTTCCGCCACGCGGCCAAACTCGGTGGCTACCGGCCCCGGCTCGATCAAGATGACCTTGATGCCAAAGGGGGCCACCTCCACCCGCAACGCATCGCTGAGGGCCTCCACAGCAAACTTGGTGGCGTTGTAAACGCCACTGAAGGGCATCGACATCTGGCCAGCCACCGAGCTGAGGTTGAGGATGCGGCCACTGCCCCGTTCCCGCATTTGGGGCAAGAGGGCACGGGTGAGAGCATGCAGGCCAAATACATTCACCTCAAACTGGCGCCGCATGGCCGCCACATCCACCTCTTCCACCGGCCCCATCTGGCCATAGCCAGCGTTGTTCACCAGGATATCCACCCGGCCAAAATGATCCAGAGCCTTTTGGGCCAGCGCCTCCACCTGGGCCGTATCGGCCATGTCGGTGGGCACCACCAGCGCCTCCGCCCCCCGACCTTCCACCAAGTCCTTGACGTTTCGCAGCAGCCCCTCCCGACGGGCCGCCAGCACCAAGCGAGCCCCTCGTTTGGCCGCCTCCAGAGCGACGGCTTCCCCAATTCCAGCAGAGGCGCCGGTAATCAGCACCACCTGATTTGCAAGTGAAGGCATGGTTTCTTTATATCCAAACTCTCCACCATCCTAGAAGAACGACTGGGATCCCTGGAGAGGGGCAGCCTCGCCTTCCGAACTTCTGGATTCGGCATCCGGTATTATGGCTATGATGGGATGAACCCAAAAAACAGCCGGGATAAAGCCCGAAGGACAAGCTTCTTCTTGGGCTGATGTCTTGCGGCGCTTTGACTAAAAAAGTGTAAAGAGTTGGGCATAGGGTGCAGCGACTGTGAAGTACTTCTGCAGACGAATTGGCCGAGGTCGATCTCTGTCGCCAGAAGAGCGCTGGGCCGTTACCGAGGCTCGCTTGGCTCAATTGCTTAGGGTAGCGGAAGCCAACTTGCAGGCCAACTCTGAGCTGCGCCAGCAGCAGCAAGAGCAGCAAAAGCAACTGGAAGCCCAGCGCCGCCACAGCGAAGCCCTGAGAGATTCGACCGCCGATTTGCGCACCAGCGTAATGGAGTTGCGGGAAGGGCAGGCCCTTTGGCAGAACCAAGTGGATGAGCTGCGCTCTTGTCTGCGGGAGTTGCTCAAGGAACAAAGTGAACTGGTGCAGATTGTGGCCCAGCAGCAGCACATCCTGAAGGATTGTCAGGAAGTTATCCGCGCCATGCTGGAGCAAATGCGAGATGACCACCGGGACTTCCGCTCTGCCATCAGCATTTTGCTGGAGGAGCTGCACCAAACCGTGCGCTGCTTGGTTCTCAAGTCGGGCGGAACCCTTCCCAAGCCCGTTCGCCATCCCGAAGTGCCGGAGACGGATCCCGGATCCCAGCCAACCGATGCTGCCTCGCCTGGGGAAGGCTCTCCATCCTAGCGGCAGTAGCTATCCCGCCTCGCCTTCCGGCAACCACTGCGGCCAAAACAGGCGCAACTCCCTGACCCGCTCCCCTTTGACCAACAGGGATCCGCCCCCGGATCGGCTTTGCAGTGGGATCTCGGCAAGGGAGAAGGAGTACATCCGTTCCGACTCCGTGAGCACATCCAGTTGCAGATGGGAATGCCCCTCCAGATCTGGGGGAAGACCCACCAAGCCCACCAGGCCATCCCCTCGGTCAGAGAAGTGAAAGGCCGGCACACCCACTTGACCCGGCTCCAGGGTGGGGATCTCGCTCAGAGGCAAGCGTTTCAGATAGCCTGACCGGCTGGCCAAAACCAGGCTCCCTTGCAGGGGCAGCAGCGCCATACCAGCCATTTGCTCGGTGCGCCCCAAACGCAGGGCTGGCGATCCCATAGCTGCCCGACCCATCAGAGGGATCTGTTGGACATCCAGCCGCAGCACCCGTCCCCCTGAAGTTGCCAGAATGACGCTGTAGCCTTGGTGGCCGGGATCCCAAAGGGCTGCCCAGCCCAGCTCGTCTCCCTCTTTCAGTTTGAGGACGGTGGATCCCCGTTGGGTAAGGCCCATTAACTCTGCCAGGGCCACCCGCTTGATCCGCCCCTGCCGGCTGAGCACCACCAAACCGGCCTCGCCGGGGCTGGGATCCAATGTGAAGGTGGCAACGATTGGCTCAGGGTTGGGGAGAAGGGTGAGCAGGGGTACCCCCCGTGAAGAGCCGGTGCTGAGGGGGATCCCTTCGATGGGCACGGTAAAAGCTTTGCCGCCGGCGGTGAGCACCAAGATTTCCTGCTCCAGAGTGACGCATTCCAGGCCAACCAGCAGGTCTTCCCCCCATTCCCGTTGCGCGGGGTTGCTGCGGGAGCGACGGCCAGGCAGAGGTAGGCGGCGCACATAGCCTTTGCGGGTGAATTGCAGCAAGAAGTGGGTCTCTTCCGTCTCTTCGCCGCTGGGGATTTGGGCCACTTCCGCTTCCAGCTCCAAGGCGGAGAGGATCTGGGTACGCCGGGGATCCCCGAAGGTCTTTTTCAGGTGTCGCAGCTCTTTTTTCAAATAATTCAAGAGCTTGCGGCGGTCGCTGAGGAGCCCCTGCAGTTCTTCGATGCGGGTCTGCAACTGGGCGTGTTCCTGGTGCAGCCGTTCCCGCTCCAATCCCGTCAGGCGACGCAAAGGCATAGCCAAAATCGTCTCTGCCTGCTGGGGGGTACAGCCCAAGCGAGTTTGCAGTTGGGCTTTGGCCGTGGTGCTATCAGGCGCTTGCCGCAGCAGCTCGATCACCCCCTCCAGATCCGCCAACGCCAGCAACATCCCTGCCACCTCTTCTGCCTTGCGCTGCACCCGCTGCAGTTCGGCGCGAAACATCCGGTTGAGGGTGGCCTCGCGAAATTGCAAAAAGTGTTGCAGGATTTCCTTGAGGCTAAGCTGCCGCGGTTCCCCGTTCACCAGTGCCAGCAGGATGGCTCCAAAGTTGCTTTGCAAAGGGGTGAGCTTGTACAACTGCTGCAAAACCGCTTGCGGGTTGGCCTCCCGTTTTAGCTCCACCACCACGCGAATGCCGCTGCGATCCGACTCATCCCGCAGATCGGCGATGCCGCTGATGCGGTTCTGGTTGGCCAGCTCGGCCACTTTTTCGATCCAGGCGGCCTTGTTCACCTGATAGGGGAACTCGCTGATGATCAGGGCGGGTCGGCGGTGGCGTCCTTTGCCCGGCTGGATCTCCTCGAATCGGGCTACGCCTCGTAGGGTGATGGAGCCGCGCCCGGTGAGGTAGGCTTCGCGGATCCCTTGGCTGTCTAGGATTTGGCCGCCGGTGGGAAAATCCGGCCCTGGGATCCACCGCAGCAGTTCCTCAGGGCTGAGGTCGGGATGATCGATCAAAGCCAACAGGCCATCCACCACTTCCCCCAGGTTGTGGGGTGGAATATTGGTGGCCATGCCCACGGCAATGCCGGAAGAGCCGTTGAGCAGCAAAATGGGCAGGCGGGCTGGAAGAACGGTGGGCTCTGCCTGGGATCCGTCGAAATTGGGCATGAAATCGACGATCGCTTCCGATACCTGCTCCAGAAGCGCCGTGTGGCTCAGCTCCGCCAGCCGACACTCCGTGTAGCGCATGGCCGCCGGTGGGTCATCATCCACAGAGCCGAAGTTGCCGTGTCCCGCCACCAGGGGATAGCGGCTGGACAAGTCTTGCACCATGCGCACCAGCGCGTCATAGACCGCCTGATCCCCGTGGGGGTGATACTTCCCCAGCACATCCCCCACCACCCGCGCGCATTTGCGGTAGGGACGATCCGGCGTCAGGCCCAGCTCGTGCATGGCGTAGAGGATGCGGCGGTGTACCGGCTTGAGGCCATCCCGCACATCCGGCAAGGCCCGCCCCACGATCACGCTCATGGCATATTCCAGGTAGGAGCGCTGCATCTCCCCCTGCAAATCGGTCACAATCACCCGACCCAGACGGGATCCCTCCTTCGATCCCAATCCCAGTCCGTCGAGAGTCAGTTGCTGAGTCATGGCACACAGGAGCGGAACGCTTTCCAGGTTACTGTAGCCGTTTCTTCGGCCTTGCGAGGTGGGATCCCATCTCGATAGGAGTTGAGAGCAGACCGAACCCCGCAACTCCGACCTCGTGCTATGACTTGAAGCGGCAGCACCCACCGCAACACCACCATGGCCGATACCCCGATCCGTTTTGGCACCGACGGCTGGCGAGCCGTCATCGCCGATGGCTTTACTTTCCAAAACTTAACCGTTGCCGCCCAGGCCAGCGCCCAAGTCTTGGCCCGCACCTACCCCGGCGAAGGGATCCTAGTTGGCTACGACAACCGCTTTCTCTCGGAACGCTTTGCCGCCCACACCGCCGAAGTGGTGGCTCGATTGGGGATCCCGGTCTATCTCTCCACCACAGTGGCCCCAACGCCAGCTTTTAGCTGGGGTGCCAAAGAGCGAGGCTGTCATGGCGCTTTGGTGATCACCGCCAGCCACAACCCCCCCCACTATTCCGGCCTCAAGGTCAAGGGGGGATTTGGTGGATCCGTGCCACCGGAAGTCACCGCCGCCATCGAGCAGGACATGCGCCACCTGCAACCTCTGGGATCCGGCAAGGCCCCCATTCATCCTTGGGATCCCTGGCCCGGCTACCTGGCTCAGCTCAGCTGCTTTGTGGATCTGGAAAAGCTCAAAGGATCCCCGGCCAAGATTTGGGTGGATGTCATGTTTGGCTCAGGAGCGGGGGGCCTCACCCGCCTGTTGGGGGAAAAGGTCATTGAGTTGCAGGCCCGCCGGGATCCCTTGTTTGGGGGATTTCCCCCTGAGCCCTTGCCGCAAAACCTGCAAGCTTCCGCTCAGATCATCGCGGCGGATCCCGCCCCCTTGAAGATGGGTTTGGTCTTTGATGGGGATGCCGACCGCATTGCTGCTCTAGATGGGCAGGGCCATTTCCTCAGCCCGCAGATTCTGATCCCCATCTTGATCGACCACCTGGCTGGGCGACGCGGCTTGCGGGGCGAGATCGTCAAAACCATCAGCGGCTCCGAACTGTTTGTCAAAGTTGCAGAGCACTACGGCCTGCCGGTTACGGAAATGCCGGTGGGCTTTAAGTACATTGCCGAGCGCATGGTGAGCACCCAGGTGCTGTTGGGCGGAGAAGAATCGGGCGGCATCGGCTACCTGGGCCACATTCCCGAACGGGATGCCCTACTTTCGGCCCTGTATCTCATCGAAGCCGTTGCGGAAACAGGCCAAGACCTCAGCGCCCTTTACCGGGCTTTGCAGGAACGGGAAGGGTTTACCTCTGTTTACCTGCGCCGCGATCTCCACCTCGCGGATCAAAATCAACAAACCCAGCTCTTCCAGCGGCTGCAAATGGATCCCCCGGCTGAGATTTTGGAGCAGCAGGTGATCAAACATTTCGACAAAGATGGCCACAAGTTCACCCTCGCCGACGGCAGTTGGGTGATGATTCGCGGCAGCGGCACCGAGCCTCTGCTGAGGTTGTACTCGGAAGCGAAAGACCTAGAAGCAGTGAACGCCCTCCTGGATTGGGCAGCCGGCTTGCTCGGCCAGATTGATTGAGGTTGATGCGGATCCCTTGTGTGGTGGCCGCATCCTAACCCTGTGTTTTTAGATTCTCCTCAAAGCCACAGCCGCGAGCTAGAAGAAGGTCACACTCACAGGCGGCGCTATCACTGGGGCTGCCTCATTGCTGGTGAGTGTAGTAGGAGGATTGATGTACGTACCTGCTGTGCCAGAAGTAACGTTCACTAAAATCGTACAGGTAGTGCCAACAGCTAGAGTCCCATTCGAGAAAGCAATAGACGTTCCACCCGCAACCACGTTAAGTACACCACCGCAAGTATTGTTGAAAAAGAGAGGATTAGCAATAACGAGCCCAGTAGGTAAGTTGTCTGTAAAGGCAAGGCCAGTCAGAGGAGTAGCTGTGTTGTTGGTGATGGTAAAGGTCAAAGGTACTGAACTATTAATTGGAGAAGGTCCAGGTGGAAATGTTTTGCTGAAAACCAGAGAAGGTGTCCCCACCACAAGAGTTACAGTCCCACTTTGCGCAGGGGGAGCTTGGGCACTGGTGAGAGTTACAGGGGGATTGACGTAAGTGCCTGGAGTCCCAGCAACAACCTGAACAGTCACTGCACAAGTTGCATTGGCAGCCAGTGTTCCATCGGTCAGGGCAATTGAGGCTCCGCCTGCAAGTGCAGTAGCTGTGCCACCACAGGTGTTGGTGATATTGGGCGGAGTGGCAACAACCAACCCTGCAGGCAGGCTGTCTGCAAAGTTGAGGCCGGTTAATTGAACTCCTGAGTTATTAACAATCGTGAAGCTAACTGTTACAGTTACAGGGGCACCAACTGCTGAGGAAGGATTAAAGCTCTTGGCGAACGATGGAGCAGCAACCGGGTTCACTGACAGGTTAACAGGTGCGCTTTGAACAGCAGGAGCTTGGGCGCTGGTAAGAGTTACTGGTGGATTTGTATAGGTGCCCGAAGCCGAAGCAACAACCCGAACAGTCACTGCACAAGTTGCATTGGCAGCCAGTGTTCCACCGCTCAGGGCAATTGAGGCTCCGCCTGCAGCCGCAGTAGCTGTGCCACCACAGGTGTTGGTGAGGTTGGGCGGATTGGCAACAACCAACCCTGCAGGCAGGCTGTCTGTAAAGCTGAGGCCAGTCAGTTGGATCCCTGAGTTGTTGGTGATTGTGAAGCTTAGGGTTACGGGAACACCTACTGAAGTTGTTGAAGGACTGAAGCTCTTAGTAAACGTCGGGGCAGCCAAGGGGCCTGGAGGTAAGCCAATGATGCTGGGAGAGGGGTTCGGGCTGGGCAGGGGAGGGATCGTCGGTGCCGAAACGGGGGGCGGAACAAGAGGGCTGGGCTGAGTTGGGGGGACAGATCCGATGGGGGGAGTGGATGGCAGCCCTACCCCCGTTCCTCCAGGCTCTACATTTGGGTTTTGCACGCCGATAATCGGCCCCGGCAGCGAGCTGATTGGATTCCCCTCTCTAGTCTGTTGACAGGCTGTTAACAAGCCCAAACACAGGCAAGCCAAAACCCCAGCTATTTTTCCCGTTCTCATTCCCTCATCCTCCTGCCATTAAACTCTCTCGTGGCACCCAAGGTAGATACAGCAAACTCAAACAGCTTTACTCAGCTCTAGCTTAGGTGGCTTGGGCCCGCGCTTCCAGCCTCAGAGCTTGGCCAAATGCATCTCGAATGACCACAATCACCAAAACCGTTTCCCTTGCAGCAACATTGGCATTGTAAGCAGCCAGGTCAGCTGGGAAAGTAAACCCGTTGGTGAGCGTGATCCCGTTGATTCTGTCGCCGTAGCTGTTGCCTCGACCTATCAGAGTATTTCTAAACTGCTCAATTGCGGTTGGGAAGAAGATGCCGGTAATATCCGTACCGCGACTGATGTTGAAAAACTGAAGCTCTACACTCCTTATCACTCCTGGAGCAAGCAAGCCTCTCAGAGTGAGGGTTACGAAAGCGGATCCCACTGGGGGGATGCCAGGAAGGCTTGGCGGCTGGAACAGCAAAAGATTGAACTCTCCACCTGGCCCTAGACTGGGCGGATCCGGCAGGTCTGGCTGAATTGGCGGCGGGGTGATGGGGGCAAAGTCCGGCCCTGGGCGGAAGGTGATGGGAGTGAGATTGGGCGCGATCGTAGGGGCAACGGCCACAGGAGGAGGTGTGGCACCGTTAGAAGCCAGCAAGGGCGGCACCCCGCTGGTGGTCTCGCTGCTGCAACCGGCAGCCAGCGCAAGCGAAGCGCAAGTTGCCAAAAGAGGGAGGCCGCCACCAAGGGCTGAGCCAGAACGTCGTCTCATCGAAAAAGTCTCCACTCACTCACACCACAGCAGATATCTTGGGCAGCGCCCGGCAGGGATCCAACTGGAGCCTGCAAAGCAGTTTTTGCCTTTGGGATCCCGTTTGATAAGGGGGAATTGCCTGCTGTTAGTTCTACTGCATCCTGGGGCGTTGTCAACCTGCTGACGAGGCCAATCTAAGAAATTTTCTGGGAATGGCCCATCCTCTATCTGTGGTGTATCATAGCTTCGAGCAGGGATAGAAGGCCTACCCGTAGCGTCTGTGCTAGGTGCCGCTCGTTCTATTTCGTTTGTGCATGCATTTGCCTAGGTTAGGGTGTGTGAGGAAGTGGTTTATGAGCTTTAAAAGTCGCTCCTTGGCGGTTTTGTGTGGAGTCTTGCTGCTAGGCGGCTGCGGTGAAGTCAATGAGTCCCCGACCTTGCCTGGCCCTGTCCAGGTGGATCCGGCTGCCTTTGTCTCGGCTCAAGAGTATCGCTTTACCCCTGGCTCGGTGCTGGAGACCACTAGCCTGCGGCTGGACTACGTCAATCCGAGGTTTGACAACGGGATCCCTGTGCGCACCAACCCCTTCCAAGGAAGCGGTGAGGCTCGAATTACCAATGTTGAAGCCCGGATCTTGCCTGTGAACGAGATTCCAGCTAGTGAGCTGACAATCGACTCCACCCTTCGCTCCAGCACCCTGGCCATTCAAATTGGGCAAACCACACCGCTGGTGAATATCACTGCCTTTGGCCCCAACGACGGCAGGCTATCTACGCAATTTAATATCGCTGGGCTGGTTGCAATTTCGACCCTCCCCAACGACCAGCGCATTCGGGTGAATACCACCTTCAGAGCTACCAGAGAAGGCACCGTCTTGACCCTCACAGTGCGCCGCATCTTGGTTAGCCGGAATGGCAACCAAGTTGTACTGGAAGGAGATTCCTCGCTCATTGTCCCTACCACAGGGGTACTCTATGAAGATCCTGGCCCTAACGGCAACCCACCAGCAGGAAGCTTTGTTAATCCTCCTCCACCTCAAGGGCCTGTCACCGCCATTCTTCAAACCGGCAGCTTCTCCGCCAGCTTTGTGGTGCGGCAGCGGGGCGTTGCGGGCGATGGCACTCCGGAGGATGCCTTGGCTCTCTTTGCCCGCCTGAACTTCCGGCCCAACCAGGCGGAGATTGTCTATAGTCCTGCCCAGGTGGGTATGCAGTCGGTGCTGTTTGCCCCGGATCCGACTCGACCGAATATCTTGCCCAATCAGTTGGTGCGTATCCGACGCCTGTTGAACGGTCGTGTGCAAGCGGAGTTTGACCCGGCCAACGTCAGCACAGTTCTCAACTTCGTGCAGGTCAGCCCGCCGCCGCGACCTTTCCCCACACCGATACCGCAATTGCCAGCTCCTGATCGTCCGGGTGCTCCAACAGCCTTTGATTACTTTTTCTCCCTGCGCACGGAGCGCTCTACGGGTACCTTACCCGGCTCGCCTGTGGAAGGAAGCAACCTCGAGCCCGTTATCCTTCAAGGCATTGTGCCCACCACAGGAGATTTCGTCTTCCGCACACTGGCCGGAGCACAGTTATCAGGGCCGTTTAACCGGCTTGACATAGGGGGTAGCGTTCAAAGGGGGAACTTAAGCCTTGTCTTCGACCCAGCAACCTCTGCCGAGCGCATCTCCGGCCAGTGGTTCCTAGAACAGGAGTTCCCCACTAACAACCTTGCAGCTAGGGAAGGGAGCATTTTGATCATCCGTGGGTTTTTTGAGGGAACTGAGGTGCGCCTGTAATCCAGCTAGCCCGTTTGATCCCCAGCCAGGGATCCGCTCTGGCCTAGCCTTTTCATCGGTCAGAGTTTGGGTAGATCGCTGAGCACCACCTGCGCGCAGTTGTGGCCAGGGATCCCGGTCACTCCGCCTCCTGGGTGTGCCCCTGAACCGCAGAGGTAAAGGCCGGGAATGGGGGATCGATAGTCGGCCAGGCCGGAGATGGGCCGCAGGTTGTAGCTTTGATCCGGCGTCATTTCCCCGTGAAAAATGCTGCCCCCCACAAGGCCGAAGCGGGCTTCTAGATCCACGGGCGACAACATCTGCCGCGCGATCACGGCGTTTTTAATGTTGGGGGCAAATTGGGCAATCTTGTCGATCACCCGATCGGCAAATTCCTCCCGTAGGCCATCGTTCCAGTCTCGCCCTTTGGGTTGGTAGGGCACAAATTGACAGAAACAGGAGAGGATGTGCTTGCCTGGGGGAGCCATTGTCGGGTCGGTGGGGGATTGGCTGTAGATCTCGATAAACGGATCCCGGGAAGGGATCCCGTATTTGCAGTCATCCCAAGCCCGCTCCAGATAAGCCACCGAGGGGGCAATATCCACTGTGGCAGAGCTGACAACTTCTGGGGGCACTTCAGCAGGGGCCGCTGTGTAGCGAGGCAATTCTTCCAAGGCCAAATTGA
>Ga0101943_1002159_pt1 | contig 13216 bp, 12 predicted proteins | sample DewCreD2012metaG_5_FD_75244 | JGI IMG/M metagenome (GOLD analysis project Ga0101943, IMG submission 75244) | Hot spring sediment bacterial and archeal communities from British Columbia, Canada, to study Microbial Dark Matter (Phase II) - Dewar... ... | reverse complement strand
TCAAGGTCACAGGGGCGAGAGGACGTCCGCGCGGCATCGGGTGAAACCTCCCGGTGAGGCTTTCACCCACCATAGGGGTCGGCAGAGAATAATGCAACATATTTCTAACTCAGGACACTAGCCGGTCGGGTTCGGCGTTTCGTCTCGGCCTGGACTTTGGGCCGCCGTACCAAGGCCCGGGCCCGCAAACTTTGGGTTCGAGGGATCGGTGACCCAGTGACCTGCGGGGCGCATTCACTCGCCCCGCAGGAAGAACCGGACGAGCCGTGCCAGGACCGCCAAGACTACCACCCACGCCCAGAACGGGTCCACGGCCGCACCTCTCGAAGGCAACGGAACCTCGACATTCCTCGTGCTGGCCCCAGTATTTCGTCCGTTAAGTTGTCAAGCCGCTATCGGTTCGCTCAGGATACCGCCGCGAACGGAACTCCCGCCGGATCTCCTCGAGACCCCGCAGGACAGGAGGGGAGGCCGTGTGAACCGTCACGACCTCCCGGATGGGGCAGCCCTGGGCCAAGAGCAAGTCCAAGGTGATGGTAACCCCCTGAGGCTCGTGGCCCAGGGTGGCCACGAGCGCTTCCTCAGCCGTGTTGGAGCGCCTGACGGCGAGGCTACGCCGGGTCCGGGCTGTCGGTTAGCGTGTCCAACCCCCGAAGGCCGGAGCAATCTCGCTCTGGCATTCGAAGGGGGGCCGCGGGATTTCCTGCCACTCCGCAGGTCGAAAGCCACAGGGAGGACCGGTGGACGGCGAACGCATGCCCTCAGGCGATCCAGCGGGCGTTCGGATGGGCTCGGAGCACGCTTGCCCGGAACTCGTCCAGGCCCGCTTCTGGAGCGAGCGCTACCACAGCACCTCCGAAGCCGGCACCGGTGAGGCGGGCGCCGACAGCGCCGTGCCGCAGGCAGGCGTCCACCAGGTGGTCGAGCTCCGGGGTGGAGACCTCGAAGTCGTCGCGCAGGGAGCGGTGGGAGGCGACCATGAGGGCTCCGAAGGTGGAGACGTCGGCCGCCTGCAGGGCGCGCACGCCTTCCAGCACCCGGGCGTTCTCGGTCACCACGTGGCGGGCGCGGCGGCGGAACGGCTCGGGGAGCCGTTCTACGTGTAGGAGGTCCTCTCGATCGAGGTCGCGTAGCGCACGCACGCCGAGCCGCCGGGCGGCCTCCTCGCACTCCGCGCGCCGCTGGTTGTAGCCGGCCTCCGCGAGGCGGCGAGGCACCCCGGAGTCCACGACCACCACCCGGTGACCTGGGGGGAGCGGGACCAGGTCGAACTGGAGCGTGCGCGTGTCGAGGAACAGCGCCTGGCCGGGACGTCCGAGGGAGGCAGCGGCCTGGTCCATGATGCCGCAGCGCACTCCGACGTACTCTACCTCCGCGGCTTGGGCCAGCCGGGCCAGCGCCAGGTCGTCCAGGGGGAGGGCGAAGAGCTGTCGCAAAGCCCGCATCACGGACACCTCCAGCGCTGCCGAGCTCGAGACCCCTGCGCCTACGGGGACCTCGCTCACCACCCAGACCCGCGCGCCGGGGACCGGGTAGCCCTCGCGCCGTAGGGACCACACGCAGCCCGTCACGTAGTCGGACCAGTGGCCGCGGCGAGGGTCTTCCACAGGCCGGCGCGTGCGCTCTTCGAAGGCGGTGGAGTAAACCTCCACCCCACCGACGAGACGGGCCGCGCCCACCCACGTGCACAGGGGAAGAGGGGTCGGCAGCACGTACCCTTCGTTGTAGTCGGTGTGCTCGCCTAAGAGGTTGACCCTGCCGGGTGCCGAAGCCACCACCTCCGGGTCTTGTCCGAAGACGTCCCGGAATCCGGAACGGACCTGCGCGACCAGTCGGTGTGTAGCGCTCACCCCAACGCCTCCCGCAGCCTGCGGGCCGTCTGTTCGGGCAGAACGTCCACTGTAAACACGCCCGCGCCGAGCTCGGTGCCGGCCAGGAACTTCAGCCGGTCCCGGGCGCGCAGGGGCGGGTAGAACTCCACGTGGAAGTGAAACGTCCCGTCCTGAGGCTCCACCTCCCACCGCGGCGCCGCGTGCAGGACCATCACGTACGGGAAGGGGCGGTGGAACAAAGCGTCGTAGGCGCGCACGACCTCACCCAACAGCCGTGCCACGGACGACGCCTCCGCGTCGGAGAAGGTCCAGGGCCCGGGGTGTCGGCGGCGCGGCGCCACCCAGACCTCGTACGGGTAACGGGCGAAGGGTGGGACGAAAGCTACCGCGAGGCGGTCGGAGGCGACCAGGTAGTCCGGAGGCAGGCGGCCCAGCAGGTCGACCAGGACCGGGGAGCCGCAGAACGCACTGAGTTCGGTTGCAGCCACCGGGGGGACGAAGGGGTACGCGTAGATCTGCCCGTGCGGGTGGTGGAGGGTGGCGCCGACCTCCTCGCCGCGGTTCTCAAACGGCAGCACGTAGGCTACGTGCGGCCTGCGGTACAGTTCGATATAGCGGTCCGACCACACCCGGACCAGCAGCTCCCGCCGCTGCTGCGAGAGCGTGGCCAGGCTCCCGGTGTGCTCGGGAGTGTAGACCACCACCTCGCACGCCCCGTACGCGGGCGCCGCGGACACCGGGAGGGCGGGATCGGGGGTCTGTGGATCCGGCACGAAGGCGGGGAACCGGTTCTCGAAGACCGCGATCTGGAACTCCTCGAAGGGCACTTCCGTGGGCGGGCTACCCGGCCGGCTCGGACACAGGGGACAACGTTCCTCCTCGGGCAAGAACGTGCGCTCCTGCCGGTGGGGCGCGTAAGCGACCCACTCCCGGCGCAAGGGGTGCCAGCGCAGGTGCAGAGAGGGCCGAGGCGCTTCGGCGCCCTCGTCGAGGGGACCGGCGGAGGCGGCCCCGTACAGCCACAGGCGCCGCCCGTCGGGCTTGCGGTGTTCGCGCGGCCAGAGGTCCCGCACGGCGAGCTCAGCCCTTGAGCGCACCCGCCAGGATGCCACGGATGAAGTACTGGCCCAGGGCCAGGAACAGGCCGAGGGGGACCAGGACTGTCATGAGGGCGGCGGCCATCTGCAGGTTGTAGAGCGCCACGTAGCTTCCCTTGATCTCGGCCAGCTTGACCTGCACGGTGGTGGTGTACGGGGTGGACAGGGTGAGGGCGAGGAGGAACTCGTTCCAGACCTGCACGAACACGAGGATGGCGGTGGACGCGTACCCGGGCAGGGCGACCATCGAAGTCACCCGCAGGAACGTCTGCAGGCGGGAGGCGCCATCGACCTCCGCGGACTCCTCGAGCTCGCGCGGGACGGAGAAGAAGAACGTAGCCATAAGCAGCGACGCCAAGGGCGCGTTCAGGATCAGGTAGCTAAGGATGAGGCCCCAGTGGGTGAGCGCGAGGCGGGTAGCCGCGACGAGCTGCACGAGGGGGATCAGGACCGCCTGGTAGGGCAGGTACAGGGCGACGGCCACCAGCACGAACAGCAGTCTGGACCAGCGGGTGCGGAAGCGGCTCAGGTAGTAGCCGCCGAGGCCGCCGGAGGCCACCGCGAGCAGGGTCACCGTCCCCGCCACGACCGCGGAGTTCACCAGGGAGGGCCACACGAGGCGCAAAGCGGTGGCGTAGTTCTCCCACTGGAGGTCCGCGCTGGGCAGGAGGTACTGGCGCTGGGTCACTTCCAGCGGGGTCTTCAGCGACGTCACGAACATCACGTACACGGGGAGCAGGTACGCGGCCGATAGCCCCACCGTGGCCAGCGTGGCCAGCACCCGTAGGGAAGCGCTGGAAGACCTCATTCGAACCAGCGGCGCAGAGCGTAGACGGTGTACGGGATGATGACGAGGAAAGCCAGGGCGAAGATCACCATGGCGAGCCCCGCGCCCAAAGCCACCAGCCGCTGCTGGAACGTGGCGATGAACATGAAGAAGGCCAGGACGTCCGTGGCGTACCCCGGCCCCCCGAAGGTCACCACGTACACGATGTCAAAGACCTTAAGGGCGGAGATGAGCAGTAAGCTCACGACCACCAGGACTCCCCCTCGGACGTTCGGCACGATCACCTGGAGGAGGGTGCGCAGGTGCGACGCTCCGTCCAGCCTCGCCGCCTCCACCATCTCCTGGAGCTCGGTGGTGCGCAGGGAGGCTTGTAGGAGGAGCACGGACATGCCGAAGTACTGCCACACGAAGATCACGATGAGCCAGTAGGTGGCGGTAGCCGGGTCCGTGGTGTAGCCGCTCGCCAGCCCTCCGAGCCCCGCGGCCCGCACGAGGGTGTTCAGCACCCCGCGGTCCGGCTGGTACATCCACGACCAGATGGTGCCCGTGGCGATGAAGGACATGGCCGCGGGGTAGAGGATCAGCGTCCGCAGGTACGCCTCGAGCCTGCGGCTGGACGCGATTTCCAGGAGGTAGGCGAGGAGCAGGGCGAACACCGCGGTGGGTGCCACGCCCAACACGAGCCAGCGCACGTTGTTGCCGAGGTCCACCCAGAAGCGGTCCAGCCCCCACATGAGTCGGTACCACCGTAGCCCCGCGAAGCGGTAGTCGGGCGCGGTGCCGGACCACTCGGACAGGGAGACGTACAGGGTCCACCCCAGCATGCCGTAGAGGGTCACGAGGAAGACCAGCAGGGGTAGGGCGAAGGGAAGGGCTTCCAGGGCGGGCAGGCGGGGCCCCGCTCGCGCGGCGCCGCCTGCCCGCACCACCCCCACGGTGTGCACGGCGAGTCCTAGCGCACCGCGGGCCCTACGGCCAGCGGTACCACGCGGCCTCCTCCTTCACCTTGTACGTTGTGAACAGCTCCGCCACCCGCGCGACGGTGTTGGCCACGTTGGGCTGGGAGACGAACGCAGCCACCACATCCCAGTACGCCTGGGTGAAGCTGAAGGGCGCGATGCTCCCGTGTTGGTCCAGGATCAGCTTGCCGGGGTTGCTCCGGACGAAGGTCTGCAGCTCGCGGCGGATGGGGTCGGGGAACTGCTGCGGGTCGATGTCGAGCCGCGCGAACAGCCCGCCTTGGGTGACGTCCGTGGGGATCTGCAGGTCGGGGGAGGCCACCACCCGCAGCCAATCCAGAGCCGTGCGCCGGTGCGGGGCCTTGGTGGCGAGCCCGTACGTATCCGGGTGGAACAGCAGGATGCGGTCCGGCGCCTGCGGGAAGGTCACGGCGCCGAAGTCGCGGCCAGGCTCCCACCCGCGGCTCTTGAAGTACCCGATGGCCCACGTCCCCATGAGGACCATGGCAGAGTCCCCGGACACCAGCAGGCCGCAGGACTCGTCCCACGTGAGCCCCGCGTGGAACCGGTGGACGAAGGGCAGCAGCGCCTGCAGCCTCTGGAGGGCCTGGCGGAAGGTGGGGTCGGTGCGGACGTCCACTTCGCCCTTGTAGAGCCGCACGTAGTACTCGGGCCCTCCGGACTCCAGCAGCAAGCTGTCCAGGAGGAAGGCGGCCTCCCACTTCTCCTTGGTGCCGAGGGCGATGGGCTGCATGTTGGGCCGGGCCGACTTGATGCGGGACGCGACCTCAAGGAGCTGCGCGAAGGTGGTGGGGGGCTGCAACCCGAGTTGGTCGAACAGGCGCTTGTTGTAGTACAGGATGTTCTGGATGTGCATGTTGAGCGGCACCACGTACGGATGCCCGCCGATGGTGACCGCGTCGGCGAGCGGCTTGGGGATCACTTCCCGATACCTCAACTCGTTCCACAGGTCGTCCAGGGGCTCCAGGTACTTGCCGTCCACGTAGCTCTTGAGCTCCGCTCCGCCCAGGGTCTGCCAGGTGTCGGGCGGGATCCCGGCCGAAAGCCGCGCCTGCAGGACCACCCGGTGGCTCACCCCGCCGCCGCCCGCCACCGGGTTCTCCACGATCTCCACGTCCGGGTGCTTCGCCTTGAAGGCCTTGAACATGGCGTCCGCGGCCTCGCGTTCACCGCCCGCGGTCCACCAGTGGAAGATCTCGAGCTTGCGCTCCTCCGCGGTCGTCGGGCCTGCGCGGCGCGTGCCGACCCAGTACCCCGCGAGGGCTGCCACCAGCACGGCGACCAGCACGAAGACCACGAGACCGCCACGAGAAGAGCCGCTCGCGCTCCCCATGCGCTCACCCCCCTTTGCGGTGCTACAGGATCAGATTCGGTGGGCGCGGGAGGAATCCTGCCCGGGGAGGGGCGCCGGCCGGCCGCGATCTTACCGGATGACGAGCTCCAGGATGCCTACTTGCTCCACGGTCGCGACGGCGCCCAGATCTGCGGGCCCGGCGGGGAGGCCCAGCGCGCCCGTGGCCGCAACGCTCTGCCCGACGCGCAGCGCCGCGGCAGGCACCGTGCGGCCATCCGGAGTACGGACGCGCGCGCCCGCGTCCAGGGACACCAGTACCGCGCCGTCAAGCAGGAGCTCTAGGCGCCCGTCCCGGGCTGGACGGACGGCGGTGACCGTACCCGCCAGGCGGCCGTCCGCGGTGGCCGCCACGTGGATGCGGTGGGCCACCAAGCGGCCCTGCTGCAACTCGCCCTCTACGAGCACCACGTCCTGAATCTAGATCTCGGCTAACGCGGCCCGCAGGCCAGTGACCCGGGTCCGCGCGTCGACCACCGCCGAAAGCGCGGAGCGGTTACGGATCCGGACCACGAGCCGATCCGCGGTCCGCGCCCGGACCAGGCCCGCGAGGCGCACGGAGCCAGAGCCCACCACGCGCCCCTCTGGGGTCACCCACAGCTCCACGCGCCGCGCCACCGCGCGACCGCGGGCGTCCAGGGTGGCCTCTACGTACACCACCGAGCCCACGGCGATCTCGCCCACGGACGCAGCACCCGCCACCTGGGTCTGGGCGTCTGCGGCCACCTGCACGCGCGTGCCTTGCTCGGTGACGAGCTCTAGGGAGGTCTGGGACACGGCCGTGACGGTCCCCGTCCACCGGACGGTGGAGGGGGTCGCCAAGGCCGGGCTGCCGGACGTCCACGCGACGAGTCCCGCGAGGAACGCGGCGAGCAGTGCGGTGCGCATCTCACATCGCCTCCTTTCGGTTTCGTCGAGCCAACCCCGTGGCCGGAGCCGGCGCGTTCTCCCCTCCCGAGGTACGCGGGGGGAGGGCGACGGGTTCCTGCGGCGGTAGCTTCGGCGACAGCGCCGTCCGTACACTGGACGCAGAGGCCGACCGGGGAGGGATGCCCATGCGCAAGTGGGTGTGTATGTTCTGGGAAGGGGACGCCAGCATGCGGGACCTGCTGGGGGGCAAGGGCGCAGGGCTGGCCGAGATGACCCGCATCGGCGTGCCGGTGCCGCCCGGGTTCACCATCACCACCCAGGCCTGCACCGAGTACTACCGGCTGGGCAAGCAGTTCCCGCCGGGCCTCTGGGAGGAGGTACAGGACGCCTTACGGGAGGTGGAGGAGCGGGTCGGCAGGCGGTTGGGGGACCGCGACCAGCCCCTGCTGGTGTCCGTCCGGTCCGGCGCCAAGTTCAGCATGCCGGGAATGATGGACACCGTGCTGAACCTGGGGCTCAACGACGAGACGGTGGAAGGGCTCGCGCGGATGACGGGGGACCGTCGCTTCGCCTACGACGCCTACCGCCGGTTCCTGCAGATGTTCGGGCGCATCGTGCTGGGGGTTCCGGGGGAGAAGTTCGAGGAGGTGCTGGAAGCGTTCAAGCAGCACGGCGGCCAGCGCCGCCTGGACACCGACCTCACCGCGGAGGAACTTCGGGAGATCGCGGAGCGCTTCCGGGCCATCATCCGGGAGCACGTGGGGCAGGACTTCCCTCAGGACCCGTACGAGCAGCTCCGCAAGGCCATCGGGGCGGTGTTCGACTCGTGGATGGGCAAGCGGGCGGTGGACTACCGCCGCGTGCACCGGATCCCCGACCACCTGGGCACCGCGGTGAACGTGCAGGCCATGGTGTTCGGGAACCTCGGCTGGGATTCCGCCACCGGCGTGGCCTTCACCCGCAACCCTGCCACGGGCGAGCGGCGCATTTACGGTGAGTACCTGCCGAACGCGCAGGGCGAGGACGTGGTGGCCGGGATCCGCACGCCCAAGCCGCTCGCGGAGCTGGAGCGGGAGATGCCGGAGGTGTACCGGCAGTTCGTGGAGGTGGCGGAACGGCTGGAGCGGCACTACCGGGACATGCAGGACGTGGAGTTCACCGTCGAGCGCGGGCGGCTGTGGCTGCTGCAGACCCGGGCGGGCAAGCGCACGGGGGCCGCCGCGGTGCGGATCGCGGTGGACATGGTGCGGGAGGGGCTCATCGACGAACGAACCGCCGTGTTGCGGGTGGAGCCGGAGCTGCTGGCCCAGCTCCTGCACCCCACGGTGGACAAAGAGGCCCGGCAGCACGCGCACCGCAACGGCCAGTACCTGACGAGGGGTCTGCCGGCCTCTCCTGGGGCGGCCAGCGGCCGCGTGGTCCTGGACCCGGACCGCGCGGAGCAGCTGGCCGCGGCCGGCGAGCGGGTGGTCCTGGTGCGCAGCGAGACGGCTCCCGAGGACTTTCACGGCATGGTGGCGGCGGTGGCCATCCTCACCGCTCGGGGCGGGATGACGTCCCACGCCGCGGTGGTGGCCCGCGGCATGGGCAAGCCCTGCGTGGTGGGAGCCGAAGACCTGGTGGTGGACCCACTCGCCCGCACGGTTTCGGCCAACGGCCGGCTCCTGGAAGAGGGGGCGTGGATCACCGTGGACGGGGGCACCGGGGAGGTCTTCGTGGGTGAGCTGCCCACCCGCGAGCCGCAGCTCGCGGGCGAGTTCGCGACCTTCATGGAGTGGGCGGACCGCTTCCGCACGCTCGGGGTGCGGGCCAACGCGGACACCCCCAAGGACGCACGCAAGGCGCGGGAGTTCGGCGCGGAGGGGATCGGGCTGTGCCGCACGGAGCACATGTTCTTCGAGGGCGACCGGATCTACGCCGTGCGGGAGATGATCGTGGCCACGACCCCCGAGGAACGACGCGCGGCGCTTGCCAAGATCGAGCCCCTCCAGCGCCAGGACTTCGTGGAGATCTTCCGCGCCATGGACGGGTACCCCGTCACCATCCGGACCCTCGACCCACCCCTGCACGAGTTCCTGCCGCCGGACGAGGAGGCGATCCGACAGACCGCGCAGCGCATCGGGGTGAGTCCGGAGGTCCTGCGGCAGAAGGTGGCGCAGCTGCGGGAGTTCAACCCCATGATGGGGCTGCGCGGGTGCCGGCTCGGCATCCTGTACCCGGAGATCACGGAGATGCAGGCCCGGGCCATCTTTGAGGCCGCCGCCGCCTGCCAGGCGGAGGGGGTGCGGGTGGAGCCGGAGGTGATGATCCCTCTCGTGTCCGACGCCAACGAGCTGCGGCAGCAGGCGGAGGTGGTCCGGAGGGTCGCGGAAGAGGTCCAGCAGCGCACCGACCAGCACATCCACTACAAGGTGGGGACGATGGTCGAGGTTCCGCGGGCGGCGTTGCTGGCCGACCGCGTGGCGGAGGTGGCGGAGTTCTTCAGCTTCGGGACCAACGACCTCACGCAGTTCACCTTCGGCATCAGCCGGGACGACGCAGGCCGCTTCCTGCCCCGCTATCTGGACCTCAAGATCCTGCCCGAGGACCCCTTCCAGGTTCTGGACCCGGAAGGCGTGGGCCAGCTGGTGAAGCTGGGGACGGAACGGGGGCGGAGCACACGGCCCGACCTCACCGTGGGGATCTGCGGGGAGCACGGGGGGGAACCGGCCAGCGTGCGGTTCTGCCACGCTGCCGGGCTGAACTACGTGTCGTGCTCGCCGTACCGGGTTCCCATCGCGCGCCTGGCGGCAGCCCAGGCGGCGCTCGGGGAGGCCGCCCGGGATAAGTAGTGCGCGTCGAGGTCCCCTTCCCCCGGCCGCTTCTAGCGGGTCAGTTCGTCTGCCGGTTGAACCGGTTCGCCGCGCTGGTCCGGGTCGGCGGAGAGCTGTGGACCGTCCACCTGCCGAACTCCGGCCGCATGCAGGAGCTTCTGGTGGCTGGCGCGCGCGTGCGGGTGCAGCCGGGCCCTTTGGCCCGCACGCGGGGTAAGCTCCTGTTGGCGCTCCACCACGGGCGCTGGGTGGGGCTCGACAGCCACCTGCCGAACCGGCTTTGGGAGCGGGCGATGCGCTGCGGAGGACTCCCGCCGGTGGTGGGTGTGCGCGGGTGGGAGCGGGAGGTACAGGTGGGGAGTGAACGGCTGGACTTCCGCGTGCGTACGGATCGAGGGGTGTGGTTCGTGGAGGTGAAGTCGTGCAACCGGGTGGAAGGGGGCGTGGCGTTGTTCCCCGACGCGCCGACGCAGCGTGGGGCGCGGCACCTGCTGGCCCTGGCGCGTCGGGCCCGGCGCGGAGGGCGGGCGGCGGTTGTGTGGTTCGTGCAGCGGGACGACGCGACGAGCCTGCACCTGGACCCTAGCGACCCGCTACTCGTGGCAGCGGCGGCTCGCGCACGGCTGGCCGGGGTACGCCTGGTAGCGTACACGTGTACGCTATCCCCGGCTGGAGCGGCGGTGGGCCGGCGTATCCCGGTACGGCTGGGCGGATGGCACCCGACTTGCGCCTGAGAGGACGCCGAGGTGCCGTGGACGCGTTGACAGGCGACTGCAGCAAAGTGCTCCTGGAACTCGTCCGGGAGCTTCACGAGGGCATCCTGGACGCCAGCAGCATGCCCCAGCGCCTGGTGGACACGCTCTGTCGGGAGGGCGAGTTCGCTGGAATCGCGATCCTCGTGCTCGACCGGTCCAAGGACGCGCTGGTCGGGGTGGCGCACGCGGGCGTCTCCGCCCGCTACCCGGCCACGCGCATACCGCGCGGGAAGGGCATCAGTTGGGAGGTCCTGACGACAGGCCGCACCGTCTACGTGGCCGACCTGACCCAGGACCCGAGGACCTACATGCCGGGCGGGCAGCTGGACCAGACGCTGAGCGGGGTGTTCGTGCCGCTGCGCGGTCGGGGAGAGCCTTTCGGCGTCCTCGTGATCCACGCGCCCGGCCGGGACGCGATCCCGCCCGAGGATCGGACGTTCTTGGAGCGGGTGGCGGCCCCCCTTTCGCTGGCCCTGGAGAACGCCACTCTGTACGAGAGGCTGGAGCGCGCGGTTTCCCTGCGGGAGGACCTCCTGGAGGTCACCCGGGCGCTCGCAGCCTCGGAGCTGGATCTCCCGGCGCTGTTTCACCGCGTGGTGCAGGAGGCGGTGCGTCTGGTGCCCGGCGCAGAGCGCGGCAGCCTCTCGGTCCGGGAGGGCGAAGAGTACGTGTTCGCCGCCGCGGTGGGGTACGACCTGGGCGCGCTGCGCGGAGTCCGGTTCACGGAAGCCGACCGGCTGCGGTGGTACGGCCTGGACCAGCCGTCGCTGTTGGCTGGCCGGCCCCGCATCCTGTCGGGCGACGAGGCGCGGTGGAGGGCGAGCGCCACACCCCCGGTGCGGGGCACAGACGCCATCCACCGGCACGGAGAGCTTGCGACCCTGCAGGTCACCTTGGGCGTGCCCATCGTCCTCGACGGCCGGCTCGAGGCGTTCCTGAACCTGGACAGCCACTCGGACCCGGAGGCGTTCGGCGAGGAGTCGGTGGAGGTGGCCGCCATGTTCGCCCACCAGGTGGCCGCCATCCTGAAGGGCGCGCGCCTCCGGGCACTGCTGGCCCACCAGGCCACCACGGACCCGCTCACCGGGGTCGGCAACCGCCGGTACATGGAGCAGCGTCTGGCGGAGGAACTCAGCCGTGCAGGTCGGTCGGGAGGGCCCTTTGCCTTCGCGCTCCTGGACGTAGTGGGGCTCAAGCAGGCCAACGACGCCTCGGGCCACGCAGCCGGCGACCGGTTGCTGCGGGAGGTCGCCTCGACCCTCCAGGGATCGGTGCGCGGCTCCGACGTGGTCTGCCGGTACGGTGGGGACGAGTTCGCCCTGCTGCTGCCGGGGGCGAGGGCCGGGGAGGCAGAGCGGGTGCTGGCCCGCGTGGTGGAGACGCTGTCGGGCCGCAGGGGGCCGTGGGGCGAGGGGATTCCGGTGAGCGTGGGCATCGCGGTGTTCCCGGACGACGGAGGGACCGCGGAGGCGCTCGCCGCGGCCGCGGACCGACGGATGTACCTGGCCCGTAAGCTCGGCCGCAGCGTGTGCGCCCACGACTAGAAGGCCACCCGGTAGCGCAGCAGCAGCTCCCCGCGGAGCTCCCGCAGCTCCAGGAGGTGCAAGCGCAGGACGGAAGGGAGCGGGCCGGCCACGATCCGCCCCGCGTCCCCGCCTGTGAGAAGCGGGCCCACGGTTAGGAACAGCTCGTCGACTAGCCCGTCCGCGAGCAGGTGCGCGTTCAGGGTCGGGCCGCCCTCACACAGCAGCCACCGTACCCCTCGGCCGCGCAGCCCCCCCAGCGCCGCCTGGAGATCTACCCCGCCTGTCCCGAAGCCAAGGACTTCAGCCACCGACGCGAGCCGTGCGCGCCGTTCAGGGTCGGCGTCCTCCGCGGTCAAGACCACGGGGCGGTTCGTGGGGTCTGAGAAGAGCCGCGACCCGGCGTCGAGGTCCAGGCTGCGGGAGACCACGACCATCTGGGGCAGCGGGGTGAGACCCCTCTCGCGACGGCGCCCCTGCGCTTCGGGGTCCAGCCGAGGGGGACCGTACCGCTCGGCGCGCACGGTACCCGCGCCGACCAGCACCGCGTCACAGTGCTCCCGGAGCCTGCGGAACGCCAGCCGGTCCGCCTCGCTGCCCATCCCGGACGTACGGCCCTTGATGTGGGCGGCGCCGTCCGCGGTCGTCACCATATTGAGGAAGACGTACGGCCGAGATGCTGGAGGGGGCGGGAAGCTCAGGTCCCGGTAGAGATCCTCCAAGGGTTCTTGGCCGCAGTCCGGAACGAGCCGCCGTACCACCGCTCCCACCTGAGACCCTCCTAGCGCGCGCTCCTCCTAGCATCCGCAGGGCGGCCACGGGCCGCAACCCGCCTCGGATCCCGGAGTTTCTTATGATGGTTCAAGCATCACGGATCGGAGAAGGACATGGCTACTAGGGTTCCCGTCGCCGGGCTGCTCAGGTGCGCCCTCTGGATCCCGAGGACATCGAGCCGTTCGCGGCGGGACTACGGAGTGCTCACGGCGGACATCCGGGACTTCGGAAAACGGTGCTGAACGGCCGGATCCTGGAAGCGGGCTGCGTCTTGTCCCTCACAGGAGAAGGAACCAGCAGTCCCCATTGCCTGGGAGCCTGTCTCGGAAATGGGTTCGAGAAAGGGCGGGCGGGGTCCTTAGGGCGCGAGGAGGGTGGCATCAGGGACGGTAGAGCGAGGAGTGGCGGTGAGGAGGGGAGACGTCAGGGAGAGC
>Ga0101943_1002157_pt1 | contig 13230 bp, 14 predicted proteins | sample DewCreD2012metaG_5_FD_75244 | JGI IMG/M metagenome (GOLD analysis project Ga0101943, IMG submission 75244) | Hot spring sediment bacterial and archeal communities from British Columbia, Canada, to study Microbial Dark Matter (Phase II) - Dewar... ... | reverse complement strand
GCGCGGCCGAGGCCCTCGCCTGGGTCGTGCGCGAGATGGAGCAGCGCTACGAGGTGCTCGCGATGGTGGGGGTGCGCGACATCGACGGCTACCGCGAGGGCCTCGCCGAGGGAACGCTGCGGATCCCGCCGGGGCAGGAGGACCGGGTCGTGGACTTCCCCTACCTGCTCGTCGTGATCGACGAGCTCGCCGACCTCATGATGGTCGCCCCGCGCGAGGTCGAGGACGCGATCTGCCGCATCGCCCAGATGGCCCGAGCGGTCGGCATCCACCTGGTCGTCGCGACGCAGCGCCCGAGCGTGGACGTCGTCACCGGGCTGATCAAGGCGAACATCCCGAGCCGCATCGCGCTCATGACCTCGAGCCAGGCCGACTCGCGCGTGATCCTGGACATGAACGGCGCCGAGAAGCTCGTGGGGCACGGGGACATGCTCTTCGCGCCGTCGACCGCGTCCAAGCCCGTCCGCCTGCAGGCCGCGTGGGTGACCGAGAAGGAGATCGAGCAGGTCGCCGAGTGGATCCGCGCCCAGCGCGAGCCCGAGTACCAGGCGAGCGTCGAGGGGCTCGGCCGGCCGCCGGTCGAGGGCGAGGACGAGCTCGACGGCGACGACGAGCTGCTGCAGCAGGCCGCCGAGCTCGTGATCAGATCCCAGCTCGGCTCGACGAGCATGCTGCAGCGCAAGCTGAAGATCGGGTTCGCCCGCGCCGGGCGCATCATGGACCTGCTCGAGGAGCGGGGCATCGTGGGCCCCTCGCAGGGCTCGAAGGCCCGTGACGTGCTCGTCACGCCCGAGGAGTGGGAGGAGATGCGCGCCGCCCACAGCGGTGGCCAGACCCCGTGAGGGGAGGGCGGGATGGACATCGATCTGAGCCGCACCGTCGGGAGCATGTACCTGCTCGCGGGACTCGCCGCGCTCATCTGGGGCGTGGCGAGCGTCGTCTCGCCCAGGCGGTCGCCGACGGCCGCGTACGCGTGCGCCGCCGCGGGCCTCGCGGGCGCAGTCCTGAGGGCGATGCTGGACGATCGCTTCGCGGTCCTGGATGCGACGGGTGTGCGGAGGCTGATCGCGTCGCTGTTCCTGATCGTGTGGGCGTGGGGGCCGATCGACGCTGCGGCGCGGAGCGATCGTGCCTGGATGCGGGCCGACCGGAACCGCTGGGCCTGGATCGTGGTGTCCCTGCTCGTGCCGGTGCTGGGGAGCATCGCCTACCTGCGGCTCGCCCACCCGGCGCTCGACCGGACCGAGCGGGAGCTCGCCGGGGCACCGCCGGCCTGAGACGGACCCGCGGCACTAGCTGGCGGTGCTGGGGCCGGAGGGCCTCGAGCGGACCGCCGTGGGCTCGACGAGCCGCCCCCTTCGATCGAAGCCTACGAGCTCGCACGTGGTCCGGCACCGTTCCGCCACCCCCCAGGCCGCTCGATACTCACCCTCGAGCCTCTCTGGAAGGGGGACGATCCTCGCGGGGAAGAGCACCCCGCCGTCGGATCTGACGGCGGCACGCACGATCTCGCCGGAGACCCCGCCATACGCGAAGCCCCAGCCCTGCAGGATGCACGCGCTCGCCTCGATGAAGCGCCGTCGTGACCCGGTACCGAGACCGATGGCCACGGCGCCGATGTCCTCCGACCCCGACCAGACCGGCGGGCGTCTCCATCTCGTCGAGCATCATGACTGAGCCCCTATCCGGATGTTCTCAACCGGTCAGCGCGTGGCGGAGCAGCGCGAGCGGCGCCCCCTCCTCGAGTGGCGCGACGCACCGGCGTGCCTGCGGCATGTGGTGTCCGTTCAGGACGCCGATCCGCCCGCTCGTGTCGACGACGATCACGGCCTGCCCAGGCGGTCCGCCTCGAGGTCCCCTTCCCACCGCACCTTCCCGCGGAGCTGCAGGATCCCGGCCCGCTGGTGCCGGGCCACGAGCTCGCGGAGCGCGATATCGACGGCCTCGCGCTTGGTCCGGGCACCCGTGAGCCGCTGGACCTCGCGCAGGACCTCCGGATCGATGTCGATGTTGGTCCGCATGCACAGCACGATAGAGCTCACGAGCGACCTGATGAAGTCCCGCATCGAGCGACCAGGCGTGGCGCTCGGCCCGGCCGCGCCGCCGCTACAGGGCGGCGAGGAGCTCGTGCAGGAGCATGAGGGAGGCGGCGGTGCGCTCCTCGTCCACCACGTACGATCCCGGCCAGACCTCGCGGGCCCAGTAGCGGTAGATCTCGGTCGGGCTCCAGCCGTGGGCGCGGGCGCTCCGGTAGCAGCGCACCATCTCGCTGCCCTCCCACAGGGCCCAGGGGTGCACGAGGAACCCGCCGCGCTCGCCGTCCTCCGAGCGCCACAGCGCGCCGAGCGGGCCCCAGAGCCCGTCGTCCTGGCGACCCGAGATCAGGAGGTAGCGGACCGGACCCTCGGTGCGCAGCTCCGCGGTCGTGGGCGGGGGAATCAGCGAGAGCGGCGAGACCCCGACGCTCGTCCTCGATGCGTCCACCGCAAGCTCCCTCGGCGTTCGGCGGTGTCCGAACGTCCCGAACGATATCCCCCGGCCCATGCCTGAGGCATCGGCCTTCGGTCCTAGGTCCTTGAGCGGGACCGCGCGCCCGGCCGCTCAGGCGTCCGCGGCGCGCGCCGCCTCGACCGCCTCGGCGATGACCCGCAGGGCCTCGGCGCGCTCGCCGAAGCCCTCGACGCCCACCTTGTGCCCCTCGAGGTCCTTGTAGACGGCGAAGAAGTGCTCGATCTCGTTCAGGAGGTTCGGGTTCAGGTCGCCGAGGTCCTGCACGTGGGACCACAGCGGGTCCTTCAGCGGCACGCAGAGGATCTTCTCGTCGGGGCCCTTCTCGTCCCGCATCCGGAACAGCCCGATCGGGCGGGCGGTGATGCGGCAGCCGGGGAAGGTGGGCTCGCCGACGAAGACGAGCGCGTCGAGCGGATCCCCGTCGGCGCCGAGGGTGCCGAGGATGAACCCGTAGTCGGCCGGGTACTGCATCGAGGTGAAGAGCATCCGGTCGAGGACGATCGCCCCGCTGCGGGGGTCGTACTCGTACTTGTTCCGCGAGCCCTTCGGGATCTCGACGACGATGGTGACGACGTCCGCCTCCACGCATCGAGCCTACACCGCGGCGTCCCGCCGGGACGGTCGCGGGCGAGCCGGCCGGGAGCGGCTAGCATACGGGGGTCCCCATGGCCGGAGGGTCCAGCGTGCGGTCGAACGGCTCCGGGCTCGGTCCGGCGCTCCGCAGGGTGCGTGAGCGGCGCGGCGTCTCGCTCGCGGAGGCGGCGCGCGACACGCGCATCCGCTCCGACTTCCTGGAGGCGATCGAGGCCGAGGAGTACGAGCGGCTCCTCGGCGACGTCCACGCCCGCGCGTGCCTGCGCTCGTACGCGACCTACCTCGGCGTCCCGCCCGAGCGCGTGCTCGAGCTGTACGGCGCGAGCGAGACCGAGCCGCAGGCCCCGCCGCCGCGCCTGTCGACGGATCCCGACCTCCGGCTGCCACGGCGGCGGGACGACGCGCGGCTGCTCCTCATGGTGGCGGCGGCGGTGCTCGTGCTCGCCGGGGCGTTCGGCGTGCTCTCGGCCCGGGACCCGGCGCCGGCCCCCGCGCCGATGGCCTCGGCGACGGCGGCGCTCGTGCAGGTCGCCCCGCCCGGCATCGAGGTCGCCGTCCTCGCGCGCAAGCCGGTCGAGGTGACCGTGACGATCGACGACGCCGCGCCGCAGACCTTCCGGCTTGAGGAGGGCGAGGGCCGCTCCTTCGAGGCCGACGCGTCCCTGCGCCTGCGCCTGTCGAGCGGGCTCACCGCGGAGGTCACCGTGAACGGCAGGGACCTCGGGATGCCGGGGCGTCCGGGCAAGCCGTGGTCGGCCACCTGGCGCTACGCGAGCCCGAGCGAGGGCTGAGCCCGTGCGGGCCGAGGTCGTCGCGATCGGGACCGAGATCCTCCTCGGCCAGATCCCGAACACGAACGCCCAATGGATCAGCGAGCGCCTGGCCGAGATCGGGGTGGACGTCCTGCACCACCAGGCGGTGGGGGACAACGTCGAGCGGATCGCGGAGGCGCTGCGGCTCGCGCTCTCGCGCGCCGACGTGGTGGTGGCGACCGGCGGGCTCGGTCCGACCCAGGACGACGTCACGCGCGAGGCGCTCGCCCGCGTCGCCGGGGTGCCGCTCGAGCGCCGGCCCGAGCTCGAGGAGGCCCTCCGGGCCCGGTGGGCGGCGACCGGTCGCGAGATGCCGCCCTCGAACCTCGTGCAGGCCGACGTCCCGCGCGGCGGCAGGGTGATCCCGGCGACGCAGGGGACGGCGCCGGGCCTCGTGGTCGAGCTCGAGGGCCGCCGGATCTACGCGCTGCCCGGGGTGCCCTCGGAGATGCGCGAGATGATGGAGCGGGCCGTGCTCCCCGAGCTCGCCTCCATCGCCGGACCCGCGGCGATCCGCTCGCGCACGGTGCGGTGCGTCGGCATGCCCGAGTCGAAGATCGCGGAGCTCCTGGAGGACCTGTTCCGCGGCTCGGCGAACCCCACCGTCGCGTACCTCGCGGGCGGCGGTGAGGTCCACGTGCGGCTCACCGCCAAGGCCGCGAGCCCCGAGGAGGCCGAGGGGCTCCTCGCGCCGATGGTCGAGGAGGTGCGACGGCGCCTCGGCGAGGTCGTCTACGAGGTGGGGGACCGCTCGCTCGAGGAGGTGGCGGTCGCGCTGCTCACAGAGGCGGGCTGCACCCTCGCGGCGGCCGAGTCGCTCACCGGCGGCGGGCTCGGCGCGCGGGTGACCTCGGTGCCGGGGGCCTCTGCGGTGTTCCTCGGCTCGGCGGTGACCTACGACCTCGGTGCGAAGCGGCGGCTCCTCGGGGTGCGCGAGGAGACGCTCGAGCGGGAGGGACCGGTCAGCCGGGCCTGCGCGGCCGAGATGGCCTCGGGGGCCCGCCGGCTCTTCGGCGCCGACCTCGCGGTCGCCCTCACCGGGGCGGCCGGACCCGAGCCCCACGGTGGGGCCGAGCCGGGCCTGGTGTGGGTCGCCCTCGAGACCGAGGAGGTGCGGCACCAGCGGAGCCTGCGGTGGCCCGGCGACCGGGCGTTCGTCCGGCGCCTGGCCGAGCAGGCGGCGCTCGACCTCGTGCGGCGGCACCTGTCGGGGCTGCCGCTCCCGCCGTGATGGCCCGGGACCGCGCCTCGCGGCCCGAGGCGAGGCCGCTGCGGCTGTTCGTCGCGATCGACCTGCCCGAGGACGTCCGCGAGCTCGTGGACCGCGGGGTCTCGCCGATCCGCGAGCGGTACCCGAGGGCGCGCTGGGTGCCGGTGCGCAACCAGCACGTCACGCTCAAGTTCCTCGGGACCACCTGGCCGAGGCTGCTCGACCGCGTGCTGGCGGCGGTCGGCGAGGTGGCGGGCCGCCACCGGCCGTTCGAGACGCGGGTGGCGGGGCTCGGGGCGTTCCCCTCGCCGCGCCGGGCCCGCGTGCTGTGGGCCGGGCTCGAGGATCCGGCGGGGCGCCTCGCGGCGATCGCGGCGAGCCTGGACGCCGAGCTCGCCTCGGACTTCCCGCCGGAGAAGCGGCCGTTCGCGCCGCACCTCACGGTCGCCCGCTTCGACCCCCCGGTCCGGCTGGAGGAGGACCTCGGCGAGGTCGGCCTGGAGAGCCGCCCGTTCGAGGTCGCCTGGCTCGTCCTCTACCGGAGCCACCTCCAACGGCCGGCGCCGGTGTACGAGGCCGTCGCGACCTTCCCCCTGGGGGACGAGCTCGCGGGTGCTTGACCTCGAACGGGTGTTCGAGTAGCCTGCCCCTTGCCAGGAGCGACCGACAGGGGTGTAATCACAGGGGTGTGATCCATGTCGTACCCTCGCGCTAGCGTCCATCCCGCAGTCGGGGAGGGGCTCGCCGGGCCGGTCGTCCGGTGGGCGAGGGAGCAGGAAGGAGACCAGCGGATGGACCGGGACAAGATGCTCGACGTCGCGCTCTCGCAGATCGAGAAGCAGTTCGGCAAGGGCGCGGTCATGCGGCTCGGCGAGCACCCGATGGGGGCGGGGATCTCCGTGATCCCGACCGGCTCGCTCGCGCTCGACATCGCGCTCGGCGTGGGCGGCATCCCGCGGGGGCGGATCATCGAGGTCTTCGGGCCGGAGGGCTCGGGCAAGACCACCGTGTGCCTGCACATGATCGCCGAGGCGCAGCGCCGGGGCGGCATCGCCGCGTTCGTCGACGCCGAGCACGCGCTCGACCCCACCTACGCCCAGCGCCTCGGGGTGAACATCGACGAGCTGCTCGTCTCGCAGCCGGACTCGGGGGAGCAGGCGCTCGAGATCGCCGACCTGCTCGTGCGCTCCGGCGCGCTCGACATCATCGTCATCGACTCCGTGGCCGCGCTCGTGCCGCGCGCCGAGATCGAGGGCGAGATGGGGGACTCGCACGTCGGCCTGCAGGCGCGGCTCATGTCCCAGGCGATGCGCAAGCTCGCCGGATCGCTCTCGCGTTTCGAGACCACGGCCGTGTTCATCAACCAGCTCCGCGAGAAGATCGGGATAATGTTCGGCAATCCCGAGACGACGCCGGGCGGCCGGGCGCTGAAGTTCTACTCCTCGGTCCGGCTCGACGTGCGCAAGGTGGAGAACCTGAAGGACGGCGCGGACGTCATCGGCTCGCGCACGCGGGTGAAGGTCGTGAAGAACAAGGTCGCGCCGCCGTTCCGCCAGTGCGAGTTCGACATCCTCTACGGCCAGGGGATCTCCAAGGAGGGCAGCCTGCTCGACGTGGGCGTGGACATGGAGATCATCCGCAAGAGCGGGGCCTGGTTCACCTACGAGGGGAACCAGCTCGGCCAGGGCCGGGAGAACGCGCGGCAGTTCCTCGTCGAGCACCCCGAGGTCGCGGCCGAGATCGAGCGGCGGGTCCGGGAGGCCGTCGGGCTCACCGCGTTCGGCCCCGAGGGCGACGCCCCCGTCGTCGTGCCGGAGGCGGCCGCGGCGGAGGGCGAGGCGGCGCCGAAGAAGCCCGCCAAGGAGCGTGAGGCGACCGGGGCGCCGGCCGGCTGACGGGGAAGGCGGCATGGCCGGCCCCCGGCGCTCTCGCGAGCCCGCCCGACGGCTCGACTGCCACGAGCGCGCGCTGCGCCTGCTCTCGGTACAGCCGCGCTCGCGGCGTGAGCTGCGGGATCGGCTGCTCCGGGCCGGGTTCGAGCCCGAGGAGGTCGAGACCGAGCTCGCGCGCCTGGAGGAGGTGGGGCTCGTGGACGACGAGCGCTTCGCCCGGGCCCTCGCCGAGCAGCAGGTGCTCGGCCGCGGCGCCGGCGGCAGGGCGGTGCTGGCCGCGCTCTCCGCGAAGGGGGTCGACCGCTCGACGGCGGAGGCCGCGCTCGCCGAGGTCGAGCGTGCGGGCGAGGCGCCGGATGAGGGGGAGCGGGCCCGTGCCCTCGCGCTCGCGCGGGTAGGGAGGCTGCGGGGCCTGCCGCCGGAGCGGGCCTACGGGCGGCTCGTGGCCTTCCTCGTCCGCCGGGGCCACGCGCCCGAGGTCGCCCGCGAGGCCGCCCGCGCCGCCCTCAGCCCCGGGCCCGGAGAGGCGTCGCCGTGATCGACCGCCGTGGCCTTGTCTCGCGGCCTCCGAGGCCGTACCCTGGAGTTCCGAGCAAGGTCACATCGAAGCGCAACTGTTCGACACGTGCCAGAACCGTGAACGACCCGAACCCCAAGGGAGACCACACGAGCGGCGGCCGCGGGAGCCCACCGGGCTACCTGCGCTGATCCGCCTCCGCGTCGCACGGCCGAACAGGGCCTGAGAGGGCCTTGCCTCGGCGTTGACGTGTATCGGAGGCAGGTCAGATGGAGACGGCGTTGGTGGGGGTCGCGGCGCTCGCGCTCGGCGTCGGGCTCGGGTGGCTGATCCGCTGGACGGTCGGCCGGTCCCAGGCCCGGAGCGCGGAGTCGCTCGCGCAGAAGATCGTCCTGGATGCCGAGCGCGAGGCCGAGCGCCTCACGCGCGAGGCCATCCGGGAGGGCAAAGAGGAGATCTCCGCGCTCCGGCGGGAGGCCGAGCAGGTGCTCCGGGCGCGGCGCGAGGAGGTCGAGCGTCAGGAACGGCGGCTCGCCGAGCGCGAGCGGCAGCTCGAGCAGCGCGCCCGCACGCTCGAGGCCCAGGCCGAGGAGCTCGCCGACCGCGACCGGAAGCTGCAGATGGTCCGGCAGCAGCTCGAGCAGGCGGCGGAGCAGCACAAGGCCCAGCTCGAGCGGATCGCCGGCATGACCCAGCAGGAGGCCCGCGAGGCGCTCATGGCCCAGATGGTCGAGGAGGCCAAGCGGGCGGCGATGCAGCAGGTCCGCGAGATCGAGCAGCGGGCCCGGGAGGAGGGCGAGGAGCGCGCCCGCAAGATCGTCACGATCGCGATCCAGCGCGTCGCCTCGGAGCAGACGAGCGAGTCCACGGTCTCGGTGTTCTCGCTCCCGAGCGAGGACATGAAGGGCCGCATCATCGGGCGCGAGGGTCGGAACATCCGCGCCTTCGAGGCCGTGACCGGCGTGAACCTCATCATCGACGACACGCCGGAGGCGGTCGTGCTCTCCTCGTTCGACCCGGTCCGGCGGCAGGCGGCCTGGATGACGCTGGAGAAGCTCGTGTCCGACGGCCGGATCCACCCGGCGCGGATCGAGGAGATGCACGAGCGCTCGCTCCGCGAGCTCGAGGAGCAGATCCGGCGCGCCGGCGAGGAGGCCGCGATGGAGGTCGGCATCACCGACCTGCACCCGGAGATGATCCGCCTCCTCGGCAGGCTCCAGTACCGGACCTCGTACGGGCAGAACGTGCTGAAGCACCTCGTGGAGTCGGCCCACCTCGCGGCGGCGCTCGCGGCCGAGCTGGGGGTGGATCCCGCGATCGCCAAGCGCGGGGCGTTCCTCCACGACATCGGCAAGGCCGTGACCCACGAGATCGAGGGGAGCCACGCGATCATCGGGGCCGAGATCGCGCGGCGGCTGAAGGAGCCCCCCGAGGTCGTCCACTGCATCGAGTCCCACCACGGCGAGGTCGAGCAGCGGACGATCGACGCCGTGATCGCCCAGATCGCCGACGGCATCTCCGGCGGGCGGCCGGGGGCCCGGCGCGAGAGCCTCGAGACCTACGTGAAGCGGCTCGAGCGGCTCGAGGAGATCTGCACCTCCTACCCGGGTGTGGAGAAGACCTACGCGATGCAGGCCGGTCGCGAGGTCCGGGTCATGGTCAAGCCCGAGGAGGTCGACGACGTCCAGGCGCAGGTCATGGCCCGGGACATCGCCAAGCGCGTCGAGGAGGAGCTCCAGTACCCGGGGCAGATCAAGATCACGGTCGTCCGGGAGACGAGGGCGGTCGAGTACGCGAAGTAAGGTGGGGGACGTGGAGCGGCGGTACCTCCTGCGCACCTTCGGGTGCCAGATGAACGAGCACGACTCCGAGCGGATCGCCGGCCTGCTCACCGCCGACGGGTACGTGCCGACCGCCGAGGCGGAGCAGGCCGACGTCGTGATCTTCAACACGTGCGCGATCCGGGAGAACGCCGACAACCGCCTGTACGGGAACCTCGGGCACCTGCGGCCGCTGAAGGAGCGGAACCCGCGGATGCGCATCGTGGTCGCGGGGTGCCTGGCCCAGAAGGACGGCGCCGGCATCCTCGAGCGCGCCCCCTGGGTCGACGTGGTCGTCGGCACGCACGCCCTTCCGAGCCTGCTCGAGCTCCTGCGCGCCGCCGAGACCGAGGGCCCGCAGCTCGACGTCCGCGAGTACACCGAGACCTTCCCGAGCGCGTTGCCGGCCCGCCGCGAGGTGGCGCACCACGCCTGGGTCTCGGTCTCGGTGGGGTGCGACAACGCCTGCACGTTCTGCATCGTGCCGCTCGTGCGGGGCCCCCAGCGCTCCCGGCCGATCGAGGACGTGCTGGCCGAGGTGCGGGCCCTGGCCGAGCAGGGGGTGGTCGAGGTCACGCTCCTCGGGCAGAACGTGAACACCTACGGCCGGGACCTCACCGTGCCGGGCTCCTCGCGCCGGCCGCGGTTCGCGGAGCTGCTCCGGCGGGTGAACGAGGTCGAGGGCCTGCGGCGCATCCGCTTCACGAGCCCCCACCCGCACGACTTCACGCCGGACGTGATCGACGCGATGGCCTCCTGCGAGAAGATCTGCGAGCACATCCACTTCCCGCTGCAGTCCGGCTCGGACCGGATCCTGCGCGCGATGCAGCGCTCGTACCGGCGCGAGCGCTACCTCGCCTGGCTCGAGGAGATCCGCTCGGCGATCCCCGGCATCGCCGTCACGACCGACATCATCGTCGGCTTCCCCGGCGAGACCGAGGAGGACTTCCGCGCCACGCTCGAGGTCGTGGAGCGCGCCCGGTTCGATCAGGCCTTCATGTTCCAGTTCTCGCCGCGCCCGGGCACGCGGGCGGCGAGCATGCCCGATCAGGTGCCGAAGGAGGTCGTGCAGGAGCGGTTCGAGCGGCTCGTCGCGCTCCAGGAGGGGATCTCGCTCGAGATCATGCGCGCCCACGTGGGCGAGACCGTGGAGGTCCTCGTCGAGGGGACCGGGCGCAAGGGCGGGGTGCAGGGCCGGACGCGCACGAACAAGGTCGTGCACCTGCCGGGCGAGCTCGGGCCGGGGACGTTCGTGCAGGCCCGGATCGTCTCGGCCCACCCCCACCACCTGGTGGGGGAGCCGGTGGGCGAGCCGGTCTCCGCCGCCGCGCCGCTCGCCGCCGCGGGATGAGCGACCGGGACGCCGAGGAGCCCCTGCTCGCGATCGTCGGGCCGACCGCCTCGGGCAAGTCGGAGGCGGCCCTCGCGGTCGCGGAGGCGCTCGGGGCCGAGATCGTGAGCGTCGACTCGATGCTCGTCTACCGCGGCATGGACGTCGGCACCGCCAAGCCGAGCCCGGCCGAGCGGGCCCGCGTGCCCCACCACCTCATCGACGTGGCACGACCGTCGGAGCCGTTCAGCGTCGCCCGGTACCGCGAGCTCGCCGAGGCCGCGGTGCGCGGGATCCGCGCCCGGGGCAACCGGGTGCTGCTCGTCGGGGGCTCCGGCCTGTACTTCCGGGCGGTGGTGGATCGCCTGGAGTTCCCCGGGACCGACCCCGGCACCCGCTCGATGCTCGAGGCGGAGGCGGCGGCGCTCGGCCCCGAGCGCCTGCACCGGCGCCTGGCCGAGCTCGACCCGGCCGCTGCCGCCCGCATCGAGCCGCGGAACGTGCGGCGCACGGTCCGGGCGCTCGAGGTCGCCGCCGTCACCGGGCGGCCGTTCTCGGCGTTCCAGGCGGCCTGGGACCGGTACGAGCCGGGCCGCGTGCGGGCGGCGGGGATCGAGATCCCGCGAGAGGTCCTCGCCGCACGGATCGAGGCCCGCGTTCGTGCGATGGTGGCGGGCGGGCTCCTGGAGGAGGTGCGCTCCCTCGTCGCCCAGGGCCTCGGCCGCTGGCTCACCGCGTCACAGGCCATCGGGTACGCTGAGCTCGCGCGTCACCTCGCCGGCGAGCTCACGCTCGAGGAGGCGGTGGCGAGCACGGTGCGGCGCACGAGGGAGCTCGCGCGTCGCCAGATGGTGTGGTTCCGGCGCGACCCGCGCATCCGGTGGTTCCGTGCCGGGCCGGAGGGGGCGATCGCCCTCGTCGAGGAGCTGGTGGAGTACCTGCGATGAGCCTCCGCGTGTGGAAGTACCACGGCACGGGCAACGACTTCGTCCTCCTGGAGGACCTCGCCGGCGAGCGTCCGCTCACGGCCGAGCTCGCCGCGGCTCTGTGCGACCGTCGGTTCGGCGTCGGCGCGGACGGCGTCATCCGGGTGGCCCCCGGCCGGGAGCTGGGCGAGGACGCCTTCATGGACTACCGCAACGCCGACGGCTCGCTCGCGGAGATGTGCGGCAACGGGATCCGCTGCCTCGGGCGGTTCCTGTACGACGAGGGGCTCGCGAGCGGCACCGAGCTCGCGATCGGGACCCGGGCGGGCACGAAGCGGCTCCGCCTGGAGCTCTCGGAGGGCGCCGTCGCCGCGGTCACGGTGGGGATGGGCCCCGCCCGCCTGCGCCGCGGCGAGATCCCGATGGCCGGACCCGCCGACGAGCCGTTCCTCGGGCAGCCGTTCGAGGTCGACGGCGAGACCTTCACCGCGGCCGCCGTGTCGATGGGCAACCCGCACCTCGTGCTCTTCCTCGACCAGGTGCCCTCGGTCGAGCGCGTCCGCAGCCTCGGCCCGCGGATCGAGGGCGACGAGCGCTTCCCGCAGCGGACGAACGTGGAGCTCGTCCACGTGCAGGACGAGGTGCTCGTGGCGCGGGTGTGGGAGCGCGGCTCGGGGGAGACGATGGCCTGCGGCACCGGCGCCTGCGCGGTGCTCGTCGCCGCGAACGAGGTCGGGCTCGCGCCGCGCCGCGCCGAGGTCCGGTTCCCCGGCGGGACGGTGGTGGTCGAGCGCACCGAGGAGGAGGTCCTGCTCACGGGGCCCGCGGAGCGGGTGTTCGCCGGGGTGCTGGACGAGGGATGGATGCGAGCGAGGGGGTTGGGGTGAGGATCGCCCGTCGGATCGAGTCGCTGCCGCCGTACCTGTTCGCCGAGCTGGATCGCAAGCTCGCGGCCAAGCGGGCCGAGGGCGTGGACGTGATCTCGCTCGGCGTCGGCGACCCCGACCTGCCGACCCCGGCCCACGTCGTCGAGGCGATGCGCGAGGCGGTCGGCGACCCCGAGACCCACCGGTACCCGAGCTACGTCGGCAGCCCCGCGTTCCGCCGCGCGGTCGCGGCCTGGTACCGCCGGCGGTTCGGGGTGGAGCTCGACCCCGAGACCCAGGTCATGGCGCTGATCGGCTCGAAGGAGGGCATCGGGCACATCGCCTTCGCGTTCCTGGACCCCGGCGACGAGGCGCTCGTGCCGGACCCCGGATACCCGGTGTACGGGGTCTCGGCTCGCCTGGCCGGGGCGACGCCGGTGCCGCTCCCGATGCCGGCCGAGCGCGGGTTCCTGCCCGACCTGGAGGCGGCGCCGGTCTCGGCGCGGACGAAGGTGCTGTGGCTGAACTTCCCGAGCAACCCGACGGCGGCCGTCGCCGGGCCCGAGACGTTCGCCGAGGCGGTCGCGTTCGCGCGCGAGCACGACCTGCTCCTGCTCCACGACGCCGCCTACTCGGAGATCACCTTCGACGGGTACGTGGCGCCATCGGTGCTCCAGGTCCCCGGGGCCGAGGAGGTCGCGGTCGAGTTCGGCTCGGCCTCGAAGCTCTGGAACATGACCGGCTGGCGGATC
>Ga0101943_1002144_pt1 | contig 13333 bp, 12 predicted proteins | sample DewCreD2012metaG_5_FD_75244 | JGI IMG/M metagenome (GOLD analysis project Ga0101943, IMG submission 75244) | Hot spring sediment bacterial and archeal communities from British Columbia, Canada, to study Microbial Dark Matter (Phase II) - Dewar... ... | reverse complement strand
GGCGAGCGAAGCGAGCCCTAGGAGAGATGAGCCGAAATTTCCCCCCAAGCCCCCGAAGGGGGTGGCCCATCGAGGATCGCTCTTGAAGAAGGCCACCCCCCTCTGGCCCATCCGCAGGAGCCGCCCGCTCGCGCGGGGAGGGAGATCTTCAGCCACAACAACCCGCCGCATTGAGCCAAGCGGCTTCCCCCCTTCACGGCACGCAGGTGTTATCCTCCAGATTGGGATCCGAGATCGAGAAGGTCCGGAAAGGTCGGTAGGTCCGCAAGAACGCCCTCCCCGAAGGCGGAGTGCCCAGCCGAATCGTCCCTCCCATGATCCACGGCTCCCCCCTCCGCAGGTTCTGAAACTGAAGCCCTTGGCGCGTCCGCGTGAACGAGAAGCTGCCCGTGAACAGCTCACCCGTGCTTGTCCGAAACCGATAGCTCCGATTCCGGAGATCGAGCCGCAAGCAATGCCCATTCCCCTCCAACGTCAGAATCTCGCTCATGTTGGTGTTCACGAACGTGCAGCGGATCGTCTGTCCGGCAGCCAGCGAGAAGGAAGCGCTCGCTCTCCCTGTGGCGACTACGGTAGAGGTCGCCTCATCCACACACCTGACCCGGACCGAGAAACCCGCCTTCGGCGTCTCGCTCACAGTGTACGTGCCGGTCACCCGATTGTTCAGCGTCACCGTCCCGCCTCCGGCAGCAATACTGACCGAGCCTGGCGTCGGTCCGCTCACGTTGAAGGACCAAGAGGTCGAGGGCGGAGTCCCCTCCACCTGCTTCACAATCCGGATGGTGCCCACTAGATTGAACGTGGCCGTGCAGGTCCTATTCCCATTCATTGTGACCGAACCATCCGAGCAATCGGGGTCGCCGCTCCAGCCGGCAAAGACCGAGCCGGGATCGGGGGTAGCTGTCAACATGACGACCGAACCTTCGGGATAATCTTCGGTGCAGTCCCCCCCGCAGGTGATCCCTGCCGGATTGCTCGTCACCGTCCCGCTGCCGCTTCCTGCCTTAGTTACCGTCAGCGTAAACAGCCGCGCTTCATAGGCCCCCACATCGCACGCACTCCCCTGCGGACGGACCACTCCCCGTTGGTCAAAGCTTGCGGGCCCTCCCGGGGGAGTGAGGAAGACGCAGTCGGCGGCAAAATCCACGGCCGCGCTGCCGGCCAAAAGCGCGTGCGTCTGGGTCGGCCCGCCGTTATTGGCTAGCGGACCGAGATTGAGTCCCCCGGCTCCGGTCGAAGGCACTTGCGTGAACCCCATGCCGCAACTAGAGTCGGTCGTCAGGTTCGCCCCACTCGGCATTATCACGCCTGAACAGTTCGGCCCGCCGCCTCCGGCGGTGTTATCCCCCACGATCGAATTCTTGATGTTGACGGTCCCGCCGGAGTTGAATATCCCTCCCCCTTGGCCGGAAGCGCCGGCGTCATTGTCGGCGATGGTGACAAAACTGGCGTTCACCGTCCTACTGTTCCAGATTCCCCCGCCCTCGAGGCCCGCGGTATTGCCCGAGATCGTGCTGTTGGTGATCGTCGCCATGCCGCCGAAGGCGTTGAGGATGCCGCCGCCGAAGCTCGCGCTATTGCCCGAGATCGTGCTGTCGGTGATCGTCACCGTGCCATAGTTGAGGATGCCGCCGCCGCCGCTCGCGCTATTGTTCGAGATCGTGCTGTTGGTGAGCGTCACCGTGCCGCCGGTGTTGTTGATACCACCGCCGTTCCCGGCGAATACGCCGCCATCGGCGCAGCCGTTTTTCACCGTCACGTTTTGCAGCGTGAGATTGCCTCCACCTAGAACTTCGAAGATGCGGAATTCTCCGGCGGCATCCGTGCCATCCAAGGTGCACGTGCCGCTCCGCTCGATCGTCGCCCCATTGCCTTGAATGGTGAGTTTCCCGGCGGTGGATGCATCCGCAATGTCCAGGTCATCTTCTGCGGCGGTGTCTTCGTCCCCAGGCGTCCCCGCCGCCTCAAGACTCAGCGTGTAAGTCGCGCCCGCTTGGAGAATGATCGTGTCATCTCCGGCCAGCGCATTGGCCTCCATGATGGCCGCTCGAAGAGAACACTGGCCCATCGAGTCAGCGCAGGAGCCATCCCCTGGCGCAGCATCAGTCGTATCGGCTATCGTATTCACCGTAAAGTTGGCCCCCATCACCGGGCTGACGGGCCAGGGCAGAGGGGCCAGCGTCAGCAGCCAGATCAGACCGACCACAGCCAGGGCCCGACGGCGTCCCGACCACACCCGCCGCAGCCCTGACGGTGACCGACGGCCAGAAGTGTGGGAAAAGTGAGTACGCGTCGTCTTTGTTCTCTTCATGGTTTCCTCCTCAGGTCTTGCGGGGAGCACACGCCTCCGGCATGCTCTTGTCGCCGACAAGCCCGCACCAGGCGTGCGCTCCTAGGGTGTTTCATCCTCCCTCGTCGTCATCAACCTCAGGGACAACTCCTCCTGAGTTGACTTTTGCCCCGAAGGTTGGAGCGTCGCGTCGGCTCAAGGGATTCGCTCGAAGTCTCGGCCCGAGTGACCGCTCTCTCTCCCGCCGGGCTCCGATCGGCTCAGGAAAGCATGCCTTCCCTCACCCCCCCGAAGCCATCCACGACAGCCCGGAGTCTAGCACCGGTTTTTTTTTTCCACGTCAAGGGAAAAGTTTTCCATCTTTCTCCCGTCGGGGCGGCGTGTTTTTCGTCCTGGTGGCTCTGCCGCCTGATGTGGGGGAGCTTCCTTCCCCTTCCTGCGAGCGTTAGTGAGTTCTCTGCCGTTAAACTCGGGGACGTGTACAACGCGCGGAAGGTGCAGGCCGTCTTCGAGCAGATCCGCGCGTTCTACGCAATGGCCGGACGGATCCCCACGTGCGCGGAGATCTTGTCGGATTTCGACGATGTGGCGGCGCGCGTCTCTTTGCGCTTTCGGATCAAGCTCTCGCCGCCGGTGCGCGTCGCGCGTATTGAATTCGAGGGGATTCGGTGGGAGCTTCTGACACGAAGTTCAGGAGCTCGCCGTCTCTTCTTGTGGCACGCGTTCTAAGGCGAGGGGGTCGAGCGCGGCCAGGCGTTCGCGAGCCGTGCGCCCGGCGTCTTGCGTGCGATATTCGGTCGCGATCTTCACATAGAGGTCAATGGCCTCCGCCTTCTTCCCTTGAAGCTCCAAAGCACGTGCGAGTCCGAGTTTCAGAGCGGCCTCGGGCAGCTCGCCGGGGTCTTCAAGGAGCCGGCGATAGTGCTTCTCAGCACCTGCCGGATCGTCCGTCGCCAGAAGATGCTCGGCCAATGCGAGTCGGGCGAGTCGCGCCGTCTGTCCCTTTCCTTCGGCCAATTGTTCGAGATCGCGTTTGCCCTCGGACTGCCGCAGATGCAGCTTGCACAGCGCCGCGTAGTACTGGGCCAGCTCGCGATAGCTCGAATGGTTTTGGGCGAGGCGGGTGAACGCGTCGAGGGCTTCGCGATATTTCTGCTCCTCGCTCGTATACGTTCGGCGGGTCAAGTCCGAGGGGGTCGAGGTCACTTCAGCCGTGAAGATCTCGTAGGCTTCGGCCAACGCCTTTTCCGCGCTCTCGCGGCGGTATGCGGTGAAGAGTATGGTGCCCAGGACCAGAACCAGGAGAGCGCCAATGCCCGCGGCCGTGCGAAGGATCTGGGGCCGATGGTGTTTCGCCCAAGCGGCGAATTGCTCGTACCGGTCGCGGAAGGCATCGTGCTTGAGATCGCGCGTGGTGATTTTGACCTTCTTCTTCTTGACCTTGATCGCCGCCTTCGCCAAGTTCGATTGACCTCCCTCAAATCGCGCTTTGTCCCTTCCACCCGAAGTGCTATAATGTAGTAGCAGCTTGGATCGGGCTCTGTCAAGGAGAGAGGCCGATCGAGGGTGCGGTGTTTGAGAGTGTGATCGCCCCGATGGGGAGGGAAGGATGTCGCAGGGATCGAATCCAGTGATGGCGCCGGGGCCGGTCGCCGGAGTCTTGGACCAATTCGTCGTCGAGGATACGCGCGAGCGGCGCCGCCTGCTGTGGGCCATGGGTGCAGCGATCCTCTTTCATGTGTGCCTCTTCTTGTTGCACTTGGAGAACATCTTTCCGAGCCGTCCGCTTCCGGAGCCGGAGCCGCCGGAGCAACTTGTGGCCGTTCAGTTCGAGTTCCCGGAGATTGAGGTCGCCGGAGGAGGTGGGAATCGGGAATATTCCCGACCTCCGGAGCCGGTGCCGCAGAAGCTTCCGCTGCGCTCTGAGCCTGTGCCGGTGCCTATCCCTGTCCCCTTTAAGGCGCCGCCGCCGCCAGAGCAAGCGCAATTGCCTTCACTCGATACCCGATTGCAGATCACCTCGCCCTTCAGCTTCGGGCCTGTGGAGGCGCCTCCAGGAGCTGGAGGGACGGGCGGGGGGAATGGAGCCGGAGAAGGGCGGGGCGTGGGAGATGCCTCGGGGGAGAGCGTGGGCGAGGGGATTGCAGGGCGAGGAGGCTATGGCCGGCCGATCATCACCTACAAGCCACGTCCGGAATGGACTGAAGAGGCCCGACGCAATCGCATCCAAGGCGTCGTCGTCCTCAGCGCGACGTTCGGAGCCGATGGGGTCGTCCGCAATATTCGGGTGATCCGAGGACTCGGATACGGGCTCGACGAGAAGGCTATCGAGGCGGCCAAGCAGATCAAGTTCATCCCGGCGCGGGGGCCTGATGGACGTCCGGCGAGCGTGCGCGCGACGATCAACGTGGAGTTCAACCTGCTTTAAACGTTCGTTTCGAGATCCCAGCGTCAGTGGGGGCGAATCGCACTAGGCGGAGGCACCCTGAGGTGAACATGCCCGTCGGTCTGTTCTCCTTCTCCATGCGGCGGATTTCGTTGGGAACTTATAGCCCGTTGTGGTGTCTATGAGAAGGGAAACCGAAAGTATGGCGGGCGCGGAGGTCATGGAGGGATGCGCGCTCATGCTCGAGTGCGCCGAGACGAGGCCACTTGAGAGGGTCGGCGATTCCTTCCTCGAACGGTTGCGCGCCGGCGAGCGAGAGGCGTTCGAACAGCTCATCGCGCGGTTCCAGGCGGAGGTGTACGGATTGCTCTATCGGCTCCTGGGAGATCGGGAGGAAGCGCGCGATGCGACGCAGGAGACGTTCTTGAAGGTCTTTCGTCATATCGGACGATTTCGCGGCGAGTGCGAGTTGAAGACGTGGATTTACCGCATCGCGCTCCATCAAGCGGCCAACGCGCAGCGGTGGTGGCGGCGCAACGGCGATCGCCTGATCTCGATGGAGTCTTTGAGAGAGGGCACGGAGCTTTCGCTCGGTGAGACCTTGGCAGACCCTCGGGCCGATCCGGAGCAGCAAGCGATCGCGCGAGAAGAGGAGCGGTTGCTCACAGAGGCGCTCCAGCGGATCAAGCCCGTCTTTCGGACGGCGCTGCTTCTGCGCGATATGGAGGGGCTCAGCTATGAGGAGATCGCGGCGATGCTTTGCGTCTCCGTCGGCACGGTGAAGTCGCGGATCGCTCGGGGGCGCGAAGCGCTGCGGCAGGAACTGCAGCGCCTTCGCCAGCGGCGCGATCGGGAGCTTTGAGAGCGGGCGGATTGACCAGCTCCGGTTCGAGACAGATTCGCCGATGGGTCGAGGCGAGCTGTTTGACAATCAGGCCAGCACCACAGGAATCGAACCGGAGCTGGTGAGTCACGTTCCAGACACGGAGCGCATCCATGGATTTCGAGCATCGTATGAGCGAACCGACCGTCAGGAGTTGTGCCCGCGTTCGGCGGGACTTCTCCCCGTATTTGGACGGCGAGCTTTCGCCGGAGCGGGAGCGTGCTCTGCAACGGCACGTAGCGGCGTGTTCGGCCTGTGCGTCCCACCTGGAGGAACTGAGGGCATTGACGCAAGAGCTGCGGCGATTGCCGCGTCCGGCTGTTCCCCGTGATCTCACGAGCCAGATCCTCGACGCCCTTGATGGAGAACGCCGGAGGGCCTCCACCTGGTTCACGCTTCTTCGAAGGATGGGACGTCTGGCCTTCGCTCATCCGAAGGCCGCCGCCGCCGTGATCAGCGTGCTCATCACGACATCTCTGCTGGGAGCCTTGTTCTCGGTATTGCGTCCTGTCCCGGAGGTTCCCTTGGCCTACTATTCCGCCCCCATTGCGCTCGATGCCCAGCAATACGGCTTGCTCAATGGAGAGATGGAACACTCGGCGGGATCCTACACGTTCCCCCGCCTGCGTTCTTCGGGACATTTGGAGCAATTGTTTCACGCGGCCTCGAGCGATCAGCTCATGGTCGTGACGTTCGTTCATCCTGATGGGCGCGCCTCATTGGTGGACATCGTCGCGCCTTCCCGACCGATGGACTTAACGGAGATGAAGTCCTCGTTCTCCGATGTGCGCTTTGAACCGGCGAAGCGGGCTGGACAGCAACCGGTGAGCACGCAGTTGGTGGTGCTCCTGCATCGGCTCGATGTGACCTATTAGCCGTGAGGCCGATCCTCGCCTGAGGATCGCGTTCTTCCTCTTGGCCTCCCTTTGGGGATTTTTCGCGTTGACCGAGCGCGGTTGGCTCGATAGATTAGGCTTCGACTTCATGCGGGACATCATGCGGAAGAGGAGGCTGGAGCTCATGGAGCGAGTGCGGCGGCGAGCGGATCGAACGTGGAGCGTTGGACTCTTCGCGGTGATGCTCGGTATCGGGGCGATGCCTTCACGACCGATGCCCTTCGCGCGCTTCCCCGACGATGTCGAGAGCGGTGAGGTCGTGCTTCGCGTCAGCGCGCCCCGTATCCTTTCGATTCAGGACGGCAGTCGGCTTTTCGCCGGCGGAGGAGCCGAAGACCCGAACGGGTACGGGCGGCCGGGAGCGAGCGGATTCATCCTCATCTCGGGGATCGGCTTGGCGGGCGCGACCGAGATCGAGTTCGAAGGGGGTGGGGTGCGTGGGGAGGTCGTGAGCGCGGGGACGCCCGCGGAGTTGAATCCTTCTGTCCTCGTGCGCGTCACGATCGAGCCGACGGCCGAGTTGGGGCCGCGCGCCTTCACGCTTCTGACCCCACGTGGTCCGGTGCGCAGCGAGGACGTAGCGTTGGTCGTCGCGCCGCCTCGCATCCTCGCCATCTTGGATGAAGAAGGCGCGCCGGGATCGAGCGGGCAGGTTGAGGTCTTCGGCATCGGCCTCGATCAGGCGCAGGCGGTCGAGTTCGAGGGGACGGGCGTTCGTGGGACGATCGTGCCGTCCCAGGCGGGATTCGAGTTCTTGAACCCTATCGTGGCGGTTGACCTTCATATCGCCGAGGACGCGCCCTTGGGCGAGCGCGCGTTCGTCGTGGAGACGGCGCAGGCGCGCGTCAGGAGCGAGTCGGTTCGATTCCGGGTCGTCGCGCCGCGCGTTGATGGGATTTGGGAGGGGCATAATTTTCGTCCCGATCAAGGCTTTCGCCTGAGTGGGGAAGGGGCTCGCGATTCCTTCGGCGACGTTCTCGTCTTCGGCGTGGGGCTTGGCGGCGCCACCGAAGTGACTTTCTCCGGCGCGGGGATTGAGGCTTGGCTGATGCCGGGATTCCCGGAGCAGCAGCGGGAACTGAATCCGGTCCTCACGATTCATGTCCGAATCGCCCCGGATGCGCCCTTGGGAGAGCGGGCGATCCTGGTGACGATCCCTCGCGCTCCAGGGCGAGTGGATAGCCGCGATACGGGCGTCACCTTCGCCGTCGTCGAACCGCGCATTGATGGCATCGCCGATCGGCGTGGCTTCAATGAAGCGATCGCTGGCGCCTGCGGCGAAGTGGAAGTGCGAGGCGTGGGCTTGCGCGAAGCGACGCAGATCGCCTTCTCCGAGCCCGGAGGGATTCGCGGAGTCGTCAAACCGGAGATGTCGAGCGCGCCGCTTCTGAATGAACCGCTCCGTGTGTGGTTGGCGATCGAGGCCAATGCGACGCTAGGCCCCCGCGCCTTCTCCGTGCGGACGCGGCGCGGAGAGATCACAAGCGGAGCCGTGGTCTTCGTCGTCTCCACGCCGCGGATCGTCGCCCTGAGCGTGGAGGAGACGATCCCCCCTCTCTTCGCCGACGCCTCACGGATATCGCCCGTCGTCCTGAGGCGCTTTCGCTCTCCTTCTGCTTGGGAAGAGTCTGGGAGCCTTCGCCATCGGCTTCGATCCCGGCTCGCGGCTTCGCTCAAGGCGCAGATCTCCGCCCGCAGTTTCTCCCTCGGGAACGAAGCGGCTCCGGCTTCGGCTGGCGATGCGCTCATTCTCGGCGTCGGGCTCATCGGGGCTCATGCCGTTCGCTTCTCGGGGACGGGCGTGAGGGCGACGGTCCGTTCGATCCCGGTTGAGGACCTCAATCCCGCCGTCCCCATCCACCTTGAGATCGAGAGAACGGCTCCGCTTGGAGAGCAGACGTTCGCGCTCGAGCTTCGCTCTTCTGGATCGTGCCCGTGAGCGAGAGGACTGGGGATGGACGAGTGGTTGCAAATTCTCCGGGGCCGGGACAAAATTAAATTTTCCGTCGGAGAGTGAGAGGGGCGCCGAAGCGCCTCATCACGTTTCGCGCAAGGGGAGCGACGGCCTTGGAGAACAAGCGGGATTATTACGAAGTCTTGGGCGTCAGCCGCACGGCGAGCGAGCAGGAGATCAAATCGGCCTATCGGAAGCTCGCGCTGAAGTATCACCCGGATCGAAATCCGGGCGACAAAGAAGCGGAGGAGAAGTTCAAGGAGATCGTCGAGGCGTACAGCGTCCTCTCGGATCCGGAGAAGCGCGCCCTGTACGACCGCTACGGACATGCCGGGGTCAGCTCCTCGGCCGCGGCGGCTGGTTACGGCGCCGGCTTCGATCCTTTCGCCACATTCGAGGACCTGTTGGACGAGTTCTTCGGGTTCACCGATCTGTTTGGGACGACGACGCGGCGGCGGTCGCGAGCGCGGCGCGGCGCCGATCTTCGTTACGATGTGGAGATCACGCTGGAAGAGGCCGCTCGCGGAGTTGAGAAGCAGATTCGCCTCCCTCGATTGGAAGTCTGCCCCATCTGTCGAGGCGCGGGGACAGCTCCGGGCACTTCGCCCGTGCGCTGTCCGACCTGCGGGGGGAGCGGTCAGGTCCGGTATCAGCAAGGATTTTTCACGATCTCGCGCACGTGCGCCCACTGTCAGGGGGCGGGGACGATCATTCGGCATCCGTGTGAGGAATGTCGTGGCCGAGGGCGCGTCGAGCGCGAGCGCACTGTGGAGGTGCGCATCCCTCCGGGCGTGGAGGAGGGGACGCGGTTGCGTCTGGCGGGAGAAGGTGAGGGGGGGATCGCCGGCGGCGCGCCCGGAGACCTTTACGTCATCGTTCACATTCGTCCGCACGAGTTCTTCGCGCGTCAGGGCGATGACCTCTACTGCACGGTGCCCATCACCTTCGCTCAAGCGGCGCTCGGCGCGGAGCTGAAAATCCCAACGCTTTTAGATGGCGAGGAGTCTTTGGAGATTCCGCCGGGGACGCAGTCGGGCGAGGTCTTCCGGCTGCGCGGGCGCGGGATGCCGCGCGTGGATCGGCCCGGTCGCGGGGATCTTCTCGTCGAGGTTCGCGTCATCACGCCGACGCGATTGAGCCGCGAGATGCGGCGCCTCTTTGAAGAGTTGGCGCGCTTGGAGGCGAAGGAAGCGGGCGACAAGAGCCTCTTGGAGCGCTTCAAGGACCTGCTCGGCGACAAAGCGGGACGCGCGCGCTCATGACGAGGAAGGCTCCCCTGGAGGGACGCTGATGGCGAAATGTGCGAAATGTGCGAAGCAACCCGCTCGGCGCGAGTGTGCCGCACTGGGGGAACGAATTTGCCCACTCTGCTGCGCGCGCTTGCGAATGCTCGTTCTGGCATGCCCGGAGCGATGTCCGTATCTTCAGGATGCCCGCCGCACGACCGGAGAGCGGCGCATGGGACAATTGCTCGCGCATCTCATGGCGCAGGGCCAGGGGGGGCTGGTGGACGTCCTCACGCGCATGAGCCCGCTGTTGGCCTTTCTGGAGAGAGCGATCGTTGAAGTGCAGCGCCAACGCTTTCACGATCTCACCGACGACGAGGTCTTGGCCGGATTGGAGAACGCCATCCGAACCTATGAGACGCTGGAGCGAGGGATCATTTACGAGCATCGTTCGGAATCTCCGCGCGTTCACGCCGTGACGGAATCGCTCTTGAAGGCCTTGGAGCGCGTGGAGAAAGACCTCGCCGAGCGCGGGGCGCGTATTCGAGCGAGCGAGGCGTTAGCCTGTCTGCGCGTGCTGGCCGAATCCGTTCGCGCGGTGAGAGAGGAGCGCGAGGCTCAGGCCTATCTTCGCGTCGCCGCCCTCTTTCAGCCCTACCCCAAGTCGGAATCGCGCCTCATCGTCGTACCGGAGTGAACGAGCGCTCCGGCAGCGAAGACGGGACGGAAGACCATGAGTCGGACGACGGTCATCGAGCGAATCCTGATTCGCGGAGTGAACTGGGTCGGCGACTCGATCATGACGATCCCGGCGCTGCGCCAGTTGCGACGCGTTTTCCCTCACGCGCATCTGACGCTGCTTGTGCGGCCGCCGTTGGTCGGCCTCTTTCGCGAAGCGGACTTCGTGGACGAGGTGCTCGCGTTGGAGCTGCGCTCGGCGCGCGAGTATTGGCGGGCAGTAGCCGTGTTGCGCGCCCGGCGGTACGATCTGGCCGTCCTCTTGCCGAACGCCTTCGGTGCAGCGCTCCTGACCTTCGCGGCCGGGATTCCGATCCGCGTCGGTTATCCGACCGACGGGCGCGCGTGGCTGCTCACGCATCGCATCCCGCTGAGGCCGCAATGGAGGCGAGAGCATCAGGTCTATTTCTACCTTCATCTGATCGCCGAACTCGGGCATCGTCTCGGTGGGATGGAGCGCGTTTCGTTCGCGGATCCGATCCCTCGATTGACCGTCTCCGAAGAGCGGAAGCGGGAGGCATTGGCGTTTTTGGCCGAGCGGGGCGTAGACGTGAGTCGGAAGATCGTCGTGGTGAATCCGGGAGCGGTGAACAGTCGCGCGAAGCAGTGGTTGCCCGAACGCTTCGCGGCCGTCAGCGACGCCTTGTTGGAGCGCGGCGATACGTCGGTCGTCCTCATCGGCACGCCGGCGGAACGGGCGACATCCGAAACGGTGCGTCGGCACATGCGTCACGCGCCCATCGTGGTGACCGGCGAGACGAGCGTGGAGTTGATGGTGGCCATCTTGAGCTGCGCGCACCTGGTCATCTCCAACGATACGGGGGCGGCGCATGTGGCGCCGGCTGTCGGCACGCCGGTGCTCGTGCTCTTCGGTCCGACGGAGGATTTCGCCACGCGCCCGTTTTCGGACCTGGCCCTCGTGATCCGCAAGCCTGTGGCCTGCGCCCCTTGTATGCGGCGCGAATGTCCGATTGACCATCGCTGCATGACCGACATTACCGTTGAAGACGTCGTGCGCCCGGCCTTCCGCCTGTTGGATGAGGGGAGGTGGGCCCACGCCTTCGTCGCGTCTTCCGATGCGGGAGAACGATGGTGAGACCGTCTGGCATCAGCGAGTTTGGAGAAGGCGCGCCGAATCTCGACCGGTGGCGCCATCGGGAGATGCCCGATCGAGGACGGGCGCGCGCCGTCTTCCTCGATCGCGATGGCACGCTCAGCGAAGACGTCGGTTATGCGCGCGAGGTCGCGCAGTACCGGCTCTTCCCGTGGACGATCCCCGCGCTTCGCGCCCTTCGAGAGGCCGGATACCGCGTGATCGTCCTCACGAACCAATCGGGCGTCGCGCGAGGATATTTCCCCGAGACCGTGGTGCACGAAGTGCATCGCCGGTTCGAGCGGGAGTTGCGGGAGCATGGGGCTCAGTGGGATGCCATCTACTACTGCCCGCATCATCCTGAGGGGGTCGTGCCCGCCTATCGCCGGGTGTGCGCGTGTCGGAAACCGGCGACCGGGCTCGTCGAGCGCGCGGCGCGGGAGTTCGCGCTCGATCTTCAGCGGTGCGTCTTCATCGGCGACAAGTACACCGACATTATGCTCGCCCATCGGGTCGGTGCGCGCGGGGTCTTAGTCTTGACCGGACACGGACGAGAGGAATGGGAGCGCTCCCAAAAAGAAGGATGGCGTCCTCCCGATCATGTGGCTGAGAATTTGTGGGAGGCCGTTCGGTGGGTGTTGAGCCATGAGCGTGGGGCCGAGTGCCGCGCGACTCCTTGACGTGATCGCGCGATTCCGCGGCCGGCGGATCGTGGTCGTGGGCGATCTCATCGCCGATGAGTTCGTCTACGGGGAGATCTCGCGCATCTCGCGGGAAGCGCCGGTGATGATCCTTCGGTTCGAGCACAAGGAGACGCAGCCCGGAGGGTGCGGCAACGCGGCGGCGAATCTCGCGGCGTTGGGTGCTGATGTGGCCGTCGTCGGCATCGTCGGACGGGATGACGAAGGGCGCGCCATCGTTCGTGCCCTCCGGCAGCGCGGCGTGGATGTCTCGGCGGTGAGCGTCGTGCCTCGGTATCGCACACCCACCAAGACGCGCATTCTCGCCGGATCCGTGCATTCGACGCGCCAGCAGGTGATCCGCATTGATCGAGAGCCTGAGTCGCCTCCGCCTGAAGCCGCTCTTCGCGCGCTCGTTCCTCGCGTGCGGGAGCTGGCCGCCTCGGCCGATGGGGTCATCCTCTCCGACTATCACTACGGCCTGATTCATCCCCATCTGGTGGAAGCCGTTCGGCGCTTGGCGCAGCGCGGCCTGCTCGTCACGGTGGATTCTCGACATCGGCTCATGGAATTGGGCGGATTCACTTCGGCGACGCCGAATCAATCGGAGGTCGAGGAGGTCTATGGGCGACATCTCGACGATCTCTCCGCGCTGGAGAGAGCCGGACGCCAATTGCGTCGCCGCTTGCACCTGGCCGCCCTTCTGATCACGCGCGGGAAGGAGGGGATGTCTCTGTTCCAGGATGGGCATCCGGTCGTCCATTTGCCCGTCGTGGGCAGCCGCGAGCCGGTGGACGTGACCGGAGCGGGGGATACGGTGATCGCCACGTACACGCTCGCGCTCGCGGCGGGAGCCAGCTTTCTGGAAGCCGCGCATCTCGCCAATCACGCCGGAGGGATCGTCGTCATGAAGCGCGGTACGGCGACGGTCAGCGAAGCTGAGCTTCGCGCTTCCATTCTCGCCTGGGATGCTCGCGATGAGCACGGCGAAGATTCGCTCTCTCGATGAGCTGCGACGCGAGGTCGCGGCAGCGCGAGCGCGCGGGCAACGCATCGTGCTCGCCAATGGGTGCTTCGATCTGCTCCACGTCGGGCACGTCCGATACCTGCAGGCGGCGCGGCGGTTGGGCGATCTCCTCATCGTCGGCGTGAATGCGGATGCCGCCGTTCGCGCGTTGAAGGGGGAG